>Ga0315545_1000109_pt1 | contig 85050 bp, 73 predicted proteins | sample SalMarSW160210MG_FD_203096 | JGI IMG/M metagenome (GOLD analysis project Ga0315545, IMG submission 203096) | Salt marsh sediment microbial communities from the Plum Island Ecosystem LTER, Massachusetts, United States - Salt Marsh Sediment SW1602-10 ... | reverse complement strand
CCCGGTCCTCTCCATCGGCGCCGGGCCGGAGTGCGACGGGCAGCTTCTGATCGTCTCCGACCTGATCGGGCAGTTCCAGGCGTTCACCCCGAAGTTCGTCAAGCGCTACTGCGACGTCGCCGAGGTCGTCACCGAGGCGATGCGCCGGTACGTGGCGGAGGTGAAGGCGGGGACGTTCCCGTCCGACGAGCACTGCTACCACATGCTGAAGGCGGAGGCGGGAGGATTCCCGGATCTGGAGAAGGAATTCGAGTAGGCACGCGAGGAGGCATCGATGAGCGATTTGCGGCAGCGGCTGGCGATCCGTGAGGCGCACCTCCGCCGGATCAACGACTACCTGCTGGATCCCGACTCCGACGCGATCAACGAGTTCCTGGCGATCGTCGAGAAGCACGGTGGGCCGGACGAGATCAACCGGAGGGCGGAGGAGGCGCGCCGTCTCCCGTCGCTGATGGACCGGCTCGGCGAAACCGGGTCGCCGTACCTCGCCGACGTGGAGTGGCTAGTCGAACAACGCGATCGGGGCGCGTTCGTCTCCGTCGATGGGTTTCGAAGGAAGGTCCTCGGGGATCGAGCCGGCGGGACGGCCTTCAACGAGGCGAACGCCGTCACGCTGGAGATCAGCGCGCTTCAGTTCTTCCCGTGGTTGATCGCCGAGGCGAAGCAGGCCCTCGCCGAGGACGAGTTGATGCCGGGCCGGTACATCCGCGTCCGCAGCATGGCCGAGCAGACGGCCGACAACGGTGACACGCTCGCCGTCGCGGCGGCGATGCAGATCATCGGCGCGAGCTACGTCGAGACGCTCGACACGAAGGGGACCGACGGCTCGAACATCCATCTCGGCGGACCGGCGACGATCACCGGATACTTCGGCGGGGTCGGCCAGCCGAACGAGCACGCCCTCCAGTGGATCGACGAGTTCCTCGGGTACTACACCGAGTACGGGATCCGACAGGTGCTCAACGTCAACCCGGGGACCGTGTTCCTCGGCTACCTCCTCCACAAGCTCGGGATCGACATCGAGTTCAAGATCTCGGTGTACATGGGCAACGACAACCCGTACGCCGCGCTGTGGACGCTGATCGGCGCCAAGCTGTTCGCGCGGGAGGACGGGTCGACGTCGTTGATCGGCTTCAACTGGGCGAACTCGGTCGACAACGCGACGATCGAGAAGGGCGCGACGATCCGGTCGGCGCTTGGCCTCGAGGAGAACGTCCGGTTCGAGCACCACATCACCGAGACGCAGAAGTCGATCGTCATCCAGCCGTACGATCGGACGGCGGAGCTGGTCGAGCTGGCCGATCGCGTCGCGAACGTCTCGGCGAAGCACGAAGGGGGCGTGCCGGAGATCGACGCGGCGCGCGACCACCCGTCCGACATCCTGGAGTACTTCCTGCCGAAGAGCGAGATCGAGGCGCGGGGCCTGATGCCGGCCCTGAAGCGCAGCTACCTCGACAAGCACGACGCGCTGAACCGGACCGCGGCCGCGCTGACGGAGAAGGGGCTGTCGTTCGTCGCCGCACGGAACCTGCATCGCTGAGCCTTCCCGTTGAGGGCGGGAGGCGGCGGGGTCTCGCGGCGGAGGGTGATGCGGAAACGCTCGGGTGACGGATTCAAGCGAAGCGCAACGAGACGGACGCGGTCGCCGCGCGTCCGCACGGGCTCACGATGGACTACGATCTCTGACCTCTCCGAGAGGATCGCAAGGCGGTTGGACGGTCCTCGCCATGGATACGGGGTCCGAAGGTCGCTCTATCGCTTCTTCTCTTCGCGATCCAGATACTGGATGATCGCTTCGACGACGAGGTAGTTGATCGATCGATCGAGCCTCTTCCCGAGACGCTCCAACCGTGCGATCGGCTTCTTGTCGAGCTTGCTCTTCGGAATATAGATCGACAACGTCGTCACTTCGCTCTTCCGGACCACTGGGCTCACCTCCTCTCCGTCTCCCTTGAGGCCCCTGGGTTCTGTGTTAGGCTACAACAAACCAAAAAGAATCGGCAAATCGATTCGGAAGCCAAACAAAGACGCCTGAGGGTCCATGCGGCCCCCAGGCGTGGTTTCCGATTTCCCTGTCGATGCGTCCCGCTAGCGGATGACGAACCGGAACGTGTAAAAGACGATCTCGCGCTCGCCGGCGATCGTCGTCACGACGGGCTCGCACCCCGGCGGGAGGTCCCCGTATTTGCTGCCCGCGCGATGGGCCGTCGGAGCTCCCGGCACGGCTCGCTCGACCGCGAGAACGAACGTGAACGTCGCCTGATCGAGCACGCCGGTCGAGACGATCGGTTCCTCTTCCCAGACGATCTCGGTGATCGGAATCACCGCATCGAACAGGTCGCCTCCCGGCGCGATGGAGATCGATCCGCCGTAGGCGAGCCCTTCCTCGTTGACGACGTTGACCGTGTTCCCGCTGGGAAGCTGCATCGAGCAGCGGTCCCACAGGATGCTGATCACGTCGTCGGAGATGTTGTGAATCCAGAACGGAAGGCGGCTCTCGACGCCTTCCTCGGTATGCGAGACGTTGAACGCGATCCGGATCGTGCCGTCCTGGAAGACGGCCTTCTCCGAGTAGATCGGATCGAGCATCTCCAGTGAGGTCGGCGGGAGGACCGTGACCTCCGTCGCCACGGGCTCCTCGACCGGCGCGGCCTCCTCGGGCTGCGGGTTGAGGAGCAACCCAAACAGCAACAGCGCTCCCATGATCGCGGCGATCACCGCAATCTTCCCTAGATCATTCACGATCTCTCACCCCTCTTCGTCGACGAAGCCGGTAGATGGCCCATTCTATCCCCGAACCGCGATGGGAAGAGAGGATTTTGGCCGATTCGCAGCAGAAGTCTGTCCGCGGGAGACGGGCACCGATCGGTGCCGAAGAACAAGAGCCAGCGAGAGGAGTCGAACCTCCGACCGACGGTTTACGAAACCGTTGCTCTACCACTGAGCTACGCTGGCGATACAATCGCGATTATAGCGTTTCGAATCGGGGCTTCAAATCGGAGGTGGGATGGACGGTCTGGCGATCGCGGCGTCTTTGCGGGAGGTGCGGGCGGCGGTGGAGGGCGGCCTCGTCCGTTCGATCCACCGACCGGAGAAGAGCACGTTCGTCGTTCGCGTGTTCGGCGGCGGCGACCGCCGGATCCTCCTGTCGCCTCGAAACGCGGCGATCCACCTGACGAAGTTGAGCCTTCCCAACCCCGCGAAGCCGGGGCCGTTCGTCATGCTTCTCCGCCGCTACCTTCGCGGCGGACGGCTCGTCTCCGTGCGACAACGCGGGCGGGATCGCGTCGTCACGCTCGACGTCGAGCGAAGGGACGGCCGCACGACGAGAGCGTACCGGCTCGTCGCGGAGCTGACCGGCGTCCGGGGCAATCTCTACCTGCTCGAGGACGGTGCGGTCCTCGGCTCGGCGCACCTCGACCGGAGGAACCGCCCCGGCGATGCGTACGCCGCCCTCCGACCGCAGGAGAAGCTCGACCCGGCGAAGGTCTTGACGGAAGAGATCGCCGGGTTCCTGGCGAGCCAGGAACCGTTGCGCGGATTGGCCCGGGCGATCGACGGGATCGGCCGAGCGACCGCCGAGGATCTCCTCCGCGGACTCGACGAGGGCGCGGACGCCGATCGACGGGCGAGCGCGGTCCGGGCGTCGCTGCAGGAGATCCTCGCATGCATCGAGACCCCGTCTCCGCGCGTCGTCGCCGCGGAGGGGCGCGCGACGTTCTACCCGCTCCCCCCGCCGGCCGAGCCGGCCGGCACGTTCGGCGAGGCGCTCGACGCGGTGTCGGAAGCGGTGTCGGAAGCGACGAGGACCGAGGCGTCGGCGCTCGGTTCCGAACTGCGGCGTGCGATGGCGCGGCGAACGCGCACGCTGGAGAAGCTGCGCGACGGGCTCGACGACGCCGACGAGGCGGATCGCCTCCAATGGCTCGGGGACCTGCTGATGATCCATCACGCGCAGATCGAGCCGAAGGCCGAGCGGGCCGTCTTGATCGATCCTGAGACCGGAAACGAGGTGGAGCTTCGCCTCGCCCCGTGGCTCGGCGCGGTCGAGAACGCGCAGCGGCTGTACGAACGGGCGAAGCGGCTCCGCCGCGGTCGGCCACACATAACCTCGCGGATCGAGCGTCTGGAACGGGAGATCGAGCTTCTCGAAGCGGCGATCGACGCCCACCAAGGCGGGCGCGCCGTCGGGGAGGAAGCGCTCGCCCTGCTGCCGAAGGGGGTCGCCCGCCCCGTCGTTTCGAAGCCCGATCCTCGCGGGATTCAGGTCGACGGATTCACGATCCTGATCGGCAGAAGCGCGGCCGAGAACGACCGACTCCTCCGGAACGCCGCGCCGGACGACCTCTGGCTTCACGCGAAGGGCTTCGCCGGCTCGCACGTGGTCGTCCGGCGGGGCGGGCGACGCGAGATCCCCGATGCGGTGGTCGAGCGCGCCGCGAAGCTGGCGGCGAAGCACTCCAAGGCGCACGGTGAACGGCGGGTTCAGGTCGTCGTCACGGAGGCAAAGCACGTACGGAAGCCGCGGGGCGCCGCGCCCGGGCTGGTAAACGTCTCGAAGAGCGATACACTGACGGTCGAGCCGTGAGGAGGGGGAATGAACTTCGAGCTGATCCTTGAAGTGATCCTGTCGTTGCTCGCCGTGTTCATGGCGATCGTGCTGCACGAGGTCGCCCACGGCTTCATGGCGCTCCGCCTCGGCGACCCGACCGCGAAGAGCCGCGGGCGGCTCACGCTGAATCCCCTCGCCCACGTCGACCCGATCGGGACGATCCTCGTCCCGCTGGTGATCGCGCTGTTTAGGTTCCTGTTCGGATGGAACCTCCTCCTGTTCGGATGGGCGAAGCCGGTCCCGATCAACCCGGCGTACTTCCGCAATCCGCTGCGGGGGATGCTCTACGTCGCGCTCGCCGGCCCGGGGACGAACGTCGCGCTCGCCCTCGTGACCGTCGGCATCGGTCGGCTGCTGATCCTGGTGGTGCCGTCGGAGATCCTGCTCGGAGGCGCCGGGTTCGCGGTCGACCTGATTCGTTGGCTCTTCTACCTGCTCAGCGCGTTCGTGCTGTACAACCTGCTCCTCGCGCTGTTCAACCTGATCCCGGTTCCGCCGCTCGACGGCTCGCGGATCCTGATGTACTTCCTCCCCGCGGAGGGCCGTCGCTTCCTAATATCGATCGAACGGTACGGCTTCCTCATCATCGTCGCGATCTTCTACCTCGGCGGGCTGAACCTGATCTTCAACGGCGTGAACACCCTCTCACGAGTCTTGCTGGGCGTAGAATGGCTGAAAGTCCTGCGAGCCCTATTCTACACAACGTCGTAGGCGAGCGGGTTTCCTTGTTCGCCCTTCGTGCCGCGCGTATAATCCGCCCATCCACGGAACGGTTCGGAGACTCCGCAGGAATGAGCGACAAGGCGCACTTCGAGATCACGCGGCGGGACGAGACGGAAGCGACGGTCCAGGTGACGATCGCCCCCGACGAGGTGCAGAAGGGGCTCGAGTCGGTCTACCGGCGCTACGCGCGGGAGGTTCGAATTCCCGGATTCCGAAGGGGACATGCGCCGCGGCACCTGCTCGAATCCCGCTTCGGTCGGGAAGCGTTCATCGCCGAGGCGAAGGAGGACCTCCAGCGGCAGTACGTCCCGGAGGCGTTGTCGACCCTCGATCTTCGTCCGGTGTCGACGCCGCGGCTCGAAGAGGTTTCGCACGCCGAGTCCGAGCCGTTCGTCTTCTCCCTGACGTTCTCGATCCTCCCGGATCTCGCGCTGCCGAACCTCGAAGAACTCGAGGTCACGGTGCCGGCGGTGCGACCGATCTCCGACGAGGACGTCCGGCAGGCGCTGACCGAGGTCCAATCGCACTTCTCGACCCTGGTGGAGAAGGACGGCGACACCGTCGGCGACGGAGACATCGTCCGGGTGAGGGAGAACGGCGAGGAGTGGGACACGCGCGCCGAGTCGGACAACCCGGTCACGAAGCGCCTGATCGGCGCGAAGGTCGGCGCCGACGTGGAGATCGACGCGGAGCTCGCCGAGGGGAAGCCCTTTCGGACGACCCTCTCCGTCGTCGGGCTTCAGCAGATCGTCCTCCCGGAGATCGACGATGAGCTCGCAAAGGACGCCGGGTTCGCCGATCTGGCGGCGCTCGAGGCGGACATCAGGACGAAGCTCGGCGAGCAGCGAGCCGAGCACCACCTGCGGTTGACGAACACGGTCCTTCTCGACGCGCTGGTCGAGAAGACGGAGATCCCGCTTCCGGAGCCGTTCCTCGACGAGCTGGTCGACGAGGAGCTCGAGCGGGTGAAGTCGTCGTTCGATGCGCCCGATTCGACGTCGACGTTCTCCGAATACCTCGAGCGGCGCGGGCTCGACGAGGCGTCGTTCGCCGGCGAGATCCGGGATTCGATCTCGCACCGCGTCCGCCGCGAGCTGGTCCTCCGGCGACTCGGGCGGGACCTGGAGATCCGGATCGACGACGAAGAGCTGACGAGCCTGGCAAAGGCCGAGGCGGAAGAGCGCGGCGAGGAGCCGCTCCGATTCGTCGCCCGGTTGAAAGCGGACGACCGGTGGGGCGATTATCGAGCGAGCCAGGTGAACGAGCGCGTCTTCCGGGTGCTCCGCGACGCGGCGACGATCAAAGAGGAGGAGGAAACGTGACGGCCCAGATCCCACTGCCGGTCGTGATTGAGGAGGAGAGAGGCCAGAAGGTCTCGTATGGTATCTACTCTCGTCTGTTGGAGGATCGGATCATCTTCCTGGGGCATGCGCTCGACGACGACGTCGCGAACGTGGTCATCGCCCAGATGCTGTTCCTCGCGGCGAAGGACCCGGCGAAGGACATCCGCCTCTACATCAACTCGCCCGGCGGCTCGGTCACCGCGGGCCTCGCCGTCTACGACACGCTCCGGTTCGTGAAGTGCGACGTGGAGACCATCTGCATCGGCCAGGCGGCGAGCATGGCGGCGGTCTTGCTCGCCGCCGGGACGCCCGGGAAGCGCGGCGCGCTGCCGAACTCGCGGATCCTCCTGCACCAGGTGTTCGGCGGATCCCAAGGGATGGCCGCGGACGTGAAGATCCAGACCGACGAGCTGCTGCGGATGCGCGATCTGTTGATCGACATCCTCGCCGAGCACACGGGGAAGACGAAGAAGAAGGTCGCCAGGGACACCGATCGCGACTGCTTCATGTCCGCGGAGGAGGCGCTCGACTACGGCGTCATCGATCGGATCGTCCCGCCGCGCGCTGAGGCGGCCGCACCGTGAGCCGTTGGCGGGAGATCCGGAAGATCGACGCGCACCGCGTCGAGCGCGCCGTCGTGGTCCCGATCAACCATCCCGACTACTTCCCACTCGACGGCGGGGCGCGCGCGGATTGACTGCGGGCGAACAACGAGCGCCAAGCGGAGATCGGAGCCGGGTCGGACGGCCGCTTGGTCCCGTCCGCCGACTGCGCGATCGACGGGAAGTACGTCCGTTCGGCGTGCCGGTCGTCTTCCACTCGAACCCGACGGGGCACGATCCCGACTTCCACGGCTCCGCCCCCTCGCGGATCTACCGGGCCGTCTACGGCCGGGTCCTCGCCTATGTGATCGCGCACATGGGCGGCGTGTCGTTCTTCAAGGTGTTCGCCACCGACTACCCGGTCTACCCGTACGAAGCCTATTACGAGATCCTCGATCGCCTGGCGCTCTCCGATGAGGAGACGTCGAAAATCGCCTACGCGAACGCCAAGCGGATGCTCTCCGGGCTGCCGCCCGGCTCGTCAATCGGATAGAGTCGGGCCATGAAGCAGGGAACCGCCGACCTTCCGCTTCACCGCGGCCGCGCCCCGAAGTGGCTGTTCGGCCGGATGGCGCAGCTCGCGCGCGAGGTCTCCGAGATCGTTGTCCTCGAGCACGGCACGGCCGGGTTTCTCGCACGGATCAGCGACCCGTTCTGGTTTCAGGCGCTCGGCTGCGTCCTCGGCTTCGACTGGCACTCCTCCGGCCTGACGACGACCACGTGTGGCGCGATCAAGGAGGGGATCAAGGGGCGCGAAGAGGAGCTGGGCCTGTTCGTCGCCGGCGGGAAGGGGGCGACATCGCGGAGGACGCCGGACGAGATCGCCGCCTGGGGGGACCGGACCGGCGTCGACGCCGATCGGCTGATCGACGCGAGCCGGACGTCGGCCAAGGTCGACAGCGCCGCGGTCCAGGACGGGTATCAGATCTACCACCACACCTTCCTGTTCGACAGTGAGGGCGAGTGGGCGGTCGTCCAGCAGGGGATGAACGAGACGAACGGGATGGCGCGGCGATACCACTGGCTGTCGCGCGTGGTGTCTGACTTCGTCTGTGAGCCGCACAGCGCCGTCTGCTGCGACAAGCGAGGGGAGACGCTCAACCTCGTGGCCGAGGAGAGCGGGCCCGCCCGCCGGACGAGTGCGGACCTCTCGCTTCGCACCCCAGGCGAGGTGTGCCGTGAGCTTCGCCGGCTGAAGTCGCTCGCCCTGCCGAGGCGACACGAGATCGTCCTCGCCGACGTCGCCCCGGATCGACTGGAGCGGATCTTCGTCAAGACGTACGAAGCGCGGCCCGAGACGTTCAGGGACCTCCTCTGCCTCCCTGGCGTCGGGGCGAAGACGATCCGCGCCCTGTCGCTGATCTCCGAGCTCGTCTACGGCGACGCGCCGAGCTACGAGGACCCGGCGCGGTTCTCCTTCGCCCACGGCGGGAAGGACGGGATCCCCTACCCGGTCGATCGGCCGCTGTACGATCGGACGATCGACCTCCTCGGGCGAGCGATCCGGCGGGCGAAGCTCGGTCAGAAGGCGGAGCTCGACGCGCTCCGGCGGCTCGACCGGTACTTCGGCTCCGGCGCCACGACGCCGAGCCAGGGGGCGTGCCGCGGAATCTGAGCCGGGGAACGCGGAGCGTTCCCCTCCGCGCCGGTGCTGAGCACCGGCGCGCTCGCTACTTGTATACCTTCTTCATGAACTCGGCGATCTCGGGCATCCCGCCCTGGAAGACGAGGTAGCCGTCGTGGGGCTCCCGCTCGGTGATCTCGCCGCAAATCGGCGTGAGCATGATCCGCTTCACCTCGTCGAGGTCGTCGGTCTGCCCGAGCGCCCAGGCGAGCTTCACGTACGCCACTTCGGGGAGCATGTTCGCGGCCGGAACGATCCCCTTCGCCATCAGGTCCCGCCCGGTGTCGTAGACGAACATGGCGACGTACCCCCACAGCGTCTGAACGGTCATGTAGATCGCGACGCCGGCCGCCGTGGCCCGCTCGATCGCCGGGTAGACCGGCTTATTGACGTGACCGAGACCCGTCCCGGCGATGACGATCCCTTTGTATCCCACGTCGATGAGCGCGTCGATGACGTCCGGATGCATGTTGGGGTAGTAGTAGAGGAGCGTCACGCGCTCCTCGAACGTCGGGACGATTCGGACGGAGCGGTCGTCGCGGCGGCGGTTGTAGTCGTCGCGAAGCGGCGTGACGCCGTCTCGGGTGACCGTGGCCAGCGGGATGTCCCCGATCGTGCGAAACGTCGATCGGTACGACGAGTGCATCTTCCGGACCCGCGTTCCACGGTGGAGGAGGCCGTACTCGTCCGAGGTCGGGCCGAACATGCAGACCATGACCTCGGCGATGTCCGACGTCCCGGCGGCGGTCGTCGCGTGGATCAGGTTCAGCGCGGCGTCCGACGACGGACGGTCGGACGAGCGTTGCGAGCCGACCATGACGATCGGGACCGGCGGATCCTGCACCATGAACGCGAGGACGCTGGCGGTGTGGTGCATCGTGTCCGTCCCATGGCCGATGACGATCCCGTCGATCCCGCCCTCGATCTCCCTGCGGATTCCCTCGGCCAGCGCGACGTACTGCCGCGGCCCCATGTTCTCCGAGAAGACGGCACACACCTGCTCCGTCGAGAGGTTGCAGATGTCGGCCAGCTCGGGGACGGCGCCGTACAGCTCGCCGGGGGAGAACGCCGGGATGACGGCGCCGGTTCGGTAGTCGAGACGCGAGGCGATCGTACCGCCGGTGCCGAACAGCTTCAGGTTCGGCTTCTCCGGGGAGACGGGAAACGCCTTCTCGGGGATTCTGTAGTGCGCCTCCTTCGAGCCGAGCACGGTCATTCCTTCGATCGTCCGCACGTCGATGCCGACGTTGTATCCCGTTTCGAGCTTGAGGACGAGGTGAAACGAGTCGTCGAACTCGGAGCGCGGAAGGACGATCCCCCGGAACCGGCCGCGTGTCGACTCGATTTCGATGTCGTCCCAGACGGCGATGCCGAACCGCGTGAGGACCGCCAGCGCGTCCCCTTTGTACCCCTTGTGCTCGTCGCTCATCGGATCGCCTCCTCGACCGCGATCGCCACGTCTCGAAGCGGGACGTTCCCCAGAGCGAGCGGGCGGAGCCGGCCCATCATCCAGTTTCGCGCGTCGTCTAGAGCGAGGCCGCTCCCGTCCAACTTCCTCCGAAGCCGCTCGATCGCCGCTTCGATGTCCGCCTTGGTGTGCGGACGATAGCCGATCCGCTCGAGGAGCCGGTCGAGATCGGCCTCGGGCTCGGCGAGCGCCGCCGGGACAAGCGGCTTCAGAATGTCGAACGACAAGCCCTTGTCCGAGACCGCGTGCGCGAGGTCGACGATCCGGTCTTCGTCGATCGGCCCGAAACGCTCGGCAGGTCGGAGCGCGTGTCCGACGAGCGTACCAGCGAGCCGCGGGGCGAGGCCGGCGTCTTCGTGGAGGCGGCGCACGAGCGGGAACAAGGCCCGCCGGAGAATGAAGCCGTGCGCGTCGTGCGGAACCTCCCAGCGATCGAGGCGCTCGATCTGCTCCGCGATGGACCGCGGTGGGAGGGCGCAGCGGGCCGCTTCGATGGCCGCTTCGTCGATCGGGATCGGGGCCGAGTCGGTGTCGGGGTACATCCGATCGGGACCCGGCAGGACGCGCTCGAACACGGTCGTACCGTCGGGGAGACCCTTGCGCGTCTCGTTCGGAACGCCGTCGAACGCGAGCCGGCAGCGCTCGTCGATCGTCTCGATCGCCGTCGGGACGTCGGCGGCCGGCCCCCAGAGGACGACGAGCGGGTCCGCGTCCGCGGCCCCGAGCCGGCGTCGAAGGGCGGACCAGTCGACCGCCTCGCGCCACGGGTCGAGCGATTCGGAGTGAATCATGTTCGGCCTGTCGATGCAGGCGACCACCTTCAGCCGATCGGAGAGTTCGTCGGCGAAGCAGCGGCCCGGCGAGGTGAAGAACGAAAGAAGGCCCGCGAAGCCCGGCAAGCGGACGGCCGCGAACCGCGCGCCGTCGGGGAGGCCAGCTGGCCCCACGAGGCGTGAAACGTCGGATCGGTCGATCAGGATCGATTCGGGCGCCCAGGCGGACGGGTCTTCGAACCGGGCGTTCAGCTCGTCGCGAATCAGCAGCAACGCCCGCTGTCGGAACGCCTCGTTGTGCGTCAGCTCGGGGATCCATCGAATGTGTTGGACACCCTTGATCTCGACGCGAGTCCCGCCCTCGACGCTCACGTTGACGTCCTCGCGCGCCGCTCCGATCCCGGTGTTGACCCTCCCGGTGCTGCGGGCGAGGTAGCGGATGTAGTTCGCCGCCTCGGCGGCCGCGTCCGGCGTCAGCAGGTCCGGTTCGGTGACCGTCTCGACGAGCGGAATCCCGAGGCGATCGGTCGTGTAAACCCGCTCGTGACCTCGATCCGAAACCTCGCGGCACGAATCCTCCTCGAGGCTCAGCTGCCGGATCCCGATGCGCTTGGATCGCAGCGGAATCGAGCCGTCGATCCCGACGATCGCCGTTCGCTGGAAGCCGGTCGGAATGCTGCCGTCCAGGTACTGCTTGCGCGTGATGTGCAGCTCGCCGACGATGCTCGTGTCGAGCAGGAGGGCGATCTGCATCGCGATGGCGAGCGCCTCGCGGTTCAGCGGGAACGGCGGCGTGTCGTCGATGTCGTAGGTGCAGGCGGTTTCGCCCTTGATCCGATAGACGATGTCCTTCTTCGTCTTGAACTCCATCAACGCCGTGCCGTCGTACTCGCCGAGCTCGCTGAGCGTCGGGCGCATGTGGCGGACGAGTTGGGCGTCGAACTCATCGCGCGCTTGATACAGGCCGGCCGGACACCGGCAGAAAAGCTTCTTTTTCGTCGTCAGTTGCTGGTGAACCTCAAGACCGCAGCGGTAACCGAGCTCTTCGTACGTCCTTAAGGTGGCCTCGCTCCGGGGGACGTACGCGACCAGACGGCGCGTCCTCTCGTGATTCGCAACGGGATCCGTCTCGGTTTTGTCGCCTGTCACAGTGCGCCCCCTCACGGAATCGACCAAGGATATGGTACGTCAGAACCGCCAGCAAGGCGCCTCGAGTCCGCTGCGCAGTGTAATCTGCGTAACTCGGGAAAGCGTACCGCGGCGCTATACTTGCTCCACTGTTCGATCGTTGCGTCGCTCCGGGACGGCGGGTGAAAAGAGTGGGGGAGCCTGAACGGGAGGTCGCGAAGCGATGAACAACTCATTGGGAATCTGGTTGATCGGGGTGGGGGTGGCCGCCGTCGCGCTTCTGCTCCTGCTCGGGCCGCCCCTGGTCGAGCGCGAGCCGGAGCCTGAACTCGAGCTCGCCGAGACCGGAGACACGGACGTGGCCTCAAGCTACTGGCGGCCGGTCGTCGAGGAAGCGTCGGCTCCTCAGACCGTGTACGCGCCGGTGACGTCCGTCGTGACCACGAGCACCACTTCGGCGTGTCCCCCGTGCGGGGCGACGCGTGCCGTTCCTGTAGCGACGGCCCCACCGCTGGTCGGAGGATGCGGCCGCCCGAGCGTGCCGTGCGGTTCCACACCGTGCGCACCGCCGACGTGGGGCTGCTACGACGTCTGCGCCGATCCGTGTCACGTGATGAAGCCGGGGATCAACCGGAACATGCCGCTGTGCGTCGACGAGTGTTCGCTCCTCCAGCTGCATTCCACCGTGTCGCACCCGATCTGCGGACAGGTCCGGTTCGAGTGGAGCGCGAGCAAGGGATGGTTCCTCGACCCGACGGCGAGCGACCCGCTGTACTTCGCTCCGGCCACGCAGTTCTGCCAGGGCGAGGACGTCTGGATCACGCTGCTCGTGATCGACGCGTCCGGGACGCAGTACTCCGACGTCGTCGGCCTGCACGTGCGGGATCTTCCGTAGTTTCTCGTTGGCCGGCCAGGGCTGAGCGCGTGAGACCGATTCGGTACACTGGTCGATCATGCCGATTCGTGCGGCGCTCCTCGACATGGACGGGACGATCTTCGATTCGAGGATCGATTGGCTGGCGCTACGAGAGAAGATCCGGATCCCGTGGGACGGGCGACCGATCCTGACCCAGCTGCGTGAGGCGCCCCCGGAGGACTCCGCGCGCGGGCTCGCGATGCTGCACGAGGCGGAGAAGGACGGGGCGCAGAACGGCGATCTGATCCCCGGGACCCACGAGCTTCTCGACCTCCTCCACCGGCACGACGTCCGCTGCGCGCTGATCACGAACAACTCGCGCCGCAGCGTCAAGACGGTGCTCCGCCGGTACGCGCTCTCGTTCGATCTCGTTCTGACCCGCGACGACGGCGCCTACAAGCCCGACCCGGAGGCGTTCCTCGGCGCGCTGGATCGGCTGAAGGTTCGTCCACAAGAGGTCGTGGCGATCGGCGACACGCACCTCGACCTGATCGCGGCGCGGAGCGCCGGCATCGGCGAAATCATTCTGGTCGGGACGCCGGCCTGGATGCAAGATCACATCCCGCCCGACGCGCAGTACCACGCCGCGGCCGACCTCGTCGAAGCGCGGGAGATCCTCGTTCGACTGCTGCGCGGCGGAGACCGGCCGGGCTAACCGGTCGTCCAGATCGTCCCCGAGGGCCCGTCCTTCAGGACGACGCCGAGTTCGTCGAGCCGATCCCGGATCCGATCGGCGAGCTCGAACTCCTTCTTGTCTCGGAGCTCGGCGCGGAGCTCGATCAGTAGGTCGATCAGGTCGGCGTCGATCGAACCCGTGGTCTCCGGTGCCCCCGGGAAGAGGCCGAGCGGATCGGCGAGCTCGCGAATCAGCTCGACCGCAGCGCGCAGCGCGAGCCGATCCTCGTCGGCGGCCTCTCCCTTGAATCGATTCGCCGCCGCGACGATCTCCTGGAGGACGCCGATCGCGTCGACGGTGTTGAGGTCGTCGTCCATCGCTTCGACGAACCGGTCCCGGTACGCCGGCAGCGACTCGACGAAGGTCCGTCCCGCCTTGCCGGGCTCGCCGGTCGCGCCGCGAAGCTCGGCCTCGACGTCGCGGACGAGCGTCTGGATCCGGGCGAGGGCGGTGCCCGCCGCGCGGAGCCCGTCCTCGGAGTAGTCCATCGGCTTCCGGTAGTGGTGCGAAAGGAAGAAGTAGCGGACCGTCTCGGGGTCGAACGCGTCGAGGACCTCGTGGGCGGGCGCGACGTTCCCGACAGACTTCGACATCTTGTCCTCCTGGAACGCGAGCATCCCGTTGTGCATCCAGAACCGGAAGAACGGCCTGCCCGTCGTCGCCTCGGCCTGCGCGATCTCGTTCTCGTGGTGTGGGAAGACGAGGTCGTTGCCGCCGGCGTGGATGTCGAGGTGATCCCCGAGGTACTTCAGCGACATGACGACGCACTCGGTGTGCCAGCCGGGGCGGCCGTCTCCCCAGGGGGTCGGCCAGGTCGGCTCGCCCGGCTTCGCGGCCTTCCACAGGGCGAAGTCGAGCGGGTTCTCCTTCTTCTCCGTCGACTCGACCCGCGCGCCGGCCTCCTGATCGTCGAGCCGACGTCCGGAGAGCTTCCCGTACTCTTCGAACGCCTCGACGCGGAAGTAGACGTCTCCGTCCTGTTGGTAGGCGTACCCCTTCTCCATCAGGTCCGATACCAGGTCGATCATCGCCTGGATGTGCTCGGTCGCGAGCGGGCTGTGCGTCGGGGGCAGGACGTGGAGCCGATCGAGCAGGTCGAAGTACGCCTCGGTGTAGGTCTTGGCGATCGCGTCGACTGGCTCGCCGGTCTCGGCCGACCGCTGGATCAGCTTGTCGTCGACGTCGGTCACGTTCTGCACGTGCAGGACCCGCCACCCCTTGAACCGCTCGAAGTAGCGGCGGAGGGTGTCGAAGACGAGGATCGGGCGGACGTTTCCGATGTGGATGTGGTCGTAGACGGTGGGACCACAGACGTACAACCCCACGGTGCGGTCGTGCTGCGGCTCGAACGGCTCGGTCTCGCGCGTCAGGGTGTTGTACAGCCTCACGGTTCCCACCTCCGTTGCGACGATTATATGATTCGTTCCTCGCGGCCACCACGGGCTCGGAACGGGAAAGAGCCCGCTCGACTACCGCGCGCCGACGCCCGACGGTAGACTACGAGCCATGGACCTCGGTTCGGCACTCCTGATCGTCGGCGTCTCGGCGGCGCCGATCGCCGAGCTGCGCGGCGGGATCCCGCTCGCGATCGCTCGCGGCTACCCCGCGACCGCGGCGTTCTTCCTGGCGATCGCCGGGAACCTGCTCGTCGTGCCGCTGCTGTGGGTCGGGCTTCGCTACGGGGAGGATCTTCTCCTTCGCTGGCGCGTATCTCGGATTCTGCTGGAATGGCTGTTCGCGCGGACGCGCCGGAAGGGCCGACTGATCGAGCGGGCCGGGCCGGTCGCGCTCGTCCTCCTGGTCGCGATTCCGTTGCCCGGAACCGGCGCCTGGACCGGGGCGATCGCGGCGCGGCTGTTCGGGATCCCGACGCGCAGGGCGCTTCCGTGGATCGGCATCGGCGTCCTGATCGCGGGGATCGTCGTTCTCCTCGTGAGCCTGGGGCTGTTCGAGCTGTTCGGCATCGGCTGACGCCTAGCGGCGAAGCGGCCGAACGACGTAGCGGCCGAGGATCGGGAAGAGGACGACCGCGATCCCGAGGAACGAGAAGGTGATCGCCCAGAACTCCGTCTCCGCCATGTCCATCACACCGGTCGCGTACCGCATCGCGTTCGCCATGTGCGTCAGCGGGAGTCCCTCGCTGATCGCCCGAAGGAAGGCCGGCATGAACTCGACCGGGAAGTAGATCCCGGCGAGGAAGAGCATCACCATCGCGAGCACGTTCGCGACGTTGCTTGCGCTCGACGGCCGGCGTACGACGAGGGCGATGATCGTTCCGAGCCCCATGGTCCCTACGGTGGCGCAGGCGACGAAGACGGTGAACCGAAGCCAGCTGACGTCGTACCGCAGGCCGAAGGCGAGCACGCCGACGAGGAGGGTGATCAGGGTCGAGGCGTAGACGATCACCAGGCGGACGACGACGATCGCCGCCAGCAGCGCGACGGGCGGCATCGGGGTCACGATCAGCCGGTCGAGGACCTTCCGCTCCTTCATCGCGGTGAGGTGGCCGGAGACCGCGAACAGGCCGGACGAGAGGACCGAGAACGCGAGGATGCCGGGCAGCACGAGGTGGAACCAACCGGTCGACTCGATCTCACCGACGTCGATCGGCTCGACCGAGATCACCGGCTCGGCGCCTTGGCGACGGAGGTCGAAGTCGCTCGACAGCCCCGCCGCGACCTGCTGGAACGCGAAGTTCTCCTGCACCCGGCTCGCGTCGTAGAAGAACCGAAGCTCGGTCCCGTCCCAGCTGAGGGCGAAGTCGACCTCGCGATCGACCACCGCCTCCTGCATCGCGGCGAGCGACTCGAATCGCTCGATCGACATCGACCCGGCGGTCGAGAGCGTCTCGGCGAGGAGGTCTTCGTCGGCGCCGGACGCGACGAACACGCCCATCGAGGCCTGAGAGACGTCGCCGATGTCGCCCATCAGGAACCCGAAGATGAGGATGAAGATCAGCGGGAACGCCAGGGTGAAGAAGAGGGCCATCCGGTCGCGCAGCAGGATCCTCGCCTCGGAGACGATCAGGGCACGTAGCGCGCTCATCGTTCCACGTCCCACTTCAGCTTTCGGGAGGCGACGACGACCGAGAGGGCGATCCACCCGAGCGGGACGCCGATCAGCAGCCCCGGGGAGAAGGAGGCGCTCTCGACGCCGAGGCTGAGACGGAGGCCGTTCACCAGGTAGCTGACGGGGTTCGCGTACACGACGGCCTTCAGAAACGCCGGCAGCCCCCCGACCGGGAAGAACATCCCGGAGAGGAACATCATCGGCATGTTCAGGATGTTCGCCGTGGCCATCCCGGCGTTCGCGGTTCGGGCGAGCGACGCGATCAGGAATCCGAACGCCATGAACGTGACGGCGGCAAGAAGGAGCGTCAGGGCGGCCCCGGGCCGGGCAAACGAGATTGTGGCGCCGAACCCGTACCGACCGAGAAGGTAGAGCAGGACGAACTGAAGGCCGCACAGGGCGAGGTGCCCGAGCGCGAACCCGGCGAAGTACCGAGGAACCGAGAGCGGCGTCACCCAGTATCGCCGGAGGACCTTGCGATCCCGGTTGAACAGGATCGCTCCGGGGACCCCGAACAGCCCGTTGACGAAGAACCCCATCAGGACGATCCCCGGCAGGAGGAAGTCGACGTAGCGCGTCTCCTCGTCGGAGGCACCAACCCAGACGGTCTCGCTCTCGACCGCGAGGGACGGATCGAACCGCCCCGCGCGCGTGAGGATCTCGCGGTCCACCTCGCCGAGCACCTGCTCGATGATCTCCGCCGCCATCTCGGACGCGACGCTCGTCTCGCTCATGTAGACGGAGACGCCCGGGGCTCCCTCGCCCGGCTCAGCGGTCCCGGTGATGCGCGCGTAGGTCGCTTCTCCGAAGCCGCTCGGGAGGACGACGACCGCGTCCCATCGGCCGCGCCGAAGCGCGGTGAGCTGCTCCTCGAGGAACGCGTCGAGGTCCTCCCCCGGATCCGGTCGGTGCAGCGTGAACAGCGGCAGCTGCCCCGAAGCCTGCGGCGTCCCGAGCTGTTCGAAGACCGTCTCGACGGCGGCGGTGAACCCGCCGGGGTCCGACCCCCCGGCGTCGCGGTTGACCCACGCGACGTCGAGGTTGATCTCCCCCTCCTGGCCGATCTGACCGAAGATCAGCGCGAGAAGGACCAGCATGAACACCGGGAAGACGAGGAACCAGAACAGCGTGATGCGCTCACGAATCGCCGTGATGACGTGCGTCCGGGCCAAAAAGAGGACGTCCTTCACTCGCGCAGCCTCCGGCCGGTCAGGGAGAGAAAGACGTCCTCGAGGTTCGGCTGCCGCACGATCAGATTGTGAAGCGGCACGTCCTGCTCCCGCGACCACGCGAACAGCGCCTCCATCGTCGTCGGGAGGTCCTTCGTCTCCAGGGTCACCGTGGCGCCGTCGACGCGGAAGCCCTTGCAGCAAGCGCTCAGTTCTCCCGCCGCCGCGTCGGACAGCCCTTCGGCGTGGAACTCGATCATCGTCTCCTCGCCGAACGCACGGGTGAGCTCTCGCGGCGACCCCTCAGCGATGATCACGCCGTGGTCCATGATGCAGACGAGGTCGGAGAGGGCCTCCGCCTCCTCCATGTAGTGCGTCGTCAGGAGGACGGTCTTCCCGCGCTCCTTGAGGCCCGTGACGATCGACCACATGTTCCGTCTCGCCTGGGGATCGAGACCGGTCGTCGGTTCGTCGAGGAAGATTAGCTCGGGGTCGTTGATCAGCGCCGCTCCGACGGCGAGGCGCTGCCGCTGTCCGCCGGAGAGCGCCCGGACCTGCGCGCCGGCCTTGTCCTCGAGCGCGACCTGCGCCAGGACCTCGTCGAGCGGGACGGGGTTCTCGTAGAACGACGCGAAGAGCCTCAGGATCTCGCGGACCTTCAGGTACGGCTCGAACCCTCCGTCCTGGAGCAGGACGCCCATCCGCTGCTTGACGTCCCGCGTGATCCGCTTCAGTCGGGCGCCGAAGACCTCGATCTCCCCGGCGTCGGGCTCGCGGATCCCTTCGAGGATCTCGAGCGTCGTCGTCTTCCCGGCTCCGTTCGGGCCGAGCAGCGTGAACACGGACGCAACGTGAGCTTCGAAGGAAACCCCGTCCACGGCGCGCACGTCGCCGTAATGCTTCACCAGCTCGGAGACCCTCAGGAGGACGCGATCTTCCATCGACTCACCCCGTTTCGGGTGATCGTACCGGAGGGGACGCGTCAAACCAAGGGCGGATCGGGCGGCTTTACTTCGCGCCCGGGCCGATCGCTTCACCCCGGACGAGCGCGGCGAGGTCCTCCGCGATCCACGTCGGTCGAACCCCGAGTCGCTCCGCGTCCCCTCGAGTCGAGACGCCGGAAAGGACGAGCGCCGTGTCGAGTCCGGCGTCCCGGCCGCCGACGATGTCGGTCTCGAGCCGATCGCCGATCACGACGACGCGCTGCGGCTCGGCGCCGAGCCGGTCGAGCGCCATCCGGAACGCGATCGGCGACGGTTTGCCGACGACGACGTCGGTCGCGAACCCCATCCCCCGCAGCGCCCCGACCGTGGCGCCGGCTCCCGGTCGCAGGCCTCCAGGCACCGGGAAGGTCGCGTCTTCGTTGGTCGCGATGAACCGCGCCCCGTTGCGCAACGCGGTGAGGCCGTCGGCGAGGACGTCGTAGGTGATCCCACGATCCATTCCGACGACGAGCGCGTCGGCCTCTTCCGGCCGATCGGCCAAACGGTGGCCGGCCGCAAGGAGTTCGTGGCGGAGGCCCTCCTCGCCGATCGGCCAGACGGAAGCCGTGCCTTGTGCCTCGCGCAGGTACTCCGCGGCGAGGTACGAGGACGGGAGGAGCTGCTCGGCGCGGACGTCGAACCCGATGCGAACGAGCCGCTTCGCATGCTCCTCCCGGGACCGGGCCGAGTTGTTCGTCAGCAGGCGGACCGCTCCGACCTCGTCGAGGCGCGCGAAGGCCGCAACGGCGCCGTCAATCGGATCGGAGTCCCGGACGAGGACGCCGTCCACGTCGAGGAGGTACGCGTCGTAACGCCCTACAAACCGATCGCCCATGCCGAGGAAACGGTACCGAATGCGGGATCGATTCGCACTAGACGCGGAGGCAGAGGAAGACGAGGAGCAGACCGATCAGGATCGCGAGCGTCGCCTCCTCGAGGAAGAAGATCCTCTTGGGCAGTCGAGGCGCTCGCCGCTCGGTCAGCCGATGGAGGAGGAGGCCGATCGCGATCGCCCCGACGCTCTCGACCACGAGGAGCGGGCGGAGACCGGAGCCGAGCTGCAGCGAGGGAAGCGTGACCCCGGTCAGCGGGACGAAGAAGAGGATCGGCAGGGCGAGCACGGCGTAGGCGGCGATCCGCTTGCTCGGGCGGGGCGCCGTTCGTCGGAAGCGGAACAGCGGGAGCAGTCTCGCGAACGAAAAGGCGGTCCCGATCGAGGTCAAGACCAAGATCGTCACGACGAACACGTTCGGATGGGAGCCGAGGAGCACCGCCTTGGCTCCGAAACCAGCCAGGGGGGGGAGGCCGACGATCCCGAGGGTCCCGACGAGGAGCGCGACGACGGTGGCGTTCGGGATCGCCGCACGCTTCGAGACGAGGTCGGAGAACCGTCCGCTGCCGACCGCTCGCGACGCCTCCCCGGCGGCGAGGAAGAGGAGCCCCTTGAACAGACCGTGGGCGATCGCGTAGTCGAGAACCCCGGCCAGCGCCTGCGGCGTGCCGATCGCGAGGCCCAACACGAGGTAGCCGATCTGCGACAGGGTGGAAAAAGCGAGCATCCGCTTCAGGTTCCTCGCGTACGCCGTGTACACCACGCCGAGGAGGGCCGTCGCGGCGCCGAGGATCTGGAGCGTCGTCCCGAGCGGGAAGACCTGGCTCAGCCGCAAGATCACGACGATCCCCATCTTGATGACGAGGCCCGAAAGCAGGGCGGAGACGGCCGGCGGCGCGGCGGAGTGGGCGGCGGGAAGCCACTGCGAGAAGCCGAACAGGCCGGCCTTCACGGCGACACCCGCGGTGAGCAGCGTGGCGGCCAGCGTGACCCACGGCGCGTCGGGCCGGTCGGCGACGATCTCGGCGAGAAGGCCCAGGTTCAGCGTGCCCGTATGCCGGTACACCACGGCGACCCCGATCAGGAAGAAGCCCATGCCGATCGACGCCAGGACGAGGTACTTGAGGCTGGCCCAAACCTGTGTGGGGCGACGGTCGTAGCCGACGAGCAGGAAGCCGACCAGCGTCAACAGCTCGAGGATCACGTACTCGTTGAACAGGTCCTGGGAAAGGAGGAGCGCGAAAACGGCGCCGAGGAGGAACTGGAGGAGCGCGTAGAACAGCGGACGAGGGGCGTCCCTTCGGACGTAGAGGATCGCGGCGAGCTCGAGCAAGAGGACGAGCGGGCAGACGGCGGCCGAGACCGCGTCGAAGCGGAGGACGATGCCGAGATCGGCGGACCACCCGCCGAGGACGACGGTGATCGTCGAGCCGTCCCGGGTCTCGACGATCAGGAAGATCGTCAGCGCGGCGCTGATGCACCAGCCGACCGCAGCGAGGAGCCGCGCCGTGCGCTCGCTCAGACGGCAGAGCAGTCCGAGCACGAACCGGGAAAGGGGAAGGACGGCGAGGATCATGGCCCCCCTCCCTCGTCGAGGTCGCGTTGGACGAGATCCTCGATGTGTCGCGAATCGGTGCTGCGGTACCGCTCGACCAAGCGCATGACGAAGACGAGGGCGAGCGCGAGGATGGCGAAATTGATGACGATCGCCGACAGAACGAGCGCCTGTGGGAGCGGATCGGCGTAGATCGCGTCGCGACAGACCGCGCAGATCGGCACCCGCGCGTCGGGCCGATCGCCGACCGCGACGAGGCAGAGGATCGACCCCGCGTTCGTCAGGCCGAGCGCGAGAAGCTTAATCACGAGGTCCCTCCGGATCGCGATCGCCACCAGCCCGATGCCGAAGAGGACGACGCCGACGGAGAACGCCATCAGATCTCCCCCCGGTGCCGGACGAACGACCGGAGGATCAGCCAGGCGCCGGCGACGACCTTCAGTGCGATCAGGACGTTGTACAGAGGGATCGACCCGCCGCTCAGCACCGCTCCGGGCGCTCCCTTCGGGAGGAGGTCGGCAAACGCCGGGCGGCCGAGGGGGAGAGGAAGGAGCATCAGAAGAAGGAGGACGAGCAGCGCGCCCCGCTCGATCCGCTCCATCGCGTTCCGTCGGATGCGGCGATCGATCGCGTCGATCCCGAGGGCGATCGACGTCAACAGCAAACCGCTCGCCGCGATCACCCCGGCGCCGAACCCTCCCCCGGGAGAGATCTGACCGAGCGCCGCCAAGTAGACGCCGAGCAAAACCGCGAGCGGGAACAGGAGGGCGGCCGACGTGCGGACGACCTCCGACTCGGCCAACGGAGGGACGTCGGGCCGCTCGCGCGCGCCGAGGTAGAAGCGAACCCCGAGGACCGCGACGAAGAAGACGAGGAGCTCGAGAAGCGAGTCGTACAACCGGTAGTTCAAGTAGACGCTCGCGACGCGATTGGTCGCCCCGGTCTCCGCCACGGGGCGCTCGACGTACGTCGCGTGCGGCGCGGTCTCGGGGTCCACGGAGTGAAACGCGAGGAGGACGACCAGGACGACGCAGACCGTGCAGACGATCGCCAGAAGGTGGAAGGGGCGCGGCCTCATGCGAGGAACCTCCCGGCCAGCCGGTCGAGCTCTCCGTCCTCGCGGAGGCGCTCGATGTACGCGTCGAGCGCCGAGTGGAGGTCCCGGCGGCGGCCGTTGACGACGAACGCGTACCCGCGTGGCTGCGGATGCCGCGTCACCGAGTCGTCGGGCACGTCGGATCTCTGGACGGCGAGGAACCGGGCCAGGTCGAGGGTGACCGGCGTCTCGGCGGTGTACAGGCTCTTCGGATCGAGATCGGCGAAGTACCCTTCGTACCGAACGCGGGGGACGCCCTCTCCCGTCCCTTCCTTCGTCCCGCCGACCGTGAAGAGGGCCGTGTCGAGGTGCGGCCTCGTGGCGAACACGCCGGCTTCCTCGCCGAGGACCCACCCGCCGGCTCCGACGTCCGCCTCCCCGCTTCGGACCAGGTCGGCGACGTCTCGATGCGGCACGAACTGAACGGAGAGGTCGAGTCCGAGGTGGCGGGCGAACCGCGCGAGGATCTCGTGCTCGAGCCCGACGATCCGGTCCCCTTCCCTCACGAAGAGGCCGGGCGCCTCGTCGGCGACGACCGTGAGCCGGCCGGTGCGGCGGATCGCGAGAACGTAGATCGCGGTGATCAGTCCGAGCCCGATGGTCGCCTCGGTGAGGGCGACGTCCGGCGCGTGAAGCAGGAGATAGGAGACGGCGAGCAGGAAGCTGAACAGGCCCATCCCGATGATCGCCGTCAGGCGCCGCCGCTGCGTCAGAGCGATCGCGGCGACGATCGGAAGGAGGGCGAGGAGCGCCGTCCGCGCGATCATCGATCGCCGGCCTCTCCGGCGTGCCGCCGCACGAACGCGCTCCGGGCGATGCTGTGGGTCGCGATCGGGTTGGTGATCAACAACAGGAACAGGAGGAGAAGGAGCGCCGCGTCGTGCCGCTCCCACCCGCCGGAAACGACGAGTCCGATCAGGACCAGTCCGAGCCCCGCGTTGTCCGACACCCCGCTCGCCTGGAGGCGGGAGTAGATGTCCCGAAACCGGAGGACGCCGAGCGTGCCGACGTAGACGAACGCCAGGCCGAGGCCGACGAGGGAGAGGGCGATCATCGGAATCCCCCCTCTCGTTCGAGGAAGCGCGACAGGACGACCACGCCGAGGAAGCTCAACGCCGCGTAGGTGATCGCGACATCGAGGAAGACGGGTTCGTCGAGGGCGATCGAGGCGACCGCCAGGACGAGCACGGCGCGATTCGACGCGGAATTGTAGGCAAGAAGACGATCCCAGGCCGTCGGCCCTCTCCAGAGGCGCAGGAGGAGAAGCAGGATCGAGCCACAGAGAAGCCCCTCAACGACCGGCATCGTCGTCCCCCGGGAAGACGGCCTCGACCCGACGCTCGAGCGACTCCTTGATCGTCCGCCAATCGCCGTGGCTGCCGCGCCGCTGGAGCCAGTGGATGTACAACAGGTCGCCCTCGACCAACAGCGAGATGGTCGAAGGCGTCAGGGTGATCGAGTTGAGGAGGAGGAACTGCCCGAACGGATGGGTGACGCGGATCGGCAGGGCCATCAGGAGCCCCTCCTCGTCGCCAAGCAGGATTAACCGCGCGGTCAGAAGGGTCGAGAGGACGAAACGCTTGAGGAGCGTGGCGAAGAACCGGAGAAGGCGCAGCGGATGCCGAAGCGCGTGAAGCGCGGGACGCCCGCGGAGCGGGACCAGGATCCGCTGGAGCCAGAGGGCGAGGAGGGAGGCACCGACGCCGAGGGCCACCGTCTGAACGTCGAACCGCCGCGACAGCGCGACCCAGACGAGACTCAGAACGACGATCCCGCTGACCATGGGCACCCCCTCGTGCCCATGTTGCCGATTCCGCCGTGTCGGAACAAGCGGAGTGGGTGGAAGCGGCCCGCGGCCCGGTCGTCTACTCCTCGATCGAGACGCGGACGTCGTCGTAGTACGCCACGCACGCCTCCGTGAGGCTCTCCTCCCCGAGGAGGACGATCCACTCGCTCGTGTCGGAGAAGTCCGCGTTCAAGGTCCCGGAGTACATCGGGGTCCCGTCGACGCGAAGCTCGTACGAACCGGCCCGGAAGTCGAACGTGTACGTGTGCCAACGATAGACGTCGGGAACGAACGGGACGGGACGCGGGACGTCGCTTCCGTACTCGGACGGCTCGCGGACGTACGATCCCCCACCGGTCCCGGTGAACAGGTAGTACGGAAGGGAGCCGGCGATCGAGCCGAGCTCCTTCCGAGCCGGCGCGAAGAGGAACGTGTGGTCGTCCTGGTTCTGGAGGGTCATGATGCGGCAAGAGAAGACGGCGCTCTGGCCGACGCGGAGCGGCGGGATCGAGACGGCGGTGTACCGCCGGTGCCAACGGTCGTTTCCGCTGTGCACGTACAGCGCGTACCCCGGATCTCCGGCGATGTGATCGATCATCGCGTCGCCGGCCGTCGCCCACGTCGGGTCGAGCGGCCAGTGCCCCAGCGCCTCCGGGCCGTCGGAGAAGTCTTCCTGGAAGACGATCGTCCCGCTGCGGAGGTAGACCGTGATCCGCGCTTCGGTCGTGTCCGTCTTCCCGTTGACGTCGCGGACCGTCAGCCGGGCGGTGTGCGTCCCCGGATCGAGGTAGGTCGCCGTAACGACCTGGCCGGCCGAGGTCGCACCGTCCCCGAGGTCCCACGAATAGGAGACGATCGCCGCGGAGCCGGTCGACGCGCCGGCGTCGAGCTCGATCGACTCCCCGGCGTAGACGACGACCGGCGAAACGTCGAATCGCGCCACCGGACCGCCGCCGAGGAACGAGCAGGACGTCAGGAGGCCGACGAGAAGCGACGCCAGTCCGAGTCCGATGAGGTGCCTTCGCATCGCCGTCACCCGACCTCGATCAGCTCGTCCTTGGGAAAGCCGGTGATGACTTCGCACCCCTCCGGGCCGACGACGACGTCGTCCTCGATCCGGACGCCGCCGAACCCGGGCAAGTAAATCCCCGGTTCGATCGTCATCACCATCCCCGCTTCCAGAAGATCCTCGTGCTGTGGCGTCAACCAGGGCGCCTCGTGAACCTCGAGCCCGATTCCGTGGCCGAGCCCGTGTCCGAAGTGCTCCGCGTGTCCGGCCTCGGCGATCAGATCCCGGGCGACGGCGTCGATCTCCGAGGCCTTCTTCCCGGTTCGAACGGCGGCGATCGCTGCCAGGTTCGCTCGCAGCACGGTCTCGTAGATCTCCCGCGCTTTCGCCTCGGGCTCGCCGACGGACACGGTCCGCGTGATGTCGGAGCGGTAGCCGCCGCAGCAAGCGCCGAAGTCGAACAGCAGCAGATCGCCCTCGGCGAGCGGCCGCGGGTCGAGCGAAGGGTTGTAGTGGTTGAGCGCCGTGTTCGGACCGGTCGAGACGTTGACGTCGAACGCGATCCCTTCCGCCTCCGTCCGTCGGATCAGTACCTCCAACCGCAGGGCGATCTCCGCCTCGCTCATCCCGACACGAAGCTCCGGGAGGAGGCTCGCGAACGCCTCGTCGGCGATCGCCGCCGCCCTTCTGAGACAGTCGATCTCCTCCGGCGACTTCGTCCGGCGGAGCGTCGCGACCGGGTCCTGCTCCGCCGCCAGCGTGAAATCGCCGAGCTTGCGAAACCCCTCGACCCAGTCGTAGGACGTCCGCGCGGAGGGAAAGACGATCCGATCCCATCCGCGCGCGGAGATCGCCTCCGCGGTCGCCGTCATTCGCCATCGTCGGTCGTCGACGATCGAAAGTCCGTCCGTCTCGCGCTTCGCCTGCTCCACGTACCGCGAGTCGGTCACGAGGACCGTCTCGCGCTCCGAGAGGAGGAGCGCGCCCTCCCCGGTGAATCCGGTCAGGTACCGTAAACTCACCGGGTCCGAGCCCTCGTGGTCGATCGCGAGGTAGGCGTCGGCTTCGATCGCCTCCAACAGAGCGCGCTGTCGATTCCGATAGTCTGGCATGCGAACGGACCGTCCTCCCCGCGGGAGAGCGACGGGGCTCCCGCGTCGGTTTCGGCAAGACTATACGCCGAAAAGCTTCTTGTCAACGGGAATTGCGGCCGATATAATCCGCACCTTATGACCCTCGACGAGTTGCGAACGGCGATCGAGGAACTCGAGCGCGATCTGCGCGAGCGCCTCGCGACGGTCGACGGCGACGCGGCGCTCGACGCCCTCCGGGTCGATTTTCTCGGCCGAAAGGGGCGGGTCGCTCGGCTGTTCAAGAACCTCGGCCAGCTCGACGCGCCGCTTCGGCGCGAGGCCGGCCGGTTGCTCAACGCGCTGAAGGAGACGGTGAACGAGGCCGTCTCCCAGAAGGAGGAGGCGGCGCGCCGCGGTCGCCTTGAGGAGCGGCTCGTCGCGGAGCGGGTCGACATGTCCCTTCCGGGCGTCCACACCTCGTTCGGGTACCTCCATCCTCTGACGGTGGTCCAGCGCGAGATCGAATCGATCTTCATGAAGATGGGGTTCTCCGTCGCCTCGGGCCCGGAGATCGAAGCCGAGTACTACAACTTCGACGCCCTGAACATCCCCGTCGAGCATCCGGCTCGGGCGGATTGGGACACGTTCTACATCGACGAGACGACGCTGCTGCGCCCCCACACGTCTCCCGTCCAGATCCGGGTCATGGAGCAGACGGAGCCGCCGGTCCGGGTCATCTGTCCGGGACGATGCTATCGGCGCGACACCCAGGACGCGACCCACTCGCCGGTCTTCCACCAGGTCGAGCTCCTCTGGGTGGAGGAGGGGCTCTCCCTCGCCAACCTCAAGTACGTCCTCGAGGTGTTCACCCACGAGTTCTTCGGAGAGGGATACACGATGCTCTTCTCCGGCGACTACTTTCCGTTCACCGAGCCGTCCGTGCAGGTGCACATCAAGGCCCCCGGCGCGGACGACTGGCTCGAGATCATGGGGGCGGGAATGGTCGACCCGGCCGTCCTGGAGGCGGTCGGATACGACACGGAGATCTACACCGGCTTTGCGTTCGGCCTGGGGATCGAGAGGATGGCGATGCTGAAGTACGGAATCGACGACATCCGCGTCTTCTTGACGAACGACCTCCGCTTCATCCGCCAGTTCTAGTCCAACGGCGAACGCCGTTCCGCTCTACTCCCGCACGAAGATCAGGCTCGCGTTCTGACCGCCGAACCCGAACGAGTTCGACAGTGCGACGCGGACCGTCGCCTCGACCGAGACCGGCGTGTAATCGAGATCGCACGCCGGATCGGGGTTCTCGTAGTTGAGGGTCGCCGGGATGAACCCGTGCTCCATCGTCAGGACGGTCGCGATCGCCTCGATCCCCCCCGCCGCGCCGAGGAGGTGGCCGATCTGCGACTTCGTCGAGGAGATCTTCACCCGGGCGGCGTCCGCGCCGAAGGTCGTCTTGATCGCGGTCGTCTCGGCGCGATCGTTCGGCAGCGTCGACGTTCCATGGGCGTTGATGTAGTCGATGTCGCTCGGGCCGACGTGGGCCCGATCCATCGCCATCCGCATCGCCCTCGACGCGCCGGCCCCGTCCTCCGCCGGCGCGGTGATGTGCGTCGCGTCGGCCGACATCCCGAAGCCGCGCACCTCGGCGTAGATATGCGCCCCACGGGCCACGGCCGAGTCGTACTCCTCCAGGACGAGCATCCCCGCCCCTTCCCCCATGACGAACCCGTCGCGCGCCGCGTCGAACGGGCGGGACGCTCGCTCCGGCTCGTCGTTCCGCTTCGACAACGCGCCCATGCGCGCGAAGCCGGCGAAGGTCACCGGAATCAGAACCGCCTCAGCGCCGCCGGTGACGGCCCGATCGATCAGGCCGGAGGCGATCAGATCGGCGGCGAGCCCGATGGCGTGGTTTCCGCTGGCACAGGCGGAGACGACGCCGAAGTTGGCGCCGCGAAGGCCGTGCGCGATCGAGATCTCGCCGGCGAGGGCGTTCGGCATCATCCGGGGAACGAAGAACGGGCTCACCCGCCGCGGGCCGCGCTCGAGCATCACGGTGAAGTTCTCCTCGAACGTCTCCATCCCCCCGATCCCCGTGCCGACGATCACGCCGAAGCGGTCGAGATCGACGTCCGCTTCGGGGTTCCCCGCGTTCTTCAGGGCGAGGGACGTCGCCGCCAGGGCGAGTTGCGCGGAGCGATCGAGCCGCCGGGCCTTCTTCGGGGCGATGTATTCGTTCGGGTCGAAGCCGTCGACCGGAGCGGCGATCTTGACGTCGATGTCCGTCAGGTCGACGCGATCCTCGACGCGCCGGACGCCGCTCCGCCCGGCTCGAAGGCTCTCCCAGAACGCATCGACACCGGTCCCGATCGGACTGATCGGCCCCACGCCGGTCACCGCAACCCGTCTAGCCATACCGCTCCTTGACCGCCCGAAGCAGGGCGAGATGCGCTTGCTCGTCGGGATCCGCGTCGTCGGCCTCCGCGAGTCGTTTCCTCCGCGCCTCGACCTCGGACAGGTCGATCTCCTCGACCGGGACCGCCGATTCGACGAGGAGGGTGAGCCGATCCCCGGAGGTGCGAAGCGTCCCGCGTCGGCACGCGAACACCTTCGTCCCGTCGACGGTGTGAACCCTGACCGCCCCCGCGTCGAGCACGGCGAGGAGCGGCGCGTGCCCGTCCATGATCGCGAACTCGCCGCGAGGGCTCCGGACGACGACCATCGACGCGTCGCCATCGAAGTACGTCCGGTCGGCCGTGCGGAGCCCGCAGTGCATGGTATCCCCCCAGGTTTCGTAACTATAGGTATGCACAAACGACCGTTCAAGGGCCTCGGCGTCGTTCGCGCTACGGGGCCTCCGCCCCCTCCAGGATCGCCCCGGTCCGGCTGGCGCCGATCCGATCGGCCCCGGCCTCGATCATCGCCATCGCCGTCTCGGCGTCGCGGATCCCGCCGGCCGCCTTGACGCCCATCTCCTTTCCGACGGTCGCCCGGAGGAGCGCCACGTCCTCGACGGTGGCGCCTCCCGGCCCGAACCCGGTCGAGGTCTTCACGTAGTCCGCCCCGGCCGCCTTGGCCAGAATGGCCCCCGCCACCTTCTCCTCCTCGGTCAGCAAGGCCGTCTCCAGGATTACTTTCACGTGGACCGGGCGCGGCGCCTTCTCCGCCGCGAGGCAGACCGCGCGGATGTCCTCCGTCACGACGGCGTAGTCGCCCTCCTCGAGGGCTCCGACGTTGATGACCATGTCCAGTTCATCGGCGCCGGAAGCGATCGCCTTCTGCGCCTCGAACGCCTTCGTCTCGCTCGTGCTCATCCCGTGGGGGAAGCCGATGACCGCGCACGTCTTGACGCCCGAGTCCTTCAGGCAGTCACGGACCAGTTCGACGTGACACGGATTGACGCAGGCCGAGGCCACGCCGTACTCGACCGCTTCCTCGCAAAGCCGTCGGACGGCCTCCTTGGTCGCCGTCGGCCCGAGGAGGGTGTGATCGATCCGCTTTGCCAGTTCCGCTCGTTTCATGCCGCCTCCCTTGTCGGTTGCCTCAAGTATCCCTCAACACGCTCCTCCGGTCCGCCTTTCGGAATAGATGAAAACTCCGTCCGCCCTCGTGGACGAACCCGGTGCCCACGTACCCCCGCTCGAAGAGGAGCTCGAACACCGCGCGGCTCCGGAGGCGCCACTGACGCGCCGCCGCCGGGTCGGCGCGTCGAATCCGATCGAGGTCGACGGGGATCTCCGCGAGGATGTGTTCGGCGCGTGGGGCTTCGTCGTGCCCGCTCAGCGTTCGAAACCCGCCCTGCTGAAGCCTCGTCTCGGTGATCACGTCCATTTCGTGGATCCCGAGGCGGAAGTGAGGCGGTGGATTCCCGCGATCGAGGATCGACCGGACGCGCGGAGAATCGATCCACCACTCCACCCGCAGGCGATCGGTCGCGAGGCCGAGGTTGGCGGTGTCGTGAACCTCGCCGTAGAGGTCGCGCCGGTAGCCGGCGGCCATCGCACCGAGCTTGCCGAACGCCAGATGCGCCTCGTCGCTTCGGAGCGGGTCGAGCGCCCAGAAGACCAGATCGACGCCATCCTGTTGACAAACCGCCCGCTCCGCCGCTCGAAGTTCGTACCCGACACCGCGGTTCCGGGCCGGTTCCAGAACGCCTCGAAACACCGTGTGACGCGCCGGATATCCGTCGACATCGGCGACGAGGTCGACGAGCGCGCCGCAGAGCGAGCCCCCGCCGCCCTCGGTGTCTCTCGCTCCGAGGACGAGCCCGCCGCTCTGGCAGACGGCGGTGAGGGCGGGAACGGTCCAAACCGACCGCGCGCGATCGCCGAGGATCGCTCGCTGGACGTCGACGCAGGCGCGCAGCTCTTCGAGGCGGTTCAACCGGTCAATTACGATCGTCATCGAGTCGCTTGGCCCGCTTGTCGGCGTACATCCTCCGATCGACCTCCTCGAGAATCGCCTCGAGCGAGTGTCCCTCGTGCGGTACCCGCGTATACAGACCGATGCTCAGGTCGATCGTGTATCCCTCGATCCCGGTCAGATCGGGGATTTCCCGTATTCGCTCCCGGAGGCGGTCGGCGATCGCGGCCACGTCCCCCCTCCCGTCGGTCTCCGGCATGAGCACGAGGAACTCGTCGCCGCCGTATCGGATGACGCGATCGGCGCCACGGACGCTTCGTTCCAACATGCGGGCGATCTCCCGGAGGACCTCGTCCCCCCGGAGGTGTCCGTACTCGTTGTTCACGGCACGGAACCCGTCGATGTCGATCATCATCAGGGACATCGGCCGTTCGTAGCGGTCGGTGCGACTCAGCTCGGACGCGATGATCGAGTTGAAGTAGTGTCGGTTGAACAGCCCGGTCAGCGGATCGCGGATCGCCTGTTCCCGGAGGATGTCCTGTGCAGCGAGGTTGGACAGGGCGATCGCGAGGTGATTCGCGACGACCTCGAGCAGCTGGCGGTCCTCGTCGTCGAAGAAGCCTTGTTGCTGGCTTTCGACGTTGACGATGCCGAGGAGATTCCCACTGAACAGGATCGGCACCGCCAGCTCCGACCGGGTCCCGGAGAACGCCTCGAAGTACCTCGGGTCGTCTTTCACGCTCGGCACGAGCAACGGCCGATGGTGCTCCGCCACCCAGCCGATGATCCCGCTGCCCACCGTGATCGCCGATCCGACCATGATTCCGCCGTTACGGTACGGCCCGCGCAGGCCGGTAACGACCAGCGAGCCGTCGTCCTCCGCAAGCAGGATCGCGCTCAGCTCGAAGTCGAACTGCTCCACGAGGAAATCGAGCGTGCTCGTCGTCGCCTGATCCGGCGTCGCAGCCGTCGCCAGCCGTTGCCCGAACGAGTAGATGCGCGTCAGCGAATCGCGCCGCCGGAGCGCGGAGATCGCGATCGCGATCTGGCTGGCGAGGGCCGACAACACCTCGAGGTCCTGCGCCCCGAAGGCCGCGAGCCGTTCGCTCGCCACGTCGATAACGCCCAGCGGCCCCTTGCGCCCGATGATCGGGACCGCCACGAAGGAACGGATCACGTCTCGCGACCCGGTGTAGCGTTCGTCGTCGATCACGTTGGGAACGATCACGGGCTGCGCGTCCCGGAACGCGCACCGCGTGATCCCCGGTCCGTCGACGTGCATCCGGGTTCCCTTCAACGAGATCTCGTCCTCGAAGAGGTCCTTCGCCGCGACCGCCTCCTGCACGAGCCTCCTCCCGTCCGCGATCCAGATCGAACAGATACCGTAATCCATGTCCTGCTGGACGCGCTCCGCAGCGAGTTCGCAGAGCGTGCGCACGTCGTTCACCCTCGCAAGCCGGGCGCCGAACTCGGACAGACCGTGCAACTGCTCCTTCTGTTTCTCCAGCTGCCGCATCTTGAACACCCGCTCGACGGCGAGGGCCGCGAGGTTGGCCAGCGTGGCGACCGGCTCGATCGATGCGATCGTCGGCGCGATCCGGTCGACCGGGTCGTCGACGGAGACGCTTCCGATGATCCCCGACGTCCCACAAAGCGGGATGAACAGGAAGTCGTCGGCGTGCCAGCCCTCGACCGACACGCTCCCCGTGATTCCACGCTCGACCGACCACGGCGTGTCGTCGTGGGGGATGTAGTAGGCCGGCCCGAGCCGGTATCGATCGGAGAAGACCTGCTTCCGCTCGTCGACCGGGATCGGCGGCTGGGCGAGGAGGGCCTCACGCTCTTCCGTGGACAGTCCCGCGGTGAGCGTCTTGTAGATCCCCCCCTCGAACGGGACCGGAATCGACAGATCGTAAAGCGAGAGGACCGCGCGGCGAAACCCGCTGTACTCGGTGATCGTGTCGAGCACGAGTTGAAGGATCCGATCGATGTCCGACTCCCCCAGGATGACCTCGCCGAGCTCGATCACGACCCGATGCATCTGGGCCAGGCGGGTCTCCATCGTGATGTCCCGCACGGTGCCCTCCAGGACCGGCCCGTCGGGCGTTTCGATGACTCGCGAGCGGATTTCGGCGACGTAGGTCCCCCCCGACTTCGTCGTCAAGCGGTAGACGTTCGGCTCGGGGGACTCGATCCCTCGGTGGCGCTCCTCGATCGCCTCGAGCAATCGGAAACGCTCCTGCGGCGTCGCGATGTCCAGCTTCTCGATCGGCTGACCGATGACCTCGTCGCGCTCGTAGCCGAGGCGCTGAAGAAGGTGCTCGTTGACGTACGAGAGGATCCCCTTCCGGAGCTCGAACACGCCGATCGGTGCCGTCTCCAGCAGGTCCCGATACCTCCGAATCTCCCCGTCGGCCCAAGCGGTCCGCCGCCGCCGACTGACCGCTTGCTCGACGATCTCGCGGAGGCCCTCCGCGTCCGTCTCCAGTGGAGCCCAGTTCGTTGCGCCCGCGGCGATCGCCCGCGCTCCGGTGACGGCGTCGCCGCCTTCGATCAGGGCGAGAACGTCGCATTGGGGATGGCGCCTCGCCCAACCGCTGAGGAGGCTCAGCTCGTCATCGCTGCCGGCCCGAACGACGAAGAGGACGAGATCCGGCGTCTCCCCTTCAGCGGGCCGGACTTCCGTTGTCTGCACCTTCAGGGTGCACGAAGCGCCGGCGGCGAGAACGCGAAGCGCGTCCGGCCTTGCCGGATCGTCGCAGATCAGAAGGAGTCTTGTCATGCCCTCTTCGGCCATGGCCCCGCTTTCACGTCTGACTTGTCAACTGCCGGATTCGGCCCTCGTCTTTCGTCCAGTGCGCGTCGACCTTCACGATCAGGTCGAGGAACACGCGGCTCCCGAGAATCGCTTCGATCTCCGTCCGCGCGAGCGTGCCGATCCTCTTGATCAACCCGCCACCCTTCCCGACGATGATCCTTTTCTGAGACGGCCGGTCGGCCAGGATCTCCGCTCCGATCTCCACGAGGCCGTCGTCTCGCTCGCGAAACCACTTGATCCGCACGGCGATCGAGTGGGGAACCTCCTGGTAGGTCAGGCGGACCACCTTCTCGCGGATCAACTCACTGATCAAGAACGTCTCGTCCTGCGCCCTCTCGGCGTTGTCCGGGAACAGCGGAACTCCGGTGGGTAGATAGTCGGTGAGGGTCTCGACGACGTCGTCGAGACCGATGCCCTTCGTCGCCGAGATCGGAATCAGCTCGGCGAAACGGTTCGTCGCTTCGTACGCCAGAAGCGTCTCCTCGAGTTGGTTCCCTCTGGCCAGGTCCATCTTGTTCACGAGGAGAAGGATCGGGAAATTCGGGTCTCCCCACCGGCCGAACGCCTCCCGATCCGCGGTGATGACCCTCCCCCACGGTTCCACGATGTAGAGCATCGCATCGATCCCGCGGAGCGCCCTGTGGGCCTCGCGCAGGATGTGGCGGCCGAGCCGAGTCCGCGGTCGATGGAGGCCGGGCGTGTCGACGAAGACGATCTGCGCCCGATCCGTGTTCAGGATGCAGCGGATTCGATTCCGCGTCGTCTGGGGTTTCTCGGACGTGATGACGACCTTCCGTCCGAGCACGGCGTTGAGGAACGTCGATTTCCCGACATTCGTCTGCCCGACGACGGCGACGATCCCTACCTTGTTCCGTTTCTCCTCGGTCACGCGTTTCGCCCCGTTCGCTTCCGCGCCGTGTCTCCCACTCTCCTCTGGTTTCTTCGAATCAGTGTATCGGCCACAAGTTCCGTTGTAAAGCAGATCTGCGAGCACTATACTCCGGCTTGGACGTCGATGAACACACGGATTACCAACGTTGGGCAACTCGTCTCGCCCGTCCCTACCCAGCCGTCCATCGGGACCGCGTCTCCGCTCGACGTCCGATCGCGGACCGAGATCCGCATTCGGGACGGCCGGATCACCGCCATCGGCAAAGGGAATCGCCGGGAGTCCGTCGACACCGAGATCGACGCGCGCGGCGGGGTCGTCCTCCCGGGGCTGATCGATCCGCACACCCACTTCGCCCCGCGCGCCGATCCCGCCTCGGAAGGCGATCGGCGAGACCGTGCACGGCAGCGCGTCCACGGTCGGCTCCGTCGCGCGCTCCGCAGCGGCGTCACCACCGTAGAGGTCAAGTGCGCGGGGCTGCAAGAGCTGGACGAGCTCTCGGCCCTCGAGCGCGTGAGCGACGACCGACTGCCCGAAATCGTCCCGACCCTGTTCGGGCCGGCCCCGCCGCACGGGGTGTCCCACGCCGAGCAGATGGCCGAACTGATCGGGGACGCCATCCCGGGCGTGCGCCGCCGACGATTGGCCCGATTCTGCGACGTGGAATGCGGCGACGGCGCGTACACCCTCGCGGAGGCACGGACAATCCTGCGGGCCGCGCGCGCCGCGGGCCTCCACCTGAAACTCCACGCGACCGGGGGGAGCATCGGCGGGCTCGGTTCCGTCGCCTCCGAACTCGGCATCACCGCCGTCGGGCACGCCGGCGACCTCACCGGACAGGACCCGGAGGAATGGAAACGCGTCGGGTTGATCCCGCTCCTTCTCCCGGCCGAAGGGATGATCCGAAGAGGGGCGTGCCGAGGCCCGCGATGGCTGCTCGACGCGGACCTCCGCTTCGGTCTCGGCACCGACGCCGGCGCGGAGCCCGTGTCGGCCGGATCGATGTGGCTCGTTCTCGCGCTGGCCGTCACCGGCCTGGGGATGTCGCTCGAGCGGGCGATCGCCGCGATGACGTTGCACAACGCGTACGGGCTCGAGTCCGCGGCGGAGATCGGAACCATCGAGGCCGGAAAGCGAGCCGACCTCCTGATCCTCGACGTCCCGGATTACCGTGACCTCCTTTCGTGCCTCGGCGAGGAACCGGTCCGCGCCGTGATGCACAACGGAAGGATCGTTCATCCGCGATGAGCGTCCGTGTCGCCGCCTACGCCAAGCTCAACCTCTCCCTGCGCGTCCTCGGCCGCCGGACGGACGGCTATCACGAGATCGACTCCGAGGTGCAGACGATCGACCTCGCCGATCGCCTGACGATCGACCTCGCGGCCACGGGCGTCCTCGTCGAGAACGACCTCGCCCTCGAGGGGCCCGACCTCGTCGAGCGGGCCGCCGTCGCGCTCCTCCGGCGCAAGGAGCGCGATCGCGGGGTCCAAATCCGCGTCGAGAAGCGGATCCCCATCGGAGCGGGACTGGGAGGCGGCTCCTCCGACGCGGCGGCGGTCCTTCGCGCGCTCGATCGCTTGCTCTCGCCCGAGTTGCCGTTCGACGTTCTCTGTGCAATCGGGGCCGAGATCGGATCCGACGTACCGCTCTTCCTTCACGGCGGGCGGGCCCGAATCGGCGGACGCGGCGAGCGCGTCCAGCGCTTGCCGAGGCCGACCGCGGAGCACTTCGTCGTTCTCGTTCCCCCGATTCACTGCGCCACCGCGGCGATCTACGCGCGATGGGACGAGCTCTCCGCGGCGACGGGGCCGCCGCGGGCGAGCGAGCCGAAGCCGGGGGAGAACGACCTGCTCCGCCCCGCCCTGGATGTTCACCCCGAGATCGTCCCGTATCATGACGCCATGCGGTCACTCGGAGCCGGATACCACGGGATGAGCGGAAGCGGGTCGTCGTTCTACTCCGCCTTCGCCGAGCGGGCCCTCGCCGAGCGGGCCGCCGCAGTTCTGGAAAGCCGATTCGACGCCGCCGACGTGTTCGTCTGCCGACCGACGGACGTCGGGCATCGCACCCTGGAGGCGCCTTGAAGATCGCGATCGACGGGCCGGCCGCCGTCGGGAAGACCTCCGTCGGGCGGGCGCTCGCCGAGGCGTTCGGCTGCCGCTTCGTGGAGACCGGGAAGATGTACCGGGCCGTGGCCCTGGCGTTCGATCGGGGAGTCCCGCTCGACGCGATCGCCATCGAGGTGACCGATTCCGAGCGATTCCTGTTGAACGGGGAAGACGTCACCCACCTGCTCCACACGCCGGAGTACGATCAGAAATCCTCGCGGGTCGCGACGATCCCCGAGGTCCGGGCGCATCTCGTCAAGCTACAGCGCGAGATCGCCGCGCAGCACGACGTCGTCATGGAGGGTCGCGACATCGGGACCGTCGTCCTCCCCGATGCCGACGTCAAGCTCTTCCTCCGCGCCGCGGCGGAGGTCCGCGCGAAGCGTCGGATGAAGCAGCGCGACATCGACGACTACCGCGGGACCCTGCAGGAGCTGACCCGACGGGACGATCGGGACGCGGGCCGGGAGGTGGCGCCCTTGAAACCCGCACGGGATGCGACTATAATCGACACCGATCGAAAGACCCTTGCAGAGGTCATTTCCGCGGCATCAAACTTGGTCAGGGAGCGGTTGGGACGACGTTGTCAGGGCAGCTGAGGACCGGAATCAAAGACTGCAGCTATGGGCTTCTTGCCTTCCTCTTCTACCTTGTGACGAAGCCCCTGTTCCGCCTTCGGGTCAAGGGGAGGGCAAACATCGACCGGAACGGAGAGTACATCGTCGTCGCGCGGCATCGTAGCTATTGGGACGTCCCGATCTTCACGATCGCGGTGGGCGGCTGGAACCGCGTCCACTTCATCGCCCGAAAGGGGCTGATGAAGGGGAACGTCTTGCTTCAAGGCGTGATCCGAACCTTCGCGACGATCATCGACCGCGAGAACTTCTCCAAGTCCGACTTCCGGAAGATGCTGGCCGCCATCAAGCGGGAACGCTTGATCGGGATCTTTCCGGAGGGGACGACGCGGAAGCGCGTCGATGCGAAGGCCGGGGCGATCCACTTCGCATCGGTCGCCGGAAAAGAGATCCTTCCGGTCAACATCCAAGCGAAGGGGCCGTATCCGCCGAGGTATCCGTTCGGCTTCCCGCGCGTGACGGTGTCGATCGGCCGACCCTTCTCCGTCGACGATCTCTCGGACGGAATCGATGCGGAGGCGCCGCGAGCGGAGCGGTACCGACTGCTCAGCGATCGCCTGATGGAGCGAGTTGATAACGCGTGAGGAATGAACGAGGATAAGGGAACTCTTACGATTGCAGACATTCCGCGAGCCCGGAGTTTGGAGGCCGGGGTGGCGTAACGGTAGGTGGCACTGGAGCATGGAACAGCGAATTAAGATGGAAGACGCTTTCTCGGAAAGCGACGTCAAGATGTACAGCCGCGGAGACGTGATCTCCGGCACGGTGGTCCAAGTCAACGAGACCGAGATCCTCGTCGACATCGGCTACAAGTCGGAGGGGATCCTTCCGGCGACCGAGCTCTCTCCGTTCCGGGACGACGGCAAGATCGAGGAGGGAGAGGAGATCGAGGTCCTCGTCACGTACATCGACGAAGAGAAGGGGACCGTCTACGCATCCGAGAAGCAAGCGGAATACGAAAAGCGGATCGACGTGCTCGAAGCGGCGTATCGGGCCGGTGAAGCGGTCGAGGGCGAGGTCGTCAACGAGGTCAAGAGCGCCGGCTATCACGTGAACCTCGACGGGATTCGGGCGTTTCTGCCGGGATCTCACTTGGGAGGCGATCTGCCCAGCTCGATCGACGAGCTCCGCGGGCAGCGGATCCAGCTGAAGATCCTCGAGCTCTCGCGGCGCGACAAGAACCTGGTCGTCTCCCACAAGTCGTACATCAAGGAACAGGAGCGGGAGCGCCGGATGGCCCTGTTCGATTCGCTCGAGAAGGGCCAGGAGATCGACGGAACGATCCGCAGCATCGTCGACTTCGGCCTGTTCGTGGACATCGGGGGGTTCGAAGGACTAGTCCACCGGTCCGAGATCGCGTGGAAGGACCTCCCCGTCCCGCCGGCGGAGTACAAGGTCGGCGACGGAGTCCGGGTCAAGGTGATCGACTTCGACCGGGAGAAGGGGAAGGTCTCTCTGTCGATCAAGCGCCTGCGGCCGAATCCGTGGGAGGGGATCTCCGATCGATACCCGGTCGGAGCCCAGGTGACCGGGACCGTCGTCTCCGTCACCGACTTCGGCGCGTTCGTCGAGCTCGAACAGGACGTCGAGGGGCTCGTCCACGTGTCCGAGCTGTCCTGGGGGCATCCGGAGAGCCCGAAGGACGTGGTCAGCGAGGGCGACGAGGTCACCGTCCTGGTGCTGAACTGCGACGACGCGGCGCGGAGGATCAGCCTCTCGCTCCGCCGAACCCAGCGCGATCCGTGGGAGGACGTCGAATCGAAGTACCCGCGGGGCCAAGTGGTCCAGGGCACGGTCACGAAGCTGACCGACTTCGGCGCGTTCGTCAAGCTCGAGGACGGCGTCGAGGGGCTGGTCCACGTCTCGGAGATCGACTGGGGACACGTCAACCATCCGCGCGACGTGCTCGCCGAGGGCGACGAGATCGAGGTCAAGATCCTGAACGCCGATCCGCAGGAGCGGCGGATCTCGCTCTCGATCCGCGAGCTGAAGGACAACCCGTGGCGGCAGTTCCTCGACCAGCACGCGATCGACGAGATCGTCGAAGGGGAGATCACCGAGATCAAGGACTTCGGCGCGTTCCTTCGGATCACCGACGACGTGGACGGTCTCATCCACGTGTCGGAGATCAGCGAGGAGCGGATCGCGACGCCGGCGGACGTGCTCGCCATCGGCGACAAGGTCCAGGCGCGGATCATCGGGATCAACGAGGAGAAGCGCCAGGTCCGGCTCACGATGCGCAACCTGTTCGGGCCGCCCGAGATTCCGCCGATGTCGCTCGAGGACCGAGAGCGCGACCCGTCCGGGCGCGGCCGGAAGCGAAGGGATCGCGGACGCGGCAAAGAGCGGGTCGATCGACGGTTCCTCGATGAAGCCGGGCACGAGTCGTTGAGCATGCGAGACCTCCTGGGAGAAGCCACGCTCGACGACGAGACCGAATAGAAGAGGGATACCACACCGCAAGGAGGGTGCAGGAATGAACAAAGGCGAATTCATCGACCGCCTGTCGGACAGGACCGGCCTGACGAAGAAGGAGGCGCGGAGGCACCTCGATTCCGTCCTCGATCTCATCCAGGAGACGCTGCTTCAGGGCGAGGAAGTGAAGCTCGTCGGGTTCGGCAAGTTCGCCGTGCGCGCACGGAAGGCGAGCAGTCGGATCAACCCGCAGACGAAGCGTCCGATCCAGGTGGCGGCCAAGGTCGTGCCCCTGTTCCGGCCCGGGAAGGAACTGAAGCGGCAGGTCGAGAAGAAGCTCAAGGTCACCGGAAGAGGGGTCGCGAAGAAGTAGCACGCCGACCCGATTGTCGACCCATCCCCGAGATTTGAACGGACGGCGAAGCCGGACGGAGCTTCGCCGTCTTTCCTATGCGATCCGGAGCCGTTCGGCGGCGACGATCGCGCGGAGCTCGGCGACGGCGGCCTCCAGATCGTCGTTGATGACCAGGTAGTCGAAGGCGTCGATCGCCTCCATCTCGCGCGCCGCGACCTCCAGCCGGGCGGCGATCTCCGCGTCGTTCTCGGTCCCCCGCGCCCTCAGCCTCTCCTCGAGACGTGCCAGCGACGAGGGGACGAGGAAGACGTAGACGACCGTGTGCTCCCCGAGGCCGGCCCGGCGGACGAGCTTCGCCCCCTCGACGTCGATGTTGAGGATCACGTCGAGACCGCGAGCGACCACGTCGTCGATCTGCGACCTCGACGTCCCGTAGAGGTCGCCGAGGTACGTGACGTGCTCGGCGAAGTCGCCGCGCTCGATCCGACGGGCGAACTCGTCTCGGCTGACGAACAGGTAGTCGACGCCGTCGGTTTCGTGCGCCCTCCGGGGGCGCGTCGTGTACGAAACGGAGTATGTCAGGCCGGGGATCCCCTCCATCGCGCGGTTGATCACCGAGTTCTTCCCGGCCCCGGACGGCCCGGAGACGACGAACGCCAAGCCGTGGCCGATCCCCTTCCGCCGCGCCGTGACGTCACTCGACATTCTGGACCTGCTCCCTGAACCGCTCGACCGCCAGCTTCATGTCGACGGCGTGCGCCCCGGCCTCGACGTCCCGCACCTTGGCGCCGAGCGTGTTCACCTCGCGGAGCATCTCCTGGCTGAGGAAGTCGAGCTCCTTGCCGATCGGATCGGTGCTCCGGAGGGCCTCTCGCGCCCGCGACAGGTGCGCCTCGAGCCGAACGATCTCCTCCTGCACGTCGAGCCGCTCCGCGAGGAGAGCGATCTCCGCCTCGAGCCGAGCGGGATCGACCTTCAGCTCGAGCTGCTTGGCCCGGTCGTTCAGACTGACGCGGTGGGCCGCGAGGATCTCCGGAACCCGCGCCCGGACCTCGGCGAGGGACGCGCCCAGCTGATCGAGATGCGTCGCCAGAGCCTCGCTCAGGCGCTGGCCCTCGACGTCGCGGCTCGCGTTCGCGCTCTCCATCGCCGCATCGAGCGCCCGCTCGAGCACGGGCCACAGCTGCTCGTCCTCGATCTGGATCGGCTGGAGCCCGCCCGCCCTCGTCACGTCCTCCAGCGTCAAGGACGCGGAGAGATGAAGCTCCTCGCTCAGCGACCGCAGCTCTTCGAGGACGTCTTGGGCGAGACGGCGGTCGAACCGGCATTCGGGGCCGTCCGCGGCCGGTCGCTCCACTGCGATCCAGACGCCGATCTCTCCTCGGGCGAAGACCGTCTTCACCCGCTCTTCGATCCGAGGGAGAAGGTTCGGGTGATCGTTGAACGAGCGGATCCGCACCGACAGGTACCGATGGTTGAGCGTCCGGATCGTCACCTCGATCCGCCAGCCGTTGTCCTCGACGGTCGCCGTCCCGAACCCCGTCATGCTTCGGGTCATGATCCCTCCCCGGTGAACAGGACCGACGCGTAGCCGACGACGGCGCCTCGATCGCCCGTCACGTCTCCCGACGTCGCGTATCGCACGAGCTCGCCCTTCGTCAGGCCGAGCCGCCGGCAGATCCCGAGCAGCGTCAGGATCGCCCCGGCGCCGCAGATCGACAGCCTTCGCTCGCGGTAGATCCGATCGAATCCCTCTCCGTCGAGCGCTCGGATCGGTTCGAGCGCCGAGCGATCGAGCTCCCGCGCCGCCGCGTCCGGCTCGTAGTGCGTGAAGTCGGAGCTCGCCACGACGAGCATCGATCGGCCGTCGATCGCGCTCGCGATCGTCTCCGCGGTCTCCTCGGCATCGGAGAGCGGCATCGACGCCACGCACAGCGGGACGATCGGAAGATCGGTTCCCCAGATCGACTGGAGGAACGGAAGCTGCACTTCGACCGAGTGCTCCCGCCCGAACGCCGCATCGGACAGCGGGATCCCGGACTCGGCCAGTCGCGCGACCAGCCCGGCGTCGACCGGGGACTGCCCGAGTGGGGTCTCCCAGGCCGTGCAGGCCGAGAGGGAAAGCGGCATCCCGATCCCGGTGTGGTTCGCTCCCATAAGGACGGCCGCCTCCGGGCGGCCGCGCGTCGCGACCCGCTCGTACCCCGCCGCCGCGACGGCGCCCGAGTACGGGTAGCCGGCGTGCGGCGCGATCAGCCCGACCGACGAGCCGAGCTTCCGATCCGGCCGCGGGGCGTCCTCCTGGAAGAAGGATTCGACCGTCGCGCGAAGCACATCGGGGTTCCCGGGGTAGAAAGCGCCGGCGACGATCGGAGCGCGAACCGTCTCGTTCATGAAGCGATTGTAGCGCCCTCGGACGGGACGGACCAACGATTCTTGATTCCCTCAGGCCGCTCTCTTACCATGGATCGAACCTTGGGAGATCGTCTAATGGCAGGACGACAGGCTCTGGCCCTGTTAGTGGGGGTTCGAATCCTCCTCTCCCAAAACAGAACCCTGAGGGGCGAGTTCTCCTCAGGGTTCTGTTTTGGGACGAGGTGGTGAGAAGCCCCAAGTCGAGGATAGGAGTTCGCGAATGCGAACTCCCAAGCAACGGAAGAACCGACGAGCCACTTCCGTTGCCATCCTCCATCTCCCAACCACAAGCTCCAGAGGCCGAAGCGCTTCTGGAGCTTGTGGTTTGAGTGTGGGGTGAGAACCCCCAAATCGAGGATAGGAGTTCGCATCAGCGAACTCCCAAGCCGCTGGAGAATCGAACAGCGGCTCCAGCGGCCATCCTCCATCTCCCAACCAACAGCTATAACGCAGTTCTCGTCTGGACTTCCGGATTCCACGCCTACTGCTGGCACTCGACAGACCGAGCGTTTCGAGTGAACTCGCATTGCAACTGCGGCTCACGCGGTCGAATCCGAGCACCAGATGCCCTCTGCACTAATCGCACTTCGGCCGGATCGAATCGCCCCGACCCCGCAGTGAGTCTGCAGGCATGGCCTACAGGTCTGCCTCCATGTCGAACCAGAGCGTCACTTCGACGTCTTGGGCGGAGGTCCCGCTGGTGTGACCTTGCATTTGGCCTGATCCTGTGAAGCTCGCGCGTACGCCGCCGATCACGATATCGCCCTGCATCGTCCCGGGGGCGTAGTCGCTTTGTGCGTTTGGGAACACCCCATACTGCACAGCACCTTCGGCGTCCATCGAAGCATGAAGCTCGATCGACCCGAGCGGCGGGAGGATCGGAACGACGATTCGAATCGAGACGTGTGCGCTCCCTCGCCCGCGCGCTGGATCGGCTTGAACACTGTAGTCACAGCTTGCCCGATACTCCCCGGACACTGAATCAAGTTCGAGGGTCACGTTGCAGGAAGCACTCCCGGCCGCGACTCCGCTTGCTGAGACGCCCGTAACGCCCGTTATGCTGCCAGAGACGGCTAGCGATGTGATCGCTGGAGCCGGCGGCGCAGCTGCTTCAGCGATATCGAGGTCGTCGTCACGTCCTACGTCCGCAGGCGACCAGAGATGAGGAGTCTGACCCAGCTTCGAGACTTGACCGTACCACCACACGTGCTCAGCATTCTCGAACGCCGCCCGCACTCCCGTTGCTCCGCCGCTTATCGCTGTAGCGAGTGCAACGCTGAAAGGCGACTCGTAGACACTCCCCTTACGTGTCTCATCCTCCCCGCACGAGGCAACGACCCACGTATCCGCGCCTACTTCTCCGCTGGCCACGCCAGCGTAGCAGCTATCTAGGATGAGAACTTTCGTTCCTGGCACTTGCCGGAAGTAGTCGTATCCCAGGAGTGCCTTGTCTTCACCTTCGCCCCACGGCATCATGGCGGTTCTCGATCCGTGGCCCACGTAGTAGAAGATGAACACGTCGTCGGCGTTAAGCCCGGATGTGAGCGAAGAGAGCCGCACATAGAGATCGGTCGCTGAGTTCTCCCAAGCCTGCACGAACGCGATGTTCGGCGGCTCGATGCTCCACCCGCTCTTGAACGCATTGTCAATCCTGCTCGCTGCGCTGTAGAAGGCACCTCGCTCCGGATTCTGCCCAAGCACGTCGAAATTGCCGTCTCCCACCAGGATGAACGCGTAGACCTCGCCTTGTGCCACCACTCCGGCCGTCAATGGGACGAGCAAGGCTATCGCCACGAGTAGGATTCCTTTCGGCACAGATTCTGCACTCACTGCTATCCCTCCTTGGAGCAACTTTGCATAGGCCCGCCCGGAATCGCGCGATCGAGGCCAGTCTATCTTATCTCGAATCGCGGACGCAATTGACGGCATACTTCATCGCCCGGATACGCTTGCCGATGACTGACCTTCATCCCGGAAGCTGTTCCATTGATAGGTTGTCAATCGACTGTGTTTCGCGTCTACGGGCAGAGTGATCGGCATGGGCAGTCGAGGTTCCTGGTAGCCAAGAGCATCTGTGGCGCAAGACATGTCGGAACGCAGCCGCTGTCGCCATCCGGACAGGAACTCGGCGGACTCAAGGCTCACGTGTGCAGAAGTTCTAAACCTGTCCACCTCTCCCAACCACTCTGCGGGGTTCCCCTGTGGTAGACCCTCTTCCTACTGCTTTGAGTGCTGTGTGCTTCGAAGATGTCGGCGGTTCGAGCGCCGCGAAAACCACAGGGAGCGTCCCGCGTGAGACGCTCCCTGTTTTCGTTTTCCCCAAAGGCGCCCGGATCCTTAGTGGATCCAGAGCGCCTCGTCCTTGGTGTTGTTGTTCTCTTTGGACTCGAACACCTCGTTGTCGACATCGACGACCACGAACACGTCGTAGAAGCCGTTCGGGAGGGCCGAGGCGTCGAAGTCCTGTCGGAACGTCACCGTCTCGTCGGCCGCGAGGCCGTCGTAGCGCGTGCGATGCCGGGTGTCGACGATCTCGATCGGATCGTCCCCGCGCGCGGGGACGTAGTAGGCGGCGACCGTGAACGGGCCCGCGTCGGCCGTCCCGATGTTCTCGATCGTGGCGGTGACCCTGGCCGTTCCGATGCCGCCGCTCTCCAAGCGCGCCGAGAGCGACCTGACCTTCAGGTCGGGGCATTCGCCGACGCAGGTCGTCCCCGGCGGCGTGTACGGCTCCCCGCCGATCTCGCACGTGAGCTCGGCGGAGTTGTTCGCCTCGTTCGACTCCGATACGCGGCCGACGCATTCGTCGTCGACGATCCGATCGCAGTCGACGTCGATCCGGAGGATGTACCTGCCCGGATCGTGGAAAACCGATCGAGCGAGCGACCAGACGACGTCGCGGACGTCGTCCCGGATCATCCCGACGAGGCTCTTGGTGCTGGTGTAGACGAGGTCGGCGCACTCGAGCGGCACGCGCCCGTCGCAGTCCACCAACGGGTTCACACGGAAGACCCGGAGGAGCACGTCGAACGGGTCCGCGGCCTTCACGCCGGCATTGGAGACGGTCGCGATGACGTCGATCGACTCCGTCGTCTGCCAGTCAGCGATCGCCGCCGGCTCGGTGGTCAGCGAATCGACCGCGAGATCCGGGAGCCGCGTCCCGACGAGGAGGATCGGGATCTGCTGCGCGTTGTTGACCTCGTTGTGCTCGGCGACCCTGCCCTCGCAGACGCCGTCCCGGTCCACGTCGCCCTCGCAATCGACCTCGGCCGTGATGACGTACTGCCCGGGCGGGAGGTCGGCCTCCTTGAGGTCGAGCGTACAGCGGACCTGCTCGGGGACCAGGACGCCGATCCCGGGCAGCGTGACGGTGCCGAAGTAGTCGGCCTCGCGGCACGAACTGGCGTCCGCCTCGTCGCAGGAGTGGACCCGGACCGCGACGGGACCGAGCTCCTCCACGCGGGACAACCGGAACCGCACCGTGAACTCGCCGGTCGGCACGACGCCGATGTTGAGCACCGTCACCGCGACCTCGACCGCGTCGACCTGCGTCTGATCGATCGCGTCCTCCGGTGACGTGGCGAGCGTCGCGATCGTGAGATCCGGCCCGAGCACGGTCACCTGCGTCTCGAGGACGTTGTTGAACGGGTCCCGCTCGCGAACGTCGCCGTCGGGATCGATCTCCACGCGGATCCGATACTGCCGCGGCAGGAGGTCGCGCGATTCGAGGATCACCGGCACGACGATGCTCTCCCCGATGTCGAGGTCGGGGACCGCGATCTCCGGGGCGGGCGTGAAGAACGACTGGCTGTACGACTCGCTGCACTGCGCGGTCGTCGACGTCCCGTCGATCGTCGAAGTCAACGGGCAGTACGAGAAGCGCACCGTGAACGGCCCCGCGTTCTGCTCGCCGAGGTTGGCGATGCAGGCGCTGAGGCGGATCGTCTGTCCCTGCGGCACGTCGCCGAACGGCTCGCGCGCGATCCCGCCTTCCGGACAGAACGCGAGATCGGGGAGTCGAGACGCCAGCAGCGTCAGGGTCGTGACCAGCTCGTTGTTCGTCTCGTCGTGTTCGTCGATCGCGTCCGAAGGATCGACGAGGACCCTGATTTCGTAGACCCCGGGCGTGAGGAACAGAACCGACAGCGCGCCGACGTGCCGGCTCTGCATGTCCGGCGAGAGGTTCAGGCTCTGGCAGCTGACGGCGTCGCTGCAGGGGAACGGCTCCCACCGCAGCCCGCCCTTGACGCGGTAGTAGAACGCGACGTCGAAGCCTTCTGCCGTGGCTCTTCCGGTGTTCTTGATCGTCGTCGACACGGTCACCGAATCGGCGCGCCCGAGCTCCGCCGGCGATGGAGGGCTGAGCTCGATGCTCTCCGGGTGGAGCTCCGGCCTCCTCACCTCGGGCGGATGGATGGTCAGCGTGCGACTCATCTCGTTGTTGGCCTCGTCGAACTCGTGGAGCACGTCGTTCGGATCGACGACGACGCGGATCTCGTAGAGGGCCGGCGCGTCCGTGAGGCCGACCTTCTCCGGATCGAGGATCCCCTCGACCGTGGCGCTCATCCCGCGGCCGAGGATGGCGATCGTGGCGCTGGCGAACCGGACGTGGCCGGCGTAGAACGCGACCTCGACGTCCTTCGCCACGCCCTCGCCGTCGTTTCGGATCTCCGCCGAGACGCCGATCTCCTCGTCGAGCCGGACGAGCGACCTGTCGAAGGCGAGGCTGAGCGGGACAAGCTCGACCGATTGGAGGGTCAGCGAACCGGAGACCGTGTTGTTCCCCTCGTTCTGCTCGAGGACCTCGTCCTCCGGGTCGATCACCACGGCGATGCGATGGGTCCCCGGTTCGAGGCTCAGGCCCTGCGGGTCGAGCTCCGCGGTGACGTCGGTCACGCCGCCGGCCGGGAGGACGAACCGGATCTGGCGTGCGAACTCCGCGCCGTCGACCAGGAACGCGGCGACGAACTGGCCGGCCTGGATCTCCCCGAGATTCTGGATCTGGGTGGTGACGTTCCACGGCTCCATGTCGTCGACGGCGCTCGGATTGGTGTGGGCGTACGCGATGCTCACCGGCTGGAGATCCGGAAGACCGAGGCTCGAATCCCGGAGCGTCATCGTCGTCCGCAGCTCGTTGTTCAGCTCGTCCGTCTCGGAGATGTGATTCGCCGAATCCGCGACGATCCGGAGATCGTACGTCCCCAAGTCCATGTCCATCGTGTCCAGGTAGAACGTGACTTCGTAGAAGTCCTGGTGGCTCGGGGGCATGCTCACGCTCTCCACGGTCTCGTGCAGGGTCCAATTCCCCGCGCTGTTCTGATGCCGGTAGAAGAAGCTGATGTTGAAGCCATCAGCGCTTCGAGCTCCGGTGTTCATCACGCGCGCGTACACCTCGACCGTCTCGCCGCGGTGGATCGTCGAGGGAGGATCGAGAACGATCTTCGTGACATACAGCTCCGCGAGGTCCTCCGCGCCCTGCCCGACCAGGATCATCCACAAGCCCACAAGCAAGACAGCCATCACCGGCAGCACAACCTTCTTCTTCATCGGCCTCCCTGCCTCCTCCCGAGAGAGCATTTCCCCTCCTATTGCTCCGAAGCGATCTTGTAAACGGCACCGTCTTCCGTGCCGTAGTAGTAGTTCCGTATGAGCCGCGTCCCCAACTCCGTCCTCTCGCGCGTCTCGATCAGCACCAGCGCCGACCGGATCGCCCCGGCGGTATACCCGTCAAGGTCGATCTCGAAGGCCTCGTCCCCGTCCAGCGTCAGAACGTGTGGGACTCCAGCGTCGTCGCCGAAGAAGAGACGACCGGTCCGCCTGTCGGCCGACGGCGTCGAGCGGATCGCTGCGCCCGCCTCGTAGATCCAGTGGGCGGTTCCGTCGAAGCCGAGCGAGTACAGTCCGCCTGCCTCGGTCGCGACGTAGATCGGATCGATGTCGCGGGGATCGATCACGACGGACGTGATCGCCCCGGGAAGCGTCCCCGTGCGAGGATACCGCCAGCCGGCCAGGATCTGCCCCTCGGCGCTGCCGCGGGCCGTGCAATGGCTGAGCGCGTACAGGATCCCGCCGCTTCCGGCGGTCGTGCCGACGTAGCTCCCCGATCCACCGAGGGCGAGCGCCGCCGGCGTCCCCACCGTCTCGGCCTCGTCGAAGACGCACTGAGCCGAAAGGGTCGCGTTGTACGCACGGAGCCCCGCGGTCGACAGAACGTAGATCAACTGCCGCGATCCGTCGTACCGGATGTCGACGACCCGGCCGGGAACCGGGACGAGTCGTGACACGGCGTACGTCGAGCCGGAGAGCGCCAGCTCGTGGAACCCGTCCTCGACGGCGGCGTAGACGCGCCCGCCGTCGCCGAGGACGAGCGCCACCGGCGATCGGTCGAGCGCCGCGCCCCCCGCGCTCGCTCCGGTCTCCAAGTCGATGCGAACGAATCCTCCCGCCGCGGTGAGCACGTAGGCGTAAGGCGTCCCCTCGAGGGACCACGCCACGTCGGCCACCGCCCCGGTGACCGACGCCGTCTCCTCCACGGTCCCGTCGGAATCGATCCGGCGCACTCGGCCGTCGATCGAGGCCGCGTAGACGGCGCCGCTGGATTCGTCGGCGGCCAGCCAGCGCACGGCCGATGGAGCCCCCGACGGCGGGACGACCGCTTGAGGCCTCGGCGGAGCGAGCCCGATCACCGTGTAGCTCGGCGCTGTCGGTACGTGGACGTTCGGAACGCCGTTGTTCGTTTCGTCCTCCTCGGGGATCAGGTCGTCCGGATCGACCTCGACCGACAGGACGAACGTTCCCGCCGTGCCCGTCGGCAAGGGGTACGAAACCTCTGCCTGATCAAGCGGCCCGACCCCGGTCCACTGCTCCGTCGCAACGCCCAACGACGTCCGGAAAGCGACGGCGAACGGCGGCGACGCGACGTTGCCGTCGTTCCTCACGGTCACGTAAGCGTACAGCCGCTGGTTCTGCTGGACGGCGTTGTCGTCCCCCAGCGGGGCGCCCGACGAATCGAACCGCACCGCCACGGGCACGAGATCGGGGCGGAACGGGTACCCCTCGCCGAACGGCCCGATCTGCACGGTGGAGGAGCACACGTTGTCGCCCTCGTTGCCCTCGGCGACCTCGTCATCCGCGTCGACCACGATGACGGCCCGATACGAACCGGCGGGGAACTGGCTCGTGTCCACCGAATACGCGAGCGGAACCGACTGCCCCACGGCGAGGCCGTTCACGGTCTGCGTCTCGAGGCGATGCGCGACGCCGAAAGGATCGATCCATTCGAAGTCCACCCGGAACGATCCCGCCGGGCGGCGGCCGAGATTGGCGACCGAACCGCGAATCTGAAGCGTCGTCCCGACGTCGACGCTCGTGCCCGGGCTCACGAGGATCTCGCGGCACGCGAGGTTCGGCGCGTCGGTCGGGACCACGACGCCCGAGTCGTCTTCGAACCGAAGGACGTCGCCAACCGCAAAGAAGACGACCGTCTCGTTGTTCGTTTCATCGAGCTCCGGGACTTCGTCGGACGGATCGACTCGCACGGTGAGGCGGTACCGCCCCTCCGGCCATTCGGCCGGCGCGGTGGTCTGGCGGACCACGCGCTTCGCCGACCGGGCGAGTCCGGCCGCGCTCAGAGCGCCGACGCCCGCGGGTTCCTCCGTGTTCCAGACGAGATCGGCCGGCCCCCATTCGTTGCCGTCCTCGCTGTACGCCAGCAGGAACTCGACCTGAAATCGCTCGGAATCGATCCGCCCGGCGTTTCGGACCGTCGCCGAGACCGTCACGGCCTCGTGGGGCCCGATGGGGGAAGCCGGCTCCAGCTCCACTTCCGTCACGTGGAGCTCGGCGAGACGCTCCGCCGGCGGCAGGATGCGAAGCGACGAACTGATGACGTTGTTCCCTTCATCGAGCTCGGCGACGCGATCGTCCGGATCGACGACCACGCGCAGCGTGTACGTGCCCGGTGGGAAATCGAACGTGCTCAACACCCCCTCGACACGTGCCCTGTCGTCCTCCTCGAGCCCCTCGTCGGTCGCGGTCGACGCGCGGTAGTAGAACGTGTCGAAGCGGCTGTCGTCGAGGTAGAAGCCGACGTTGAAATCGTACTGGCTTCGATCTCCGGTGTTCTCGATCACGGCGACGACGGTGATCGTGTCGCCTTGTCGTATCGGCTCGGACGACGCGTCGAGGCTGATCGGATGAAGCTCGGTTCCCATGACCGAGAACCCGACGATCAGCTCGTTGTTCTCCTCGTTCTGCTCCGGAACGCGATCCGCCTCGTCGACGACGACCCGCAGCTCGTAGCTGCCCGGGACGAGGTCGAGTCGGTCGGGCCGGGCGTCGATCGTCGTCTCCTCGGTCGCCGTGTTCGAATCCTCTTCGATCCCCAGCCTCGAGATCGTCAGCGTGTCCAAGGGGATCCATTCCGCGTCTCCTCGAGCGCGGTAGTAGAAGGAGAGATCGATCCCGAGGGTGTTGGGCACGATCGGCGCGGCGGAGCCGCCGCGGTTCATCACGACGACCTCGACGTCCATGTCCTTGTCCCAAGCGAGCGGCAGGCCTTCGTCGAAGGTGACCTGCACCGGAAGGAGCTCCGGAAGCTCGAGCGTCGAGGGGCGGACGGTCATCGCAGCGAGGAGGACGTTGTTCGTCCCGTCCTGTTCCTGGGTCCCCTCGGGCCGCCCCACGGCGACGCGGACCGCGTAGGTCGTGATGCAGCCCTCCAGCCGGTCCATCTGCTCGTCGCTCAGCGGCACCATCGCGGACGCGGGAACCGTGCTCCCGGACCCGGAGAGCATCTCGCGCAGGGCCTGCCCCGTCCAGAAGGGCGCTTCCACCTCGACCGACTGATCCCGCTCGAGCCCGGGGATCCCAACGGCTCCGAACGGGATCCAAGCGTCGGCGGGAACGGCTTCGACCCGAGCCGCAAAATCGGAGACGGTGTAGCCGAGCGGGGGATCCGCCGGCTGGAAGATCCACTCGCCGCTCGTCGATGCGCCCGAATCGTCCGGCGCCGCGGCGATCCGCCACGCCTCCTCCGTCTCGACGTCGACGCAGGAGATGGGGAACAACGAGAACTCCACGCGGAACGCTCCGGACGCGAGCCGTCCCGTGTTTTCGACGACGCCGGTCAACGTGGCGGTCTCCCCCCACGGAAGCGGGGAAGCGGGCGTCGCCTCGAGCTCCACCGGATGAAGCTCGGGGCGCGGCGCCAGGACCTGCAGGGTCGTCACCCGGCGGTTGTTCGTCTCGTCGGACTCGACGATCCAGTTCTCCGGATCGACCAGCGCCACGATCTCGTACTGCCCATCGAGCAGATCGTTCGTGTCGATCCACACTTCGACGATTGCCTCGCCCGAGCCGGCCTGATCGCCGGCGACGGCCTCGACCGTGATCCCGCAGGGCTCCTGCTTGTCCAACCGACGCCACGACAACTCGAGGCGCGCGTTGACCGGAAGCGGCCCGCCCTCGAGGAGGACGGTGGCCGTCACTCGGACGACGTCGCCCTTGGTGACCGAGGCGGACGGCTCGAGCGTCACCTCCCGGATGCTCAGATCGGGCAGCGGTTCTTGCGAGACGCTCGGGACAGCCACTGCAGCGGCAACGAGCAAGCCGCAGCCCAAAAGCACGGCTTGGCTCCAACGACTCCGGACCATCATGCCCCCTTAGCCCTTTCGTTCGTCCTTCTCGCCGTTCCCCTTCCGCCGGGGGTCCGCACTCCGCCGGCTTACTGGAATGGACTCAGGTCGAACGCGTACAGATAACCGTCCGATGAAGCGACCAACAGGACGCCGGTCTCCGTGTCGACGACCGGCCTGAGAAGCGCGTCGGGAATGGCGCCGTTCTCCTCGGGCTTGAACAGGAAAGGCACCGACGAGCTCCACGCCGTGATCGATTCGTACTCCTCGAGATCCGACTCCCAGCCTTGGAGAATCGGTCGCGTCACGCGCCCGTCGCGCGTCCAGCCGGAGATGAAGACGGCGACCGCGTCGTCTCCGTCGCTGTTCGGGAGAACCGCCGGCGCGGTGAGGATGTCCGTGGGGTCGAACTGCCGCTCGGACAGCTCGACGTCGTCGAACCCGCGGCCTTCGTCGTACTCGAACCGGGCGATCTCCCCGATGTCGCTCGTCAGGTAAATGACGGCGTCGTCGTCCGTGCTCACCAGCGACATGCCGACGATCGACCGGAGCGTGATCCCGTCGAACGCCTTCTCCGAGCAGGTCGACCCGCTCGAAGTCGCGTCCAGGGCGTAGAAGCCGCCCGACTCCGCGCCGAAGAAGAGGGTCGTCCGGGTGGCGTTCAGGCCGAGGGACGTCGTGATCCGGTCCTGCGCGTCGAAGGAGCACGACGAGCCGTTCGAGCGGATGCCGTAGACGACCTCGTCCGCCGCGATCCAGATCGTTCCCGTCCCGTCGACGTAGGCGGGCGCCGTGGTCACCGCGCCGTGCCGCGTGTGGCTTCGCTCGGTCCCTCCGGCGACCGTGTCGAGGACGAAGACGCCGTTGCCTGAGCCGACGACGAGCTTCGATCCGTCGTCCGACAGCACCAGGTGCGTCGTCGGGCTCTCGGACGTTGTGTCGAAGCCCGTGCCCAGGCCGTCGTCGCTTTGCCACAGCTCGACGAGGAACGGCTCGTCCTCCTTGTCCTCGCCCTCGAGCGCGTAGACCCTTCCGTCCCCGGCACCGACGTAGACGCGGTAGGTCTGCGTCGGCGCGTCGTACGAGACGGCCGGTGACGTCAGCGAACCCCCTCCGGCCGGCGCCCAACTCGCCTTCTCCTCTCCCGTCCTGACCTTCAGGACGTGGAGGCGGTCGCCGGACGCCGTCGAAGCGACGTGGAAGACGAGCCCCCCGCTGACGACGGGAGCGACGTGCACGCTCTCGATGTCCGTGTAGTCGTCGCACCGACAGTGCGTCCTAGCCGGGAACGTCCAGAGGTCGACCGTGGAGTAGAACTGCGCGAGGTTGAACGGCTCGGGGAGAAAGACGTCCTTCGGGCTTCCTCCCCCCTCCGGATTCACCGAAATCCTGAGCTGAACGGGGTTCGCCTTGCCCAGAACGTCGCCCGACTCGGCGGCGGCGGCGGACGGCTGGAACAGGCGGTTGAAGATGTCGTAGTTGAGCGTGACCAGGATGAACCCCTCGTCTCCCGGATCGCCGGGGGAGGCGAACTTCGAAAGCTGGACCGGATTCCCTTCGGCGTCCTTGACGAGGAAGTCGAACTCGTCGGCCGGCGGCTCGAGCGCCAGCCGGTAGTACCCCCAGACCTCGAGATCCGCGCTGGTGAGGGACTCCGTCCCGACGTTGTGCACGTCGACGGCGAGGCTCGTCTGGAGACTCCCCATGCGGCAGACGGGGAAAGCATCGGCCAGCGTCATCTCCGAGATGTGGCGGCCGGATCGCAGGAGGGTCAGTCGGTACCTGTCGGCTCGTTCTTCCTCCGCGCCGGCGCAAGCGCCGAGGGGAGCGACGTTGTTGCACCGGTTCGCTTCTTCTTCTCCGAGCGAGCCGTCGGCGTCGGCTTCGGCGGAGAAGACGTAGACCCCGGGTGTGAACGCCGTCGTGTCGACCGACACGACCGGGCGGCTCTCCTCGCCGACGTCCAACCCCGAGACCGTCTGCGTCCCGATCTTGCCGTGTTCCCCCGAGATGGTCTCCGTGAAGAAGAAGTCGACCTCGAACTGCCCGACCGCCGCTTTGCCGACGTTCCGGACCGTGGCGCTCACCCGGACCGTGTCGCCGACGAGCGCTTGGTCCAACCCGAGGGATCGATCCTGCGACGCTTCTTGCTCGACCCATCCGATGTGGAGTGAAACGACCGCGATGTCGGTTTCCTCACCCGTCTGCCCGTTCACCGCCCATCCGGCGACCAAAACGACGAGGAGGGGCAGTACCGGCCAGCCCAATCCCTTTCTGCATCGACGGACACACCTCAGCGCGCAGCTAGACACCTCCCGCAGCATTCGTCCTCCTTACCCCCCACACGGTACTGCTCGGCACCCGATGTCGGCTGTCTGTCACACCCCCGCTAGATCGCCAGCTGGAGGAACGTGCCGACCGTGTCGAAGAAGACGCCGATCCCCTCGGGCACGACGGCGAGCCCGGCGCGAATCTCACCGGACCGGACGGCCCCCGCGGCTTCCGCGCGATTGAGATCGATCGCCACGATGCGGTACGTCGCCGCAGGGAGTGTCAGCTCGTGCGCAAGCAGGTACCCGCGAGCGTTGTCGAGGAACGCCTGTCGCTGCGCGTCCTCCGGAGCCATCCGATCGAGCTCCTTCATCACGGCCCGGAGCCGCTCCAGCGTGTCGCCGGAGAACCGCTCCGTGATGAACCGGAGAACGTCTTCCTTCGCCCGCACCGCCGACGGAACGTCGCCCCCCGCCGGATCGTCGACCGGCTCGCGGGCCTCCTGAATGAAGATCCCGACGTTCGCATAGAAGACGCCGAGGCCCTTCGGCTCGAAGACCAGTCCGTCGAGCGGCTCCGAGACGCTGGTCCAGGCCTCGTCTTCCGCGACGGGCGGGATCGAGAAATCGATCGCCGTCACCTGGAACGAGTCGGACGGAAGATCGATGGGAAGCACGAAGTCCTGTACGACAAGGAACTCGCGCGGAAACTCGAGAAACGCCGCGCGCGTCTCCTCCTCGACCTCGAGGACCCCCATCAACTCGACGAGCGCCGGCAGATACTCGTCGGGCAAGGTGATCAGGGTTCCGAGCACACGTTCGACGAACGGCTCCTCCTGACCGAGCGACAGCGCTGATGTGCCGATGACGAGGAGTGCCGCGATCCCCAGCACGAGTACGTTGCGAAGACAAACACAATGGTAACACGATCCGCGAGCCAACGTCATGCGCATTACCTCCTTCTTGTTACTATAGTCCGATCGTCGCGGAGTGCAAATCCTAGAGCTTCTTTCCCTCGCAGACATCGCGACCTCCTTCCTCGGTCGGTTCGACGCGGTCGATCGACCGCGACTACGTACATGACATACTCCACAATTCGGTCGCGGTTTCGCAGATCGGGCCTGGGGTCCGGCGTTCGGTACCTTCGGGGCGCTCTTCACGGCATGACATCGATACGCCACTGGACTAGAATCGTCCCCGCTTTGTATTTCGACCCCGCAGGAGGGCGGAGACATGGGGCAGCGATGAGCGCGGACAGGGAGGGGCTCGACTTCATCCGGAGGATCGTCGCCGAGGACGTCGCGAAGGGGAAGGACGACGGGCGGGTCCGGACCCGGTGGCCGCCGGAGCCGAACGGCTACATCCACATCGGCCACGCGATGGGATGCCTCCTCGCGTACTCGATCGCGCAGGAGTTCGGCGGCGAGTTCAACCTCCGATTCGACGACACGAATCCGTCCGCCGAGGAGCAGGAGTTCGTCGACGCGATCGTCGACGACCTCCGATGGCTCGGCGTCGACTGGGAGGATCGGCTCTTCTTCGCGTCCGACTACTTCGAGCAGCTGTACGAGTGGGCCGAGCACCTCATACGAGACGGGAAGGCGTACGTCTGCGATCTGTCGCCGGAGGAGATCCGGGCGTACCGCGGGACGGCCGGCGGGCCGGGGCCGGACGGCGTGACGCCGCCGGGTACGAACTGCCCGTACCGGAATCGGTCGGTCGAGGAGAACCTCGACCTGTTCCGAAGGATGCGGGCCGGCGAGTTCCCCGACGGATCCCGGACGCTCCGGGCGAGGATCGACATGGCCCACCCGAACCTGAACATGCGCGATCCTGTGATGTACCGGATCCTTCGGGCGCACCATCACCGCCAGGGCGGCGCGTGGTGCATCTACCCGACCTACGACTGGACGCACGGCCAGTCGGACGCGATCGAGGGGATCACGCACTCGACCTGCAGCCTCGAGTTCGAGAACCATCGGCCGCTGTACGACTGGTTCCTGGACAACCTCCCGGTGCCGCACCGACCGCGCCAGATCGAGTACGGCCGGATGAACCTCGGCCACACCGTGACGAGCAAGCGATGGCTCCGCCGGCTCGTGGAAGACCGCCACGTCGACGGCTGGGACGATCCGCGGATGCCGACGATCCGAGGGATGCGCCGTCGCGGCTACACGCCGGAGGCGATCCGGGACTTCATCGGTCGGATTGGGGTGACGAAGTCGGAGGGGATCGTCGAGACGGCCCTCCTCGAGCACTGCCTCCGGCAGGACCTGAACCTGCGCGCCCCTCGCGCGATGGGGGTCCTCGATCCGCTGAAGGTCGTCCTGACGAACTACCCGGACGACCTCGTCGAGGAGCTCGACGCGATCAACAACCCCGAGGACGCGTCGGCCGGAACGCGGAAGGTCCCGTTCTCGAAGACCCTGTACATCGAGCGCGAGGACTTCATGGAGGACCCGCCGAAGAAGTTCTACCGGCTCGCTCCGGGGCGGGAGGTTCGGCTCCGGTACGCCTACTTCATCACCTGCGAGGAGGTCGTCAAGGACGCCGAGGGGAACGTCGTCGAGCTGCGGTGCTCCTACGATCTGGAGACGCGAGGCGGGGACGCCCCGGACGGCCGAAAGGTGAAGGCGACGCTCCACTGGGTTTCCGCGGCGCACGCGATCGACGCCGAGGTCCGGCTGTACGACGTGCTGTTCTCCGTCGAGAACCCGAGCCGTGTCGAGGAGGGCGGGAACTGGCTCGACCACCTCAACCCCGAGTCGTTCACGGTGAAGTCAGGCTGCAAGCTTGAGCCGGGCCTCGCCGACGCGAAGCCCGGAGAGCGGTTCCAGTTCGAGCGGAAGGGCTACTTCTGCGTCGATCCGGACGCGTCCGCCAATCGCCTTGTCTTCAACCGGACGGTGACCCTCCGCGACACGTGGGCCAAGCTGCGGAGCCGCTCGCGGGCGTAGCGGCTCGAGGGATCAATCCTCCAACAGGTCGCCGCCGAACGCGATGACGCCCGTCAGCGGCCGGCCTGCTCGATGAACGACGGCGCGATCCGGTGATTGAGGAAGCCGTCGACCTGGAGGAACTCCGGGCCGAGAACCTTCGCCTCACGGCGGATCCAGTCCTGGAGCACGCTCATGCGATCCCCCCCTCGGATGCGTTCAGAGCCGTTCGACCAGAGATACCGGATCTTGCGGCAAGGATCGAGCACTTGCCCGGACGCGGCGGTCTTGTGTATGATCGGTTCCCGAGAACCGAAGAGGGGGGTCCTCGGGTGGAGACGCGCACGAAGCGGCGAACGGCACCGACCCGAAGCGGGTCGGTTTTTTCTGCCCCGAACGCCACCCTGGTCGAACGACAACGCGGCGAGGGGTACGCGCGCGTTTGGCTCGCCGGCGTCGACGGCGTCCGGAGCGCCCGGCCGGGGCAGTTCATCATGATGCGACGATTGGGAAGCCCGGCGCTCCCGCGCGCGTTCTCCGTCCTCGGCGTCGGGCCGGGTCGGGTCGAGCTGTTCGTCAAGCTCGACGGCCTCCTCCGCGAGCTTCTCGGATCGGCCCCGCTCGGGACGCGGTTCGAGCTGCGCGGTCCGTACGGCGTGCCGTACGAGGAGCGGATCGATCCGGGGCGGAGGTACGTCCTCGTCGGAGGAGGAAGCGGAGCGGCGCCGCTGCTGTTCCTCCACGAGCGACGTCCCGATCTCGTGTCGGACCTCGTCCTCGGCTTTCGGCACGGCGGGGCCGACGACCTGTTCCCGGCCCTCGACCTCGTCGTCGAGGCGACGAGCTGCCAGAGGGCGTCCGATCGGCTGGCCGACGTCTGGAGGCCTGGGCTCGGCATCGTCGGCTGCGGACCGGAGCCGATGCTGCGGACGGTCGGCGCGCGGTATCGGGACGAGCCGGCCGTGTACGTCTCGCTGGAGGCCCGCCTCGGATGCGGGATCGGATCGTGCCTCGGATGTAGCATCCCGACGGCCCACGGGACGCGAAGGATCTGTCGCGACGGGCCCCTGTTCGCCTGCTCGGAGATCCCGTGGCTGCGCTGACGGTCCGCACCGCCTTGTTCGAGCTTGCGACGCCGATCGTCCTTGCGTCGGGCCCCGCGGCGTTCGGACAGGAGCTCCTGGAGGCGCTCGACTACGCGACGGTCGGCGCGCTGACGACCAAGACGGTCACGCCCCGGCCGCTCCCAGGGAACCCCCAGCCGCGGCTGGTCGACTGCCCCTGCGGGGTGCTCAACTCGATCGGGCTCGAGAACCCGGGGTTCGACCGGTTCGTGGAGGCGTCCCTGTCGGCGATCCTCGACCTGCCGACGCGGCGGATCGTCAGCCTGGCGGCGGAGCGTCCCGAGGAGGTGGCGCGGATGGCCGCGCGGCTCGCCGGCATCGAGGGGATCGACGGACTGGAGCTGAACCTGTCGTGTCCCAACGTCGACGACGTCGTCATCGGCTCCGACCCGACGATCGTCGGCTCGTTCGTTCGGGCCGTCCGCTCGGAGATCGAACGGCCGCTGCTCGTCAAGCTGCCCGGCGACACCGGACCGCTGATCGCCTCGGCCGACGCCGCCCTGGCCGCCGGCGCGAACGGTCTCACGCTGATCAACTCGGTCCGCGGCCTGCGGATCGATCATCGCGTCGGGCGCCCGATGCTGCACCGGAAGACGGGCGGACTGAGCGGGCCGGCGATCCTCCCAGTCGCACTGGCCCGCGTCTACGAGGCGCGGCGCGCGTTCCCCGAAACGTTCATCGTCGGGACCGGCGGCGTGACGGACGTCGAGAGCCTGATCGAGATGCTGGCCGCCGGCGCCGACGCCGTCGGGATCGGGTACGGGATCATGGCGAACCCCCGCCTCCCGATGGACCTCGCCGCCGGGCTCGCCGGGTGGCTCGCCGAACGTCGGCTCGCGTCGGTCGAAGACGTGATCGGCGCCGCCCATCGAGGAGGGTTCGTTGTTCCTTGACGAGGCGCGGGCCGCCCGGAGCGAGGTCGGAAGCTCTCTCTGCGTCGGGCTCGACCCCCATCCGGATCGGCTGCCGGAGCCGTTCGCCGAGACGGCCGACGGGCTGCGGAGCTTTCTGGCCGACGTCGTCGAGAAGACGTCGCCTCACGCGAGCGTCTACAAGCCGAACGCCGCGTTCTACGAGGAGCGCGGCCCCGAGGGGCTCACCGTGCTCCGGGAGGCGATCGAATCGGTCCACGGCGCCAGCCGCCCCGTGATCCTCGACGCGAAGCGAGGCGACATCGCGTCGACGGCTCGGTCGTACGCGCGCGCCGCGTTCGATCTGCTCGGGGCCGACGCGATCACGATCGTCCCGTACATGGGCGAGGACGCCGTCGTGCCGTTTCTCGACCGCGGCCGCTTCGTCTTCCTCCTGGCGCTGCCGTCCAACCCTTCGGCCGCGGCGATCGTCGACCACGGCGCCCCGCCGCTCTACGAAATCGTCGGTCGGTTGGCGCTCGAGCTGGAACGCCGGTACCCGGGCCAGGTCGGGCTGGTCGTCGGAGCGACGCGGCCGGAGCCGGCGGTGGCGCTGCACGAACTGGCCCCGGAGCTGCCTTGGCTCGTTCCCGGGGTCGGCGCGCAGGGCGGGAACCTCGCCGCGCTGTCCGGCGCGCTCGTAGGGGGACACGAGGCGTGGGTGAACGTCTCCCGGGCGATCCTGTTCGATCCGGAGCCGGCGACGGCGGCCGAGACGTGGCGACGGGAGATCGGGGTGTGGCGACGTGGATGACCGGCACGGGTGGCGCCGACGGCTCGAATCGACCGGCGCCCTTCGAACCGGCCACTTCCTCCTCGCGTCGGGAAGGCATTCGGGACAGTACGTCCAGTGCGCCCGCCTTCTCGAGCACCCGTCGATCGCCGCCGAGGCCGGAGCCGCGCTCGCGGCGCGGCTTCCGGCAAACGTCGATCGGATCGTCTCCCCTCCGCTCGGTGCCCTCCTGATCGGCTACGAGGTGGCGCGCGCCCTCGACGTCCCGTTCGCCTTCCCGGAGCGCGGGGGCGACGGCCTCCCGACGCTGCGCCGGGGGTTCGAGATCTCCCCGGGCGAGCGGATCGCGATCGTCGAGGACGTCGTCACGACCGGGCGGACGACCGGCGAGACCGTCGACCTCCTGCAGCGGCTCGGCGCCGACGTCGTGGCGGTGGCCGCGATCGTCGACCGATCGATCGAACACGCGGTCCGCGGGCGGCCGATCGAGTCGCTCCTCCGCCTGTCGATCCCGACCTACGACGAGCACGAATGTCCGCTGTGCGCGAGCGGGGTGCCGATCGTGAAGCCGGGGAGCCGGTCAACCGACGGAGAGCCGCCGCGCCGGTGAACGGGTCGGCCCCTCCGCGCCCCACTATAATGAAGCGACGCAGTGGAAGAGAACGCAAGGGGGGATCGATGAACAGGAGTGCAGTTTTCGTCTTGCTGATCGTCTGTGCGTTCTTCGCGTGCGCCGTTCACGCGGCCACCGGGACGTACGTCGAAGTGGAAATCGAGGTCTTTCGGCCGTGGGGGATCCTCAACTGGGGAAGTTGGCAGACGCTGGAGACGCGGTTCGTCACGACGCGGCTCGCGCCGATCGCGCCGGAGGACGCCGAGGCGTTGGCCGGTTTTCGAACGCCCTGCGCCATCGGAGAGGGCGAGGAGACGGCGTGCACTCTCCTCGCGGGGCTTCGGAACGCCTCGACGCAGTCGCACGCGCTGCCCGCCGAGCTCGGCAAGGAGTACCGGGTGGTCCTTCGGAACCTGACCGATTCCCATCTCGGCGTCGTGCTGTCGGTCGACGGCCTGAACACCAACGGGAACGCGCCGGTTCTCGGCGACGCGGCGGATCGCAAGTGGATCCTCCTCCCGCGGCAGACGGTGCGGATCGCCGGCTGGCAGATCTCGGAGGACGAGGCGCTCCAGTTCCGGTTCGCCACCCCGAGCAAGACGCATTCCCCGCTCACGAAGGAGCACGGGGGGATCGTCGTCTACGTCTACCTCCCGAACCCGCTCGGGACGGACCACGTACGAGGCACGGAGGCCGGAGCGATCATCGGACAGCCGACCGTCCGCATCCCGTTCGCGCCGGCGACGGACGGCCCGATCGAGACGATCGCGCTCGACTACTCGAGCGACTCGGTGCGGCTCGGGATCCTCTGCACCGAGACCGACGGACCGGGGATCCGGATCGTCGGCGTGATCGAGGGGACGATCGCCGAGGTGAAGGGGCTGCGCGCCGGGGACGTGATCACCTACGCCGACGCCCGTCCGATCGATTCCTGCCGGGACCTCGGCGACCTGCTGGCGGCGAAGTCGCCCGGGGACCGGATCGTGGTGAAGGTCCACCGCGAGGAGCGCGTCTTCCTGCTGACGCTGGAACTCGGAACGTAGCGCGATCGGCTACTCGGGCGGGGCGCACGGCGCGGCGTCCACGGGAGCGATCCGCTCGTCCGGCTCGACCCCGTCGGCCCCTCCGACGACGCGGCAGGCCGCCCTGTCCTCGTCGAGCAGCTCGATCACCTCGAGGATCGGCCGTTCCGCCTCGTCCCCTCCTCGATCGACCACGAATCGATCCCCGACGCGGACGCCGTTGCGGGCGCCGAGCGAGATGAGGGCACGGTCGGTCGCATCGCCGACGCCGATGACCCGGCCGGGCGGCTCCACGAGGACCTCGACCCGAGCCTCCGATCGGTCCCCCGCTTCGTCCGTCACGCGCAGCGTCACGGTGTAGGCGCCGGGCTCGCGGAAGGTGTGAACGATCCGTGCGCCGGCACCCGAAGCGCCGTCCCCGAACGCCCATTCGCGGCCGGCGATCGCCGGCGAGGCCGTCTCGTCGGTGAAGACGACCGGGCCTCCGGCATACGGGACCGCGGGACAGTACGTGAACTCCGTCTTCAGCGGGCGATCGCGAACCGACAGGACGATCCGCGTCTCCCCCTCCCCGAGGAGCTGCGGATGCTGGGGCTCGCCGCGCTCCGCGCCGACGAAGTCGGGGACGCGCGCCGCCACGTACTCGTACAGCTCCCAGACGGTGACGTGGAAGTCCCCGTTCAGGTCGGCCGCCCCCTCGAGCCCCCGGAGGAGGAAGTGGGTGAAGACGCCGTGCTCGAGCTCGGGCGACTCGAACGCGTCCTCGCCCTCCGAGGACGCTGCCAGGAGGAGACGCCCCTCCAATCGGAGATCGCCGAACCAATCCTGTTCGTCGCCCGAGGCGCGCCGCCCCGGAGGCAGGCTTCTCGACAACCCGCCCGAGTAGCAGCTGTCGAAGAAGACGAGGACGTGATCCGACGGGATCCGGTCGAGGAACCGACCGAACTCGTCGTCGCGCAGCGCCGTGTCGTCCTTGGCGTCCGCCTTCGTGTCGGAGAGGACGAAGAACTCGTCGACGCCGTCGATTTCGTCGGTCCCGTCGTCCGCTCCTTGATACCCGTGGCCGGAGAAGTGGATCACGACCAGGTCGTCCTGCGACGCGACGCGACGGAGCCAGCCGAGCCCCTCGCGGACGTTGACCAACGTCGCCGGCGACACCGTCAGCCCGGGCCGCGAGCCGAGCTCCGACGCCCCCCCGGTCAGCAGGCGGATCCGCTCCGTCGGCACGCCGTTCTCGATGAGCCACCGAACGAGCGCCTCGGCGTCCCGCCGCGCGTACGGGAGGTCCTCGACCTCCTCGTAGTCGGAGATCCCGATAACCAACGCCCAGACGCCGGCAACGGGGACGACGCCCGGCGTGCGCTGCACGTCGAGGAGCTCGGTGTACGTGGCGGTCAGGCCGAGCGAGTCGGTCACGGTCAAGCGGACCTCGTAGCGGCCGACCTCCTCGTACCGATGGATCGGCTCCGGCTCGCGCGATGCGTGGCCGTCACCGAACGACCATTCCCACGCGACGATCGGGCCGTCGACGGCGATCGATCGATCGATGAACCGGACCGGATCGTAGACCGATGGAGCGGACGGCGACGCGTCGAACGCCGCGTCCGGCGGCTTCGGCTCCTCGACGAGGAGCACGCGCATGACCGCATCGGCTCTCCCCGTCTCGTCGACGACGCGAAGCGTGACCGGCCACGTCCCGGCGACGAACGGGTCGACCGTCACGATCGGCCCATCGGTCACCAGATCGAAGACTCCGTCCGACTGGAAGTCCCATCCGAACTCGACGATCGCCCCGTCGGGATCGTACGACGAGCCCGCGTCGAACCGGACCCGGTCGCCGGCCCGCAGGGGGCGGGCGAGGCCCGTCCCGGCCTCGGACACCGGCCCCCACGTGAACGACGCGACCGGCGTCGTGTCCGCCTCGAAGATCGCCAGGGTCTGCACGAGGGTCGCCGTGTCGCCGTCGTCGTCGGCAACGGTCAGCGCCACCGCGTACTCCCCGGGCTCGGCGTAGCTGTGGGAGATCGGGTTCCCGAGATCGACGGTCCCGTCCCCGAAGTCCCACCAGTACTCTACGACGGCCCCGTCCGGGTCGGTCGTGCCGGTCGCGTCGAAGACGACCGGCTCGCCGGCCTCCGGCTCGTACGGCCCGTACCCGAAGGCGGGGACCGGCGGCGCGTTCAGGCGAGGGACGAACCATCGTCCCGTGTCGAGATCGACGGCGAGGCGGAACCGAACCCCGAGCGTCGCGTTGACCCCGACCTCCGATTCGATCGAGATGTCAGCGAGGCGGATCGCCGCCCGAAGGGCGACGTCCGCGACGGTCAGATCCGCGATCTCGACCTCGAGGTCGATCCGCGAGGCGTGGGCGAAGTCGTCCCACGTCAGCGCGAGGTTTCCGGAGGTCGGCTCTTCGAAGTAGGCCGCGAGACGGCCTCCGAGGCTCCAATCTCCCGTCCTCCACTCGGTCGCCAGAGTGGCCTTCGTCTCGGGGAGCATCGACAGGCCGACCGATGCGGACAGCGCTCCGGAGGATCGAGGCAGGTCGGCGACGGCCGCGACATCGAGCCGGTTCAGCGTGAGCTCCGTCGCGCGAGCCGAGAGGGTCAACCCCCCGAGCCTGAGATCGAGAAGCTGCCTGGAAACGCCCGACGGGCTCTCCCATCCGAGTTCGGTCCGGACCGAGTAGCCTTCCGCCGCGATCTCGGCGGTCGCCCAGGCCCCCGATCGGCCGACGTCCCCGTCGAGGGCCGCTTCGACGCCGACGGTCGCACGGGCCGTGAGCGGCGATCCGGCCTCGGACGGAACCTCGGCGTCCAACAGGCGAATCGCGCCGTCGGCGCGGAGCCGCGGGCCTCCCGCCCCGGGGAAGGACGACTCGACCGAGAAGGACGCGCCGTCCCACCTTCGGCCGGCGCGGATCCGCGCTTCCTCGAAGAAGGGAGGCGCGCTCGCCAACCGGACCGTCCCCGCCAGATCGAGCCCCCAGAGCCCGTCTTCGCGGCGGATCGTCACCTCGACGGCGGTTCCGGAGACGCGCGCCGGATCGACGTGCGCCCCGATCGTCGCCCCCCGCTCGCCGGCCCCGACGCACGGCGAGGCGATCCGAAGCGCGTAGTCGCCGCCGGCCAAGTCGACGAACTCGGGGTACGCCGCCAGGTCCGACGACCGTCTCTCCGTCCCCATGTAGTCGCCGGTCCCGTTCCCCCAGACGTTGTTGTAGCCGAACGTCGGCGGACTCGACGCGGAGAGGTCCTGCGAAACGCGAATCCCCGCGCCCTCGTTCAGCACGATGATGCAGTTGGTCACCGCGATCGCCGATCCGGTCGCGAGAACGCCGTCGCCGCCGTTGCGGACGATCGTCGCGAACCGAACCTCGGCCGGGCCGGTGGCGGCGAGCTCGATCCCGTGCCCCGGACGACAGTCGCCGACCTCGGTCCCCTCGATCCGGCACGTCGCGGAACCGGAGATCCGGACGCCGGCCCCGGTCGCTCCACGGACCGCACCGCCGCGGATCTCCACACTGCTTGAGTCGCCGGCCTCGATCCCGGTCGCCCCGCCGGTGAACCGGCCGTCGCGGACGACCGCCGTCGCCGTCCCGACGAGTCTCACCCCGCCCCCGCCGTTGTCCTCGAACCGACAGTCGACGAGCTCGAGCACCGCCTCACCGACGCAGTCGACGCCCCAGCCGGCGTGGTCCTCGAACGATGCGTCCTCGACGCGCGCCTCGGCGCTTCCATCGAGGACGAGACCGGTGACGCCGTTCCCCTCGAAGCGCGTTCCGTCGATCTCGACCTCGGAATCGACCGCACGGACGCCGGCTCCGCCGTTGTCCCGAACGGTCCCCCCGACGACCCGAAGGACGGCGCCGGCCTCGCACAGAATCCCGTAGGCGCCGTTACCGCGGATCTCGCAGTCCTCCAGGAGCGGGGCGGCCGAGAGGCCGCTGATTCGGACCCCCTCCTGCTGCCCGCCGGTGATGACGCAGTCGGAGAAGGTCAGCGCGGCCGATTCGATGACGACAACCGGGGCATCGAGGACCGACGCCGTCCGCTCGAGCGCGACCCGCTCGATCCGCCCCGAGGCGACGTTTCGGGCGTGGAGGACCTCCTCGAACCCGTACCCGTAGCGGATGAACGTGCGATCGGAGCCGGAGCCGATCACCGTGACGCCGTTCTTGAACTCGATCTGTTCTTCGTAGACGCCCGGATCGACGAGGATCGTGTCCCCGGCCTCGGCTTCGTTCATCGCCGCCTGGACCGAACGGTACGCGCCCAATCCGTCCTTCGACACGATGAGCTGCCGGCCGGCCCCGAGGACGGCGACCGCAGCGACGAGAAGCGAGACGCAAGCGATCCCCCGGGCCGTCCGAAGCATGGGCCGATTGTAGGGACGAATCCGGCAAGCAGCAATCTCACGATTCCGCAGGATCGTGCTATCATCGGGCCGGTGAGCCGATGAGAGCCTTCTTCTGCGTTCCTCTGAAGCCGGACGTCGCCTCGGCGATCGATCGCGTCGCCCGCGGGGTGCGCGACGCGACGGACATGCGGGCCGGGTGGGTCCGCCGGGAGAACTACCACGTCACCCTTCGCTTCCTCGGCGAGATCGATCCGCTCCTCACGGTCGACCTGGACAAGATCAGCCGCCGGGTGACCGCGCGGCTCGAACCGTTGGTGCTTTCCCTCGATCGACTCGGCTGCTTCCCCTCGATCGACCGGGCCCGCGTCCTGTGGATCGGAGGGGATGCCTCTCCGGCGTTCCGCGGCCTCGCGGCGTCGCTCCATCACGAGCTTCGGGGGCTCGACTTCCCGCCCGAGCGGAAGCCGACCGTCGCCCACGTGACGCTCGCCCGGATCAAGGGGAGGCCGGACGCGGGGCTCTCGCGGGTCCTCGCCGACGCGGATCTCCCCCGCGAGCTGGAGGCCCGGGTCGACCGGATCGCGTTGATGGAAAGCGTCCTGTCGCATGACGGGGCGGTCTACACGCCGCTGTTCACCACGCCGTTTCGAGGGAGGGGAAGCGATGCCGATTGAGCACCTGGACCACACGGCGGATCTCGGCCTGCGCGCCACCGGGCCCACGGAGGACGAGGCGTTCTCCGAGGCGGCGAGGGGGCTGTTCGCGCTGATGGTCGACCTCGCGACCGTTCGACCGGACCAGGAATACGCCGTGCACCTCGAGGCCCCGACGGACGCCGATCTGCTCGTCGAATGGCTGAGCGATCTGCTGGCGCAGAAAGAGCTGACCGGGCTGGTCTTCTCGCAGTTCGACGTGCGGATCGGGCGAAACGGGGGAGGACTCCGCCTCGACGGCGTCGCCTCCGGCGAGCGGCTCGATCCGGGAAGGCACCGACCGAAGATCGAGGTCAAGGGGATCAGCTACCTCGGACTGAGCGTCCGACGGACCGACGGCGGCTGGGCGGCGCAGTGCGTGCTCGACGTGTGAGGAGGGGATCGTGGCGGGCGGTTTGAGGCTCGAGCGGGTCGCGTCGTCGGAATGGATCCTGCCGCGCGAAGGGGCGATGCGCGTTCCGGGACGGATCTACGCCGACGCGGAGACGATCGCGCAGCTGGAGGAGGACGTCCGAAACCGCGCCGAGTGGAACGCGCTCGTGCAGGTGCGAAACGTCGCCTCCCTCCCCGGGATCGTCGACGCCGCGTTGGCGCTTCCGGACGTCCATCCCGGCTACGGCTTTCCGATCGGCGGCGTCGGCGCGTTCGACCTCGACGACGGGGTCGTCGCCGTCGGTGGGGTCGGGTTCGACATCAACTGCGGCGTGCGTCTCCTTGCCACGCCGCTGGAACGGGCCGCCGTCGAACCGCGGATCGAGCGCCTCGGGGAGCGCCTCTTCGCGACGGTCCCGGCGGGACTCGGAGCCGAAGGGAGGCTCCGCCTCTCGATCGCCGAGATCGACCGCCTCCTCGTGGAGGGCGCCGCGTACGTCGTCGAGCGCGGGTACGGCGTTCCCGACGACCTGGCGCACATCGAGGAGAACGGGCGGATCGAGAACGCCGATCCGAGCGTCGTCAGCACGCGCGCCAAACAGCGCCAGTTCCGCCAGGTCGGGACCCTCGGCTCCGGGAACCACTACCTCGAGATCCAGGTCGTCGACCGGGTGCTCGATCCGGAGGCCGCGTCCGCCTACGGCCTGAGCGAGGGCCGAATCGTCGTCTCGATCCACACCGGCTCGCGGGCCCTCGGCCATCAGATCGGGCAGGACTACCTGAAGGAGATGACCGAAGCGAGCGTGAAGTACGGGATTCCGATCCCCGAACGGGAGCTCGTCTGCGCGCCGATCCGGTCGCCGGAGGGCGAGCGGTACCTCGGGGCCGTCGCCTGCGGCGCGAACTGCGCGTTCGCCAATCGGCAGGTGATCGCCCACCTGGTGCGGGGCGTGTTCACCGAGGTCGCCGGCCTCCCGGAGGAGGCGATCCGGACCGTCTACGACATCGGGCACAACAACGTGAAGGTCGAGACGCACGCCGTCGACGGGGCGGTGCGCCCGCTCCTCGTCCACCGGAAGGGCTCCACCCGCGCGTTCGGACCGGGGAGGAAGGAATCGCCGCAGGCGTACCGGTCGGTCGGGCACCCGGTCCTGGTCGGGGGAACGATGGGAACGGCCTCCTACGTGATGCGGGGGACCGACCGCGGAATGGAGGTCGCCTTCGGCAGCGGGATCCACGGAGCCGGTCGGGCGCTATCGCGAAAGAAGGCGGCGAAGCGGTTCTGGGGCGAGACGGTCGTCTCCGACCTCGCCGCGGCCGGGATCCGCGTCTGGGCGCACAGCAAGCGGGGCGTCGCCGAGGAGGCGCCCGGGGCGTACAAGGACGTCGAGCGGGTCGTCGGCGCCGCCATCGACGCCGGGATCAACAAGGCCGTCGCCCGGCTCCGTCCCCTCGCGGTGATCAAGGGGTAGCGCCTTGGGACCTCACGCGATGTGAGAACGCCCGGGTCTGCCGGACGATCGTCCGCGCCAACCCCGTGGGGGAGTGCTTCACCGTCTGCTTCCCGCCCCACTCCGCCAGCCCGAGCAGATCCTCGCGGACGACGCGCAGCCCGAATGCGCTTCCGTCCCCGACGTCGTCGCGGACCGGGACGGCCGCCTCGTCGCGGTACCTGGTGAGCATCGCGTCGCTCGGCGTCGCCGCGTTGGCGATCAGCAGATCGAAGCGGCCGACGTCGACGTACTCGCCGAGGACCCGGAGGTGATCGCCGAGGGTGAATCCGTCCGTCTCTCCGGGCTGCGTCATCAGGTTGCCGATCAGGACCTTCTCCGCAGCGGCCTCCTCGATCGCCGCCGCGATCCCGTCGACGAGGAGGTTGGGGACGAGGCTGGTGAACAGGCTCCCCGGACCGAGGAGGAGCAGATCCGCCTCGGCGATCGCCTTCAGGACCCGCTCGTACGGTTTCACCGGCACGGGCGTGAGGCGAATCTCACGGATTTTTCGCGGGTCGGAGACGATCCGGCTTTCGCCCTCGACGGTCGCTCCGTCCTCCATCGTCGCGACGAGGCGGGCCTTGGTCAGCGTCGCCGGGAGGACGTCGCCGCGGATGCTGAGCATGTGGCTCATCGCCTCGACCGCGCGGTCGAAGCCGCCGGTCGCCTGCTCGAGCCCCGAAAGGAGAAGGTTTCCCAGCGAGTGGCCGGCGAGCTCGTGCTCCCCGACGAAGCGGTACTGCAGGTACGTCGATAGCTCCGTCTCGTCCTCGGCGAGGGCGAGGAGGCAGTTGCGCACGTCGCCGGGGGGCAGCACGTCGATCTCCTCTCTCAGCCGTCCGGAGCTTCCGCCGTCGTCGGTCACCGTGACCACGGCGGTGATGTTCGACGTTTCTTCCTTCAACCCCCGAAGGAGGGTCGACAGCCCGGTCCCGCCGCCGACGGCGACGACGCTCGGCCCGCGTTCGAGGATTCGCGTCCGGTAGATCAACGTCGAGGTCTTCGCCCTCGCGCGCGGCGCGACGCCGCCCGCGACCGAACGGACGAGCTGCCAGAGCGCGATCCCGAAGCCGAGGACGCCGAGCACGGCGAAACCGGCGATCAGGGCGCCCCGCGCCGCGGTCCCCCCGGGGAGGGCCTGGTACAGCGTCCGAACCTGATCGACCCCGAGCGCGGCCAAGACGGCCGCGACGATCAGCGCCACGGAGAGAACGGCGAGAAGGATCCACCGCTTGACGCGCATCCCGGGAACGAGCCAGTGCAGCAGCCCGCGGACCGACGGTTTCACGGTCGATCCCCGTTCCCGAAGGAGACGTCGAGGACGGCGCGCATCGTCGAGAGCGTCCGGCGGAGCGGGTCGCCCGGCGAGACGTGGAACCGATCGCCGGCGAGGACGACGATCGACCCGATCGCGTCGACGACCTCGATCCGGACCGGAGCGTCGCCCGGATGAGCGCCGAGCGCCTCGAGGACCTGATCGAGCTGCTGCTGGCAGACGCTCGGGCCGTCCAGTCGAAGCGTGACCGCCATGGAGGAGTGACCCGAGACGTCGCTCAACGGGAAGACCTCCTCGACGACGAGGTTCAGCTCGCCGTTTCGGGTCCCGGCGGAGAGCGCCATCCCGACCAACCTGTCCTCTTCGATGAGGTCCCCCGCCGCCTCGAGAACGCGCGGGAACGCGGTCGCCTCGATCTCGCCGACGCCGTCCTCGAGCGTGACGAACGCCATCTGGTCCCCCCGCTTCGTGTCGATCCGCCGGATCCTCTTGACCCGGCCGCCGACGATCGCCGACCTCCCCGTCTCCAGCCCGCCCAGAGAGTGAAGCGGAACGCAGTACAGCTTCAGGTCCTCCCGGTGGTCGTCGAGCGGGTGGGCCGTGAGGTAGAGGCCGAGAAGCTCCTTCTCGAACGCGAGCAGGTCCTTCTCCTCGAACTCCTCCGTGGTCACGACCGGCTCCGGCGTGGCCTCGGGGAGATCCCCGAAGAAGGACGTCTGCCCGGTGACCCGCTCTCTCCGCGCGATCTGCATCAGCTCCAGCCCCTCGGTAATGTGCCGCAGAAGGCCGAGGCGGGTCGCACCGAGACGGTCGAACGCGCCCGCCTTGACGAGCGCCTCGAGCGATTCCCGATCGAGGCCGTCGTCCTGAATCCGCTGGCAGAGGTCGAAGAACGAGTGGAACGGACCGCCTTCGGAGCGCGCGCTCAGGATCGCCTGCACCGCGTTCGAGCCGACGTGCTTCACCGCGGCCAGGCCGAAGCGGATCCGCCGATCCTCGAGCGGCGTGAACCCGCGGCGGCTTTCGTTGATGTCCGGAGGGAGGACCTCGATCTCCATTTCGCGGCACTCGGCGACGTACTCGGCGACCTTGTCCAGATCGCCCTGCACGCTGGTCAACAGGCTCGCCATGAAGTGGGTGGGATGGTTCGCCTTCAGGTACGCCGTCCAGTAGGAGACGAACGCGTACGAGGTCGTGTGGGCCTTCCCGAACCCGTAGCGCGAGAACTTCTCCATGTCCTCGAACGTCCGCGTCGCGAGATCCCTGGACAGCCCGTTCGCGACGCACCCTTCGATGTACTTCTCGCGCAGGCTCGCCATCAGGTGCTTGATCTTCTTCCCCATCGCCTTGCGAAGGATGTCCGCCTCGGCGAGGGTGAACCCGGCGAGCTTCTGGACCATCAGCATCAGCTGGTCCTGGTAGATCGGCAGCCCGTACGTCTCCTCGAGGACCTCGCGGAGGCTCGGGTGGGCGTAGGTCACCGGCTTCAGCCCGCGCCGGCGGTCGACGTAGTCGTCGGTCATCCCGCTCTCCAGCGGCCCGGGCCGATAGAGGGCCAACAGCGCGATGAGGTCCTCGAACTTGTCCGGTTGTACGCGCCGGATCAGGTTCGTCATCCCGGAGCTCTCGAGCTGGAAGATCCCCGACGTCCTCCCCTCGCGGATCAGCGCGTACGTCGCCGCGTCGTCGAGCGGGATCGACTCGACGCACAGGTCGACGCCCGCGTACTCCGCCAGGGTCTCCCTCGCCTCGTCGATCAGCGTCAGGTTCCTCAGGCCGAGGAAGTCGAACTTGAGCAGGCCGACCGCTTCGACATCGCCCATGTCGAACTGGGTGACGTACTCGCCCTCGCCGATCCGGAGGAGGGGGACGTGATTCGCCAGCGCGTCGGGAGCGATGACGACCCCTGCGGCGTGGGTCGACGCGTTCCGGGTCAGGCCCTCCAGCCGCAGCCCGATGTCGATCACCCGCCGGATCTCTTCGTCCTGCTCGCGGAGGGCGCGGAGCTCGGCGACCTTCTCCGTCGCCGCGCGGAGGGCCCAGCCGAACGGGATCATCTTCGCCACGCGATCGGTCACCCCGTACGGGACGCCGAGGACGCGTCCGACGTCGCGCACCACGCTCCGCGCCGCCATCCGGTCGAACGTCGCGATCTGAGCGATCCGATCCCACCACTCCTCGCCGCCGTACTTCCGGCGGACGTACCGGATCACTTCGTCGCGGCCCTTCACGCAGAAGTCGATGTCGAAATCCGGGAGGCTGATCCGGTCCGGGTTGAGGAATCGCTCGAACAGGAGACCGTACTTCAGCGGATCGACGCTGGTGATCCCGAGGCAGTAAGAGACGAGGCTCCCGGCCGCGGAGCCCCGGCCGGGGCCGACGGAGATCCCCTGCTCGCGCGCGTAGCGGACGAAGTCCCAGACGATCAGGAAGTAGGTGCTGTACTCCATCCGCGTGATCACGGAGAGCTCGAACTCGAGGCGCTCCCGGATCTCGTCCGTGACCTCGCCGTAGCGGGACTTCGCCCCCTCGTAGGCGAGCGTCCTGAGGTATTCGTTCGGATCGCTCCCGCCGTCCGGAAGCTCGAACGGGGGGATCATCACCCGGTCGAACTCAAGCGCGACGTTGCACCGATCGGCGATCCGCCTCGTGTTGTCGATCGCCTCGGGGGTGTCGGCGAACAGCGCCTCCATCTCCTCTCCGGTCCGGAAGTGATACCCCTCGCCGTCGAACGTCCGATGATCGGGATCGTTGAGCGTCTTGTTCGCCCGGATGTTGAGGAGGACCTCGTGTGCCAGCCGGTCCTCCGGCGCGAGGTAGTGGACGTCGTTCGTCGCGACCAACGGAATGTCGAGCGAGCGGGCGAGGTCGATCAGCTGGCCACGAAGGCGCGCGCCGCGATCGGTGCCGTGGTGCTGGATCTCGATGAAGAAGCTCTCTTCCCCGAACGTCTCCCGCAACTCTCGGGCGGCGGCCTCCGCCGCGTCCGGCCTGCCGGCCTGGAGCATCCGGGGAACCAGACCGCTCTCGCAGCCCGAAAGGGCGATCAGCCCGTCGCTGTACTCCCGAAGGAGCTCCGCGTCGGCGCGCGGCCGGTAGTAGAACCCCTCGGTGTGCGAGCGGCTGACGATCTGGAGCAGGTTCCGGTAGCCGGTCTCGTCCTCGGCCAGGAGGACCAGATGGTAGAAGCGCTTCCCATCGGTCGCCGTCCGATCCCGCCGATCGCCCGGGGCGACGTAGATCTCGCATCCGAGGATCGGTTTGATCCCGCGCTTCTGCGCTTGGCGATAGAACTTGATCACGCCGCTCATCACCCCGTGATCCGTGAGCGCGATCGCGTCCATCCCGCACTCCGCCGCCCGCTCGATGAGCGCGCCGATCTTGCACGAGGAGTCGAGGATGGAGTACTCGGAGTGGGTGTGCAGGTGAACGAATCGACTGGACAACCGGCTACTCCTCTTCCTCGTAGATGAAGACGACCTTCTCCTCGCCCCGCATCACCCAACCGAGACGCTCGCGCGCCGCCTGCTCGATCGCCTCCGGATCGTCCTTCTCCGCCAGACGTTCGCGCAGGGCCGCCTGCTCGATCAACGCCCGCTGCTGCGCCGCGTTGAGATCCTCCAACTCACGGCGGAGGGAGCGAATCTCCAGCGCCTGGAGGATGAACAACGAGAGGACCAGCCCCCCGAGCACCGACAGCGCGACGAGGAAGACCGCGGTGCGCACGGACCGCTTCGGCACCGTTGCGCCGCGATGAAGCGATCGCCGCCTTCGCCCCCCCAGCATGACCGTCCCCCTCGTGTCTGTTGTCCCTAGCTGGCCGTGAAGCGCGCCGGCCAGTCGGCGAGTTCGAGCGCGTGTTCCTCCTCGATCCGTAGCAATCGATTGTACTTCGCGACGCGCTCGCTTCGCGAAATCGAGCCGCTCTTGATCTGTCCGCAGCCGGTGCCGGTCGCCAGATCGGCGACCGACGTGTCCTCCGTCTCGCCGGAGCGGTGCGAGACGACGCACGTGTACCCCGCGAAGTGCGCGATGTCCATCGTGTCGAGCGTTTCGGTGACCGTGCCGATCTGGTTCAACTTGATCAGGATCGAGTTGGCGATCCCCTCCTCGATCCCGTCGCGCAGCCGGTTCGGATTGGTGACGAACACGTCGTCCCCAACGATCTGGATCCGCCCGCCGAGCCGTTCGGTCAACAATCGCCAGCCGGCGCGGTCCTCCTCGCCGACCCCGTCCTCGATCGAGACGATCGGGAAGGCATCGACCCAGCTCTCGTACGTCCGAACGAGGTCCTCGGCGCTCAGCGTCTTCGATTCGCCGCCGACCGTGAACCGGTACGCTCCGTCGACGAAGAAGCTCGTCGCCGCCGAGTCGAGCGCGACCGCCACGTCCTCTCCCGGCCGGTAGCCGCTCTTCTCGATCGCTTCGACCAGCAGGGAGAGCGCGGCGCGGTTCTCGTCGAGGTCCGGAGCGAAGCCGCCCTCGTCGCCGACCGCCGTCGCGAGCCCCTTCGACTTCAGGATCCCCTTCAAGGTATGGAAGACCTCCGAGCAGGCGCGGACCGCCTCGCGGAACGTCGCCGCGCTCAGCGGAAGGAGCATGAACTCCTGGATGTCGACGTTGTTGTCGGCGTGCTCCCCGCCGTTGAGGACGTTCATCATCGGGCGCGGGAGACGGGCCCGTCGGGCCCCGGACAGGTAGCGGAAGAGCGGGAGGCCGAGGGAATCGGCCGCCGCGCGGGCCGTGGCGAGCGACACGGCGAGGATCGCGTTGGCGCCGAGGCGGCTCTTGTTCTCCGTCCCGTCAAGCTCGATCAGGGTTCGGTCGATCGCCGGCTGATCGAGGGCGTCCCGGCCGAGGAGCGCCGGCTCGATCTCGTCGGCGATGTTGGCGATCGCCTTCTCGACGCCGCGGCCGTGGAACCGATCGGAATCGCCGTCGCGGAGCTCCAGCGCCTCGTACTTCCCCTTCGACGCGCCGGAGGGGACCGCCGCGCGGCCGAAGCCGCCGTCCTCGAGGAAGACGTCCGCCTCCACCGTCGGATTGCCGCGCGAATCGATGATGGCCCGAGCCTCTATCCCTTCGATGAACATCGGAGAACCCCCTTCGCGGTCGGTTTCCAGTATAGTGAGCCGCGCCGGGATCGGCAATGGAATCGGCCCTCGGTTGCGCGTTCTCGCGATGGAATCGATAATCCGAGCGACACGACTTGCGGGGGAGATCCATGAAGGCGAGCGAGCTACGGAGCCGTTACCTCGAGTTTTTCGCCAAGCGGGATCACAAGGTCCTGCCCGGTTCGCCGTTGGTGCCGAACGATCCGACGCTGCTGCTCACGTCGGCCGGAATGGTCCAGTTCAAGGACGTCTTCTGGGGGCGGGCCGAGGCATCGTTCCCCCGCGCTGCGACGTGCCAGAAGTGCTTCCGGACGACCGACATCGAGAACGTCGGAAGGACGGCGTACCACAACACGTTCTTCGAGATGCTCGGCAACTTCTCGTTCGGCGACTACTTCAAGGAAGGGGCGATCCGCCTGGCGTGGGAGTTCCTCGTCGACGAGCTGGGGCTCCCGGAGGAGAAGCTTTCCGCCTCGGTCTACCGGGACGACGACGAGGCGTTCGCCATCTGGCGGGACGTCATCGGCCTTCCGGAGGAGCGGATCGTCCGCCTCGGGAAGGAGCACAACTGGTGGGGGCCGGTCGGGGACAGCGGTCCGTGCGGGCCGGATTCCGAGATCTTCTACGACACCGGCGCCGAGAACGCGTGCGGGCCGGACTGCGCCGGCGTCGCGTGCGAGTGCAACCGGTACTCGGAGATATGGAACCTCGTCTTCATGGAGTACGAAGTAGGCGAGGACGGATCGCCGACGCTTCTCGACAGGAAGAACATCGACACCGGGATGGGGCTCGAGCGGACGTCGGCGGTCCTCCAGGGCGTGCCGACGGTGTTCGAGACCGACCTGTTCCGACCGATCGTCGAGGCCGTCGAAGCGGCCTGCCCTCGGGCGCTCACCGAGGTCGATCGCGTCCATCGGAACTCGATCGCCGATCACGTCCGCGGCGTCCTCTTCCTCCTGGCGGACGGCGTGATGCCCGGAAACGAGCGGCAGGGGTACGTCCTTCGGCGGATCCTCCGCCGCGCTGTCCGCGCCGGGGAGAAGATCGATCTTCCGGCCGGCTCCCTCTCGGGCTTCGTCGATCCGGTGATCGACGTGCTCGGCGGCGTCTATCCGGAGATCGCCGAGGCGCGCGACCTGGCGCATCGGCTGATCGCGCGGGAGGAAGAGACGTTCCGCAGAACGCTTCGCGACGGAGAGCGGCGGCTGGCGAAGCTGCTGGAGGAGCTAGCGGACGACGGCGAGACGGTGCTGCCGGGCGAGCTGGCGTTCGAGCTCACCGATACGTACGGATTTCCGCTCGAGATGATTCAGGAGATCGCGGCGGAGCGCGGGATGACGGTCGATCTTGAAGGTTTCGAGGTCGCGCTAGCTGCACAGCGTAAGCGCTCGCACAAGGTACTCAAGGGGACGGTAACCGTCACAGCTTCGGTGGGTAGAAAGGCAATGCGCGCCGGAAAGGAGCCCACGAGGTTCGTCGGCTATGAGAGATTCGAGGCCGAGGCGGTCGTCGACAGCGTCGTTTTCGCGGACGGGAAGATTGTCAGTCTCGTTGTCTCAGTGTCGCCTTTCTACGCCGAAGCCGGTGGCCAGATTGCAGACACTGGCTTGATAGAGAACCTTCAACAAGATGGAGCCGCGACTGTCACACGTGTTGCGACGAACGAGGAAGGCGACTACCTACACAACGTTGAAGTGACAAGGGGCACGTTCGAACTCGGCGATCGCTGCCGTCTCACCGTCGACGTCGATCGGCGTCATCGCATCCAACGGAACCACACCGCGACGCACCTGCTGCACGCCGCGCTCCGCGAGGTGCTCGGGTCGCATGCGAAGCAGGCCGGCTCGCTCGTCGACGACGCCGAGCTCCGGTTCGACTTCTCGCACTTCGAGAAGCTCTCGCCGGAGGAGATCGCGCGGGTCGAGGACCTCGCCAACGCCGCGGTCCTCGCCGATCATCCCGTGGAGATCTCCGAGGTCTCGCTCGAGGAGGCGGAGCGGCTCGGCGCGATCGGGCTGTTCGAGGACGAGTATCGTGGGAAGGACGTCGTCCGCGTCATCCGGGTCGGCGACGTGAGTGCGGAGCTCTGCGGCGGGACGCACGTGTCGCGAAGCGGCGAGATCGGCCTGATCAAGATCATCTCCGAGGAGTCGATCGCCTCCGGCGTCCGTCGGATCCGCGCGATCACAGGCGACGCCGTCCTCCGCCGGTTGCGCGACGACGAGGCGTTCCTCGCGCGGCTGCGCGAGGCCGTCGGCGACGATCCGCTGGCCGGCGTCGAGCGGCTGAAGGCACAGCTGAAGGAGGCCGCGGCGCGGGTCGAGGCCGTGTCGGCGGCGGAGGCGCACGAGCACGTCGATCTCTTGCTCAAAGACGCGGAATCGATCGGAGACGTTCGATGGGTCTCCGGCCGCGTCGACCTCTCCGCGGAGCAGCTGAAGGAGCTCGCCGACGCGCTCGAGGAGAAGGCGCGTCCGGCCGTGGTCCTCCTCGTCGGAGACGCAGGGGGGAGTGGAATCGCCGTCTGCAAGCGGTCGAAGGACGTCAAGGCGATCGACGCCGGCCGGCTGATCGCAGCGGTCTCCGGAACGCTCGGCGGAGGCGGGGGTGGGGGCAAGCGGTTCGCGCAGGGCGGCGGCCCTCAGATCGACCGACTCGACGAGGCGCTGGAAGCCAGCGCGAAGATCGTCCGGGAGGCGCTGGAGTAGAAGCCCGCTTCGTCTACGCCGTCAGTCGGACCGGCATACAGACGTAGAGGTACCCTCGATCGCTCTCCGCGGACGCGTCGCCGGACGGCTCGACCAATCCCGCCTTCAGCGGATCGGACAGCCAGAGGACGATCTCCTCCGAGTCCATCCGCTTCAGCGCGTCGATCAGGTACTCGGCCGAGAAGCGGATCTCGATCGGCGCGGACGGCGGCTTCTTCAGCCGGACGCGCTCCTCCGCCTCGCCCTTGTTCCGGGACGCCGAGTTGATCCGGATCGCGCTCTCGTCGGAGCTCGCGTGGATGGTGATGGCGCCCGAGTCCTCCGCCGCGGTGATCTCGATCCGCTGGAGCGCCTCGAGGAGCGCGCGCCGGTCGAACACGAGGGAGATCGGGTTGTCCTTCGGGATGACGCGCTCGAAGTCGGGAAACTCCTCGGCGATCGTCCGCGCCATGAACGTCACGCCGGCGGCGTGGAAGAAGAGCTGCCCTTCGCCGCGATACAGATCGACCGTCTCCGCGTCGAGCTGCCCGAGGACACGATCGAGATCGGTGAGCACGCTCGCCTCGATCAGGTACTCGCCCTCCTCGACGAGCTGCTCGATGCCGATCGACTTCATCGCCATCCTGAATCCGTTCGCGGCGACCATGTTGAGCTGGTCGGCCTTCAGCACCAGATCGACGCCGGTCAGGCTGAGGCGCGTCGTCTGTCCGGCGCGGAGCGCCGCGAACGACGTCTGCTCGAGACCGCGGTGGAACGGATCGATCCGGACCGACGCGACCTTCGTCGGAGGGAGCGACGCGACCTCCGGGAAATCCTCGACCGGGAGGGTCGGGAGGTCGAACGTCACTTCGCCGCACCGGACCTTGACGGTCGTCACTTCGCCCGCCTCGGTGGTCAGGCTGATCCGCTCGTCGGCCGGGAGATGGGTGGCGATCTGGTTGAAGACGGCCCCGTTCAGCACCACCGACTCGTCCGACGCGTTGTTCTCGATCGGGATCTCGCAGCGGACCGCGCGCTCAAGGTCCGTCGCCTGCAGACAGAGCTGATTGCCGGTGATCTCGAGCTTCAGACCCGCCAGGATCGGCATGCTGCTCCGGACTCCCAGCGCGTGACTGGCAAGGCGCACCCCGAAGACCAGATCCTCCTTCAAACACACGAAGTCCATCGATGACCCCCTTGCTGGCGACTTGCGCCGAGTTCATGATACTCCACCAGAACTCGGGTTGGCAAAACTCAGAGGCCCAGGCGCTGCGCCACCGCGTCGCCGATCTCCTCGATCGACCGCGTTCCGTCGAGGACGTGTACGGTCGGATCGCCGTCGGTCAGCTCGAGGAATCCGCGGCGGACACGACGGTGGAACTCGGCCGACTCGACCTCGATCCGATCCCCCCGGTCGGCCTTCCGTCGGAGCGTGTACTCCTCCGGCACGTCGATCAGGAAGGTGAGATCCGGCCGCGTGCCGGATGTCGCCGCTTCGTTCAGCTGCCGGATCAGGTCGAGGTCCAGGCCCCGCCCGTACCCCTGATACGCCATGCTCGAGAGCCGATACCGCGACGCGACGACCGTCTTCCCCGCTCGCAACGCCGGGAGGATCACCTCGTGCGTGTTCTGCGTCCGGCTGACCATGAACAGGAGGAGCTCCGAGAGCGGAAGGAGCGCGCGGTGCTCCCGCTCGAGGAGGACCTCGCGGATCCCCTCGGCGATCGGCGTCCCGCCCGGCTCGCGCGTGGTGACGACGTCGACGCCGGTTTCGGCCAGACGGCGGGCCAGCAGCCTCGCTTGCGTCGACTTGCCGCACGCGTCGAGCCCCTCAAACACGATCAACTTGCCGGCGAGCTCGATGGCGATCACCTCCGATCAGGACGTGCAGGATGATCAGACCGGCGCCCACCGTGATGCACGCGTCGGCCAGGTTGAAGACCGGGAACCCGCGGATCTCGAAGAAGTCGAGGACGAAGCCGTAGACGAGCCGATCGATCAAGTTTCCGACGGCGCCCGCGAGGACGACGGCCATCCCGAGCCGCGCGAGGATTCCGCGGGTCCGCCCGAGCAGGAGAAGCACGAACAGGACGAGGGAGACGACCGCCGAAACGGCGAGGAACAGCTGACCGTTTCCGGGGAAGATCCCGAACGCACCTCCGACGTTGTGGACCCGCGTCAGGCGGATCGACTCCCCGAGCAGCGGCGCTGGCTGCCCGGCGTGAAGCGTCTTCACCGCCCACCACTTCGACCATCGATCGAGGAGGATCAAGGCGGATGTGAGGAGCAGATACGGGATTCGGTCCATGCCGACCAGCCTATCGCCTGCTCCGGTCGGCGTCAAGGAACGGCCGGCTCGTTTCTTGTAACCGGCGTTGCAAACGGGGGCGGAGTCGAATACCGTTCGTCCGAGGCGTGAGGAGGGACGATGCGCTGGATTCGATTTCTCGGTCCGAAGACGGAGGAGCCGCTGTCCGGCGAGCTGCGCGGCGACGTCGTTCGGGCGGACGGCGCGGAGTACCGGTTGGAAGACGTCAGGCTCCTCGCGCCGTGCGCGCCGAGCAAGATCGTCTGCGTCGGGCGCAACTACGCGGCGCACGCCGACGAGCTCGGGAACGACGTCCCGGAGCGGCCGTTGCTGTTCCTCAAGCCGCCGTCCGCCGTCATCGGCCCCGGCGAGACGATCCGACTGCCCGACAGCGCGGAGGTGCACTACGAGGCCGAGCTCGCGGTCGTCATCGGCGCGCGCTGCCGGAACGTACCGGCGGACTCGGCGCGAGACGTGATCCTCGGCTACACCTGTCTGAACGACGTGTCGGACCGCGTCGCCCAGCGGTGGGAGACGAACTGGGTCCGGGCGAAGGGGTTCGACACGTCGGCCCCGCTCGGCCCGTGGATCGTCACCCCGGACGAGATCGAGGAGCCGCTTCACGTCGTCCTTCGGCTCAACGGCGAGCTCCGGCAGGACGGCCGGACGAGCGACCTGATCTTCTCCGTCCCGACGCTGATCGAGGAGGTCACCGCGTTCATGACGCTGGAGCCCGGCGACGTGATCGCGACCGGTACGCCGGCCGGGGTCGGACGGCTGTCGGCCGGCGACGTCGTCGAGGTGGAGATCGAGGGGATCGGAACGCTGCGGAATCCCGTCGCCTAATCCGACGCTCTCCTCTCGGCACGACCGAAGAACGCAACCGCGTCGATCCTCCAGTCGCTCTCCAGGTCGCCGCGCCGGACACAACGCGCGCCGAGCTTCGTCAGTACGCGCTGTGATGCGGCGTTGTCGTTCCGGACCGCGATGGCCGTCACGCCCCGGCAACTCGGATCGGAGAACGCCCAGGCGAGCAAGCGCGATACGGCCTCGGTCGCCAATCCGCGTCTACGGTACACCGGCTCGATTCCGTAGCCGATCTCGACCTCTCCCTTCGCGTCGAGAGCCCCTTTGAATCCGAGGAGGCCGACTCCACGACCATCCGCTTGCGAGACGGCAAGCCAGTACGTCAACCACGGATGCTCCTCTGCTGGCGAGCTGCTCATCTTCTCCAGCTTCGCGCGGATCGCCTTCGTGACGGGCGGTTCGACCAGCCGCGGGTCGATCGTTGCCCCGACAACTCGCCCTTCTCCCTCGACGAGCGCAGTCAGCTGATCCACCGTGAGGGGGACCAGACGGAGTCGGGCCGTCGCCAGGGGGTTCATGGTGTGGAAGTGTACCGCACGGACGGGTCAGGGGCTGGCTGGCTCCGCGCTTCCGCCCGCCAACCGATCGGCCGATTCCACCTGAGACGCTGTCGAAACGCTCTCCCGCCATCTTCGGCCGGTGGCTCCGCGAACTGGAGGTGCGGGAAAGCGAAACTCCACGCAGCGAAGGAGACCTGATGCGAAGACGATGCGGGCTGGTGGTCCTTGCGTGTTGTGCGCTGCTCTGTCTGAGCGCACAAGCCGCGCCGGATCTCTCGAACGGCGTGCAGGTCCTGGCGATGCTCGCCGACCCGTACGGGGCGAACACGTACCTGCTGAAGGACCAGTTCGAGCTTCTGGGGTGGGAGGTCACCCTGATGGGGATCGACCGATCGGTCCCGGCCTGCTCGCGCCTCTGCTCGACGCTGTTCGCCGACGCGTCGGTCGACGGGATCGAGTCGGCCGCGGCGTACGACGTCCTCGTCGTCATGCCGACGCCGGGGACGTTCCAGCGGAGGCCGAATCCCGTCGGGGACCTGCGGGACAGCGACCGAGCCGTCGGGCTGGTGCAGGAGGCGCACGAGGCCGGCCTGACGCTGTACACCGGGTGCTCCGGGATTCTCCTGTTCGGGGACGCCGGCCTGCTCGAGGGCGCGAACGTCGTCGCCCATCCGAACCGGATGGGCAACTGCAACGCGTACGGCGCGAACTGCACCCGGGGGAGCCAGACCGTGCCGCCGATGATCGACGGGCAGCTCGTGACGGCGACGAATCAGCGGGTCTGGCCCCAGGAGATCGCCGCGGCCATCGCGCGGTCGCTCGACGCCAACGTACCGTTCGCGCCTTCGCTCGATCCGATCACCGTCGTCGACGTCGAGATCCCGGCGGCGCCGGTCCCGAGCGACGAGGCCGCGATCGAAGCCCGCGCCTTCGGCGGGAGCCTCGCCGAGGTCGGCCGGGACGTCTGCGCCGTGGACGGCGGGTCCGTGTTGGTCGGGATGCGCTACTCGGCCGATCGGCGCGAGGACGTGCTCGTCATCAGGCTCGATTCGGACGGAAGCGTCGTCTGGGCGAAGGCGATCGGCGGTCCGGGACGCGACTTCGGGGAGGCCGTCTGTCCTGCCGAGGACGGAGGCGTCTTCGTCGCCGGGTACACGACGTCGGCCGGTCAAGGTTCGGAGGACGTCCTCGTCGCGAAGCTGAGCCGCACGGGAGAGCTCGAGTGGGTCTCGACGTTCGGCGGCAGCGACTACGACGCGGCGTTCGACCTGTGCCCCACGTCCGGCGGGGGCGTCGCGGTCTGCGGCCTGACGTACTCCTTCGGCGCCGGGATCTCCGACGTCTACGTCGTCAAGGTGGGTTCGGACGGACGGGCCGTCTGGACGAAGACGTACGGTGGAGAACGGATCGACCGCGGCAGCAGCATCCGGCGCCTCGCGGACGGCGGGTACATCGTCGGCGGCGGAACGAGCTCGTTCGGGGCGGGAAACGTCGACATGTACGTCGTTCGGCTCGACTCCTCGGGAAATGAAGTCTGGGCGAAGGCCTACGGACGGAACGTCTACGATACCGCAAGCCGCGTGATCCCCCTCCGAGATGGCGGATTCCTCGTCGCCGGACACGGCGATTTGGAGGGTTCCGAGCTGATGGCCCTGACGGTCGTTCGACTCAATGCCGACGGCGACGAGGTGTGGACCTCGCGGTTCGGTTCGCACCGCGCCTACGACTACGGGCTGGACGCGGTCGAACTCAGCTCCGGCGGGTACCTCGTCGCCGGGGCCAGCAACGACCGAGACAGCAGGGCGAACGACATCTGGATCCACCGCGTCGACGACGCCGGCGAATCCACGGCGACCTACCGGTTCGGCGGGGAAGGGCCCGAATGGCCGGGCGGGGTCTGCCTCTCCGGTGTCGACACCGCGCTCGTCGTCGGATTCACTTCCTCGGACACGCGAGGAAGCTACGACGTGCTGCTCCTCCGGATGGCGATCGAATAGACCGGCGACCTTCGAATGGGCGCACCGTGGCGGCTTCGCCCGCCACGGCGCATTGCCGACGGATCGCCTCCGCGGTATCGTCTCCCGCATCATGGCCGACCGACTCCTCATCTTCGATCTCGACGGCACGCTGTATCGCACGGAGTCCTCCTTCGTACCGACGATGCACAACGTCTACGGGGAGTACGAGCTTCCGTATCCCTCCGACCGCGTGATCCTCGGCTTCGTCGGCGAGCCGTTTCCCGTCTTCCTCGATTGGCTCGTCGAGGAGGGGTTCCCGAACAAGCGAGCGGCCCTGGCAAAGCGGATCGCTGAGATCGAGCTCGCCTCGATCCGCGAGCGCGGCGAGCTTTTCCCCGGCGTGCCCGAGACGCTGGCGGCGCTGCGCGATGGAGGATACGCGATCGGTCTCTGCACGAACGGGGACATGCGGTACACCGAGGTCGTCCTTTCCACCACCGGTGTCCTTCACCTGTTCGACGAACTGCAGACGAACGAGATCGAGGGACGCACGAAGGCCGAGTTGGTCCGCGATCTCCTCCGGCGGGCGCCGCACGAGCGGGCGTTCATGATCGGCGACCGGTACCACGACATGCAGGCCGGCCGCGCCAACGGATGCACGGTCATCGGCGCGACGTACGGCTACGGACCGGCCGCGGAGCTCGAAGCCGCCGATCGCCTGATCGACGCCTTCCCCGATCTACCTCGGGTTCTCGAGGACGTCGCCCCGAGGACGTAGATCCACGGCCCATCGGAGTGCCCTCAAACAGAAGGGGCCCCGACCCTCCTCGCCTTCGCCTTCCGTAACGAAGTCGATGAGGAGGGTGCTCTCCTATCCCCGGCGCGGGAGAAGGAGCAAAGATGCATGTCGCGGTTTGCCGCCCCTCCCCCTTGATGGGGGAGGCCGGGTGGGGGACGCACGCTGCGAGCGACAGGCCCCCTCACCCCCAGCCCTCTCCCGCAGAGGGGAGAGGGAGCAAAGCTCGCGTGGATGGATGAGGGCAAAGAAAGGCGGGGCGGACAAAACCGTCCACCCCGCGCCACAGGAATCTGGATCCTGTATGTCCCTTTGCTACTCCTCGGTCCCGATTTCCTCCATCGGCTCTTCCTCCTCGCCGAGCAGGCCGCCCAGCGAGAACTCCGCCGACAGCACCAGCGTGTTCCCCAGCGTCTCCTCCAGGATGTACGCCGCGTCAACGTACAGTCCTGCCACGTTGATCCCGGCGCCCACCGTGAAGTAGTACTCCTGGAAGTTGTCCGTCAGCACCACGCCGCCGCGCAGCGCCAGCTCGTCGATCACGTTGAATTCAACCCCAACGTGCGTGTCCCCCAGCGCCGAGCCGTCGAAGTCCACGTCCGCCGCAAGCACCAGCATGTCGTCGGCCAGGCTCATCGCAAGCCCCGCCTTGTACACGCCGCTCACCACGTCCGTCGCTCCGCCGTCCCACTCGATGCTCGAGCCCGCCAGGTCCATCGCGTTCACGCCGATCACGAACATGTCCCCCAGGCTCACCAACAGCCCCAGGTCGAACCCGAACCCACTCGCCGAGTCCCCAAGACCGCTGTCCGCCAGGTAGTACTTCACGTTCGCTCCGGCCATCGCGATGTCCAGCACGTTCGTCGCCAGCGATCCGACGATCGCCTGCTCCGTCCACGTGAACGACTCCCCGAGGTCGCCGC
>Ga0315545_1000104_pt1 | contig 86105 bp, 75 predicted proteins | sample SalMarSW160210MG_FD_203096 | JGI IMG/M metagenome (GOLD analysis project Ga0315545, IMG submission 203096) | Salt marsh sediment microbial communities from the Plum Island Ecosystem LTER, Massachusetts, United States - Salt Marsh Sediment SW1602-10 ... | reverse complement strand
GCCCGGCGGCGGCGTCCTCCCGGTCGACGCCAAGGCGTCGGCGACCGCCTACCTCGACGCGATGCAATCCGAGGGAGACCGGCGTTCGACTAAGCTCTCCGAGCACGTCCGCGCCATGCGATCGCGAATCCAGGATCTGTCACGCAAGCAGTACTGGTCGCAGTTCGAGCGGGCCCCCGAGCTCGTCGTGATGTTCGTGCCGTTCGAGTCGGCGCTGTCCGCCGCGTTCGAGAAGGATCCCGACCTGCTCGAGTACGGGATCCGCCAGCACATCCTCGTCGCCTCGCCGGTGACGCTCCTCGCGCTGCTACGCGCCGTCGCGTTCGGCTGGCAGCAGCAGCGAATCACCGAGAACGCGCGCCAGATCGCCAGCGAGGGGCGCGAGCTGTACGCGCGGATCCTCAACGTCATCAAGCCGTTCCGCGACGCCGGGACGCACCTCGGGAGGGCCGTCGAGGCGTACGACCAGGCCGTCGGCTCGCTCGAACACCGCCTCTTCCCCGCGCTCCATCGGATGAGAGACCTCACCGCGTCGAGCGACGAGCTCCCCGAGACGAGCGAGATCCGGAAGACGCCCAGGCTTCCGGAAGCACCGGAGGAAGAGGACTAGCGGCCCACCTCCATGAGGCTGTCCTTCGGGAAGCCCGTCAGCAGCTCGCAGCCGGTCTCCGTCACGAGAACCGTGTCCTCGATCCGCACGCCGCCGTATCCGGGGACGTAGATCCCGGGCTCGACCGTCACGACCATCCCCGGTTCGAGGATCTCGCCCTTGTTGAGGCCCATCTTCGGCAGCTCGTGCACCTCGAGACCGACGCCGTGGCCGAGTGGCGAGAGGAAGGCGTATTCCGCATACGGCGAGTCCAGGATGACCCGCTTCGCCGCCTCGTGCGGCACGTCGCCGGGAATCCCGGCGCGGATCGCATCGATCCCCGCTCGCAGCGACTCGAGGACGATCGCGTAGATCTCGCGCTGCTTCTCCGTCGCCTCGCCGACGACGAACGTCCGTGTGATGTCGGAGACGTAGCCGTCGACGACCGCGCCGAAGTCGATCAGCAGAAAGTCGCCCTCCTCAAGTGCGCGCGGATTCAGCGACGGACGGTAGTGCGGCAGCGCCGAGTTCGGCCCCGACGCGACCGTCGGGCCGAACGCCACCCGTTGTGAGCCAAGCTCGCGGAGCTTGGCAGACAGAGTCGCCGCGACGTCGACCTCGTTCATCCCGACCTCAACCGTGTCGCGCAGGTGGGCGAGCGCCTCCTCAGCGAGACGGATCGCCTCGCGAAGCGCTGCCATCTCGTCGGCGTCCTTCACCGCGCGCATCTCGGTCACCGGGTCCTCGAACGGGATCCACTCCGTCCCCGGGATCTCTTGAAGCCGGCCGAGGACGTAGTCGGTCGTCCGCCACGCCGCGTAGCCGATCCGTTTCAAGCCTCGCTCACGAATGACCTGGGCCAGCTCGTCGTAGTACTTCCCCTCGGCGTGAATCAGAGGAAGCTCCGGCACCTGCTGCTTCGCTTGTTCCAGGTACCGCGAGTCCGTCAGAATCATCGTCTCATCTGCGGCAATCAGCAGCGCTCCCTCGCCGTCGTATCCTGAGAGATACTGCATGTTCGGACGATCCATCTGCGAAGGCATCGTCCGATCCAGATCGAAGACCAAGAAAGCATCGATGTCTCTTCCGGCAAGTAACCGTTCCCGCCGTGGTGCGTAGTTCATGAAAGCCTCCTCAGTGGCGAGCCATACTCCGATCATACGTAACACCCGCTGCCGGTGTAACAAGATTGCGAAGTACGACGAGACCACAACTGGTACCCCTTGGTGGACAGCTTTCGAACTCCGAGCTGAAGCGGTTCGAATTCCCTAGGCTCCAAGACTTCGTTCGAGATAGCGTTTCACCCATTCCCACCGATTTCTGCACTCGCAGGGTGACGCCCAGAGTCGCGCCCTCCCGGACATCCGCTCCAGCACCCGAAAAACGTCGCTTTGCACCACAGCATGAGCGTCAGAGGCCAGGTTGTGGTAGACTGATTCAAAGAGAGGGTCAACTAGGTAGAGCAGCTCATCGCGAGGGCCACATTCGTCGAGAACCGAAAAGGGGTGAGCGACGGTATGAGTCGCATCAAGATCGCTGTTGTCGGAGTTGGGAACTGCGCCAGTTCCTTGATACAAGGCATCCACTACTATCGGGAGAAGACCTCGCAAGATGCGATCGGCTTGATGCACTGGGAAATCGGAGGCTATGAGCCGGGTGACATTGAGGTCGTCGCGGCCTTCGACATCGATAAACGCAAAGTCGGCGTCGATCTACACGAGGCCATTTTCTCCGCCCCCAACTGCACGACGGTTTTCTATGGCGCCCTCCCGAAATCCGGAGTCACCGTGCGAATGGGCAAGGTTCTGGACGGGTTTGCGGACCACATGGCAAGCTACGACGAAAGGCGCACCTTTGTGCTGGCTGACGAGCCGGAACCGACTGAGGAACAAGCCATCGCATTACTCAAAGAGTCCGGCGCTGAGATCCTCCTGAACTACCTCCCGGTCGGCTCCGAGGAGGCAACCCGATTCTATGCCGGATGTGCACTGCAGGCTGGCCTGGCACTCGTCAACAATATCCCGGTCTTCATCGCCAGCGATCCGGAAAGAACGTGGCCGAAACGTTTTGAGGAGGCCGGTCTTCCCATCATTGGGGACGACGTCAAGTCTCAGTTGGGAGCAACCATTATCCACCGCGTGCTAACCGATCTGTTCGCCAAGCGTGGTGTCAAACTGGAACGGACTTACCAGCTCAATACCGGCGGCAACACCGACTTTCTCAACATGCTCGACCGCGGTCGGCTGGCTTCCAAGAAAGAGTCCAAGACTGAGGCAGTGCAGGCTGTGGCCGCCCACCGCATGGACGATGACACCATCCATATTGGCCCTAGCGATTATGTTCCCTGGCAGAACGACAACAAGGTCTGTTTCATCCGCATGGAGGGTGCGGTGTTCGGTGATGTGCCCATGGACCTCGAGCTGCGCCTGTCGGTGGAGGATTCGCCCAATTCGGCCGGAGTCGCGATTGATTCCATCCGCTGTGCCAAACTGGCGTTGGACCGAAGACAGGGCGGGATACTGGAGGCTCCATCGGCCTACTTCTGCAAACATCCACCGCGCCAGTTCACCGACGATGAAGCGTTCCGGATGACAGAACAATTCATCAGCGACGGCTGAGGGGATGGGAACGAAGTGCCTCATCATCGCAGCTGGCAAGGGTAGCCGGTTGGAGGAGAGGGGGGACAGCAAGCCCCTTATCCCCATCTTGGGTATTCCCTTGATCGAACGAGTTATCCGCATTGCATTGGAAGGCGGAGCGGATGAATTCTACGTCGTGACTGGGTACAAGGGTGGCCAGGTTCGCGATTTCCTGGTGGAGCTCGCGGAACGTCTTGCGATTCGCATCACTCCTCTCGTGAATGACGATTGGGACGAAGAGAACGGTCTCTCGGTGCTCAAGGCGCGGGACGTTCTGCACGAACCGTTCTTGCTGCTCATGGCGGATCACCTCTTCGATCCCAACTTGGTCCGATCATTGACAAAGGTCAGTCTGGGCGATGGGGAGATTGCGTTAGTGGTGGATGGCGACACCCGCAACCCGCTTGTCGACATGGATGATGTGACTCGCGTCAATGTGGAAGGCGGGAAGGTCCTAAACATCGGTAAGGATCTGGGCAACTTCAATGGTTTCGACACTGGTGTCTTCCTGTGCTCTCCCGCGATATTTGAGACACTAGAGAAGAGCAGAGCGGAAGATGGCGATGCCACCCTGTCTGCGGGCGTACGGGTTCTGGCCGCCGAGGGCCGCGTCAGAGCGATCCCTGCGAGCGGTTTCTGGATCGATGTGGACGATCCCTCGGCTTTCCAGAAGGCGGAGAAGGCCTTGCTGAATTGCCTCCGCGACAAGGCCAATGACGGCCCGATATCACGTTACTTGAATCGCCCCATCTCCACATGGTTCTCTCGTCGTTTGGTGAAACTTGATGTCACGCCCAATCAGATCTCTGCGTTCTCGTTTCTGTGTTCCTTGCTCGCCGCTGGACTCTTTGCATTCGGCGGGTATCTCGCTCTGCTCCTAGGCGGCATTCTGGCACAGTTCGCGTCCATCATCGATGGTTGCGACGGGGAAGTGGCCAGGCTCACGTATCAGAGCAGCGACTTCGGTGGCTGGTTCGATGCAGTGCTGGACCGCTATGCCGACGCCTTCCTGCTGTTCGGCTTGACCTGGCACCTGTTGGCGGTGCGGGCGAGCGGCTGGGTCTTCTTGGCCGGGTTCATGGCCATCATCGGCTCGTTCATGCTGAGCTACACGGCGGACAAGTACGACAACCTGATGCGCGAGCGCATCAAGGCCGGGGGCAAGGCCAGGTTGCGGATGGGACGGGATGTGCGGGTATTCCTCATCTTTCTGGGCGCGGCGACGAATCTGGTACTGCCAGTGCTGGTGGTGATCGCTGTCGTGATGAATCTTGAGACCATACGCCGGGTTAGGATTGCGTGTGTTCAGTAGCATCGAATGTGGCAAACAGAGGATCCGACGGATCATTGCGGGCTCACAGACACCAGAGGATTCACGCCACGCCGACAACACCCTTGAGTGGCTATTGCGCCTGCAACCAAATGCCGGCGATGCTCTGCAGCTAGCAGCGCTGGGCCACGACATCGAGCGGGCGATCGAGGAAACCAAGGTAAGGCGAGCGGACTTCGACGACTACGCTGCCTTCAAGGCAGCCCACGCCCGAAACGGCGTGGCCATACTGCGCCCGATCCTGACCGCATGTGGTGTGGAACGCCACATTGTGAACGAGGCTTGCCGTCTGGTGGAGGTTCATGAGGCGGGCGGCGATCCTGACTCCGATCTGCTCAAGGATGCGGATAGCATCTCGTATTTCGATGTGAATCTGACTCTCTACTTCAAGCGTGAGGGTTGGGCTGAGACCAAACGGCGATCACGCTGGGGCTATCTGCGCCTCTCCTCACGAGCGAGAGAGATTGTCGAGAGTATCAACTACGAGGAGGAGGCATTGAATCGTCTGCTGCGAGACGTGATTCGTGAAAGCACCAGTTGACAGCGCAGCGCCTGAGGTGGGTGCCAACAATGGCAAAGACTTCCGTTGCCTCACATTTCAAGGAGGAGGATCGACACGTGGCAGTCGAGGTTCTCGCAGACCGAGGTCATGCTCGCGGCAAGATCGATTGAGATGTGCTTCCTTGCGACTATGTTGATAAACTGATCAACCAATCATGCTTCGGCGGGGTCTTGGAGGCAGAAACCAGCTCGAACCAGAGCGCGGTGAAGAGCCCTCCAGTAGCAGACTTGCGCTGCAGTCTTGAGGATCGCTACCAAGCAACCGCTAGGACTTGAGTTCTACAATCAGTCCCCCAGCTTCCACAATCGGAAACGTCCGGTGGGGCATCGGTTGCCTGAGCACGCCGGACGTTCATTCCGTCTACCGCTAGAACGAGACCTCGAACGACAACGTCCACTGGGTGAAGCCGGTCGTATCGACGGTGATCGTGCTCGACATCGAGACCGACGTTCCCAGAGCCAGCGTCACGCCCATCGTGCTCTGCGCCCAATCGAACAGAAGCCCTGTCGACGTGCTGAAGAACGAGAATCGACTAGCAACGACTAGAACGACTAGGGTCAGACCTTTACTTTCGAATCGATACCGTCTCAGCGCCGCGCTTCGCAATGACGCTGATGGTTGAGAAGTGCAGGCCCACGTGATCGCCAACCTCCCGTAGCTTGTAGTGATGACATCGAACCGCCTGGTGGATCCGCTCGTCGCGTGTCGTCTTGTCGGAGACATTCGAGAACAGCGCTTCGAGACTCGGGCGGGCTGCGACGCGTTCGCGTCTGAGAATCTCTGGATCCAGCGGCGTATCGAGAAGCAGCGGTCTCATGTGCTCCACGAAGGCCTCGCTGCCCAGCAGGCTTCCTGCGCGTAGGTCGTTCCATGCGCTGATTCCTCGTCCTTGGCTGACAAAGCGACGATAGGCACGAATCGCACCTGCCCGTACTGGATCGAATTGAGAGAGAATCCAGTCGACGGTCAGGAGCTGGAGAGCCTCCGTCTGACCGGACGTAGCTCGATAGCTGCTCCACGGCCAATCACGAGCACTGCGGACCATCTTCGCACGCACTGGGTTCAGCACGACATACCGGGCCAGTTCCAGCAGATGAGTCTCCTTCTCGACAAGGATTGCCTTGAAGCGGCCTTGAAGGAGATGGCCGACTCGCTTGTGATGACGATTGAAGCTCTGTGTGTAGACACCGTTGAGAAGCTGCATCCCCCGAGACAGGTTGGCTGCAGGCGTTTCGATCAGGAGGTGGTAGTGGTTGGACATCAGGCAGTATGCGTGACAGATCCAACCATACCTGGAAACAACGTCATCCAGTACATTGAGGAAGCGACGCCGATCGTCATCGGTGAGGAAGGTCTTCTCCCACGCATTGCCACGGCTTGTGACGTGGTAGACGGCACCTTCGTATTGCACACGCAACGGTCTCGCCATGATGTGGAGAGTCTACCACGTCCGGACTCGAAAATAAAGGTCTGACCCCTTTAGCTTCTCAGAGCATGCAGGAGAAAGGAATAACTCGCAGGATGCTCTAGAATCCATGCGCTATATGAGAACGCAGTCCCAAAAAAGAGCAGGAGTACTGGCGCCCAAATCTGTATGGCTCTGAGGACACCCAGTGCGAGCTGCCGTGCGTTAGACAGGAACCTGCGGAGTCCTGTGGACACGTTCAATCCAGGTCTTTGCATGGTACGAAGGATAGAGCGAATCGTTGAGTGCAGCAATCAGTTCCGACGAGGTCAAGTAACCGCGACAACATCCAGAAGGAGCAACTCCCTGGTGAGAGAAGGGGGAGATCAGACTCCTTATTCGTAAGCTGTGCCGGATCACATTTGAACTCCCCGCCCACTCGCACGGAAGTTCTACTCCAGCAGTCGCATCATTCGAAGGCTTCTGTTGTGAGAGATCGCACACCGCTCGGAGCCCGTACCGCTCCATGTGTCGGCCGAAGAGCTCTTCTGTGGAGACTAGCATCGCCGGTTCCGAACCGGGGTACTGCCTTGGTACCTGCTTGACGGTGACTTCGATCATTTCGCATAGCCCACACGGCGCGACATACCTCAGGTACTACAAGCGGATCGAGGGCCGAAGACATCCTCCCCCTATCCTGCATTCCGCGTTGCGCCAACGACGAGTCGAGATGACGCCTTGCGCATTGCTAGGATTCGGTGAGTTGCTGTATAACCCGTGACATGGCTAACAGGTTCAGTATCTACTGCGACGAGAGCTGCCACCTGTTGAGCGACGAGAGCGACCTAATGGTCCTTGGCGCGATCTGGTGCCCGACTTCTCGTGTTCGACAGCTTCTGTGGAAGATGCGTTCGCTGAAGAGGAGTCATGGGCTCCCAACTAGCTTCGAGATTAAGTGGACGAAGGTGTCGCCTGGGCTGGAGAAGTTCTATCTGGATCTGGTGAGGTTGTTCTTCGCTGAAGAGGTACTCCGTTTTCGGGGTTTGGTTGCTCACGGGAAATCCAGACTGCGGCACGATGAGTTCGCACAGACACATGACGATTGGTACTACAAGATGTACTTCCTGCTACTCCGGCAGCTCCTTGCCCCTGACGCCTCCTACAGAGTGTTCCTTGACGTTAAGGACACAAAGAGTTCCCCAAAAGTGGCAAAGCTTCACGATGTGCTCTGCCACAGCGCCTACGACTTCAAGCGAGAGATTGTGGAACAGATCCAGTCGATTAGATCCCACGAGGTTGAACTCCTCCAGCTGGCAGACCTGCTTACTGGCGCAGTCTCCTACGCTAACCGCACTTCTCACCAGAGCAAGGCTAAGGTTCGTCTCCTCCAGGAGATTCGCACGATCTCAGGGTACTCGCTTACGAGATCGACACTGCTTAGGGAGGACAAACTCAACATCTTTCACTGGACGCCGCAGGAGAGCCCGTGAATGCAGCATCCCTAGTGTGGCTTCCTCCGCGTCTGAGCGTTTCCGGCGATCCAGTAGCAGATCTCCCACTTCTGTACTCGGTTTTCGAAAGGGACTTCAAAGAAGTAGACATGGAGTTCGGTGGCCGCGAAGTACGCTGGCAGCGTCGCATCCTGCCGGGCTCTGGGTATGAGGAAGGATTCTGGCACTTGGTGAGCACAGAAGCGCCGGACGGCGTTTCCCGAATCTACGAACCGGCTCGTGCAAGCAAGCTTCCATGGTTGAGACCGACTCTCCAGCACTCGGGTGAGCTCGAGGTGACCGTCTGGAACTACATGGAGAAGGGAACCAGGCTTCGCACCTATGTCTGGCTGCAAACACTGGATTACTGCATTGTCCTTGAGCCGCGCGATCTAGGCACCGAACGAGTAGCCTTCATCATCACAGCATACCATGTTGATGGCGCGTCACGTCGTCGGAACCTCAAGCGCAAACTGGCAGGAGCAATTACATGAATGCAATCGCCGCCCCGTGCGCGAAGCACTCCGGACGGCGAAAGATCTCCTTCTACACATGGCAGATGAGTCTACCAGCACGATAAGCTTTCACGTGGCGCATGTCAAGCCTTTTGCACCGAGAATACCTTCTATCGCTGTACCGAGAACTCCCGGATGAAGGTTCTTGGTACAGTGACGTCAGGCGTACCAGTTCACCCCTAAATCTTGATTTTCACCAGCATCGGCGCGTGGTCGGACGGCTTGTCGCCTTGCCGCGGGTCGAGGTCGATCCAGGCAGAGACTGAACGATCGGCAAGCGACTGGGTCGCGAGGATGTGATCGACGCGCCAGCCCTTCCCTTCCGCGACGCCGTTCTTGGTCCGGTAGTCGTAGTAGGTATACTGGCCGGGGTCGGGCACGTGCTTGCGGAAGAGGTCGACGAGGCCCCACGACTTGACGTTCTCGAGCGCCTCGGTGACCCGCGGGTTGAAGCAGACGTGCCCCATCAGCCGCTTCGGGTCGTGGACGTCGATCGGCTCCGGAGCGACGTTCAGGTCGCCGGTCCAGAGGAGCGGTTCGTCGGGCGAGAAGTGCGACGCAAAGTACGCGCGCAGCCGCGCGAACCACTCGAGCTTGTAGGCGAACATCTCGTGCTCCGGATCGCGGCCCTGCGGGACGTAGGTGTCCACGATCGGGATCCCGTGCGCCTCGCCGACGATCAGCCGCGCCTCGTCGGCCGGGCCGCCGTCGTCGAGGCCGCAGCGAACGGTCTCGATCGGCGTCTTCGATACGATCGCGACGCCGTTGTACGCCTTCTCCCCCCGAAAGGCGGCGCGGTAGCCGATCTCCTCGATCGCGGCGACCGGGAAGTCGGAGTCCTGGACCTTTGTCTCCTGAAGGCAGACGACGTCCGGCTTAACCTTCTCCAGCCAAGGCAGAACGGCATGGAGGCGGGAGCGGATCGAGTTGACGTTCCACGTGGCGACAATGAACGGCATCGAGCCTTCCTTCACTTGGGTGGGATGATCCCGGAAAAGGTCGTCACGTCGAGGCCTTCTTCCCGGAGCCGGTCGACGTACGGGTTGATCCCGACCGAGTCGGAGGCGATGTGCCCGGTGACGACCAGGTTCTTCGTCTCGCCGAACTCGCCGGTCAGCTTCTTCGCGTCGGCCGGGCGGCAGTGGATGTAGATCACGGTGTCGATCCCGTGGTCGAAGTACGCCTTGGCGACCGGCTGCCCGCCGTTCGTCCCGGCGCCGTGCGAGACGACGACCTTCCCGATCCGGTTCTCCGGCCTTCCGACGCGGACCTCGATCTCGGTCGCGGCGTTTCGGAACTCGCCGAACGTCTCGTAGAAGCGATCGACCAGCTCGGCGACCGTCGCGTCCTCGTCCAGCCCGGCGGCCGCCTCGGCCATCCGCCGCCGGCCGATCTCGTCGAGCGGGGTGTGGACGTTCAGGTACGGGATGTCGAGGAGCGACGCGACCGAAGGATCGTGGTCGTAGTTCGTCATCGAGCTCAGGATTCGGCGCTCCTCGATCGTCGATCGCATCGTCTCCTCGGCGACGTCCCTCGGAACTCCTGCGGCGACCATCTGGTCGACGTGCCGCTCGAGGACCTCGTGAAACCGGAGGGTCGAGCTTCCCCCGACCGGGTGGTGCGAGACGGCGCAGTCGAACCCCTGCGCCGACGCGATCGCCAGCTCGGCGGCCTTCAGATCGATCCCGAACAGGACCCGCTCGATCCCGTCGCCGGGCCGGTGGACCGCGCTGTCGCCGGGAACCTCGTCGAGGCCGGCCATCTCCAACGCAATCCGCATCAGGCCTTCGGTGTTCACGACTCCCCCTCCGGGACGTTCGCCCGATCCTCGTGGCTCGACGCCCCCCACAGCCCGTGCGGGACCGGCGTGAGGTCCTGCAGGTTCGAGCCGCCGATGAACTCCCGCAGGATCGAGTTGCCTGGGATCCCCTCGGTCGCGTACGGGTCGAACCACCAGAGGAGCGCGAGGAGCCGCTCGGCCTCGATCCGGAGCCTCGGTTGGCGGACCTGGAGCAGGAGCGGCTCGACCAGCGGCTTGAGGACGGCGAGCTCGTAGCCGAGGGCCGAGTTGAACATCACGTCGGCCTCCTCCTGATACGGGAAGATGTTGCGCTTCTCCCCCTGCCGGACGTTCTCCCAGACCGTCAGCGTCTCCGCGGCCGAGTAGCCGCGGTGGTGCGCGTCGCGGACGATCCGGCGGATGAGCCGGGTGTCGGTCGTCGACACGCGGTTGTGGATGTCGAGGTTGATCTGGGTCAGCGCGCTGACGAAGACGCGGAAGCAGTCCGTCACCGGCCCATCCTCCAGCAGCTTCGGGTTCATCCCGTGAATCCCCTCGACGAGGAGGACCTGGTCGGCCGACAGGCGGACGGTCGGTCCGCGCTTCCTCGCCCCGGTGTGGAAGTCGAACCAGGGGAGCGTCACGTCCTCGCCGGCGACGAGTCGCCGGAGGTCCTCCTGGAAGCGCGGCACGTCGAGCGCGTCGAGCGAATCGACGTCGACCTTGTCGCCGAACCGCTCCCGGAGCACGTCCCGGGGGTGGAAGTAGTTGTCCATCGCCAGCGGGTACGGCTGCAGGCCGTCCGCCAGCAGCTGGATCGCCAACCGCTTGGAGAACGTCGTCTTCCCCGACGCCGAAGGCCCGGCGATGAAGACGAGCCGGACGCCCTTTCCGTGACGCTCGGTGATCTGCGACGCGATCTCGGCGATTCGCTTCTCGTGGAGCGCCTCAGCGACGAGGACGACCTGCTCGATCCGCCCCGAGCGAATCGCCTCGTTGAGCGACACGACGTCGCGCATCCCGAGCAGCCCGAGCCACTTGCCGTACTCGTCGAACACGTCGCGCAGCGCCCGGAACTTCTGCGGCGGCAGCAGCTTCGTCGGCTCCTCGCGCGGCGGGAAGCGGAGGACGAACCCATCGGCGAACGGCTCCAGCCCGAACACCTTCAGGAATCGGGTCGACGGGACCATGTAGCCGAAGAAGTAGTCCGAGGTCCCGTTCAGCGAGTACAGGTGCAGATGATCGACCTCCCGGGCCTCGAGCAGCCGGACCTTCGCCAGCTCGCCCCGTGCGGTGAAGATCTCGCGCGCCTCCGCGAGCGAGGTTCGCCGCCGCACGATCGGGCGATCCTCGCGGACCAGCTCGAGCATCCGCGCCTTGATCCGTCCGAGCTCCCGGGCGGTGAACGGCTTCCTCCCCTCGACACGGCAGAAGTACCCGCCGTGCGGCACGGAGTACTCGATCCGCACCTGCACGCCGGGGAAGATCTGGGAGACGACCACCACCAGGAGAAAGGAGAGGCTCCGGCTGTAGATCCGTATCCCGTCGGAATCGGAAACGAAGACCGGCGACGCGTCGGCGTCGCTCTCCAGCGGCCACGCCAGCTCGCGGAGATCGTCCCCGACGATCGCCGCGACGGCGGGATCCTCCTCGTTCGGGTAGGCGACCCGGAAGACCTCGGCGAGCGGCGTGCGCCGTTCGACGTCGTACACCCGCCCGTCGGGGAGCCGGATCTGGACGGTCGAACGAAGCTTCGCTTCCCGCACGGTTTTCGCTGGTCGATCCATCGGTTCGTGCCCTTCGTTGGTTTCCCTGTGACGGACGCAGGGGGATGGTAGTCTACTCGGTTACCCCGAGAATGGAAAAGGCGGTCTCTCGCAGCGCCTCGATCGTCCGGTCGAGGTCCTCGAGGGCGGCCTCGTCGGTCGGGGTCCGATCGATGGTCCCGCGCAGTTTGGTGATCGTGACGTTGTACCGTGCCGCCTGCGTGAGCCACTCCGCCGGGATCTCGTCCGGGAGGTCGATCTCCGTGATGACCGACCAGGCGAGGGTCCAGGCGCGGACGACGTTGCCGAGGTCGTACCCGCCGCCGCCGAGGGCGAGCCACGGAATCCCGAAGTCGCGGAAGGCGAGGACGTTTTGCTCGAACCGCCGCAGGCTCATTCTCAGGTTCGCCACGACGTCGCCGACGATCGCGTCGGACCCCAGCTGCGTGACGAGGACGTCCGGCTCGTAGGCGCGGACGACCGGGAGGACGACCTCGTCGAACGCCCGCTCGTACGCCTCGTCGCCGGCGCCGGGAGCCAGCGGGACGTTGATCGACGTGCCCCGCCCGGGCCCCTGGCCGATCTCCTCGACGAAGCCGGTGCCGGGGAAGATCGTGTACCCGGTCTGGTGGACGGAGACGGTCAGCACGTCGGACGTCGTGTAGAAGGCGTGCTGGACGCCGTCGCCGTGATGGGCGTCGATGTCGACGTAGGCGACGCGCTTTCCGGCTCGGACCATCGCCTGGATCGCCAGGACGCCGTCGTTGATGTGGCAGAACCCCGACGCGCGCGAAGGCATCGCGTGGTGAAGGCCGCCGGCCAGGTTGAACGCCCGGCTCGCCCGATCGGACAGAATCTCCTCGGCGCAGACGATCGACGCGCCGGCGACGAGCATCCCCCAATCGTAAACGTCCGGGAAGACCGGGTTGTCCGACGTGCCGAGGCCGTGCACGAACAGGTTCGGGACCCACATCCCGTTGCTGGCGAGCCGCAGCGTCTCGAGATACCCCTGCGCGTGGAAGCCCGTCGCTTCTTCCTCGGTCGCCTCGCGGGGCGGGAGGACGTAGACGTCCGGGCGATCGACGAGCCCGTACGCCCGGATCAGATCGTAGGTCAGCCCGAGCCGATAGATCTTGAACGGGTGGTGGGCGCCGAAGTCGAACCGGAGGAGCGACGTCGGATCGATCAGGCAGTACTTCGACATCCCCGCTCCCTTCGGTTCGCCGTTGCCGCTAGAACGGCCAGAGCTCGATCAGGTCGTCGGCTCCGAGCCCCCACGGATCGACGCCGAGGCCCATCGGCCCCGAAGACGTCTCGGCCACAGCATACCGCCTCCCGTCCCGTTCGAACACCGCGACGCCCGGTCGCTGCGCGAAGGAGACGTCGACCTCGACGAGCGCGAGGACGTGATCCGGAGACGCGTCTCCGTCGGTGTCGACGAACGCGAGTTGACAAGAGATGCCGCGTGCCCTCAGCAGGCTGACGTACAGGATCGCGGTGTCCTCGCAGTCGCCCTCGCCGTCGACGAGGGTCTCGATCGGATACAACGGCCACTCGACGTCCGGCGGGTCGGCCCGGTACGCGATCGCCGCCTGGACGAAGCCGAGGGCGTACTCGGCGAACGCCGGATCCCCTTCACCGGCGCGCTCCGCCAACTCGTCTGCGAGGTCGTCCAGCGTCGGATCGTCGAGCGAATCCTCGACGAAGTCCCCATACTCGTAGTTGTCGACGAGCGGCGTCCGGAGCCGGCCGCGATACGTCTGGTAGAGGGACCACGGGACGAGGAAATCGAGCCGCTGGGCCGCGCCTTCCCACGTCCAGGCGAGCCTCAGAAGGACGGTCCCCTCGGGCACGTCGAGGACCTCGACCGTCGCGACGGCACCGTCCTCGAGTCCCTCCGGATCGGTGGTTCTCAGGATCACGTCGTAGCTTCCCGCGCGGTCGTACGTGTGCGTCGCGCGGACGCCCGAGCCGTTCGATCCGTCCCCGAACGACCACGCGTAGGTCAGCCGATCTCCGTCCGGATCGATCGATCCCGCCGCGTCGAACGAGACCTCGAGCGGGCGATACCCCTCGTCCGGCGCCGCCGTGAACGACGCGATCGGCGCTCGGTTCGGCCGGAGCGACGCGCAGCCGCCCAGCGCGAGCGCCGCGAGCACGACCGCGGCGGTGCGGCCCATCCGTCGGTTCGACGTTCCCCCCATCATGACAACGAGCAATTGTAGTCCGACGGACCGCCTCGCTCAACAGAAAGCCTTTTCCGATGCCGTTTCTCGCGCGATTTGACCTTTGACCCGCGATTTCGTCTGTGCTACCATCGATCCCGCCAAGGGGGGCTCGCATGTACATGATCATCGTGGGCGCAGGGAGCATTGGGTCGAGCCTGATCGACCTCTCCGTCAAGGAGAAGAACAACGTCGTCGTCATCGACTCCAGCCCGGAGCGGGGACGCGAGATCAGCTCGAAGTACGACGTCACCGTGTTGACCGGGAACGCGACCTCGGCGGAGACGCTCCGCGAGGCCGGCTCCGAGCGCGCCGACGCCCTCATCGTGACCACGAGCGACGACGCCGTGAACCTGATGGTCGTTTCGATCGCCGCCGATCTGGGGATCTCCTCGATCGTGTCGGTCGTCAACGACGAAGACCACGCCGACTTCTTCCGCAAGCTCGGCGCGAACGTCATGGAGAATCCGGAGGACGTCGTCGCGCACCACCTCTACAACGCCGTCAAGCGCCCGTCCGTCCAGGACTTCGCGATGCTGCCGCAGGACGCGCAGATCTTCCGTCTTCAGGTCGGCACCGAGTCACCGCTGATCGACCGGTCGGTCTCCGACGCGGTCAAGCGGGAGATCCTCCCCACGTCGATGCGAATCCTGGCGGTCGATCGGGACGGCGAGCAGTCGATCCCGGCGGACGACACCGTCGTCGAGGAGAACGACGTGCTCACCTTCTTCTCGCTCGAGCCGGTCGGCGATGAGCTGATCGAGAAGCTGACCGGATGAGCCCCTCCATCTTCCGCGGGCGGCAGGACCTCTACATCGTCCTCCGGGACCTCGGCCTCCTCGTCCCGGTCGTCGGGATCATGGCGACCGTTTCCCTGATCGTTCCGCTCGTCTTCGGAGAGCGGTTCGCTTTCGCCCCCCTGGCGATCACCGCCGGGATCTCGTTCGCCCTCGGCGCGGCCCTCTACTTCCCGTTTCGGGGCGCCGGCGAGGCCGAGCTGAAGCACGGGATGATCATCGCCGCCTTCGGATGGCTGCTGGTCGCGGCGCTTGGCTCGCTCCCGTTCGTCCTGACCGCGCTGTTCGCGGAGGCGGGCGAGGCGTCCGAAACGCTCCGCTACTTCAAGGACCCGTCGAGCGCGTTCTTCGAGGCCGTCTCCGGCTACACGGGGACCGGGCTGACGATGGCGGCGCGCGCCGACCTGCTGCCGAGGACCCTCCAGTGGTGGCGAAGCTTCACCGAGTGGATCGGCGGGATGGGCGTGATCGTCCTCATGCTCGCGATCCTCGCCGGCCCGCGCCCCGGCGCGGCGCGGTACTCCCTCTACTACGCCGAGGCGCGCGGCGAGAAGATCCATCCGAGCGTCGCGTCGACGTTGCGAACGATGTGGTGGATCTTTCTCCTGTACAGCTTCATCTCCGTCGTCGCGCTGTGGGGCGCCGGGATGCCGATCTGGGAGTCGATCAACCACGCGATGACCGGGATCTCGACCGGCGGGTTTACCGTCACCGACAACAGCATCGCCACCTACAACTCCGTCGCGATCGAGCTGGTCCTGATCCCGATCATGCTCCTCGGCGCGATCAGCTTCGCCGTTCACTACGAGATGATGCGCGGGAGGGGTCGGGTCCTGTGGGAGGACTTCCAGACCCGCTGGTTCCTGGCGCTCGCCCTGATCGGCATCGCCTTCCTGACGCTCGAGAACCTGTGGGTGATCGGAGGGGGCATCGGAGCCCTGCGGTACTCGGCGTTCCAGCTCGTCTCCGGGATCACCTGCACCGGTTTCCAATCGGCCGACGTCAGCGTCTGGAGCCCGACCGGGAAGCTCCTCCTCGCGGCGGCGATGTTCATCGGCGGCGCGGCGGGATCGACCGCCGGAGGGATCAAGGTCATGCGGATGCTGATCCTGATGAAGGGCGTCCAATGGCGGTTCCGAAAGATCGCCTCGCCGCGCCGGGCGATCGTCCCGTTCCGGCTCGGCGTCGCGACGATCGACGAGTCCGAGGTGGGAAAGCGGCTGGAGGACGCCGCCCTGATCGCCTTCCTCTGGTTGATCTTCCTCGGGCTGGGAATCGTCGTCCTCCTGCACACCGTCTCCGGGGAGCACACGCTCTCCGACGTCGTCTTCGAGGTCGCGAGCGCCCAAGGGAACGTCGGTCTCTCGGTCGGGATCACGCGGCCGACGATGACCCTGGCGAGCAAGCTGATGCTCTGCTTCAACATGTGGATCGGGCGCCTCGAGATCATCCCGGTCCTGATGCTCGTCCGCTCGCTGTTGCGCGGCGTGCAGTAGCAAGCGCGCTGCAAGCAGCGCGTGCGTGCCCTTCGGGCACGGCCGCACCACGAGTGGCGCAACGCCCGTCCACAAAATCGCCACAGCTCGGCGGTATACTCTCTCCAGCCCGGATGGAACGAAGGAGGACGTGTGGACCGTAGAAGCCTGTTCGTCTGCTGCGTCGTCGTGATCGCCGCCTGCTCCGCGGTGCTCGCCTACGACCGATCGGAGTTCCTCTTCCTCGACGAGATCGAAGTCGGGATGACCGGCGTCGGCAAGACGATCGTCGCCCAAGACGTGATCGACGAATTCGCCGTCGAGGTCCTCGGGATCATCGACCAGCCCGGGACGCTGTCGGACTTCATCGCCGTCCGCGTCTCCGGCGAAGCGATCGGCCGCTCCGGCGGGATCGCTCAAGGGATGAGCGGAAGCCCCGTTTACATCGACGGAAAGCTGATCGGCGCCCTCAGCCGCGCCGGGAGCTGGTCGAAGGAGATCACCCCGATCGGCCTCGTCACCCCGATCGAGCCGATGCTCGAGGTGATCGACACCGCGAGCGCGGCCCAGCTCGCGAGCGCGCCGAGCGGACCGTCCGTCCTCCGTGACGTCGCGGTCGTCGAACGGCTTCTCCCTTCCGATCCGTCGCTCGTCGCCGCGCTTCCGGACGCGATCTTCGCCTATCCGGTCGCCACGCCGTTGATCGCGCCGGGCCTTTCCGGCCGCTCGCGCGATCTGTTGATGGACGGCGTCACGGCGCAGGAGGCACCCGATGGATGGATCGGCGACTTCCTCGACGTCGACGTCGAGCCCGCCTTCGACGGGCTGTCGGCGCTCCATCTGACGCTCCTTCCGATGGCCGCCGCGCAACCGGCCGCCTCGTCGCTCGACGCCGACGGCCTCGAGCCGGGAAGCTCGATCGGCGTCGCCCTGACGACCGGCGACCTCTCGATCGGCGCCCTCGGGACCTTGACCTATCGCGACGGGGACACGCTCGTCGGGTTCGGTCATCCGTTCATCGCGAACGGCGCGTCGCAGTTCCCGATGACGACCGTGTCGATCATCGACACGCTGAAGTCGTTCGATGCGTCGTTCAAGCTCGGCACGCTCGGCGACACGGTCGGCACGATCTTCGAGGATCGGACCGCGGCGATCGGCGGCCGGATCGGGCCGATGACCGACACGATCGAGCTCTCGCTCGGCGTCCACGACCTCGATCGGAACGTCACGGAGTCCTACGAGGTCGGCATGATCGACGAGCCGCACCTGATCCCCGAGATCCTCCTCGCGACCGGCTTCGAGGCGATCGACACGACGCTCGACCGCATCGGCCCGGGAACGGTCGAGGTGACGTATCAGATCCTCGGCGACGGGATGCCGGCGCCGCTCGAGCGGACCGACATCTTCCTGAGCTCGGTCGACATCGCCGTCTACCCGCCGTGGCAGCTGGCGGGGATCGTCGCGTTCCTGCAGTACAACGCGTTCGATGACCCCGAGATCACGCGGATCGCCGCGTCGATGGCGGTCACGGAGGAGATCAAGGCGATCCGGATCAACCACCTCGAAATCGACGACTGGATCTACGCGCCGGGGGACACGATCCGCTTCCGCCTCGAGCTGCAGACCTACCAGGGCGACATGCGGGTCGAGGAAGGGGAGATCGTCATCCCGGAGGACCTCTTCTCCGACTACGTCATCGTCCGGGCGTACGGCGGCCCGCGATACCTCGAGGGAGGAGAAACGCCGGCCGTGTTCGCCGATCTCGCCGACATGATCGAGGCCGTCGAGACGCTCCCGAGCTACGACCGCCTCACCGTCGAGCTGTTCGCCATCGATCCGTACTCCCCCTACGCCGACGCGCTGTACGGGGTCACGGAAGTCACGTACGACTTCCCGGGATACGTCGTCTACGACGAGTGGGAGGCGACCGCGCTGCTGACCGAGGCCCCGCCGACCGAACCGGAGGCGGAGGACAATACGCAGACCGCGCCGAACTGGTAGGCATGTACCCGGTCGGCGACGTCGCGAGAATCGTCGGCGGGGACCTCCTTCGCGGCGACGGAGCGGTGCCGGCTCGGATCGTCCACGATTCCCGCGAGATCTCGGAGGGCGACCTGTTCGTCGCCCTTCGCGGCCGTCGGACCGACGGGCACGCGTTCCTGTCGGACGTCTTCGCCCACGGCGCCTGCGGGGCATTGGTCTCCGATCCGAGTTCGGCGCCGGCCGGCGCCCGCAACCTGATCGTCGTCGACGACCCGCTCGAAGCGCTCCAGCGGCTCGCGGCGACCTGGCGGGGGTCGCTCGACGCCACGTTCGTCGGGATCACCGGGAGCAACGGGAAGACGACCACGCGCGCCCTCCTGGCACACATTCTCCGCGGGTCGGACCGTATCCGCGGGGTCTTCAACGCGCCGAAGAACTACAACACGGACGTCGGCCTCCCGCTCGCCCTCCTCGCGATGCCCGAGGCGACGTCGATCGGCCTGTTCGAGCTCGGCGCGGAGCGTCCGGGCGACATCGCGGCGCTGGTCGACGTCCTCGCCCCGCGGGTCGGCCTGATCACGTCGGTCGGACCGAGCCACTTGGACGGCCTCGGCTCGGTCGAGGCCGTCGCGAGGGAGAAGTGGTCGCTCGTCGAGCGGCTTCCGCCGGACGGGATCGGCATCGTCAACGCCGACTCGTCCGACCTGCGCCGCCTGATGCAGGGGGCCGGAGGCCGCTACGCGAGCGTCGGGATCGAGCGCGGCGACGTCCGCGGCCGGATCGAACAGGAGGTTCCCCGACTGATCCTCACCGTCGACGATCCGCCGATGCGGCTCGCCGCGCCGGTGATCGGCCAGCACAACGCAGTGAACCTCCTCCTCGCCGGCGTGACGGCGCACCGCCTCGGCGTTCCGACGGGCACGATCGAAGAGCGAGCCGAGACGTTCGTCCCCGTTCCGCATCGCCTCGAGCCGATCGACGCCCCGCTCGGGACGGTCCTCGACGACACGTACAACGCGAACCCGGCGTCGACCGCCGGGGCGCTGCGCGCCCTCGCGCGGTGCGGTGGCCCCGAGACGCGCCGCGTCTTCGTCTTCGGCGAGATGCGGGACCTCGGCCCCGACGCCCACCGATACCATCGCGAAGCCGTCGATCTCGCCCTCAATCTCGGGATCGACGCCGTCCTGCCGGTCGGCGACCGGGCCGTCGCCGCCTGCCGGACGCGTCCGGCCGACACGATCCGGCTCGTCGATCGAGACGAGCTCCGGCACACAATCCGATCTATCTGCCCGGCGTCGCGCGACGCGTTCGTCCTCGTCAAGGGGTCCCGCGCGCTGGAGCTGGAACGGCTCGTCGACGAGCTCGTGCGAGACGGGGAGTGAGCGTCCGGCCCGTCGGTCAGGGATCCGGAACGAAGCCGAGCCCCTCGAGGACGTCGCGATCGGAGTACGGCACGAAGGCGTCTCCGACGATCTGATACCGTTCGTGCCCCTTCCCGGCGACCAGGACCACGTCGCCCGGCCTCGCCCGTTCGACGGCCCGGCCGATCGCCGCGGCGCGATCGACGATCCGCTCCCATCCTCCGCCGGTCGGGCGGAGGCCGGCCTCGATCTCTTCGGCGATCGCGTCGGGATCCTCGTGCTTCGGGTTGTCGGCGGTCAGGATCGTCCGATCGGCCAGACGGCCGGCGATCTCCCCCATGGTCGGGCGTTTGCCGCGATCGCTCCCTCCGGGGCAGCCGAAGACGAGGAGAAGCCGCCCCGCGAGCGGGCGGAGCGCCTCCAGGGACCGTCGGAGCGCGTCCGGGGTGTGCGCGAAATCGAGGACGCCGATCACCCCGTCCGTCCGCGAGAAGAACTGGGACCGCCCCTCGAGCTTCGGGGCGCTGCCGAGACGCTCGGCGACGGCGTCCAAGGGGACGCCGCGGATCAGTGCGACGGCCGAGGCGGCAAGCGCGTTCATCAGGTTGTGCCGCCCCGGGTGCGGCAGCTCGAGCCGGACGCTCCCGCCACGCCACGCGAGGGCGCAGCGCGCGCCGCGCGCCTCCCACGCCGGATCGAGCCCCCTCAGATCGGCGCTCTCCGTGAGGCCGTACCGCACGACGTCGGCCGCACAGCCGGCGAGCATCGATCCGCCGGCGGGATCGTCGGCGTTGATCACGGCGTCGGCGGTTTCCTTCAAGCGGTCGAACAGGATCCGCTTCGCCCTCGCGTACGCCTTCATCGTGCCGTGAAGGTCGAGGTGGTCGCGGGTCAGGTTGGTGAACAGACCGACGTCGAAGTCGACCGCGTCGAGGCGACGCTGCTCCAGGCCGATCGAGGAGGCCTCGATCACCAGGCTCTCCGCGCCGCGCTCCCGTGCCTCGGCCGCGATCCGCTGGACGATCCGGCTCGACGGCGTCGTCACCGCCGGAAGGCCGCGGGCCTCGTTGGCCAGCGTGCCGATCAGGACGGACCGATCGCCTCCGAGCAGGTGCGCGATCCAGTGGCAGACGGTCGTCTTCCCGTTCGTCCCGGTCACCCCGACGGTGAACAACTCCTCGGTCGGCCGTCCGTGGAACGCGGCGCACAGCCGCGCGAGGACCGCCCGCGCGTCGTCCACCCGAAGGAGCGGGACCGGGATCGCGAGCTCGCGCTCCGAAACGACCGCCGCGGCCCCGCGATCGAGCGCGTCGCCGACGTAGTCGGCGCCGTCGTGCACCGCGCCGGGAATCGCGACGAACAGGGCGCCGGGGCGGACGTCGCGGGAGTCGTCGCAGACGTCGGTGAGGACGACCCGTTCCCAACCGGGCCGCGAAGCGGCGCCGATCGCGCCGGACAGCTCAGCGAGCGACGCGGCCAAGATCCTCTCCCATCCGATAGACGTAGATCGGATGGCCGCCTCTCGCCTCCCCGACGACGTCCGGCTGCCATCCCCACATCGGGTGGTAGTACGAGACGACCCGCGCCCCCGGCCTCAGCTGGCGTTGGAGGCGCTCCTGGAGCCGGAAGTTCGCCGTCGAAGAGAGAAAGAGGACGACCACGTCCGCGTCCGAAACGTCGGCCTCGTACATGTTCCCCCGCCTCACCCGCGCGCGACCGGCGACCCGAGCGAGCCGGATCCAGACGTTCGCCACGAGGACGCGGAACGGATCGATCTCGATCCCGGTCGCGCGCGCGCCGAACTCCTTCGCCGCGGCCACGACGATCCGCCCGTCACCGCAGCCGAGGTCGACGACGTGCTCGCCCGGCTGGACCTCGGCGAGGAACAGGAACCGGCGGAGGGTGACCCGGTCGGTCGGCTGCCACAGGGCGTCGAGCGTCAGGTTCCACGCAATCCAGAGGACGGTGATCCCGCCGACGACGAGGCCGATCGTCCACGCCATCTTAAAGCTCGACGAGCAGACCGCCCTCGAACACCGGTCCGGCGTGCCATCCGGTGCCCGCCCTGCGAACGACGTAGCGCGCCTGGAGGAACAGCCGCACGACGTTCGACGGCGCGACACGCAACCCCGCGATCCCCTCGACGACCAGTCCGGTGGAGAACGGCGGCGGCGTCAGCGCGGCGCCGATCCCGAGCCCGACGAACGGGTCGAGCGGCGGGACGAGCCAGTGGGACAGGAGATCCATCGTCACGAGCATCAGTCCGGCGATGTCCGTCGTCGCGAACCCGACCTGGGCGCGAAGGTCGATCGCTCCGTTGATCCGGGTCTCCGTCAGCGCGCTGAGGAGGATCAGGCCGGAGACTTCGTACCCGACGCCGAACCCGACCGTCACCGCGTGGAGGCCGACGCCGACCAGCCCCACTGTCAGGAGGATCGCCACTGCGCCGGCTGTCCGCTTCATGGTCTCTCCCTCACGTTACGTTGCGCAGCGCGGGACGGCTAGATGTCGAGCGCCGTGATCTTGTCGCTGTTCTCCCAGATGAAGTCCCGCCGTTGCGCGACGTCGTTTCCCATCAGCGTCGAGAAGATCTCGTCGGCCTCGAGGGCATCCCGGATCTCGATCTTCTTCAGGATCCGATCCTCGGGGTTCATCGTCGTTTCCCACAGCTCCTTCGGATTCATCTCCCCGAGCCCCTTGAACCGCTTCACCGCCAGGCTCCCACTGTGTTCCTCGCGATACGCCTCGAGCTCGCCGTCGGAGTGCAGGTAGACGGTCTTCTTTCCGTTTCGGATCTGATAGAGCGGCGGCTTCGCGATGTAGACGTACCCCTCCTCGATCAGCTTCGTCAGGTAGCGGAAGAAGAACGTCAGGATGAGCGTGCAGATGTGCGCGCCGTCGACGTCGGCGTCGGCCATGATGATCAGCTTGTGGTAGCGGAGCCGATCGAGCGAGAACTCCTCGCGGATCCCGGTCCCGACCGCGGTGATCATCGCCTTGATCTCCTCGTTGTCGAGGAGCTTCGTCAGGCGCGCCTTCTCCACGTTGAGGACCTTCCCGCGCAGCGGGAGGATCGCCTGGAAGTTCCGATCGCGGCCCTGCTTCGCGCTTCCGCCGGCCGAGTCCCCCTCGACGATGAACAGCTCCGACGCCGCCGGATCGCGGTTGGAGCAATCGGCGAGCTTGCCCGGCAGCGCGGTCGCGGCGAGCGGCCCTTTTCTTCGCGCTATCTTCCGCGCCTTGGCCGCCGCGAGGCGCGCCCGACCGGCGCCGACGGACTTCTCGATGATCGTCCGCGCCACCTTCGGCTTCTTGCCGAAGAAGAGCGTCAGCTGCTCCTGGAGGACGCCGCCGACGAGGCTCGCCACTTCCGGATTGCCAAGCTTCGTCTTCGTCTGGCCCTCGAACTCGGGATTCTGGATCTTGATGGAGATGATCGCGACGAGGCCCTCACGGATGTCCTCACCGCGGAGGTTCGGGTCGTTCTTCCGGAGGATCTTCTTGTCGCGCCCGTAGTCGTTCATGTACTTCGTCAGCGCGCTCTTGAACCCGGTGAGATGCGTTCCGCCGTCGATCGTGTTGATGTTGTTGGCGAACGCGTGGATCGATTCGTCGTACGACGCGGTCCACTGCATCGCGATCTCGATCTCGACCCCCGACTCCTTCCCCTCGATGTAGATCGGCTTCGGGTGGAGCGGGTCCTTCTTCCCCGCCAGTTCGGCGACGAAGGAGGCGATCCCGCCCTTGTTCTGGAACTTGCGCGTGACCCCCGCCGCCTCGTTGACGAGAACGATCGTCAGACCGCCGTTGAGGTACGACAGCTCGCGAAGCCGGTGCGACAGCTTCGGCATGTTGTAGTGGATCTCTTTGAAGATCTCCGAGTCGGGAAGGAACGTCGCCGTCGTGCCGGTCCGCTGGGTCTTCCCGACGACCTCCAGCTCGGTCAGCTTCTCCCCGCGCGCGAACTCCTGGCGGTGGACCTTCCCGTCACGGTGGACCTCGACGACCAGATGCTCGGAGAGGGCGTTGACGACGGAAACGCCGACGCCGTGCAGCCCGCCGCTGACGTGGTAGCTCTTGTTGTCGAACTTGCCGCCGGCGTGGAGGGTGGTCATCACCAACTCGACCGCGGGGACGCCGTGCTCGGGGTGGATCCCGACCGGCATGCCGCGGCCGTCGTCGGTCACCGTCACCCGGTTGTCGGCGTGGATCGTGACCTCGATCTCGCTGCACGCCCCGACGAGGGCCTCATCGATGCTGTTGTCTACGACCTCCTCGATCAGATGCATCAGGCCGGCCTGCCCGGTGCTCCCGATGTACATCCCGGGGCGAAGGCGTACCGGCTCAAGATCTTCGAGGACCTTGATTTGGTCGGCCTCATAGGCCTGCGTTGGCTGCGCTTGCTTGGCCATCTCACCACCCGCTCCGATTGTATCGAAACGCGGTTGGGATTTCAATCGTAGGCGTTTCGACTTGAGTCGGGCGACCCTTATCCGTAAGATTCATGAAACCCCATAGAAGACGATCCAGTCGTCTGTAGGCAGGCCGGGTATGACGAAGGCAGGAGGCGAGCACAACGGGTTGACGAACCGCCGCCTCGTGCCGTTTCTCGCCGGATACGCGCTCGGGAACACGGGCGACATGTTCGCCCAGGTGGCCGTCCTCTGGACCGGGCTGTCCTTGTCCGGGCAGGCGATCTCGCTCGCGGCCCTGGGCGGTGCGTGGACCTTGGCCGGGGCCGTCACGAGCCTCTTCTCCGGTGCGATCGTCGATCGGTTCAATCGCCGGAGCCTCCTGATCTGGTTCCACGGCGCTCTGGCGGCGATCAGCCTCGCCCTCTTCGCCGTCGCCCGGACGGGGCACCTACAGATGTGGCACCTGTGGGCGTACCTCGTGGGGCAGGCGGTGTTCGCCAACCCCGCGGAGACGGCGTTCGACTCGATCCTCCCGGATCTGGTGCCCAAGAACCGGCTGGTGCGGATCAACGGGCTCCTCCAATCGTGGGGGATGAGCGACAACCTGATCGAGGCGGCCGTCGCCGGCGTCGTCCTCGGCGTCTGGGGACCGGCCCCGATCTTCCTGTTCAACGGGCTGATGTGCCTGTTCGCCTCCGCGGGCGCGCTGTTCGTTCCCAAAGCAGCCGGCATGGCGGCGCAGGCGTCGCACGAAACCGGCGGCTGGCAGCCGTGGAGCGATCTCAAGCTGACCCTGCGCTACGTGGTTCGGGAGCAGCTGCTGCGTCGAACCATCCTCCTCGGCGTCGTCACCAGCATGGTCTTCGGCTGCCTCTTCTTCATGCCTCCGCTCGTCTCGTCCGCCCTCGGCTGGGGATCGGAAGGCTACGGATTCCTGCAGAGCCTCACCCTCGGCGGCGTTCTGGCCGGAAGCCTGCTGGCCGCTTCCGTCGGAACGCGCTGGCCGAAGCTGAAGATGTGGGTCGGCGGCCACGTTCTGTACGGAGTCGGCTTCCTCGCGCTGGGGATCTTCCTCCACTGGGGATTCGCCCTCGCATCTTTGATTTCCTACGTCGTCTTCTTCCTGTTCGGGTTGGGCTGTACCGGCGGACGGGTCTACTACGCGTCGCTGTTCCAGCAGATGCTCCCGTCCGCGCACCGCGGGCGGGTCTTCGGGATCAGCGGGTTCATCGGCAGTGCGTTTCAGCCGCTGGCTCTCGCCGTCGCGATGCTGTTCGTCGACCGCTCCGGCGTCGGCCTCGTCCTGCTCGGACTCGGCGCGGTCACGCTGCTTCTCTCCGCCGTGCGGGTCGGGCTTCTCCCGATGCGGGAGGCCGACTGGGTCCTCTCCGCTCCCCCGGACGCCACCGACCCATCCGCCACCGACTAGGCGAGCGCTGCCTCCAGCGCCGCGTCGGCGTGGAGGACCGTCGTATCGAGAACCGGGACCGCGAGATCGTCCGGTTCGACGAGCAGCGGAAGCTCGGTGCAACCGAGGATCACGGCGTCCGCGCCCGCCTCGACGAGGCGGTTCGCGATCCCGAGGAGCGACGTCTTCGCCGTGTCGACGGTCGCCCCGCGGCTGAGTTCCTCGAAGATGACCCGGTCGATCGCGTCCTGCTCCTCGGCCGTCGGCACGACCGTTTCGATCCCCCGCGCGGCCAGGCGGTCCGGGTAGAACGCGCTCGACATCGTGATCCGCGTCCCGAGGAGCGCCGCCCGACGACAGCCGAGCTCGACCAGCCGGTCGGAGACGACGTCGAGGATCGAGATCAGGGGGATCGGCACGGAGGCCGCGACCTCATCGAACACCCGGTGGAACGTGTTCGTCGCCATCAGGCCGACCTCGGCGCCGGCGGCGCTCAGCGCGCGCAACCCCTCGATCGCGCCGTCGGTCAACGCCCGCCAGCCCCCCGTCCGCATCCAGTCGATGTACCGCTGGAACGTCACCGAGTAGATGAGGATCTCGGGGTAGCCGTGGTCGCCGAACCGCCGCGTGTACTCCCGCGTGATCCGTTGATAGTACGTCACGGTCGACTCGGGCGACGTTCCGCCGAGGATCCCGATTCGCTTCACCGACCGGCTCCTACTGCCGTCCTTGGACGACGGCCAGGACGTCCGGGAAGTCGATGCCCAGCTCGCGAAGCTTCTCGGCCGTCGGGATCCCGTTCTCGGTCCAGCCGCGACGCTTGTACACCGCGTCGATCAGCTGCTCGTACTGGTCCTCCCGATAGGCGCGCAACGCGGCGACCTTCTCCGCCGTCGTCATCCCGGTCGGATCGACCCCGACCTTCTCCTTGAGCTGACCGTCGTATCGATCGGCGCGGGATTCGTACTCCTCCTCGGTCACCGGCCCGACGGAGCGGTACGGGATCGCGTCGTGCTCGCGGGTGCCGAACCCCATACGTACCCCGAACACCCGTTGGAAGTTGTACACCCGCTCGGACTGAAGGACCAGATCCTCCGGTTCGACCTCGATCCCGGTCACCCCGGCGAACACGTCGCAGTAGTTCGCGACGTGCTCCGGCACCTTCGCTGGCTCGTCCGTCCGCGCGTTGTCGGCCGGCTCGATGTCGTTCCACGGCAGCTTGCAGTGCCCGACCAGGCCGAACCAGGTCCGCCACATCGGGAAGTAGTGCAGCGCTTCCGCCTTGTCTTTAAACGTCGGGATCTGGTTGTTGACCATGTCCATGAAGATCAGCCACGCCTCGTCGTGCTGCGGGCCCTTCAGGGCGAGGCCGTAGCCGCCCTGCATCGCGAGCGACTCCTTGGTGACGTACTCGGAGTACTCCAGCCCCTTCGCCTCCATCCCGATGTCCCGGAGGAACCCCGGATCGGCGCCGTACGCCTCGGCGAACCGGGCTTTCATGCGCCGGATCCCCTGTCCGACGACCACGCCGAACCCCTCGCCGCGCGCCATCTGGTGGAGGACCTCCAACGCCGCGTCCCCGTTGCCGAACCGCAGGTCGAGGCCTCCGGTCTTCTCCCGGTCGAGGACCCCGTTCTCGTAGCACTCCATCACGAACGCCAGCCCCGTGGTGAACGAGATCGTGTCGATCCCGTAGGTGTCGCAGTAGAAGTTCATCTCCAACACGAAGTTCGGGTCGTAGACGCCGAGGTTCGAGGAGCCGCCCGCCGTCTCGTACTCCGGCCCGTCGACGAGGACCTTCTGCCCCCGGTACGGGCCAGTCCGCAGCTCAAAATCGTCGACCGCGTGGGAGCAGGACATCGTGCAGCCGAGCCAACACCCGTCCGGCATGTTCTGGGTGAACTCCTCCCGCCAGACCGACGACGAGATCCGACCGGCGTCCGGATGCGAGCCGAACTTGTAGTTGTGCGTCGGCAGCAGGTCGTACTCGTCCATGATCTCGACCAAGTGGGACGTCCCCACATGTCGCATGTCGCACTGGCTCGCGTCGAGCTCGAGGATCTCCTTGTTGATCCGCTGCCCGGCGGCCTGCAGGCGGGCAAGGTCGGCCGGTCGGTTCGACAGGGCGGTCACCGGCGGGCTCTTGACCACGAGCGCGGCGATCCGCTTGTCTCGGAACACCGTCCCGATCCCGCCGCGGCCGGCCTGCTTGATGCGGGGCGCCTTTCGCTTCAGGTCGAAGAAGCTGAAGTTCAGGCATCCCCAACGGCTGTTCTGGGCCGCGGCCCCGGTCGTGACCGTCGAGACCGCGGCCACGTCGCGCGGCGCGTCCGAGTCGGCGAACCTCTTCATCAGTTCCTCGGCCAGAACGTGCGAGTTGATGTCGGTCTCCGGGCACGACAGAAGCTGGACGATCCCCTTCGTCCCATCGATGAACACGACGACGTTCCCGTCGCTCTTCCCCTGCAGCTCCAGCGCGTCCCACCCGGCGAACTTGAGGTACGGTCCGAAGTAGCCGCCGACGTTCGAATCGATCACGTTGTCGGTCAACGGCGACAGGCTGACGACGATCGACTTCCCGGACCCGGGGTACGCCGTCGTCCCCCCGACCGGCCCCGAGGAGATCACGATCTCGTTCTCCGGATCGTCCCATTTCGTGTTCTCGTCGACCGCGTTCCACAGCCGCCACAGCCCGAACCCTCGCCCGCCGATGAAGATCTCCTTCATCCGGTCGGTCACAGGACGTACCTCGACGGCGCCCGTCCCCACGTTCACGTAGAGCGTCTGGCCCGTGTAGCCCCGATCGGCCGTCTTGGGCTCGTAGGTCATCTCCGCGATGGCTCGATATCCGGTCGGTGCCGACATCCGTCCCTCCTCGCGCGCTCCGCGACGGGACATCCCCGTCCTCCTCGTCCCGAGGCGAGAGTGTAGGAATTCGACTCGCGTTCCTCAAGCGTAAGCAGCGCGCTGCTTTTCGCGATGCCCGGTTCCGCCCTGTTGCCGGGCGGGGAAGCGTCACCTATCCTTGGTCCAGGGGAGGGATGCACGATGGATCGAGACCGAATCGAACGCGGGATGCAAGAGATCCTCGAGGGGATCGGGGCGGACCGCCTCAACCCGGAGGTTCTCGACAACACGCCGCGGCGCGTCGCCGCGATGTACGCCGAGTTCTTCGAGAAGCTCGACCAGGACCCCGAAGACGTCCTCGAGGTCCTCTACCAGGAGCCGTACGAGGAGATGATCGTGCTCAAGGACGTCCCGTTCTTCTCGATCTGCGAGCATCACTTCCTGCCGTTCGTGGGGACGTCCGACATCGTGTACATCCCGAAAAACGGCCGGATCGTCGGGGCGAGCAAGCTCGCCCGTGCCGTCGACGTCGCCGCGTCCCGCCCGCAGCTCCAGGAACGCCTCACGACGCAGGTCGCCGATGCGCTCGTGAAGAGGATCGACCCGCTCGGCGTCCTCGTCCGCATCGAGGCGACGCATCTGTGTATGACGCTTCGCGGCGTCAAGAAGCCGGGCACGAAGATGGTCACCTCGGCGATCCGCGGGAGCTTCTACGCCGATCCGGCGCAACGAGAAGAGGCGTACGCCCTCATCGCCTGACCCGCAAACGTCAAGAGCATTTCACCGCAGAGGTCGCAGAGTCCGCCGAGAGAACTACAGTCAAGAGAGGACGGCAAACAGCTTTGGATGACTGACTCGTAGCGTCCGGATTCCGCCTTCCTTCGTGTTCTTCATGGTTCGTTCTCTGTCGCTCCCCTTGGCGATCCCTGCGAGAGGTGCCGTCGAGGTTTCAACGAGGCAGTGGGACCGTCGGTTCCCCTCGGCGTTCTCTGCGACCTCTGCGGTTCAGCTTCCGACGTTTCTTGGTCCATTCTTCCTGCGCCTCATGGTCTGTGCTTCTGGGTGTTCTTGGCGTGCTTCGCGTGCTCTGCGAGAGGCGATTTTGACGTTGCTCTTCATCCTGAAGCCTTCCGGTCCTGCCTCTGCGCCCTCTGCGTTTGCGCCGTTGGTTTCAGTCGATCCGCCACTGCGCGATCCGCGGGTCGTCCGGAGCGATCGGCGCGACGTCGACGGTCCGCTCTTCCCCCTCGATCGCGATCGTCATCGGAATCGAACCGCGCCCGCCGTGATCGGAGTACCTGGCCGTGAGCGCAGCGGCGAGGAGGAGGTCCTCCTCGGTCGGATTTCCTTCGACCAGCGTCGTCGGCCCCATCGCGTCGGCCGGATCGATCCGGATCCGACCGGCGGCGAACCCCTCCAGGGCGTTGTTCTCCCCCTCGTTCCGCCCGACGATCGCCTTCGCCCGCTCGGAGAGCCGGAAGTGGCGACCGATCCGCAACAGCCGGAACGCCTCGACGTCGACGTTCTCCCGACCGACGTGGGCGAACGCGTCCCGAACGCGGGCGGCGTAGGCCTTCTCGATCAGCACGCAGCCGCCGGCCGGCTGCGGATAGTCGGTCACGCCGAGCTCCCTCGCGAGGGCCGTCTGCCGTTCGCGGCTCCGTCCCTGGATCGCCAGGAGGTCCTCCCTGCGCAGCCACCCTTCACGGACCGGAAGCGTGTCCGGCAGGAGGTTCGCCGACAGGGGGCGCAGAAGCCGATCGCCGAGCCCGCTCTCCTCGGCCGCCTGCAGGAGCGCGCGGCGGTGCTGCGATTTCGGGCGTTGCCCGAGGACCTCGCCGGTGACGACGAATTCCGCGCCCTCTTCCTCCATCACCCGCTTGGCGATCTTCAGCAGGAAGATCCGGCAGTCGACGCACGGGTTCATCCCTCGCCCGTATCCGTGCTTCGGGTTGCGGACGACGTCGAGATGCTCGACGGAGGCGTCGACGATCCGCAGCGGAAGCCCGACGCGCTCCGCCGCGGCGCGGATCCGCGCGCGCCCCCCCTCGTTCGCGCTGAACAGGTGGCGGACGTGAAGGAGGGTCACATCGACGCCCAGCCGGTGAACGAGGACCGCCGCGAGGACGGAGTCCAGGCCGCCGGAAAAGGCCGCGATCGCCTTCACCGCGTCCGATCCATGCTCGTGCCCAGAGTTCTTCATGTCCGCTTCACATCCCGCGCTATAATCCTACCGCAATCCTCATGAAGCGCTGTAAGAAAGGAGGAGTCTGGCAATGCGCAAGACCTGGATCATAGGACTGGTCGCCGCGCTCGCCGTCGGCGCGGGGCTCACGTTCGCCTGGATCGAGTCCACGGACAGCCGATTGGCCGTCGTGCCGACGGTCGCCTTGGCCCAAGAGGAGACATCGACCGAAAGCGCCGCGGTCAACCCATCGATCACCGAATCCGGCCACGCGGCGGTCAAGCGCGCGATCGAGCTCGTCGGACCGGCCGTCGTCCGGATCGACGTCACCGGGACGGTCACGGTCTCGAACCCGTTCCTCGACTTCTACGACGATCCAACGTTCCGCCGCTTCTTCGGCGATCCGCTCGACCTCGGACCGCAGGAGCGGACCACCCAATCGCTCGGCTCGGGGCTGGTCATCGACTACGAAGGGGAGAAGCTCGTCCTGACCAACGCCCACGTCGTCGTCGACGCCGACACGATCCGCGTCACCGACATCCACGGGACCACGTGGGACGCCGTCCTCGTCGGTGCCGATGACGTCCTCGACGTCGCCGTCCTCCGCCTGGAAGGGAACACGGAGGAGCTCGTCACCGCCGAGTTCGGGGATTCGGACGCCGTCGAGATCGGGGATTGGGCGATCGCAATCGGCAACCCGCTCGGGCTGTCGTACACCGTCACCCTCGGGATCATCAGCGGGACCGACCGGGACGTCGCCAAGCCGAGCGGCGTCGGGAACTTCAACAACCTGCTCCAGACCGACGCGGCGATCAACCCCGGCAACAGCGGCGGGCCGCTCGTCAACGCGTTCGGCCAGGTGATCGGCCTGAACACGATCATCGCGCGCGGGTCGACCAACGGCGTGACGGTCGAGGGGATCAACTTCGCTATCGCGATCAACGGGGTGCGGGACGTGCTCCCGCAGCTCGTCGAGCTCGGAGAGGTGAAGCGCGGCTGGCTCGGCGTGCAGCACACGGAGATCACCGCGAGCGCCGCCGAGGAGTACGGGATCGATCCCGATCAGACGGGCACGCTGATCGTCCACGTCTTCCCCGGCGACCCGGCCGATCTGGCCGGCTTCGAGGTCGGCGACGTGGTGATCCGCGTCGGCGAGGTCCCGATCGAAGAGGCGGAGGACCTGAATCGCGAGATCGGCCTGCTCCCGGCCGGGACCGTCGTCGACGTCGTCGTCCTCCGGGACGGGGAACAGCTGACGCTGACCGTCACGCTCGGCGAGCGTCCGAGCGAGGAGGAGCTGGCGACCTACGAGGGGACCTCGCCCGAAAGCGAGGACGAAGAAGAAGACGAAGCGGCCGTCTCTGGGTTCGGAATCACCGTCGGCCCGATCACCCCGATCGTCGCTCGCCATCTGGGTTTGAATTCGACTGACGGGGTCGTCATAATGGACGTCGCCGCAGGGAGCCTGGCCGACCGGGTCGGTCTGGTGGAGGGAGACGTCATCCTCGAGGTCGACCATCAGCCGATCGATTCGGTCGAGGGCTGGAACGCGGTCATTTCCGCGCTCGATGAAGACGTGCGGATCACCGTGACGGTCCTGCGGGACGGCAGCCTGAGCTTCGTGACGATCGAGTAGCGAAGCCGGCGGCCAGACGGAGAGTGGCGCAGCTTGGTCAGCGCGCAGCGTTCGGGACGCTGAGGTCGCCGGTTCGAATCCGGCCTCTCCGACTGCGGGAGTAGCTCAATGGTAGAGCCCTGGCCTTCCAAGCCAGTGATGCGGGTTCGATCCCCGTCTCTCGCTCCATGCGATCCTTCGGATCGTTCGACGCGGCTTCTGCGAACCGGAAGATCGCTATTGACATGAGGTAACGTCCGACGCACACTGGCAACGAGGCGCACGAGTTCCCGCAACCGCCGCACCGGCGGGAACCCGCACGACTCCAGGGACCGCTGATGCCCTGGAAGTCGGAAAGGTGACAAAACCGGAGTTTCGCGCAGCGAAACTCCTACGTACATCGGCAAGCCCGAAGGGCTTGACGATCGTACGCATGCGCCCGTAGCTCAGCGGACAGAGCAGCGGCCTTCTAAGCCGCTGGCCGGAGGTTCGAATCCTCCCGGGCGTACCAAAGGACACATGGGGAGCGTAGCGCAATCGGTCAGCGCACCAGGTTGTGGTCCTGGGGGTTGCGGGTTCGAGTCCCGTCGCTCCTCCTCGCGCGCTTCGCGCGCGGGCGAGTTCGTGCAAGCACGAACTCGTGCGGGTGAGCAGTCGAGCTTGTCCGCGGAACCGTCACCGCGAAGCACAGAGCCGGACACGAGTTTCGCGCAGCGAAACTCGCACGGACTCGAAGGACCGTTGAGGTCCTGCGAGCACGAAGAAGGAGTTTCGCGAATGCGAAACTCCCACGTGCATCAACGAGTCATTGAGGCTCGTTGATCGCACGCATGCGCCCGTAGCTCAACTGGATAGAGTACCGGTCTTCGGAACCGGGGGTTGGGGGTTCGAGTCCCTCCGGGCGTAGAAGCGCAGCGGGACCGGTCAACGATCCGGTCCCGCTGCGCTTCTTCAACGGCAGAAGTCGCCAGGAGTTTCGCGCAGCGAAACTCCCAAGCTGCGATGGCCGCTCGTAGAGCGGGCATCTGCAGCCGTCCCTCACGGGCGTTCTTCTTGCGGGTGAGAACTCCCATGAGTTTGCAACGGTCCAGGCCGGCAAACTCGCAAGCTACCCGAAGGGTAGCCGGGGGTTACGAATCCTCCCGGGCGTAGAAGCTTGCCCGAGCTGCGGGCGCACGGGGCCCGTCAGGGCTGCGCTTCTCTTGAGCACCTAGTCCCAACGCCGCCGACGGAACCGACACGAGTTCATAAGACATCCACCCGAGGAGTTTGCACTCGACAGATCTGGCAAACCCCCAACCTGCCCTGGCTGATCGCAGAACAGACAGGTGCAGGCCGAACTCGCAAGCTGCCCGCCTCCCGGCCCTTCGGTGAAGCGGAGCCTTGTTGACGGTCCCCTGTTCCCGCCTATACTGGAGAAAGCGGTGCACACGTCGTCGGCAACGCTTGGCTTCGTCCGTCGTATCCGTCTTTCCCGCCCCGAATCCACGCGATGAAGGAGGAGGCCGTGAAACCAGGATTGTCTACACGCATCGCCATCGCGGTATTGCTGTCCATCGCTGTCGGATGGCCGTCCCTCGCGCAACAGGAGCCACCGGAGAGCTTCGCGGTGGAAGACCTGGAACTCATCAGTCTGGCCAGCGTTCCGGATTGGGAGAACAACTGGGAGTACAGCCGGGCTGTCGAGGCGGCAACCGTCGTCGCCTGGCTGCGTCATCGCGGATACGTCCAGCTACTCGATGATCTGAACGAAGACGGAGTCATCGACGAACTCGACACGATCGAACTCGCCGACCGCCTTGGGAAGGGCTCCATGGGCTGTCAAGAGCCGAAGCGCCCCACGGACGCCTGGCTGCTCGTCGGTCTCGCCGAATACGTCGCGGAGAAGTACCCGGACATCTTCGAGCTGAAGATCTACGACCCCGGGTTCCCGGCGGAGTTCGGGCAGAAGACGGGCCGATCGTTCACATCAGATGCGATCCCCGGGATCCTACTCACCTCGCAGTTGGAACCCATCTTCGGCGCGTATATGAACGAGCTCGTGGAGGAGGAGGGGGTGATCCTCGGGTTGGAGCAGGAGCCCGGCCGGAATCTGTACTTCACCGGACGCTCGTTCCTGCGAGACCCCGTTGCGCCCGACACCTACGGCATCGACCTCGTATGGGCCGAGGAGGACTGGTACAGGCCGGGAACCCAGGGGAAGGTGTTGGAGACCGGTGCCCGCCAGACCGACGCCCTCTACGTGGACTACCAAGGCGAATGGATGAAGGTCGAATCGATGTTCGCCCTGTCCCCGCTCTATCCGCCCGGCGAAGGACCGGCGGAGGCCTGCCCCGACCTGATCGTTGTTGGGTCTGCCACGTGCGAGTGCAGCGCCCCGTGCAAGGTTTCGGTCGATGCCACCGTGTTCAACATCGGAATGGCGGAGATTCCGGGACCGTTCGTGGTCTCGCTGGTCGACACCGTCTGCGGCCCGGATGCGAGACCGCCGATCGAAGTCACGGTATCGGGCGCCGACCTCGATGAGCTGAACGCGACGGGAAGCGTCCACGTCGGTTTCCCGCCCTTCGGGATTCCCGTCCCCAGTTGGCCGTGCCCGTCCTGCACGTTCACCCTCGTGGTAGACAGCGAGTCCGACATCGACGAGAGCTGCCGTCCCGCCCCCCTGGGCGAGCACAACAACACCTATCCGCTCGCCGCGTGTTGCGACGAACAAGGGTCGGACTGTCCCGACCTTGCGGTCACCGGGACCTTCGAGTGCCGCTGCGAGGAGACGAGTGCAGCGGGGACGCTGTGCAGCGTCGACATCCAAGCCGAGATCGAGAATGAGGCGCATTCGACCTCCGCCGAGTGTCCACCCTTCAACGTCTACATGGCGTTCGGCTGCGTCAACTCAGGTATGGGGAGCACGGCCGTAGCGATCGACGGCGCCAAGTTGGACGAGTTGAATTCCACGGGTTCGACGACCGCGGAGTTCTCGTTCCAGTTCATCCCCGACCCCGACGATCCCTGCTGTAAGTACGGCCTGTTTGTCGATTCCTCGAACACCGTCGACGAGACCTGCCACCCTTTGCCGGACGGTGAGCACAACAACGTGTTTGTCGAGGTCGGATGTTGCAGACTGCCTCCCCAGGAGACCGGCTGTCCCGACCTGACGATCGTCGGCTCGAGCACGTGCGAGTGCGACCCATCGCTCATCGGCGCTCCGATGGGAGCCGCCCGCTGCGAGATCGCCGTCCAGGCGGACATCCAGAACATCGGGACCGCGCTGGTCGAATCCGACTTCGATGTCGTTCTCACGTACGCGTGCCCTGACGGATCGGCGAACATCGTCGGCAAGACCGTCACACCGAGCGAGATCAATCCGACCGGGAGCGCGGTCGTGACCTTCACTTTCCCATTCGACCCGGCCGACCCCGAAGCCAGCTGCTGCGACTACGAACTGACCGTCGATGCCGACGATGCGATCGCGGAGTGCGAACCGGACGGAGAGGCGAACAACACCACCTCCGGAGTCGCATGCTGCGACGTCCCTGAGGACTGCCCCGACCTGGTCGTCGAGATCACAAGAAGCGGCTGTCGCTGCGAGGAGGTGCCGATCTACGAGCTGCAATGCATCAAGCCAGGTCAGCCGCCGGCCACGCCGCCATGTCTGGAGTGGGGCGAGGTGCTGGTCGGGTACGCAACCGAATGCGAGGTCGCCGTCGACTGCACCGTCCGAAACATCGGTGCCGGAGACGCAGGTCCGTTCCACGTCATGATGGAAAGCTCGACCGGTCACACCAGCGTCACGTACGTCAGCGGCGGACTGCCCGAAGGGGAGGTGGCGTACCGCTCGTTCGCCTTCACCTTCGAGGGCGGCGGCTCGATCACGATCACCCTCACCGTCGACAGCGACGAAGAAGTCGATGAATGCGACCACGAGGACAACAACTCCGCGGAAGTGGGCCTCATTTGCAGATAGAGCAAGCAACTCGGAGTCGCGTGATGGCCTGATTCCCTCGTGAATCGGCCGACACCATGCAGCGGGGCTGCTTCCCATGTCGCGGTGGCGCGTTCCTGCCCCGCCGCTGCAGCCGACTTGCTTCGAGCGACAATCTGATGTAAAGTACGCCAACCCGAACTGGCAAACCTGGTGAAAGCCAGGGACGCAAAGTCACGGGCCTACGGGAGGAATCCTATGGTCGCCAGACTGCCGAAGGTTGCTGCAAGCGGTGTGTGGTCCAGGCATCGCTCTCCCGTAGATGTTGCGCGACGCACTCTTCCACCAGATACCAGCCGAGCTTTCGGTCCCTCGGCCCAGCGATGCGGTCCCACCGTTTTCAGCCGTGCTCTCCGGGTGGTGACACAGCATCATGCATGCCGAGGGTACCGGGGCAAGGCAGCCTCCTGCGCAGGCGCTCTTGGGGGCGGGTAAAGCCCGCCCCCGACCTGCGTTTCGACGCCGCACTCGATGTGACGCTTTCAGAGACCCAAGCGCCTTCTTTCCCCTCATGCTTTCAAAAAGGCCGGACGCTCGACTCCCAGAGAAGCCGAGCGCCCTTGAGGCGAATCCTGCGGGCGGAGGTGTTGCAGGACGGTTGGATGCTACTCCCCGGACGTGGCGTCGTCGTGAAGCGCTGTTGTGACTCTCGTGTTCGCAGCGTAGTCACCGTGCGGCCGTCTTCACGGCCCGATCGGACGGCCGGAGGCGGGATCACCGTAGCGAAGCGTTTCTCGACCCGAAGCGATCCGAAACGGCCACGAACAACGCGTGAACGTCCGGTGAAGACCGCCGACTCCTTCCGGAGCCGGGCGCCGAGGAGGACAAACCGGATCGGGAGCACGACGACCGCCGCTTCCAGACGTATCCCCACCTTCTCACGAAACGTCGGTCGCTCGAAGCGATTCCCGCCCCCTTCCGCACCCCCTACCCGGCCGAACTCTCCTGCTCCTGAGTGAGGAGCTCCTCGCATCGACGGTTGATCGCGTCGGAGATCTCGCGCATTTCCGCCAACTCGGCGGCCGTGAAGTCCGGCCAGCGGGAGAGGAAGAGCTCTTCGACTTCGGCCTCGTCTCGATCGGCGAGCACCAGCTCCCCCTCGGTCAACCGGCACGCTTCGCCCTCCCCCTCGACCCAACCCCGCTGTCGCATCGCTCCGATCGCGGCCCGGCAGTCCTTCGTTGCGTCCTCCAGCGGAGCGTACCGCTCCGCGACGCGGGCGAGGTCGGCGCACGATTTCATTCGCGCGCGATGCGGCCGACGGGCGGTGAACCACAGCTCGTGGCGTGCGAACCAGACCAGCGGCTCGATGCCGCGACCGACCCGGACCCGCTGCTCCGCGTCCTCGTGCGCGGCGACCATCGTCCAGGCGAGCTGCCAATGATGCCAGCGCTTCGAAGGATCGTACTCCGGGTGCAGGCCGTTCAGGCGATGCTCGAAGATCGGGCTCGGATCGCGCTCCGTGCTCTCGCGGATTCCATCGAGGATTCGGTGATCGTAGGCGAGAAGCTTCCGAACCTGAGACTCTTCGATGTCGCCGAGATCGAGCCGATCGATGAGCGACCCGACGCGCTCCGTGTGCAGCCTCAAGTGCGCCTCGGCCTCGTCGGTCACGGCGAACGCGCCCCCGTGAGGGCCGGTGAGCACGCTGGCGTCGACGAGGGCGCGAAGTTGCCTCTCGATCGCGTCGACGCCGGAAAACGGGTACCGCGTCAAGTAGTCGGCGGCCCGAATCCGACGCGGGTCGAAGCACTGGGCGGAACGGGCGAAGAGCGGCCGTAGGGCTCGATCGATCTCCGGGCCGCCGCTTACGATAGGTTCGTCCTTCGGACGGAGCCTCAGCCCCGTCGTGACCATCATGGTTTCGGCCTTTTGAACGGCCACCCACGTCTCGCGAAGCTCGTCTGTCATCTGCGATGCTCCTTTCGAGCCGATGGCCCCAATCCCTGGTCGACGTTCTCCCGACGTTCGGGCCGTGGGCCATCGCGTGTCCCGGCCTCGGGCCGGGTCCCCTCGGGGCCGGCACGCCGCGCCGCCTACGCGTCCTCCAGCCCGAGCCGACAAGCCACCCACTCGATCCGATCCGCCGTCGCTTCTTCGTTGAGGCCGTGCTTCGCGTCGTACCAGCGAAGCTCCTTCGGTTCCTTCGCGGCGGCGAAGAACGCCTCGCCGCGCTCGACCGGCACGTGGACGTCGTCCTTCGCGAACTGGAACAGGATCGGCGCCGGAGCAAGCCGCCCCACCCGTCCGATCGGATCGAGCTCGCGCATCTCCTCGATGAACGCCTTCCGCTCCTCCCCTTCGATGCGCGGGGAGTAGAGGAACCAGTCGGAGAACCTCGGCGTTCCCGCCATCAGCGCGTAGCAAGACGGCCTCGGATCGACGCTTCCCGTCACGACCCCGTACATGGCGCCGAAGTCGTGCCCGACGTACGCGAACCGTTCCGGATCGGCACCGGGCTGGTCAAGCAGCAGGTCCATCGCCCGACGGAGCTTGATCACCTGCTCGACCGACATCCGACGGTCGTCGGCCTGGGTTCGCTTGAGGAAGTAGTCGCGGTCGGACCACATCGTCTCGATCAGAAGCGACAGCGCGCCGCGCTTCGCCATCGTCTGCGCCTCTTCGTAGAACTGGGTCCGGTTCGAGTCCGGGGCCGCCGGCTCGTACCAGTGGACGTACAGGATCACCGGGAACGGTCCTTCGCCGGTCGGTCGAACCACGTACGCTGCGCGCCGCCGATCGAACGGGGTCGCGTACGTCAGCTCCGACCCGATCCACCCTTCGTGCTCACGCGAACCGACCGGTCGAACGTCGAGCGTCGCCGTCCGGTCATAGTCGAACAGGCCCTTCGCCATCGACGCGTCTCCTTCCTTCCCCGATCGCTCTACGACTGCACCAGCGGGGACGGCGCGAACCGAAGCAGGAGCCCCGGTTCCGAGGCTTCGTCGTCGCTCGTCTCTTCGAATTCGAGCCATCCGTCGTCCGCGACCCGGTAGACCGCCCACCCCGAGCTCCCCGCCGAGCGCGGGCGGAAGACCGCCTCTCGGTCGTTTGCCTTCACCAGATCGAACGCGGTCGAGGCGTCCTTCTCCTCCCAGCCGACGAGGTCCGGGCCGAAGTGCTTGATGTGCAGCTCCAGGCCGACCGGACCGGGTTTGACAAGCATGAACTCGTAGACGTGCGGCGCGCCGCCCTCGAGCCAACGGAAGGAGCCCATCAGGATTCCCGCGTCGACGGGCGACCAGATCTCCTCGATCCGCGTCTCGCCCTCGCCCCCGACCCAGCGGCCGGTCATCCAGCGCAACCGATCGGCCGGCGCACCGGGCAGCGGACCCTTCGGATAGGCGCTCACCCCGCTCCGATGCGTCTCACGTTAGGCAGCGCCGACCTCATCGAGGATCTCGACCGCCCAGTCGAGGCTGAGTTCGTGCAGTTTCCACCGGGCCGGCGCACCGGTCTCCTTCTCCCAACCTTGCACGTCGTAGTACAGATCCACGGCCTCCCGCATCTGTTCCTCGGGGATCGCCGCGCCCTCCTCGCCGGCGAGCATCAGCGGCTCGGTGAACCGTCGGTGATGGGTGTCGTCCGCGGCGGTGAACCCCTCTCGTGCGTTGTACAGCCGTGCCATCGCCAGAGCCCGCTCGCCAACGCGCAGTAGCTCCAGATCGGTCACGTCCCATCCGGTGACCGATTCGACGATCCGGCGGAAGTGCGACAGCCGATACGGGAGGAACATGCAGACGCCGACGCAGTTGTTCATCACCTGCGCCCGGATGACCGTCGCCGCGAGAACCGACTTCACCGCCGGCAGCGTGGTCCTTTCCAACGGCTCGGTGAAGACCCCGAACGACTTCATCCGGGCGGCGCCGGCCTCCGACGCCAGGGTGGAATCGTGGAAGTTGTGCATGTGGTCCGCGCCGGTCGGCGATGTGGCGTAGCCAACGCCGAGTCCGAACTGCCAGCGTGGATCGTGCATCGGGAACTCCTGCCCCTTCGCCTGGACGGCGTACCGTTCGGTGTCTCGACCGATCGTCCTCGCCGCCCGGAGCGAGCCCTCGGCCAGGAGATCGCCGAACCCGTCGCGTTTGGCGATCCGCTCGACCAGATCCGTCATGGCCCGATGATCGCCGAATCGGGGCTCCAACCCGCCGGTGTCGTCTGTCGTCAGCAGCCCGCGCTCGAAGCACTCCATCGCCCAGCCGATCGTCACGCCGGTCGAGATCGTGTCCAGCCCGTAGGCGTTGCACAGCTGGTTGGCGTAGATGATCGCTTCCAGGTGGTCGACGCCGCAGATCGAACCGAGCGACGCGAGGCTCTCGTACTCCGGCCCACCGTACGCCGGATCGACCCGGTATTCCCCGTCGACCCGGGTGACCCGCTTGCAGGCGATCGGACAGGCGTGGCACGTGTCGGTATCGATGAGGAACCGCTCCGTCATCGTCGTCCCGGCGATCTTCTCCGCTCCCTCGAACTTCCCCTCGCGGAAGTTGCGGGTCGGCAGTCGACCGACCTCGTCCATCTGGACGATCCCGCCGCCGGTCCCGTGCTCGTGGAAGCCGGCCCAGCGCTCGCGCAGGCCGACCACGTAGTCGACGATCTCTTTGACCCCTTCCGGATCCGCGACCTCGACCTTGCCCGTCCCGCGCACCGCGACGGCTCGGAGCTTCTTCGATCCCATCACCGCGCCGAGCCCGGTCCGCCCGGCGGCCCGATTCACGTCGCTGATCATGCAGGCGAACCGGACGAGGTTCTCCCCGGCGATCCCGCACTGGATGACGCGGATCCTGTCGTCATCGTGCTCCGCCCGGATCGCCGCCTGGACCTCGGCCGTCTCCTTGCCCCAGAGGTCACCGGCGTCTCGGATCTCGGCGTCTCCGTCGTGGACCCACAGGTAGACCGGCGAGTCGGCCGCTCCCGTCACGACGACCGCGTCGAAGCCGGCCCGCTTCAGCTCGGCGCCCCAGAACCCGCCGACGTCGGCCTCCCCGAACCCACCGGTCAGCGGCGACTTGGCGCCGACGGCGTGCCTCCCGCTGCCGGGAATCGGCGTCCCGGACGCGACGCCGGTGGCGAACACGAGCGGGTTTTCCGGGGCGAACGGGTCGACGTCCTTGGGGGTGCGGGTCAGCAGCTCATGCGCGACAAACCCCCACCCGCCGAGGTACTTCCGATAGTGATCCTCGGTCGGCTCTTCCACCCGGGTCGTTCGCGCCGTCAGATCGACGTACAGAACCTTTCCGCAGTATCCGTTGGCCATTCAATCCACCTCCGTGGGGCCTCTTTCTTCATCCCTATCCGAACTGTCCGACGTCCCCGAGAACAGCGCGGCACGCCGTCGGCCCTTCGAGCCTGGCCGACGCACAGAACCGTCCCATGATATTCGCTCGGACTGCATCTCCTCTCTAGGTTCCGCCCCTCACCGCGGCGATCGTCCGCCGCATCTGCGCGTGATGGATCGTCGAATGGATCTCCTCTCCGATCATGATCTGCCCGATCCGCACGTACTCCGGCCAGACGACGAAGCGCTCGACGAGCCCGCGAAGCAGCCCGACCGTCTCGGTGCGACGGCCAGCTCCGCTACGAGGCCGCGGACTCCAACGGTCCCGCCGCGCTGGCGCGGAGGCCCGACCGCGCCGGGTCCACTCGGTGCTGTATGATTCACAACGGCCTCCGACCTTGGTTTTCGTTATCGCGAGGGAGGAGGTGGGGGGAGCGATCGCCAGCCGATTGAAGGCGCAATCGGGTCGGGTCTAGTCGCTCCCCCATGCAGTAAAGGCTGCAATCCGTTTCGCCAGCTCCGTCAACGTGTCCGTCTGTATTCCGTAGAACTTCATCCCGCTCTCTTTGCGCTCCGTGAGGACCCCTCCGGCGACCATCAGCCTCAGGTGGCGTGACACGGCCGGCTGGCTGATCTCCAGCCGGTCGACGATCTGCTGCGCGTACAGCTCCCCGTCGGCGAGGAACCCGAGGATCTCGAGGCGCGTCTCGTCGGCGAGCGCCTTCAGCGGCGGGAAGATCGACCGGATCGACGCCAGCGGGTGGTCCTCCCCCCCCGATTGAGGGCGGGCGTTGAAGATCAAAAGCAGCGCTTTCCCCTCTTCATCGAGGGGGACGAATCGCACGTACGGCCCGGTGTGACAACTCGGGACGAAGATCAGCGTCTCAAGCCCCGCGGCGGCGTAGGCGCGCTCGGCCATCGAGGAGAGCGCCTTCCCGGTCACCGCGAGGTAGACCTCGCTGAAGACCTCGGGATACCGTGCTTGCCGATGGTAGGCGATGCTCCGGCTGATCAGCCCTCGGGTCTCCTCGTACTCCTTCTGATAGACCTTCTCCCAGAATCGCGTCACGGTGAACACGAGACGCGCCTTCAGCTGCTCGGGGTTCGTCAACAGACGCACGAGCTGCTCGAAGGATTCCTTGTCCTTGTGGGCGAGATCGGTCCACTCGCAGCCGGTCGTCCGGAGGAAGCGGCGCACGCCCTTCTCGTCATCGCCGGCAGGGACGACGATCTCCTTCTTCTCGCCCTTCGCCGCCGCCTTCCGTGCCAGCGTGCGAAAGACGAACGACACGGTCTCCCGCACGGCCGCGTCGTCGAGGACGCTCAACCAGCCGATGAACGACGTGAAGTCTCCGATGTCGGGGCGCTCGGACGCCAGCTGCCTGAAGATCAGTGGGACGCCAACCGGATCGAAGATCGTCTGAATGTCCTTGCGCAGATCGTCGGGCAGGGCCGCGAAGGTGACGTACACCCACTGATCGAGCCCCTCGTACGTCGGCGCCGTGGCAACGATACCGAGCGCTGCGGTGATCACGTGGGCGAACGAGCCGGCGAACGTGACGCTCAGATTCGGCCGATCCCGGATTTCGGTGTGCTGTGCCACGAGAGCTCCTTGTTCCAGGGTGTTTGCGCGGCCACGCCGTACTATGTCATTATAACCATATAATTATTATACGCAACCCGCACGCCCGTCGGTCGAACGCGCCACCGAATCGCGGCCGCTTGCCGCCGCTCAAGGAATCTTGTAGCCTGTGAGCTCGCATGACAGCAGCGAGTCCGAATCCACACGGCGAGCAAGCCACACCGAAAACGGACGGTCGGGCGTCGGCCGAGGGGCACGAGATCCGATACCGTTCGTTGTTCGAGGGCGCTCCGATCGGCCTGTACATCACGACGCCGGACGGGACGTTCGTCGATGCCAACGCCGCGTTGGTCGACATGCTCGGCTATCCGAACAAGTCGGCCCTTCTCGGGACCAACGCCGAGGCGTTGTACGCCGATCCGGCCGATCGCGAGCAGGAACGAACGCTCCTGGCCCAGGAGAACATGATCCAGGACTTCGAGACGCAGCTCCGACGGCGGGACGGATCCACCATTTGGGTCCGCGACACCTGTCGGATTGCGTGCGATGAAGACGGACGGATCCGCACCTACGAAGGGATCCTCCAGAACATCACCAAACAGAAAGAGTACGAACGAAGGCTCAACTACATGGCGCGCCACGACCCGTTGACCGGCGTGTTCAACCGCCACGCGCTGAACGAGATCCTCGAGCGCGAGATCCGCCGAGCGCGCCGGTACGAGCACCCGATCGGGGTCATGATGGTCGACGTGAACCGGTTCAAGGAGGTCAACGACCGCTACGGGCACGACACCGGCGACGAGGTCCTGTGCCGGGTCGCCCAGGCGCTCTGCCGCTCCGTGCGGGACTCAGACGTCGTCGTTCGCTACGGAGGCGACGAGTTCCTGATCCTTCTGATCGAGACCGACGGAGAGACGGACGTCGTGAAAGAGCGAATCCAGACGGAAATGTCGCAGCGAGGACAGATGAGCTCCCTCGCGGAGTTCCCGGTGACCCTGTCCATCGGAACGGCGCACTGGGATCCGGGAACCGAAGAATCGATCGAACGCGTCCTCAACCGGGCAGACCGCGCGATGTACGAGGAGAAGCAGAGGGCGTCCGGATAGCCGCTACGCGCCGGCCATCTCCCTGAGGCGGGCGAGCGCCGTGCCGTATCCGTCGTTCTGCTTCGACCACTCGACCAGCCGGTCACACGGGAACTCGCGGCACTGAGAGCAGTTCTCGTGCCCGCGCTGATCCACGCAACACTCGAGGATCCAGCAGGTCCCCTCGTCGCTCACCGACCAATGGACCGCTCGGTCGCCGCGGCAGCCGTTGCAAGTCATGTTGCGGGCGAGCGCCTCCTCGAGGCCTTCCTCCTCGGTGAGCCAGCCCAACTCCCGGTACCAGGCGAGGCAGCTCTCGGCGGCCTTCTCATCGAACGGCAGGCGTCGGATCACGCACGTTTCGCAGTTCAATCCGCAAGCGGCGATCCATTGATCATCGCTCATTCCGACCTCCCATGGACCCACACCTCGTCGTCATACCTCGCCACGGGAGTTCAGGATACTTCTGTTGAAGGTCCTGCGGAATCCGCTTCGCGGCCTCTCCGATGACCTCCAACGCTCGGACCACCGCGAAGAGGGTACCTCGTCCTTCCGAAGCGCCTCCGCAGACGGAGCACCAGTTAGGAAGCTCTCGGCCTTCTCCGCGTGATCCAGGATGTCGTGGAGATCGTCTTCATACGTTCGTTCGGCCGTCATACCTGAACGACCTCCGACAAGATCCGCTCTCCAATGCGGGGCCTCAGCGCGCTCTTCATAACGAGGTCCACGTTCGCCACCAGCAACCGGCCCAGCTCGTCCTCCAGTTCCACGAACTGGAAGAACGTCGGGGCATGTTCGAACTCGACAAGGATATCCACGTCGCTTTGTGGGGGTCTGCCTCACCCCGCGCGGAAGAGCCGAAGACCCCCAGTGATCGGACGCCGTACCGTTCACGAAGGTCCGGCAGCACGGCCCGTAAGGTTTTCAGGATATCCCGAAGCGGGCTGTGTTCTACTCCGCTCATAGGCATGGTCTCACCTTCAGCTTCCATCATATGTGAAGAGCCGGGGCCGTGGAAGCGCGAACTCTCCAAGCTACCACATCGTTTTCACTTCGTACTCCGCAATCCGCCTGTCTGCAGAGAGAATCGGGAGCTTCTCCAATTGAGCCTGCGCGACGAGCATTCGGTCGAACGGATCGCGATGGTGACGGGGCAAGGCATGAACACGGAGCGCGTGACTCATCTGGATCGGCAACACGTCAATGCGATTCTCCCGGAGCTGTGCAATGAGAAACCGCTCCATAGGGGAGGGGAGCTCGATCCGGCCGAGACCCGCCTTGATCGCGATCTCCCATCCGCTCGCAGCACTGAGGAACAGGTCGTTGCGGGAGCTAGAGATGAGTTCGCGAGCACGCGCGGACACCCGCGGATCGTCGGTAATCCACCAAAGGAATGCGTGAGTGTCGAGGAGAGCCCTCATCGCTCAAGCTCATCGAGAAGCTCGTCCGGAAGCGGTTCGTCGAAGTCCGCTGTGACCACGACCTTCCCTTGGGCCGTCCCCGGCTTTCTGCCGCTCGCATTCGATTCAATCGGCACAAGCCGCGCTACCGGCTCGCCTGCCTTGGCGATGATGATCTCCTCGCCCGCTTGCACGCGCACCAATAGCTTGGAGAGCTGCGTTTTCGCCTCGTGCGTGTTTACCTTCATAGCCATGGACCATTATGGACTAAGTCCATGGTTTAGTCAAACTCCACGACCGTCGCACACAAGGCGCCGCGCGATGCAGCGACAACTTCATCACTCGTTACTGCTCCCCCTCTGTGTTCTCTGCGCCCTCTGCGAAAGAAGCGGTTCGGGGTTTCCCCTTCCTGGGTACCTCATGGTGGAGAGTCTCAGGCCTTCGGGCTTGTGGCTGGTGGCCTGTGGGCTGAACCATCGCTCCCGTGCCAGGCAGCGCTCCTGCGGAAGAGCGATCACTCATGACCCGTCACTCATCACTGCTTCCCCCCTCTGCGTTCTTCGCGCCTCTGCGAGAGAAGCCTTTGACGTTTCACGGTTTTCCCTTCCTATTCTTCATGGTGCATGCTTCTTGCTTCCCTCGGCGATCTCTGCGCCCTCTGCGGTTGAGCCTTTAACGGTGTTTCGTCCATCCTTCCTGCTTTTCACGGCCTGTACTTCTGGGCGTTCTTGGCGTTCTTCGCGCCTCCGCGAGGGAACGGTTTGGCCTCTCTGTAGTTCCCTTCATGCTCTTCATGTACTTCATGGTGACAGCTTGTAGCCTGTGGTTAGTGGCCTGTGGATCGGACGGCATCGCCTTGGCGTCCTCCGCGTCTCAGCGAGGAAATGGTCCCGTTACTTGCGATTGTCTCATGACAAACGCGATCCGGAGTACGCGCTCATGAAGGCATCCCTCGAAATCCCAGCTTGCCTCAGGACGGCTCGCAACGTGCTGCTCTTGTACATCCTGTGATTTGGGATCGTCATCGGTGTAACGTTTCCCTCTTCATCGACCCGACGAAGGGCGATGTGCTCGGCTTCACGGACCACTTCGAACCCCAGCTCGCGGAGAGCCATGAGTACTCTGCGCTTAGGAGCATCACGCGGGAATCTCTGCATCAATTGTGACGTTCGCTTCCGTGATGAAAACATCCTCAGCGGAGACGTGATCTCCAAGTGCCGCCTCGCCGAACGTCTGCATGTGGAAAGCAATCGCTGACTTCACGTTGGCGAGGGCCTCCTCGAACGTGTCTCCATCACTCACAACCACGCCCCGGAGACCAAGTGGGTACGCAACGTATCCGTCTCCAGTCCTCTCTACAACAACCTTGAATCGGCGGTTCATCGTTCCTCCCATTGACGGAAGCCTCTTCGCAAGTATAGGGTGTACACCGCCAACGATCGAACTCGATTCCCTTCGCGTCTCTGCGCCCTTCGCGTCTCTGCGAGAGAAGCGGTTCGGGGTTCCCCCTTCCTGCTCTTCATGTACTTCATGGTGAGAGTCTCAGGTCTTCGGGCTTGTGGCTGGTAGTCTGTGGGCTGAACCATAGCTTCCGCGCCAGGCGGCGCCCCTGCAGAGAACGGATCACTCATTACTCATCACCCGTCACTGATCACTCGTCACTGCTTCACCCCTCTGCGTTCTTCGCGCCTCTGCAGAAGAAGCCGTTGACGTTTCACGGTTTTTCCTTCCTGCTTTTCACGGTTTGTACTTCTGGGCGTTCTTGGCGATCTTCGCGCCTTGGCGAGAGATGATCTGGATTCTCTCGTTGCGCGCAACGTGCGATGCTACAAGCTCATGTAGCGAATCCGATGCCCCGTCCCCTCGACGGCCAAGGCCCCGGCGTGTCCCTCGGGAACGTCGAGGTCGTGCAGCGAGAACGACGAGACGCCGCCGTCCTCCAGCCCCGTCGAGCGGATCGCCGGCGGCCCGTCCGAAGCGGTCGACACGGAGAACCGGCGCAGGCCGGCCGGGACACCCCCACCGACCGCCTTCAGATACGCCTCCTTGCGAACCCACGTGCGGAAGAACGCTGCATCCCGCTCCTCCCGTTCCAGGCGCAGGAGCTCGTCGGCCTCGCGGTCCGAGAAGAATCGACGGATCAGACGATCGAGGCGAAGCACCGGGCGCGTCCGTTCGATGTCGATCCCGACCCTCCTGACCTGGGCCACCGCCAGCAGCGCCTCCCGGCCTGAGTGAGCCAGGTTGAACGAAAGCTCGGGACAGATTCCGTGTGCGAGCATCGGCCGCCGACCGCGCCGAGCCGGTCGGAACTCGATCCGCGCCGGCGGAAGACCGACGTAGAAGGAGAGGATGCCGCGGACGTCCTCACGGGCGCCGTCTCGCGTCAGGTCGGGCACGAACCGCCAGACGTGGACCTCTCCCGGCCCGAGACACCGGGGCGCCTCATCGAGCCGACTATCGGCCATTCTGATCGCGGACAGCGGAGGGCCTGTAGGACGGGACCAGCTCGCGGAGGCGCGCCACGACCTCTTCGCGGCGGCCGCGCTCCGCGGCCGCGAGAAGCCGCTCCAACCCATCGGCCAGCTCCTCGCTCTCCCAGCGCGACCCGAGGCGGGCGACGAAGACCTTCTCGTGCGTCGTCGCATCCGTCCCCTCCTCGGCGGTCAGCAGCTCCTCGAACAGCCGCTCCCCGGGGCGCATCCCCGTAAAGACGATCGGGATGTCCTCGTCCGGCTCCATGCCGTGGGAGCGAATCAGGTCCCTCGCCAGATCCAGAATCGAGACCGGCTCCCCCATGTCGAGCACGAACACCTCCCCGCCCCGCCCCATCGCGGCCGCCTGCAGAACGAGAAGCGCGGCCTCCGAGGTGACCATGAAGTACCGGCGCATCCCCGGGTCGGTGATCGTGACCGGTCCGCCCTGTCGGATCTGATCCACGAAGACCGGCAGGACGCTCCCCCGGCTTCCGAGGACGTTCCCGAACCGGACCGCCATGCACCGGGTCTCGCTTCGGCGGCTACGCGAATGCGTGATCAGCTCGGCAACCCGCTTCGTCGCGCCCATGATCGAACAGGGATTGACCGCCTTGTCCGTCGAAATCAGGACGAAAGCTTCCACCCCGAGAGCACAAGACTCGTCGATCACGCACCAAGTCCCTGACACGTTCGTTTTCACCGCCTCCGCCGCGGACCGCTCCATGACCGGCACGTGCTTGTAGGCGGCGGCGTGAAAGACGACCGACGGCCGGCTGCCTTCCAGGGCCTCTCGGATCCGTCCTCGATCGCGGATATCCCCGATGCAATAGGAGATCGCACGATTCGGGAACCGCCGTTCGAGGTCCCGCTCCAGGTAGAACAGCCCGGTCTCGTTGTTGTCGAGGCAGGTCAGTCGACCGGCGTCGAACCGGAGCAGCTGCCGGCAAAGCTCCGAACCGATCGATCCGGCTGCACCGGTGACCAGCACCGAACGGCCGCGGACGAGTTGCTCGATCGAGGTCGTGTCGATCGACACCGGCTCTCGGCGCAGCAGATCCCCCGGCGTGACCTCGCGGAGCTCCTCCGCGCGAACCCGCGAGCCGTACAGCTGGCTTAGAGGAGGGAGGATCCTCACGTCGCGAATCCCCGCCTCCCGAGCGCGGGCGACGGTGTCGCCGACGAATGCCCCGCCGGTCGAGGGAACGGCGATCAGCACCGCTTCCGCACCCAGCGACTCGGCCGCCGTCCTCAACTGCCTGCGCCCCCCGACGACCCGCACGCCGTGGATGATCAGCCTCGACTTGCTGCGGTCGTCGTCGAGGAATCCGACCGGCACGTACGGCGACGCCCCCTCCTCGAGGAGGCTCCGAACGAGGCTCGTGCCGGCGTCGCCAGCACCGACGATCAGCGCCCGCTTGCCCCGCGCGGCGCCTCGCGTGCGAGGCCTCACCCAAACGAGCGTCCAGATCCGGTTCGACAACCGCACTCCACTGACCCCGATCAGGCAGAGCGCGAAGTCGATCGCCAAAACGGACCGGGGGACGGACGCGAACAGGTCGATCTCGCGGAGGAGGAAGAACGCCGCTGCCAGCGCCGCCGACCCGATGGTGCACGCGAGGATCGCGCCGAGCATCTCGCGCATGCCGACGTGCCGCCAGCTGAAGCGGTACATCCGAAGCACCGCGAGCACGGGGATCTTCAGACCGACCGCGATCGGGATGCTGTACAGCATCGTGGCGAGGTGACGCTCGGGAATGAGCCCGTCGAACCGGAGCCAGAACGCCAAATACAGCGAGAGCGAGACGACCAGGACGTCGGCGATCACGAAGCCGCTTCGCCCGGCCCAGATCCGGAACACGTCGCGCCAATCCGATGCCCGATCGTTCATCGGAGGCGCTCCATCTCTTCCTTCAGCGCCTCAACCACCTGCTCGATCTGGTCTTCGCGAAGCTCGCTGTAGAACGGCAAGGCGATCGTACGTGCCCCGACAGATTCGGCGACGGGGAAGTCCCCGTCCTTCGTCCCGAGTTGTTGCCGATAGAACGGCTGAAGATGGATCGGAGCGAAGTAGTTCCTGCAGCCGATGCCCCGTTCGGAAAGCCGTTCGAGAATTGCATCTCGGTCGGCCTCCGAGAACTCGGTCGCAAGGCGGACGACGTAGACGAACCAGCTCATCCGGACCCCGTCGGCGACCGCGGGGAGAACGATTCCGTCGGTGCCGGCCAACGCGTCCGCGTACCGCCCGGCGACCCGGGCACGGTCCTCGACGATCGCGTCGAGCCGTCGGAGCTGCGAGAGGCCGAGCGCCGCGGACATCTCGTCCAACCGGTAGTTGTAGCCGAGCCGCACGTGGCTCAGCCAGTCGCTCCCGTCCCCCCGCCCCTGGTTGCTCATGCTCCGGCAGAGCTCCGCCAGGTGCGGATCGTCCGTCACGACGGCGCCGCCCTCACCGGTCGTGATCTGCTTGTTCGGATAGAAACCGAAGACGCCCGCACGACCAAACGAGCCGCAGCGCCTTCCGTTCAACGCCGAGCCGAGGGCCTCGGCCGAGTCGTCGATCAGTGCCAGCCCGTGCCGATCAGCGATCCGTTCGAGCGCCGGCCAATCCGCCGGATGCCCGAAGACATCCACGGCGAGGATCGCCTTCGTGCGCGGGGTGATCGCCGCCTCGATCCGTTCCGGGTCGAGGCACAGCGTCTCAGGTTCGATATCCACGAACACCGGCGTGGCGCGCACGAACAGGACGCAGTTGGAGGAGGCGATGAACGAGAACGGGGTCGTGATGACCTCGTCTCCCGGGCCGATGTCGAGCGCGCGAATGACCAGATGCAGCGCGCTCGTCCCGCTGCTCACCGCCACCGCGAACTCACGGTCGGTCGCGGCGGCGAGCTCGTGTTCGAACGCCTCGAGTCGCGGTCCGAGGGAAAGACGTCGCTCGGGATTTCGTAGCACAGCGGTGACCGCTTCGATGTCCGATTCCCGGATGTCGGGCCTAGCAAGAGGAATTCTCATCGCATCTCCAGCATGCATGGCCGCACCCGATCGCTAGCATGATCCCTCACTGGTTGCTCACGTCCCACGCCGTGTACCCCGCACTCTGCCCAGCCATCTTCCTACGGTTCGCCTCGCTTTCCAACATGGTCCATGACCTCTCGCAGACCGGCCTCGAGCGATACGTTGGGGGTCCATGCAATCAGCTCTTCGGCCGACCGAGTGCACGAACCAGACGGCGACGATCTTGCGGGTGTGTTAAGATACTCGATTGGCGGAGCTACCCCCAGTTCATTGGAGGCCGTCCTGCGGCACAGCTCCGCCAGTTCCGCAATGCTGACCGGTTTGTTACTTGTGATGTTGTAGATGCGGTTCCACGCTCGATCGGGCGCCTGCAGCAGACAAGAGACGGCTCTGGCTGCGTCACTGACGTGAACCAGGTCGATGGTCTGAAGCCCCTCTCCGTGGAGCTCGAGGGGCAACCCTTTGGCCGCCTTCTCGGCGAAGCGATGCGCCACGCGTTCCCACTGCATCCGCCCAGACAGACCGTATAGTGAAGCCATCCTGAGGATGGCGTATCGAGTACCGTGATCCGGCAATTGGCAGACGAGCTGCTCACAAGCTGCCTTGGCGTAAGCGTAGGGAGATTGCGGCCGGATCGGCGTCTGCTCGGTCCACGGCGGCTGCACCCCTTCGTACACCGCGTGACTTGAAGCAAGCACGAACAGCGGAATCGACAGCTTTCGAGCCGCGTGGACAGCAAGCCTCGTAAGCTCAAGGCTCTCCACGAACACAGTGGACGCGTCGTCTGCAACCGGCGGACGCACCGCGGCGAGATGAATCATCACCTCTCCCATGAGATCCAGCGAGAGCCCCTCAAGATCCTGCCAGGGCAAGACGTGAAGGCGTTCGTGCCCTGGGCAGCGTTCCCAAAGCTGTTCGGCTCGATCAGGGTCGCGGACCGGGAGCACGATCTCCGCCTCGGGCTCGCTTTCGAGCAAGGTGCGAACCACCCTCTGCCCGAGGTAGCCCGACGCGCCTGTGACTACGATTCTCTCTAGGGATATGGGTAGACAAAGATGTCCGTCAGCCTCGAAGCGGCGAACCCAGGATGAAGGGACGACGCGCTCGGACATCTGGCGAAGGCCGATCCATCGCCGTGCGGGGCCCAGGAGATGTCTGACGTCCTCGCCGGATTCGCCGAGAGCGAAGTGGCGGACTGCCGCCTCCACCTCACGATATCCCAACAGGGCACGGACTCCTGTGCTTCCGGAGAAGCGCGGGTTGACCTCGAAGAAGGACGTCCGATTCCCTGCCGCGATCCCTTGCATGTTGAGAGGGCCTCGGATTCCAAGGTCCCTGGCGGCCTGTTCCACGGATTCCACTGCGCGTCGGATCCCTGGCTCTTCGACGATCTCGATGCCCATCACCACGCCGTGCTTCAGCCGGACGAGCCACGTCATCCGTCCAATGACCTCGCCATCCTCCGCGAAGAACAGCTGGGCCGCGAGCTGGTCCTGCCGCACCAGCCTTCGTTCTCGAAGGATGGCTTCCCACGTTGCGTCATCCCACTCCGCCGGCCTGCCCAGTGGCTGCACCACGAGCGCCTCAAGCTCGCTAGCGGACCGGCGAGATGCGAGCTGATCCCAATCCAAGGGAGTCGCAAGGATCTGGATGCCGACCGATCCCGATCCCCATCTCGGCTTCGCGATCGCAGGATACGTCAAGCGATCGGGGTCGGCGACGACTTCGCAGCCGAGCCGCGTAGGAAAGAAAGGGGCGCCACGTTCTACGAAGAAGTCGTGTAGCGCCTTCTTGTCCTGGAGCACGCGGATGGAATCGGCAGGAGCGCAAAGTGCCTCGCAGCCCACCCGGCGAAGCTCAGCAAGAGACTGCGCGATCCGAGGCAGCTCGACATCCGACCCGGGGATGAGAAGCTCCACGCCCTCCCTCTGGCAGAGCAACACGAGCTTCTCGGTGTACTCCGGGTCGTCGGGACCCGGCAACTGATGGGCCACATCGCAGTCGAAGAGCCCTTTCGCGTATCCGGTCCGCTCGAAGCCCACGACCCGGACGGGAAACGGGCAAGCCCGAAGCCCGTCGATAGCGGTCTGCCCGATGCCGCTCCCTGCTGCTGTGACAGCCACGCACACGCACCGGTCTGTTCGGCCCCGGACTGCGCCCCTTCCTCCGTCCATGCTCCGTCCTCCGAATCGCGCCTCACGCACCCAAATCGGCCTTTCCGTCTGCAACACTGACTATCGTCGCATCGCGAGGGTTCCGCAACTCGGCCCTCGTCGCGGCTGCTGAAACCGTCGGTTTACCTGACAACGCAGCGATAAGCCGAAAGCCCCGCACGGGGTCCTTCGGCCGGCGGATCCGCGCCACCCAACCGTCGTCAGTCCACGGGCCGACCCCGCTGCTCTACGTATCCTCAGGCCTGGCGCCCTCTGGCGCGGAACCATACCAGCACTCACACGCTCCACGCAGCGCCTCGAACTCAGCTTCTGGCAGCTGGCGCTTCTTCGACGGATCCGACGGTTGCACCGTGACACCGGAGAAATCCACGGTTTCGCCTAGATCCGCGAGGGATTCCTGCAGCAGGTCAAGGCATCGCATCGGGGCTGCGCAGAACTCCTCGTACTCGATATCGATGAATCGCGCCTCCGGCAGCTCGGAAGCGGCTTCACGGATCGCCTGAGCCGTGTAGAACACCTGCCCCATGATCTGGTCGGCCCACGGCCGCCCTGCAAGCTCCTCATGCTCTCGGGGCCTCGGCCCCCACCAGTGTTCGATGTCCCCGAAGATCCTTCTCCTTGCCACCGCAACCGATTGCGCAACGAACAGCGGATCCCGGCGAATGTTGGCGAAGACCGAACGAGGGAGCGCTTCGGAAAGGAATCCGATCTGATGTGCGAACCAGAACAGGCTCTTGAGGAGCACCGGCTTCTGCCAAACCGCTTCGATCCCCGCAATGGAGCGCCGCAGTGCCGCGACATCGACCTGCGCTAGTTCGCTCGGTCCAAGCGCCTGGCTCGGCTGTCCTTGGGCAAACCACTGATCCCAGAAGTACTGAAACTCGTGGGGGGCCTGAAGGCCGAACATCTTACCGAACTCGGACTTGTAGTCAGGCTCGTACGCTTGCTCCCTGAGGCCGAGGGCTTTCTCGAGGCTGCAACCCACATGCGGTGCGCGCCAAAAGCGCGCAGAGAAGTTGCTCACGTAGGCGAACTGATCCGTCCCGGCGATGAGCTGGTAGAGGAACGAGGATCCAGATCTGGGGACACCGACGACGAACACCACGGCGTGTTGCGGTGCAGTGAGCTCCGCGGTCAGCCTCGACTCGAGGGTTGACAGCTCGGCATTCAGCGTATCCAAGAACTCGTATTGGCAGGGATCCGCCTGAAACGCCTCCGTGCGCGCGGCATTGTGCCGCTCGATGTCCGATCGTTCGTATCGACGTTTCCTCAGCTCGATCCGATTCACACGACCTCCCTTCTGCCCGGCTGCCGCGTCATACAGCCACGCAGGCGGTGCAGGCGATTCCGGTGGGGCGTAGACCCCCTCTTGTTTGATGAGAACGACCCACGGGGTCTTCAGCAAGATCTCGAGATCGAGTCGGAGCGACCATCGCTCCACGTACTCGATGTCGACCTCGATCCTCTCAAGCCAAGTCAACGTCTTCCGTCCTCTGAGAATCGCCAGCCCCGTGATCCCCGGTCGCATCTCAAGACGTCTCCGTTGGCGCTCGGTGTAGTTCTCCACCTGCAGCGGCACCGTCGGGCGCGGTCCCACAAGGCTCATCTCGCCGCGGAATACGTTGACCAACTGTGGTAGCTCGTCAATTCCAAAAGCACGAAGCCAACGCCCGACACGTGTAATCCTCTCGTCATCGGCGGCAACTCGAAGCCCACGCCCCATCGACTCGGCATTGACGACCATCGTTCTGAGCTTCAGTAAGTTGAATGGCTTCCCGCCTTTTCCAATGCGCCTCTGGCGGAAGAACCCGGGGCCCGGCGAATCGAACCGAACGCAGATGACGAGAAGCAGCAGCGGGATGGCGAGTACTAGGAGACAGGAAGCGCTCACGATCACGTCCAGGAGCCGCTTGATCGCAAGCCTACCTCGCTTAAACAACGAGGAACATCCACTGCTTGTCATGCGGTTTCCCCCCAGTGGGTTCGCAGGCCGAGAGCCGTCGCACGTCCGCGTCCACATGCTGCTTCACGACGCACCAGACATCAATCCTTCCTTGGCCAGCCTGCGCGATTACCACCTCATGCGGTGTCGGGGTGCAGCGTCTCAACGGATCCCCTCGACAGTGTCCTGCGATGTAATTATCGCCCCGTGAACGAGGATCCTCCGGCGGCTCGAAGCATCGGCAGAGATACTCGAGAGATCCACTGAATTCTCCACCACCGCAGTCTTGCTGGCAACTCGAAACCGCTGGACGCCATCGGTCAGCTTCCGACCACTGGCTCATTGTCCCGGCAATGAAGCCACGCCGCCAGTGTCACGTGTAATGCGTTCCAGGACTGTCAGCAATCGCTGTGCCTGTCCTACCCGGTCGTACTCCCTGCGAAACTCGGCTGCTTTGGCGGCCCGTTCCTCTCGCGCTTGAGGATTCCCTAAGACGGCTTGGATCCCTCGCGCGAAGCCCTCGCCCGAAGGGTCGACAAACACGCCCTGTCCGAAGCAACGGATGAGCAACGCGCCCTCCCCATCTTCCGGCACCGAGGTGACAATCGGCGTTCCGGATGCAAGGTAGTCATAGAGCTTGTTGGGTACAGCCCCTCGCTTCAGGTTCCGCAACCGCTCGCTTTCCTTCCCAAGAAGGACCGGCCACACCAGGACATCGGCACACCGGAGAAGGTCCGGCACTCGTTCCCGAGGAACCGCTCCGAAGAAGGTCACGTTGCCCAGACCGATCTCGTCAGCGCGTTGCTTCAGGCGTCCCGTCTGATCGCCCCACCCAACAAGCAGGAACTGATACGGATCATCGCGAAGCACGCTAGCCGCATCGAGTACCTGGTCTAGCGCATTGTTGATGCCGTGTGCGCCTGAGTAGACAATCAGTCGCTTGGCCGGAAAGCGCTGACGCAAGGAGGAGCAAGCACTTCCATCTCGCTCCTCGAAGATCGTCGCGTCAACTCCATTCCGCACGACGACAACCTTTGCCCCGATCTGGCGTGTGCGCCCGACCACCTCGGCAATACCGTCCGTGAGACACACAATCGCTGAAGCTCTGCGGTAGAGCCAGCGCTCGAGGCACCGACTGATCCAGATCAGGAGTGGATTTGAGAGATCGCCAGTCGCAACCGCCGATTCCGGCCAGAGATCCCGCACCTCCAAGACAAACCGAGCGCTCTTGGCCGAACTGAGCACCACACCAGCTAAACCCACGAACAGCGATGGCGACGAGGCGAGCACAACATCGAATCTCCCTCTTTGTCGAAGCCCAGCCCAGATGGCCCGCCACATGAACGACAGGTAGTGAAAGAGACGTCCCCTGAATCCCCTACGACGCCTGGATGAGCGCACCCTGACGACTTTGACCCCTTCGATGTCTTCCACTACTCTGCATGTGTCGGCATGCTGCCGCGGGACCTCCGCAACCTTATTCAGCACGGAGGTAGTCACTACTGTCACGTCGTTCCCTCGCCGTTCCAGGAAGCGCGTGTGGCTGTAGTGCCGTGCCGCCCCAGGTTGACCAGGAGTGGCGAAGTACTGCGTCAGGTAGAGGATCCTCACGGGCCAGGCCTCCAGAAAACCTGGTCCATGTAGCGGACCATCTTCCTCCCGATTTGCACTCTTTTCTGCATTTCCCGTACGTTTTCGGCCCCGATCTCGCCTAGGGCAAGCCGGATCGCCAAGTATGGAACGATTAGGTCTTCTTGATAGATGAAAGTCGACACGCGAGGGTTGATCTCAATGAGTCGATTCCCCATGAACTGAAGGTTCACGTTGTATGACAGCGGAATCGCTCTTAGGATCTCTCGTGTCTGTTCAACCAGCTCAGGGCGATCGACCAGCTCTCCTCGCACGATAACACCCCACCGCGCTGCACCCACGGTCTTCACTGCACAGAGGAGCATGTCCCCTCGAAGGGCGATCGGATCGGTGGTGTACTCTTGCCCCCCCAGATACTCCATCACCAGGAGACGAGGGAAGTCGGAATCGCCTTCGAAAATGTGGACAAACTCCTCCAGACTCATGTAGCGGCTGCTCGGCTTCTCATTCAGCAGGAGATCCTTCCGACTGATCGAGGGGTTAAGAATCCGGAATCCCCGGCTCCCTTTGGCAACAGGCGGCTTGAAGCAGACAGGCCGTTCCGGATACCCCAGCTCTGAAACGGCTGAGCAGAAAGCGTCCAGCGTCATCACCAATCGATACGCCGGCAGCGGCAGCGCGGTCTTCTCGTGAAGCACTTCGTACATCCGGTGTTTATCGTTGGCGATGGCAATCGGCTCCGGATCAGATATCGGAACCACTGCGCCGCGTCGTTCGAACTCGTCGCGATGGGCTGCGAGGACCGGCACTTCAGCACTCGACTGGCTGAACAAGACGTCCGGTCTCACCCTTTCAACGAGCTTGAGCATCCTGGGCACGTAGTCCGGAGAATCTGCCGGAGGAACCTGGTAGAACCCGTCCGCGAGAAACCGTCCGATTGCCTCGTCATCCATGTCCACACCGATAACCTCGATCGTGCGCTCTTGAATCCCCTTCAGCATGCGAATCAGTGTCGACGCGCCCGGACATCCACAAGCCGTCAAGAGCACCCTAAGCGCTCGCAATCTCCCCACCCTTCCTGAATACCCATCTCAGCACCTCAAAGGCCTCCGCGTAGCCCCCCTCGATCTGGGTGCCCCGCGTCCGCGCCAGACTCCAGATGAACTCGTCGCTGAGGTAGCTTCGGTGGCTCTGCGACACGTAACAGCGCAGTGCCTCCACTTTCTTCTGTATGTGTCGTTTTTCGAGGGGGATGAAGCAGCGTGTCTCGAAGACGATGTTGTTCCACGGTTCCTCATACCCGAGGATCGTGTGCCGCTTGAACGCGCGGAGCCCCTCCTGGGCAACTACCTGATGATCTTGATGGATATCGTTCAGCGAGGGGACAAGCACAAGATTGGGATCGAGCTCGTCTCGCAGACGGATCAGCTCATCGAGGATGGCTTGTCGATGCTCCGGGAAATGCCTCACCGGGAAGTCGAACAACACGAGCTGCTCGTTACTGATCCCTAGTACTTGCGTTGCCTTGGACACCTCGATCTCCAGGATGTCCCTAGGGTATTCCGGCCGCACCGACGTGCGCGCAGCCGAGAACGCGACGTAGTACACGGTATGGCCTTCCTCGATGAATCGGCTGATGCTGCCCCCGCAGCCGATCTCCCCATCATCGGTGTGGGGTGCAAGGATCAGAATGACACTTCGCGGGATCATTGGTGTTGCAACCTTTCATATAGATCAAGCAACCTGCCCTCCACGGCCTCCCAGCAATAGCCCTTCATGAACGCTCTCCTTCCTGCCTGTCCCAAGCTCTTGCGTCGCTCCGGCTCTCGGAGCAAGTCTATGATCGCGCAGGCGGCTCCCGCAGTATCGAATGGATCAACGACTATCCCGTTGCCCACTCGTTCGATTAGCCTCCTCTTCGCGGGTAAGTCGCTCATAACCACTGGCAGGCCGGCAGCGCAGTACTCGAAGTACTTCGTCGGCTCTCCCCAGCTGTACCGTCTACTCACAGGCAGTGGCAAGAACACCCCCACATCACCAGCAGCTAGGTATCGGGGAACCTCTTCATGAGGAACACGACCTACCAACTCCACGACCCCCAGAAGCTTCAACGAGCTGATCAACTTCCGAACCGAGAACTCGTAGGCACTTGATTGGAAGGCCCCGATCAGGAGGAGCCTTGCCGAAGGGAATCCTACGCTGACCAGCGCCATGACTCTGATCAGCTGACTGATTCCACGCGCCTCGGTCAGTCCGCCAACGTAGACCACGATCTTTTGCCCGCCATACCTCTCCGCAAGATCCGAGTCAAGCTCCACACACTGGAATAGCTCCCGCAACGGGTAGTTCGGAACCACCGTGGCCGGGTGACCACGAAATGAGAACCGCCTAGCCAGATCTTCATTGACTGTGACAATCCCGGCAAGCCTTCCCGCAATGTGCCTTTCCGCAGCACCGAGAACTCTCGCCAGCGGCCTTCTTGCTGCGGCAGGGAGCCAGTGCTTCTCCTCGAGACTCTCGGAGAAGTACTCATGTACGTCGTAGACCACCGGCCTCCGCGCAACCTTCTGCAGAAGCCAACCCCACAGCAGGAACTCCGGGTCATGGAAGTGGTAGACGTCTGCACGTTCCCTGAACGCCAGGCGAAAGGCGCGCCAACCCAATCCCAATAGCCGCGCGGAGCGGTTCCTAGGGACGCGCAGACTAAGGACTTTCACCCCATCCACCACCTCGTCTCGGTCATGCTGGGCGATAATCGCGACGTCATACCCAGCCTTCACCAGGGTCCTCGCCTCCCGATGGAAGATCCGGGTAGAGAATGCCCGGTGCACCGTGGTAACGATGCACACCCTGTCCCTACTGGCACGGGTGCGTGGTGTAGAGAAGCTCACAAGGTCTCCCTCTCACTACCACCCTGCGCCCATTGCGGGAGAACCGCATTCCATCTCAGCAAGACAGGTCCCCCACTCTGATCTTCCGTTGCCTCTCCAGGGAAACGATTTGGAATTCGCCCCGCCGTTTTCTTCCTGGAACAGGCTGCTGCAGCCAGGCCCGCGGCGAAGAGCAGACTACGTGACGTCAGATCACCGCTTACCAGCGAGCCGACCAGCATGTACAGAAGAATCAGCGCCGGTCCCGCCACAAGTACACGCTTTCCAGGCATCGATCGCCTCACTGTGCCGATCGCTCTCGCCCCCAGACTGAGCAAGAAGCCGCACAGGGCGATGAACCCAAAGAGTCCGTTCTCCGCAAGTGCTTCTAGCAGGATGTTGTGGGGGTAGCTGAATCGCTCGTGGAAAGCATCGTAGCTTCCCGTTCCCGCTCCCAAGAGCGGGCTTTCGCCGAACACCCTGAGCGCCTGTTTGTAGGCTTCGACCCGGAAAAGAACAGATCCGCCCACATCCTCCGTGAAGAGTCGGGAGTAGCGGTGCCGCAGATCCGGAGGCATACCCACGAGCACGCCCCCCACGACGCTCACAGCTACCAAGACCACAAGAAGCCGGCGCCGGAGAGGCACCATGAGGCCTGCCATGGCCATAACTAGAAGGACAACAGCCAAACCAATCAGCGGGCCGCGAGCCCGCGCATATGTCATTGCACCAAGTAAGAGAGGCAATAGGAGGAACAGTACAATCCTCTGTCTCTGGGTCTTCGCGCTGAGTAACAACACCAGATCGCCGACGATCGCTCCCCCAAGGAAGTGCCCCCAGCTCAGGTACGAACCGCCCAGGGATCGCGCGAATCCCAAGCCGGGAGCGATCAGGAAGGCTAGCGCCGAGAGTACTCCCGCAACAACGACCCAGGCAACTAGCACCCTGCGGATGAAGACTTCATAGCTCCTGCAATAGCAGGCCAACCACCTCGGCAGGACATAGACAGCCAGGACCCCTAGGACGGCGAACGAGAAGAGCTTCTCTAGAGCGTAAGAGCGGTCGCTCGCAGTGTACAGCACGCCAACTGCCAAGGCGCAACACAACGCCACCAGCCAAAGGTCCGTTCGCGTAATGGGAAACCGCCGTATCCCTCCGGTCGCAACTATGCGAAGCGCTATGGCAGTAAACAGAAGAAGACCAAAGGTCGCTGTAAGGTCCAGCGGCAGAGCAGAAGAGAGGGCCGGGATGGCCTTAAGAACACCAGCAAACACAAACAACACCAACCACAGCTCCCCGTACCCGAACGCAGGCCACCGACGCTGGAGGCCAGCTACACTCAATCCACCAGGATCAGGCATGCCCATTCCTCTCAACCTCCTGAAGCGACGCCCGCGAGGGCACCGATCAGCTGGCCCAGCTCGGCAGCCGTCCGCGCCAGCTAATACCAGCCCTGCCTCTCTTCCACAAGGGAGGAGGCAGCCGCTCGCCTGAGCCTTGCAGCCTGACGCAATGCACCGTGCCTGCGAGGGCTCCCATCACCGGAATGACTCACAGCAGACTGCCACTTCTGATCGTCGAATTGCCCTCGAGCGCACTTCGCGAACAGGACCAAACGCTCAGCCCCCGGCATCTAGTACGGGCGCTTGCCACCCATTGACTCATCTGGTCAGGCTTCGGAGGCATCACCTGATTCCGCGCGTGGCTGTCCAATGTCTCAATCCCCCCTGCGGGACCGGAGAAGGCTTCGAATCGCCTCAACCGGCAACACCCGCGTTGCCCAGAGCACCATAGCGTACGCCACCATGGCCAGCACAACTCTTCCCAGCAGCCCCAGCACACCACCCATAGGAGCCAGGATCGCGACTGCGTACACAACGCCACTCCCAACGGCAAGCCTGACGATAGCATACCTGGATATAGTCAGCGGCATCAACTGGCGTGAGTACTTGAAGATGAACAGAGCCTGAGCACCATAGGATGCCAGCGTGGCCACGGCTGCTCCCATAACGCCCCATCTGGGTACCAAGAGCAGGTTGAGTCCCAGATTGAACGTAGCAAGGAACGTGAAGAGGGCTGTAAAAACCCACGTGCGCTCATGCAGATAGACAACATAGGCATGGATTTGGTAGACGGTTACCGCAAGTTCTCCTACCACCAGGAGAGCGACGAGGCCGCGACTCACGGCAAACTCCTCCGTACCGAGTAAAGTGAGGAGCATAGGCCCAATCGCGATCAGTCCGGCGGTTGCGGGCATCGCGAAGACGAGAAGCCAGAAGAGGGATTGGGAGAGATACGCACGAGCCCTCTCAGGCTCACCGCGCTCCCACAACGTCGAGACAATCGGCAGAAGAACGAAAGAGACGGGATGAAGCATCAGTTTCAGAACCTGAGACAGCCTGTACGCAGCTGAATACACCCCGGCTTGATCCAGCCCAAGAAGATGGACAATGACGTACCGATCGCTGGAGTTCACGATCCAGTACATGGCTGCCGCCGGGATGAGCGGCAGACTGAACCGGAGGAACCGCTTGAGAGTAGACCGCGGGATCTTTGGCGAGAAGCCTTCGCGTCGGACGATGTCCCCGACGACACCAAGGAGGAGGAGGCCGTCCACGGCAACGAGCCCGAGCAACGCATCCGCCAGGTCCGGAGACCGGAGGAACGACAATCCATACAGAACGCCGATCTCAAAGGCAATCTGCACAGCTTGGAGAGCTGTATGCATACGGATCGCCGAGATTGCTCGGTAGTAGGACAACGAGAACGTAAGATTCACCCGTGCTGCGAGGAAGACCACGAATAGCATCGAGAATGTAGTCAGGCTAGGGTCGTCGAACATGAGCTGTGCGATGAGAGCCCTACCGGCAAGTCCGAGACCGACGACAATCAAGGTCAGGGCCCACACGACCGCGGCACACCCAAAGAACGCACTGGCCCTCTGCTTCCGGTCGGATACTCCGCCCAGATACCGGACCAGCCCCGCGTCAAGCCGCAGGGTGAGCAACGGAGCGAGCAGCGTAATGGTGAGAGTTACTTGCGACCAGATCCCGTATCCACTTGCCCCGAAGAGCCGCGCAATCAGTGGCAACAAGAGAAGGCCCTTCAAGGCATTGAACCCTTGGAACGCTGCACGTACCCCCACATCCCCCACGAACCTTCTCGGATTCGCCACGATCCTTCTCCCACACTCCTCGCTACAACGGAAGCGATCAGCCGTATCTATCGCGAGCAGATCATATGGCGATTGCCCGGCTTGTTTCCACCAAGTAGGGTTGGCTCTCCGATTGGAGAGTGGCAGATCGGAGTTTTCACTACCAGCGCCCTGGAACTGGACATCAGTCCACTAGCTGCCTACTCTCAGGGTCGGCACTGCTTGCGACGTGTGCAGTACTGCCAGATGGCTTGTACGCTGGGCCAGCAAGATGGCAATGTCAATGAGTCTGCGATAGGAGAACACGGATGTGAAGCACGAGCCACGAGTCTCATCCCTTCTCATGTTCTGCACAGTCGTAGATGAGGGTAGCTTCTCGCGCGCTGCCACTCGTTCAGGAGTCACCCAATCAGCCGTCAGCCAGCAGATTAAGAGACTCGAGGCATACTACGGAACAAGTCTATTGCATCGCGAAGGCACCACCGTCGTCCCTACGGAGGAAGGAACCGTCATCTACGAATACGCAACGCGCATCGTCAACCTATTTCAGCGGTCAAAACAAGCTCTACGCGATGTCACTGACGACAACCTAACCGGAACATTGACGATCGGCGCGAGCACCGGCCTTGGCGAGTTTCTCCTACCGACCGCTCTAGCTCGCTTTAGGGCACAGCATTCCGATAGTTGCCTCTCCATGTACGTCGCGGATTCGAACGAGATCCTCGATCGGATCCTTCAACATCGAGCAGAGATCGGGTTCGTCGGCGCCGTCCGCCGTGACAGGCACCTGCACTTCGAGTTCTTCGTCCCAGATCGTCTCGTACTGGTCGTATCCCCTACTGATGAACTCGCTCGACATTGCTCGATCGACCTGAAAGCGTTCATGGAGCTTCCGCTGATCCTCCAACAGCCGGGTTCCGGTGCTACTTCTGCGCTGTCTTCAGCCTTGAGCGCAGAAGGAATGCGATTGTCTGACCTGAACGTCATCCTGGAAGGCGGCTTGCAGGAGTCTACAAAGACAGCTGTACGCTCTGGACTGGGCGCAACTGTGATCTCTCGACTCGGAGTCATCGGAGAGCTACGCGACCGTACGCTTGTCGAGGTTGGGATCGAGGGGCTCGAGCTGCGCCATGATTTTCATGTGGTTCGCCATCGTGACTGGCCTCCATCTCGCCTTGCCAGTGCTTTCATCGAGGCCGCCCGTCGACTAGCGAAGGAGTGCAGATAGAACGCTAATAAGCTAAGCTTATTTGATCATTAGGGTACCTTGAGGCACTCTGTGTCGACTCGCAAACCTATGGAGGTGTTAAGTATGAGAGCCACCCGCCTTCTGCATGGATGTATCCTCGGGCTTCTGGTGTGCCTCCTGAGCGTCACGTCCATCGTCGCGAATGAGGAGCTGACAACGATCCGCTACGGCGGGCAGTACTACCCCGGCGAGTTCCTACTCAAGGGTCTCCCCACCATCTGGGATACCTACAGCCTCGACGTCGAGCACATCCTGTTCTCCTCCGGAACGGAGAACAACCAGGCGCTGATCGCCGGGAACATCGACATCAACGTCGGTTCGGACAGCAAGACAGTCGCGCTGTTCGCCGCGATCCCGGACGACGTGGTCATTCTGGCGACGATTCAACGGGGGGACCGATACTCCACCATCGTTCCTGTGGACTCGGATTACGAGACGTGGTACGACCTGGTCGGGAAGACGGTCGGCACGCGCCTCGGCACTGGAGCAGAACAGGTGTTACTTCGGTACTTCGACCAACTCGACGATCTGTCGTGGGACGACTTCAACTGGGTCAACATCGGCGTGGAGGACATGAGCGCAGCGCTGGCCAACGGCAGCATCGAGGCGTTCACGGCTTGGGAGCCGACGCCGGCGATCGCCGAGTCGCAGGGGATCGGGCGCGTGCTGAGGAGTTACGGAGACATCGCTCTGGTGCCCGTCTCCATCCACACCACCCTGGAGTACGCGCAGTCCCATCGAGAGGAGATCGTGCGCTTCCTCGCCGCCCATCTCGACAAGGTCGCCTTGATCGAGTCCGCGCCCCGTCTGGCCGCCGAACTCGCTGCACAGGCCGCCAGTGCCCAGGGGAGCGATGTGTCCCCCGACGCGTTTCTCAAGATCTTCGAGCGTGTCGACTTCTCGCTCGAGTTCGACGACGCGGTGCTGGCGTCGATCCAAGACACAGCCGCCTTCCTGTACGAGAAGGACAAGGTCGACTCCATTCCCGAGTTCCGCTGGGACGGTTCGTTCCTTGAGGAGGCCATTCAACTGAGAGAGAATCTCTCGGGCGATGAAGGTTAGGCGCTGGATCCTACCGATTCTGCTGGTGGCGAGCTTCCTCGGTCTCTGGGAGCTCGCCGCTCACTTCCACTGGATCAACCCGTCGCTGTTCGCTCCGCCCTCTTCGATCGTCCGTGACCTGCTCAGGTTACACGTCCGCAAGCTGCCCGATCGATCCATCCTATTGACACACATCGGCGCGAGCTTGCAGCGCGTGTTTGTGGCCGCATCGATCGGTACGGTCGCCGGGGTGCTGATGGGCGTTCTCATGGGGACCAGCCGGCTGGTGCATCGGTTCTTCGATCCCATCATCACGCTCCTCATGCCGATTCCAGGCATCGCGCAAGCCCCTTTGTTCATCGTCTGGCTGGGGTTCGGAGACCCCACCATCATCACCGTCGGTGCGATTGCCGCATTCTTCCCCATCGCCTTCAACACGGCCGCCGGCGTGCGGAGCATCGATCCACAACTCGTCCGCGCTGCTCGGTTGATGGGTACGTCCAGCACGGCCTGCCTGCCCCGGGTGTATCTGCCGTCCGCGGCCGGCCATGTCATGGCGGGTGTGAAACTCGGCTGGGCTCGTTGCTGGCGAACGGTCATCGCGGTCGAGTTCGTGGCGGCGGCCAGCTGGGGATTGGGCTACATGATCTGGGACGCTTCAGAGTACATCCGCTCCGGTGTGGTCTACGGCGGCATCCTCCTGCTGATGCTCGTGTACCTCGCGATGGAACGGCTCCTGCTCGAGAGCGTGGAGCGCCTGACCGTCCGCCGCTGGGGGATGATCCGCTCATGATCACGCGACGCACGGTGGCCGAGCGACTTCCTGACCGATGGCGGACCGGCCTCGTGTCTGTGATCCAGTTCCTCCTTCCGTTCCTCGTCATCGGGTTGGCGTGGGAGCTGGCGGTCCGTTCTGGCTTAATCACTTCTTCCAGCCTTCCTGCACCCAGCACAATCCTGGCCAAGGTATGGGCCCTGTCCGTCCGCGAGGGCGTGCTGTGGCGGCATCTTACTCGCAGTCTCTATCGGCTCTCCGTCGGGTATGCCTTGGCCATGGGATCGGGATTGCTCTTCGGAACGCTCCTCGCCATGAACCGGATCCTGCGCGAGATGTTCTCTCCCATCCTCAGCCTACTGATCTCGGTTCCCACCATTGCCTGGGTGCCTGTCTTCTTGATCACCATGGGCCTCGGAGACCGCACGGTCATCGCCGCCGTGTTCCTGGGCGGCTTCTTCGCCATCACCTACAACACGATACGCGGCATCGAGATGGTCGACGTAAGCAGGATTCGAGCCGCGCGGACGATGGGAGCCCGGGGACTGCACCTTTTCGCCTCCGTTCTTCTCCCCGGTTCGTCCGTCTCCGTGATCACGGGACTACGTCTGGGCATCGGGTACTCCTGGCGAGCCCTCGTCGGTGGGGAGATGCTCTCGGCCATGGTGCAGTGGGGAATCGGCAAGATGATCTACCAAGCGAGATTCTGGAACGACGTAACGGTGATGTTCGTCGGCCTCATCACGATCGGCGTCACCGGGTTCCTACTGGATCGGCTGTTGATTCGCTGGCTCGAGCGGGTGACCATCGAGCGCTGGGGAATGGTCGCGGAGCGCTGATATGACCGACAACATCATCCAGATTCACGGCGTGTCAAAGCTCTTTGGAAAAGGGGACCGCGAAGTCGTCGCGCTCCGCGACGTCGACCTACAATTCCGCGAAGGGGAGTTCGCCGTACTGATCGGTCCTTCGGGCTGCGGGAAGTCGACGATGCTCTACCTCATCGCCGGGTTCGAGTCGCCCAGCAGCGGCCAGATCCTTCTCAATGGCAAGGAGATCCGAAGACCGGGCCCCGACCGTGGATTCGTCTTCCAGGACTACGCGCTGTTCCCCTGGAAGTCCGTTCTCGGCAACGTCATGTTCGGTCTCCGTAGAAACGGCGTGCCTCATCGTGAGGCCAAGGCCACCGCCATGCGGTTCATCCAGATGGTGCACCTGCAGGGCTTCGAACACGCGTTCCCTCATACGCTCTCCGGCGGCATGAAGCAGCGCGTCGGGATCGCCCGTGCGCTCGCGTACGACCCCAAGGTGCTGTTGATGGACGAGCCGTTCGGAGCTCTCGATGCCCAGACGCGCAAGCTGATGCAGCAGGAAATGGTCTCCATTTGGGAAGAAGCGAAGAAGACCGTGGTGTTCGTCACGCACAGCGTCATCGAGGCGGTGTATCTCGGCGATCGGATCGTCGTGATGACGGCCCGACCCGGTTCGGTCAAGGGCATGGTCAACGTCGATGTCCCTCGGCCCCGCAAGTACACGGAAGAGCACTACCTTCATATCCGCGAGGAGGTCCTTGCCTTGCTCGAGGAAGAGGTTGCGAAGAGTGTGAAGAACCTCGTTGAGAAAGACCGGCGACGTGATCCTGACGTCACTCCCGCATAGCCTCGATGATCGCCCGAACGACCGCTTGCTGTTCATCGGAGGATATCTCTGGGAAGATGGGCAATGAGAGGCATTCAAGACTTGCGCGTTCGGACTCCGGCAGCTCCCCCTCTCGATAGCCGAGGCTTGAGAAGCATTCCTGGAGATGAAGCGGCACCGGGTAGTAGATCATCGAGCCGATCCCACGCTCCTTGAGGTGGGCCGCCAGGGCATCGCGCTTTCCGTCGAGCACGCGGATCGTGTACTGGTGGAAGATGTGCGTTCGATCTTCGGCGCGGAACGGCGTGACGATCCCGGGTAGGTCCGCCAGCGCTTCGTCGTACCGGTCGGCGACGTCGCGTCGCGCCTGCGACCAGGCGTCGAGGTGGCCGAGCTTGACCCGGAGGATCGCCGCCTGGATCGCGTCGAGTCGCGAGTTGAACCCCACCGTCTTGTGGAAGTACTTCGGGCGGGCGCCGTGCACGCGCAGCAGTCCGACCTGCTCGGCCAGCTCATCGTCGTCCGTGGTGACCATCCCGCCATCGCCGTAAGCCCCCAGATTCTTCGTCGGGTAGAAGCTGAAGCAGCCGAGACGGCCGATGGAGCCGGCCTTGACAGCCGGTTCGAGGTTCGTGGTTCGCAGTTCGCGGTCAATGCCTCCGCCCCCCCAGTACTCGGCACCGATGGCCTGCGCGGCGTCTTCGATGACAGCGAGATCGTGCTCCTTGGCAATCGCCATGATCTCGTCCATGTCGGCCATCTGGCCGTAGAGGTGGACGGGGATCACTGCTCGGAGGGTCGGGTTCATTGGGTTCGTGGAGTTCGTTGAGTTCGTGGAGTTCGTCGTGAGGACATGGCGGAGGTGGTCGGGATCGAGGTTGAAGGTCCTGGGATCGATGTCAGCGAAGACGGGCGTGGCCCCGACGTTGTGAACGACGCCGGCGGTGGCGAAGAACGTGAAACTGGGGAGGATGACGGCGTCGCCGGGGCCGATCTCCAGCGCACGGAGAGAGAGAAGGAGAGCATCGGTACCGCTCGCCACGCCGATCGCGTGCTTGCAGCCGCAGTATCCCGCGACCCTCTCCTCAAACTTCTCGACGAACGGGCCAAGGATGAACCGCCCGGATCGGACCACTTCGAGGATCGCAGCGTCCATCTCTTCGCGGATCGATTCGTATTGGCGAACCAGGTCGAGAATCGGGACTTTCATGTCTTCTCCCCTTGGTTCGCTGTTCGCGGTTCGCAGTTCGCAGTCATTCGATTCCCGGATTGTCGATGCCGAATCTCGGTTCTAGCTTGCGGTTTCATTCCCCGCCTTCCTTCAGATAACGTATGAACCCGTTGAGAAGTCTGTGAACCTTCGCTGTCTGTCGATATAGCTTGTCGAATTCCTCTTGGTCCACGTACGCCTGATCCATGGCCACGTACAGGTGGGATTGCAACTCGGTCGCTGACCGATAGGCGTAGCCCAGGAAGCGAAGGAATTCCTGATTCGAGCGGGAGTCGAATCCCTCGGCGATGTTGGCCATGATGGAGACAGCGGCTCGCTGAACCTGATCGCGCAACCCGAAGTCCCTCGAAACCGGCCCTTCACGCGTCACCGAGTAGATGGAAGACGTCAGCTTGCGGGCGGCCTGCCATGCTTCAATGTCTTCGAACCTTTCGATTCCCAACGCACATCCCGTCCTCGGACCAACGTCGGAGACAAGCTCCGACGCTACAGCTTCTTTCGATGCCCCTCAGTTTCGACCACGGACCATGGACTACGGACCACGGACTCCATCCTCGAGGGTGACTTGCTCCCCTTCCTTCCGGTAGGTACGGCCGCAATCGCACTGGGCTCGCCCTCGTCTGAACGCGAGCTTGGCTCCACACTCGCACGCCCAGCCGTGGATCTTCGCCGGGTTCCCGTACACCACGGCGTAGGCCGGGACGTCCTTCGTGACTACCGCGCCGGCACCGACGAACGCGTGCTCCCCCAGCGTATGACCGCATACGATGGTGGCGTTCGCACCGATCGTCACGCCGCGTTTGACCAGCGTCCTCTCGTATTCGGATTCCTCGGTCGGAAAGGCCGATCGCGGCCGATCGACGTTGGTGAAAACGCAGCTCGGGCCGCAGAACACGTCGTCTTCGAGCACGACCCCCTCGTAGACCGACACGTTGTTCTGTATCTTCACGTTGTTCCCTACGGTCACGTTCGGCCCGACGAGGACGTTCTGCCCGAGCGAGCAGTTCCGCCCGATCCGTGTCCCACGCATGACGTGACAGAAGTGCCAAACCTTCGTCCCCTCTCCAATCACAACGCCATCGTCCACGTACGACGACTCGTGGACGAAATACTTACTCACGCGCCCTCCATCTCCGACGTGGCGGCCTCCAAGACCCTGAGGACTTCCACCGCGCTTTCTCCGTCGGTCCGCGGCGTCGTCCGATGGATCACGCAGTCGACGAAGTGCTCCAGTTCGAGTTTGAGCGGCTCTCCCGCACCTTGGTAGGCGACCTCCGAGCCGTCGTCGCGGTTGGCGAGAGCCTCGGTGATGCCCTTCTTGTGAAGCGTTACGGTCTGGTCGGTCTCGTCGTAGATCAGCATGCCCTCGCTTCCCACCACGGTGAGCCGCCTCCGCCGCTCGGGCCACAGCCACGAGGCGTGGATATGACTCCGGACACCTCCGGGAAACTCGAGATGGAGGTGCACGTCGTCCTCGACGCCGGGCTGGAGCCCCGCTTGGCCCACGGCGACCGTACGAGATGGCGATTCCCCCACGAGATGAAGTGTCACGGCGACGTCGTGAACGCCGAGGCTCCACAATGCGTTCTCCACGGAGCGAGCGCGTCCGAGGTTGAGGCGTTCATGATGAAGGCTCCGCAGCTGCCCGAGGCGGCCGGCCGCAAGGTACTGCTGGATCCATTGCACGGCGGGTTGGTACAGAAGAAGATGCCCGACCATCAAGATGCGACCATCCTGAGCCGCCCGCGTCGCGATCTCCATGGCCTCGACCACCGTCATCGCCAGGGGCTTCTCGACAAACAGGTCCTTGCCCGCGTCGAGGGCCTCCTTGGCCACTTCGTAGTGGGTCACAGCCGGCGTCGCGATCGCCACGGCCCGAAGATCGGACTGAAGGAGAGCGTGATGGTCGGAATAGAGGGGTGTCTCTGGGTAGAGGCCGCTCAGCTCGTTTCGGATCTCGGGGCGAACCTCTGCAACCCCCCCCAACGCTCCCAGCGCGTGGAGCGTTCGCGCCAGGTGCCTGCCCCATCCGCCGGCACCGATCAGTCCAACCTTCATAGCAGGGTGATCCTCTCGCGGTTCCTCTTCACGTTCTTGGTCGCGTTGCGTGTGTCCAGCACACGCGACGCGTGGGCGACGACCCAGTCGTAGTCCACGGTGGAATGATCCGTGGCGACGATCACGAGATCCTGCTGTTCAAGCAATTCCTCCGTCAGCGGCACGCTCTGCATCTCAACCTCCGCGTCCACGATGGCCCGGACGAACGGATCGTGGTAGCACACGTCGGCTCCGGCCTTCTTGAGCAGGCGGATGACGGCCACGGCCGGCGATTCACGGACATCGTCGAGATCGCGCTTGTAGGCCGCGCCCAGAACGAGGACCTTGGCGCGCGACGGCGCCACGCCATGTTGGTTAAGCACACGCCACGCCTTGTCGCGCACGAACTCGGGCATCCTCCGGTTGATCTCGCCGGCAAGAGCGATGAAGTGCGTACTGAAGTTGTGCTCCTTGGCCTTCCACTCAAGGTAGTGCGGATCGAGCGGGATGCAGTGTCCACCGACTCCCGGCCCCGGCCAGAACGGCATAATCCCAAACGGCTTGGTGAACGCGGCCTCCAGCACCTCCCATACGTTTAGGTCCATACAGTCGCAAAGGAGCGTCAGCTCATTCACGAGGGCGATGTTCACCGCACGGAACGTGTTCTCGAAGACCTTCACCAGCTCGGCCGCCTTGGCGCTCGACAGCGGAACGACCCGCTCGATCGTCTGAGCGTAGAACGCGAGGGCGACCTCCAGCGAGACGGGGCCAACGGCTCCCACGACTTTGGTCGTGTTCTTCGTAGTGTACCGCTTGTTGCCGGGGTCCACCCGCTCGGGCGAGTGGGCGAGGAAGAAATCGGACTCCACCTCAAGGCCGGAGGTTCTTAGGATCGGGAGCAGGACCTCTTCGGTGGTGCCGGGGTAGGTCGTGGACTCGAGGCTGACGAGCTGTCCGGCTCTCAAACGAGGTGCGATCTCCCGTGCGACGCTCTCCACGTACTTCAGGTCCGGAGCCAGATTCCTCGTGAGGGGGGTCGGCACGCAGATGACGATGACGTCCATCTCCGGAATACGTTCGAATCCCGTATCGGCAGCGACCCGCCCTTCCCGGACCAGTTCGGCCAGCTCATCGGCATTGACATCCGAGATGCAGGTCTCCCCGCGGTTCACTCTGTCGGCTCGATCCGGGTTCTGCTCTATCCCGAGGACCCGGTAGCCGACCTTGGCCTTCTCCACCGCAAACGGCAGCCCCACGTAGCCGAGGCCGATGACCCCGATCGTCGCCTCTTTCGAGCGAATCCTCTCCAGCAATCGCTTCTCAGATCCCATGTCTTCAGGGATTCTACAATAGAGCGTGCGTCGTATCCCACCGACGCAGCAGGACGACGCGGCTTTCCTGAGCCGGATCCCTTCCCGAGTTCTACCGCAGCGTCACCTGGGCCATGATCACGCCCTCGCCGCTTTCCAACGGCTCCATTGCCTTTCCGACAACGGCTCCGATTGACACCGCTGGATCGCCCTTCATCGCCACGCCGGCCGCAGATGAACTCACCAGCAGGTCACCCACAGCAATCGGTCCGTTCTCCGTTGATGTTTTGACTGGAACCCGCCCAGCGATCGCGAGAACCGGCCGATTGTCATCCCATTGGTCGGTCGCGTCATCGACATCATTGCCGAGGATGACCCCTGGCGACGTAGAGATGATCCCGGCTACACGCCGGCTGTACATCCCAGACGCTTTCCGGAAGAACCCGACGTGCTCCGGATCGATCTCCACAACATCACCAGCCTCGACCCACTCGCTCGTGTTGATCCGCTCAGCGACGTCAGCCGAGCCAACCGCGGTCGTCGAAGAATAGACCGTACCGTCGGCGTAGACGTCCCCGTCGGATTCAACCCGGAAGACCGCAGCGCCAGCCATGCGAGAGCTATCAGGGTAGCAGGCAATTAGGTTACCGCTCGATCCTTCAATCGTCAATCTGTCAGTCATATTCGCTGTCCCGACACCGAGGTCTCCACCGACTGCTGTATCCCCGTCAACGTGGAGAAGCTTCGATGGATTCGTTGTGCCGATGCCAACACGTCCGTTGTTTCTGATGACCATCCGGTCCTGCAGCGAGTCGGTACCATCCGGTGAGGTCTGGAACAAAAGACGCCCAGGCATGTCGTTCGGACCAATCGATCCGTCGAGGAAGCCTCTGATTGCGGCGGAGTACCTGTAAGCAGTCCCATCGTGAGCCATGAACAGGAAGCCGCCTAGTCCATCTCCCCCCTGCGCGGATGTAGGAGATGTGAAAGTCCCCCGTGCCTTCAAGTATACCACCGTTGGACCGTTGCTGTCATCGTCGACGACTCGGTAGCGCGCTACGATGCCAGCTGACTCAACATTAAGAGCCGATGCTGTATTACGTACGTGAACTGTGTACGCCGGTGAGTCCGTCCCGACACCGAGTCGGCCGCTGACGTACCAGTTCGTCGTGTCGTAGGCGAGCGGACCGTAGACCGGCTCGTCGGCGGGTGAATCCGCCGACCTACTCGACTCGACCGGTGCTGCCCTAAGCTCGACCTGGTCACCGGGGAGAAGCACGACCTTCCCCGTTTTGCTGACGACCAGATGACCTTCGAAATCCCAGCCTTGCGCCAGGTAGATGTAGTACCCGTTCGCCAGGCGCTCGCCCCGCTCGTTGGTTCGATCCCAGTCGACGAAGTCGCCCATGACCTGCCCAGAGCTCCACAGCTCCTTCTCCGCCAAGTCGTAGATCGTCACCCGCAGGCTCGCCACGCCGTCCGCCTCGAACCGGATCACGTCCGAATAGAGGGTGGCGGTGAATCTGACGTCGGTCGGCCCCGCCAGTACGAGGAGCGAGACGATCACTCCCGTGGTCGCAGCCAGTAGTGCGAGCGCAATCAGCCACGTCCTTCGTGTTCTTAGTAGCCTTGCCATGTCGGTGCCTCCCTTCCAGGTAAGTGATCAGTGATGAGTAATGCGTAACGAGTAACCAGCAAGCAGTGCAGTGGTTGGTGAAGTCCGGATTGCTGTCCTTCTTCTATTCCGTCTCATGATGCTTCCTCCTTCGCTAGACGCCAGTGATCGGTGATGAGTAATGCGTGATCGGCAGTCAGTGACAAGTGATGGGTGATGAGTGGGCACTAATGGGTGATGCGTGAAGGGCAACTCGATCATGCCGCCTCCTTACTTGAGGTGCCGAATCAGGCCCAGCAGAAGTCTTCGTACCGATTCGATCTGCACTAGCACCACTCCAGCGTCTTCAAGATACCCCTGTCTCTGCGCAATGAGTACTTGCGTCTCTAGCTCCGAGAGGGATCCCAATGCAATAGACAGGAACTGTATAAATTCCCTCTTCCCACCACGAGCAGCGCCTTCGGCAATGTTGGACGGCACAGAGACCGCCGCCCTCCGCATCTGGCTCACTAGAGCATACAGCTCCTCTACTGGGAAGTGTCTCGTGAACCCGTAGATCTCATCCACAAGATCCATCGCTTGTTTCCAAACTTCCAGATCCTTGTGGTTACGAGGCGTTGTCTCGTTACTCATTACTGATCACTCATCACAGATTACTGCTTCCCGCTTCACTGCCCTCTTGTCACTCTTCACCGATCACTTGTCACCGCCCGACTCATCTCACCAACAGCATGCGTATCAGTCCTTCACCCTCGGCAAGCGGCTCCATCGCCTTCCCGACGATGAACGCGCACTCCTCGGGATCGCCCTTCCTGACGAATCCGGGTCGCGATGCCGTGATGAGCAGGTCGCCCGGCTCGATCGGGCCGCCCTCGTCGCACGCCTTCACCGGGACGATACCGATGAGCGCGAGGAGAGCCTTCGGAGAATCAGTGATGAGTGATGAGTGATCTGTGACAGGGGATGGGAAATCGGTGATGGGTGATGGGTCATCGCTGACGGCGGCACCCAGGATAACACCGGGGTCGGTCGATACGACGCCGGCGACGAGCGATGAGCAGCCTCCGCGGGCCTTGCGGTACTGCCCTGGATTCTCCGGATCGAGCTCGAGGAGATCCCCCGCCTCGACGGGTTCGCTGACGACGACCCACTCCGCCACGTCGGCCCCACCGTGTTGGAAATCGTATGCATAGACTGTCCCGTCAGCGTGGACGTCCCCTCCTGCTGTGGTTCGAAACACGGCGGCCGTCTCTCCGTAGGGGGTACCAGAACCCTGAAGGGTGAAGTCATACGCGTTCTCGTTGAGGTCGGTATTGGCGACCGTGACCGTTGCTGTTCGCGTACCCGTCGCACTTGGGCTAAACCGAACGGTGAACGTCGTTGACCCAGCAGGCGCCAGCGAGGTACTCGCCGGCTGGGCGGTGACCGTGAAGTCTCCGGCATGCGCGCCGCCGATCTGCACCGTCGGCGAGCCGGTCAACAGGAGCGTCTCGGCGCCGGTGTTATGGATCGTGAACGTGTGGGAGTGTGAGCTCCCGAGGCTCACATCCCCGAAATCGGTATCGTCTGTCGCTGAGGGGGATGTGTCCCCGTCGGGGATGGAGTTTCCGAGTCCACGCACGTCGACCTCCGGCTCGGCCAGTGTCACAATCGTTATCCCCATGTGCAGATATCCACCATAGTAGCCGCCCCACGTCATCGTGTACGTGTTGTAGTCCCATGTGTCGTGGATGTACATCGTGTTCGTTGAGTCGTCGTACCCGAGCCCGACCATCGTGTGCCCCTCAAGATGAACCATCACCGGCCGGCCGGCGTCGATCTCCGCCTTGTAGTCGGCAAACGTTGCACCCTGCGTCGCCGGTGAGTACTCAGTGCCCGGACCATCCCAGTCGTAGCCAAGCAGGACGCGGTTGTACCGGTCGACAACCGTGTACCCCCTCGACTCATAAAACAGCTGAAGCCCATACCCGCCGTCGCTGGCAGTAGTCCCGTTCCACTTCACGCCGCTCGGGTAGTACCAGAACGTGGTCGAACCGTCCTTGTTCCCGTAGGCGGCCTGATTCGTCTTCATGAAGTCGCCGGTGCAGTCAGCCCACGTATGCTCCGGCCATCCCCCCGTGACAAACGGATCCGGCCCTGGATCCTGGTATGCGACCCAATAGTCGTCGACGTGGCCGCGGACGACGAGCCCGTCGTATCCCATGTGGGTTGCGCTCAGCGGACACTCCCCTGCGTAAACTCCCCACAAGCTGTTGTCCATCGGCATGACGCCCCCGTTCGTCGGGCCGGCGTACATGTTGGGAAATGCTGTCCGGTCGTAGTAGCCGGCGATCATCGCCGCCGAGGTCGCCGAGCATCCGTAGCACCAGTCAAAGGCGGGAACGTTGGATAGGATGTTGATCCCGGCCTCCGGACGAGGCACAGGGAGTTCGGCCGCCGCTCTCGCGAACCCTGCTGGAGGGTCCGGCGGTCCGCTGATGGTGACCCTATGCAAACGCACACCATCGACAACCACGAGCTCGACTGTGTAGTACTCCGTCGACTCGATGACGGTACCCTTCTGGTCTCCAGCCAGGTTCACGGGTAGCAGCATCAATGCGAGAGCTAATAGGATCGGGAGCAACGCGACGCGTGATTTCCAGCCGATGCGCTTCATCGCGATTTGCCCTCCGTCCGATCCCGAGCTTCTCTGCACCCTCCGGCGTTTCATCCACTACCGCGCACCTCAGCGTGTTGCCTGTAGTTCGTAGTGCGTGGACCACCGCCACAAGATCCTTGTGGTTTTTGGCCTCACCCGCTCACTCATTGCCGACTACTCACCAGCCATCTTGCCCAGCTACGGGATGATCAACCCTGCGGACTTCGCTGCATGCGACAGATCCTCGTCGAATGAGAGGAACGAGACTTCGGCACTGATACCGTCTTTCAGGATGAGGGCCGAGGCGAGTTGCAGGGCGTCGTAGGCCCGGAGTGCATGCTCCTCCGCGAGATCTCCCGCTCGACGAACCAGTTCGGCTGTAACTTCGAGGACGAGGAATCTCTTCCAGTCTTCCTTCAGCCCGGTCACGGCGTGACCGAGATCTTGCTTTTCGATCCGCGACTCCCTCTGCGCTCGAGCGAGCGCAGCGCGAGCCTCTACGTACGAGACGCGAGACGCCGCAACGACGCTGGCGAGTTTGACAGCGTCCCGGACGGTGTCCGTCCCGTCTTCCGACACGTAGAGCTTGATCAGCGCGCTCGTGTCGAGGTAGAGGATCATCGTCGGTCTTCAATGATCGTTCGCGCCAACGAGCTGCCCTTGACCGTAATGGGACGACGCGCGCCTCTCGGCTTCTCTCCCGACCACGAGACCAATCCCTCATCGACCATGGCCTGCAAACCGTACTCCTGTTCCACGGGGCTCGGGGGGATGAGCAAGGCGATGGGCTCTCCTCGTTGCGTCACAACGAGCCGTTCGCCGTCCGCCACTCGACGAAGATACTTGCTGAGTCGATCCCGAAGCTCGCGTACCCCTACGGTCGTCATTCTTTCCTCCTTTGTTTGTCGCCACATTGTGCCTTTAATGTGTACACATGTCAATCGAGGCAGGCCGGGGATGAGAATCGAGTAATGCGTGATCAGTCATGCGTGATGGACAGCCAGTGATCAGTAACCAGTGACCAGTGATGAGTAACGAGTGATGAGTGATGCGTGAAGGGTAACGCAATCATCCCGCCTCCTTCTTGAGGTGCCGGATCAGGATTCGCTCGCGATCCAGTTCACCCACTGGCGACGGCCTCCAGGTAGTCCTCGTGGATGTGTCGGAAGTCCTCGAATTCCCGCACTGTCTTGAACGCAACCTCGTACAGTGCACTCTCATCGCGGCAGTACAGGACGCATCCGTCCCTCAGCACGCGACTGCGAAGATGAAGGGGCAGTTGCTGGAAGATGTGGATGTCGAGACCGAAGCGAGAGAGGTACGTCAGCCGCTTTCGGGAGCAGAGGGGAGTCCCCGCACAATCCTCCTGAAGGACGAGGCAGACGTCGACGTCCGATCGAGCGTGGGCGTCACCACGAGCCTCGCTGCCGAACAGAAGAACGGCGAGAACATCGCCATCGCCCTGCACTGAGGCGACCAGCCGCTCCATGATGATGTCTTTCCGAACTGCCACCTCTTACTCCTTTTCGCGAACGCAATGGACGGTCGTGATCATCCATTGTAGCACGCAGCCGGGGCGGGGAGCGGAGGGCGCGGTTCGTGGCACCCGTTTCGAAGCCTCTGATTCGCCGGTGGAGGGTGGCGAGACGGTCCGGAAGGCCGTCTCGCGCCGGCCCTCTCTTGCAGTATGACGTGCCACCAGGGCATGGATGGAGAGGCGTGACTTGCAGAACCAGTGTTGCTGAATCCTCACAAACTGGCCTGGAACCCTCCGAGGTATGTGCTCCCCAGGGTCGACGGGATGAGAGCGAGGTCGATGCTGAGAGGCCCGACAACGATCCCCAAGCCGACGGTCGGCCTGAACCGAGCGCCCGGGTCCAGCACGTCGTACCGCTGGATGCCGGCGCGAACGGAGATCCCCGCCCACTGGAAGGCCGTTCCAAGCGAGAGGTTGACCTCACCGGCTTCCTCCCAGTACTTCGACTCCCCGTCCGCAGGCGGACGGCGCGTGGAGAACTCGGCGTCCAACTCGACCGTCCAGTCACCTCTGCTGATGGGAGCCGACAGGGCGATCCCAAGACGGTTGACCCATGCGACTCGGTCAACGACCAGCGTCTCCAGCGAGTTCCACCGGATCGACGTCCATCCGACATCGCGCGAGACGACCGCCATTGTCAGGCGCAGTCCGCTCAGCCCGATCGTGTATCGAGCCCCGACATCGAAGCCTAGGCCCGAGCCATTGTCCCCAGGAATCCCGAATTGGTAACTCTTGACAGCGATGCCAACCGCGAGCCGATCGAGGCGAAGTCCACCGGCTACGTGGTAGACGTCGTACAGATCCGATGTCACCACGACCGCTCCAGCGAACCAGTTATCAATCGCGTGCCACCCACCGATGGTGTTGAAGGTGAACAACCCCGCGTTCCGCTGCTCCAGCCCCCCGCCGACGACCGTGCCCGGCGATTGGACGGTCGGCGCGGGGTTCCAGAACGGTGCCGTGAAGTCGTCCGCGAGAGCGACCTGCGCGCTCCCCATGCCACGACCGCGAGCACCGAGCCCGTCGCGCAGGAAGTGAGCCGCGTCGCCAGCAGCTGACTCGGCAGAGCCGCTTGCCGGCAGGGCAAAGAGAGCGAGCAGCCACAACAGCATACTCAGGCGACCAACCACCGACAGGCGACTCGAGCGCATTCGTGAAACCTCCGATTCGCTGTTGCGGCCCAGAAAGCCGAACTGACAGTAGCCGATGCCGACGTCGACGGCAACTGCATCTCGAGACGTACTCCACAACAAAGCGAAGGGGCTGGGTAGCCAGGCGAGTCGTCCTTCCCTACGACGGGGGCCGCCACAACTCACCCTTGACACTGGAGATCCATACGGAGCGGACTCTCAATGCGATACCGGAATCCCCCCCTCGGGTCAGGCTGCAATGGCCGACGAATCCTTACGTGAAGGTCTTGAGAAGGGTCCATGCGCCCAACACGCAGGTCAAGCTTGCAATAACGATCCGAAGGTCGATCCGACGGGCGATCGCACGCGTGGTCCACGCCGCTACCGGCGCGGCCACCAGCGCTCCAGCGACAATCGGCAGGCAGGTTCGCCAGTTCTCGTGGAACCACCCTGTGCCTCCGTTGAACGCGAGATACAGGGAGAACCCCACTGCGCAGATAAGTCCCTCCGCGATAGATGTGGCGCCGATCGCACCTCTCGTGTGATGCCCGGACAGGATCTGCCCAGAGACAACCAGAGGCCCGTATCCACCACCGGAGATGCCCTTGTTGAAGGCGGAGACGACCCCCAACGCGAAGATGCGCGGCCACGAGAACCGCAACTGGACCTTGCGGAACACGAAAACGAGGATCCCCATGGCAAGGACCATGGCGCCGATGTATCCCTTCAGGACCGAGGTGGATATGTTGACTGCAACGAACACCGCCACGACGGCTCCGACAATCCCTGTGGAAGTCAGCACAAGCACGATGCTGCGATCACGGCTGCCACGTTGCAGTGAGATGTTGCCCAGTTTGTGGTGGAACGCGCCCGCTGTCAGCCCGCTGAGGAACTCAGAGAAGAGGACGGTGGCAACCACCACCATCGGTGGGTAGCCGAGGAGCAACAGAACCGGAGTCAGAGTCGTCCCGTACCCCATTCCCAAGGCCGAATCTACATACTCGCACAAGAACGCCATGACCAGCAGGACCCCTGCCATGAAGCACCTCGCACTCCACTTGGGCTATATTTAGAGTACACGACTCCGGCAGGCTCGTCAATCCTCGGCTGTTCGTGCACGCCGTCCTACGTCGTGCGAGCCATTACCCCCTCTGCTTAGGTGGCGACGACGCCTGACGATCGCTATACTCCATTCAGAGTACAGGAGGGACGTATGCCCGACCGTGTGACTCTCAAGATTCCGAGACCGCTCTACGAAAGGCTTCAGCGCGTCATTCGAGACACGGGCTACCGAAGCGTCAACGAGCTTGTGGTCCACGTGCTCAGGGATCTCGTCGCCCATCACGCGTCGAGCAGCTCGACAGTACTCTCAGCGGAAGAGGTCGATCTCATTCGGCAACGTCTTCGTAACCTCGGCTATCTGGATTAGTTGAAACGACAGGAGGCTGTTTCACGTGAAAGCGCAAAGGGAAGGGTTCGTCCTTTGGTTCACCGGACTGTCGGCATCGGGGAAGACGACGCTTGCTAAGGCGGTAGAGAAGGAACTGATCGCGCGAGGAATCTACAACGTCCAGAGGCTCGACGGAGACATCGTCCGTCAGGATCTGACCCGAGATCTTGGATTCTCCAAAGAGGACCGGGACGAGAACATTCGCCGGATCACATTCGTCGCCGAGCTCCTTTCCACAAACGGGGTCGCCGCGATGTGCTCGTTCATCTCGCCCTATCGAAATGCGCGCGCCAACGCACGTGCACGGTGCCGCAACTTCATCGAGATCTACGTGGAGTGCCCGATGGAGACGTTGGTTGAGCGAGATCCCAAAGGCCTGTACAAGAAGGCCCTGGCGGGAGAGATCAAGGGATTCACCGGGGTTGACGATCCCTACGAAGCTCCAGAGTCGCCCGAGATCACCGTTCACACGGGCGCCGAGACGGTCGAAGAGTCGACCCAGAAGATCCTCAGATTCCTCGAGGAGACCGAGCTTGTCACCGTCTCCGGGATCCGGAGCGCTCAGGCGGCAGCCCCGACGGACCTCGTCAGTCGGATCGCCGAGCACCCCGAGAATCTTCCCGCTCCTAGCGGACCGGCCGTCGTCCTCTCGGACGCGCTCCTCTGCGAACTGGACGCGATCGGCTGTGGGCTTTACAGCCCCTTGACGGGCTTCATGATCGAGACGGAGTACGCACGTGTTGTCGACGCCATGCGCCTCCCCGATGGAACCGTCTGGGCAATCCCCGTCGTGCTTCCTGTGCCGGTCGAGTCTCTCGAGACGATCGAGCATGGCATGGTCCTCCCTCTGCGCGGCAAAGATGGCGAAACCTATGGACTCCTCGAGGTCAAGGACGCCTTCCTCCGCGACCTGAAGAGGGAAGCCGAAGCCGTTTACGGAACGACGGACAGCGAGCATCCGGGGGTCGCTCGCGTCCTTACCGAGTCCAAAGCTGCAGTCGGGGGAGACGTCCATCTCTTGAAGCGAGCACCGATCACGTCGCATCCGAAGCACCTCGACCCGGCGGAAACGCGGAAGGCGTTCGCTGAGAAGGGATGGGAAACCGTCGTCGCGTTCCAGACGAGGAACCCGATCCATCGTGCCCACGAGTACTTGCAGAAGTGCGCCCTCGAGTCCGTCGACGGACTGTTCATCAACCCGCTGATCGGCGACACGAAGGAGGGCGACATCCCGGCTAACGTACGAATGGAGTGTTACCAAGCACTCCTCAACGAGTATTATCCGAAGAATCGCGTCCTCCTCGGGACGTTCCCGATCCCGATGCGCTACGCCGGACCGCGCGAGGCGATCCATCACGCGATCTGCCGGAGAAACTACGGATGCACGCACATCATCATCGGCCGCGATCACGCAGGCGTTGGCAACTACTACGGCACGTACGATGCACAGCGGATCTTCGATCGCTTCAACCCGCGGGAGCTTGGGATCGAACCCCTCAAGTTCGAGCACGCGTTCTACTGCACGCGCTGCGGACAGATGGTCAGCAAGAAAACCTGCCCACATGACAAGGAGCACCACGTCTTCCTCTCGGGGACGAAGGTCCGGGCTCTGCTGCAGGAGGGGAAGGATCTGCCGGTCGAGTTCACCCGCCCCGAGGTGGCGGAGATCCTCCGGAAGAGCGTGGCCGGATGAAACGTCTGGCGCTGATCGGTCTGGACTGCGCCGACCCCACGTTGCTCCAAGAGCTCCTGGCCGAACTTCCGACGTTGCGGGAACTGGTCGAAAGCGGGAGCTTCAACCAACTTCGTTCGGTCGATCCTCCGATCACCATCCCGGCATGGATGTGCATGATGACCGGAAAGGATCCCGGGCAGCTCGGCGTCTACGGGTTTCGCAACCGTCTTGACCACTCGTACGAGAGCCTGCAAATCGTCACCTCCACGGCGTTTTCGGACGCGAACCCGATTTGGGATACCCTCAGCCACCACGGACGTCGCTCGATCTTGCTCGGCATTCCAGGGACGTACCCGCCGAGGCCAGTCGCTGGTCACATGGTGACCGGTCTTCTCACGCCGGGGCCCGGCACGGTATTCACATATCCGCCAACTCTCAAGGAAAGCATACGACGATGGGTCGGCGATTTCGTCTTCGACGTCTCCGCCATCGCGACTGAGGACGAATCGAAACTGATCGACAGGATCCACGGAATGACCGCTCAACGGTTCGAGGTGGCCCGCCGTCTTGCCAGTCACAACGACTGGGATTTCTTCGCGATGGTCGAAATGGGCCCCGATCGGATGCATCACGCGTTCTGGGTGCACCACGATCCGCTACATCCCCTTCACGACCCCCAGAGCCCGTACTGTGACGCCATTCGAGACTACTACCGATTCTTGGACGGAGAGATCGCCTCCCTCGTCGAGGTTCTCGCAGACGACGTGCGCATCTGTATCGCTTCCGATCACGGGGTCCAGCGACTGGAAGGGGGAATCGCAATCAATGAGTGGCTGATCCGAGAGGGACATCTGGTCCTCAAGAAGTACCCTGCGGAGCCAACGCGAATCGAAGATCTCATCGAGCGAGGTCTTGTTGAGTGGGACAAGACGGCGGCCTGGGGAGCTGGTGGGTACTACGGGCGCATCTTCTTCAACGTAGCGGGGCGTGAGTCCCGTGGAGTGGTTCCCCCAGCTCGGTACCCCGTGCTTCAGGACGAGATCGCCGCCGGAATCGAGGCGATCCCAGATGAAGACGGAGAGTCTTTCGGGAACCGGGTCTTGCGTCCCTCAACCACATACCGGGCGGTCCACGGCATAGCCCCCGATCTTCTTGCTTATTTCGGGGGACTCAGCCACAGATCGATTGGGACTGTGGGCTGGAACCGTGTTCACCTGCGGGGAGAGAACGCAGGTCCCGGTACTGCGAATCACGCTCCGGAAGGGATCTTCCTCTCATCGCAACCGACTGGACGTGACAATCCCCACTCCATCTTGCAAGTCTACGACTTCATCCTTAGGCAGTTCGGGATTTCGGAGAGATAGCTTGCACGTGCAATTTCGCTCTCTTCGAACGGCAGCGAGAGGTTCGTCTTGAATCTGAAAGCTGAAAGAAGGTAATGAATTTGACGCATCCGGCTCCAGCGTCTATAACGTCACACTAGAGGTGAGGAATGGACGATCGAGAAGTCGAACTCATCGACTACTTGCGGGCCCTGTGGCGACAGAAGTGGGTTATATTGGTCACGGTCGCTGCCGCGGTCGCAGCAGCATGGGGAGCGAGTCGAGCGATCACGCCGACCTACCGAACGGAAACGAGCCTCCTGTTGCTGCCCCCGCTTTCGAGTCAGCTGGACGCTGAGGCCGTCGGAAGCAGACTGGCACCGGAGGCCTACGAGGAACTCGCTGTCTCAACGAGTTTACTCCAGATCGTTATGGAGAAGGCCGGGCTGCCTGAATCCGAGAGCATCGAGGGTCTGAAGGACCGGTTCTCCGTGTCCGTCAAGCGGCTCAGCTCCGAAGGGGAGCTGCTGTTGAGCGCAACAGTCCGGGGATCGGATCCCGATCGGCTCCCCGACATCGCCAAGGCATGGACAGCGGCCTTTGCCGACACCTACGGAGAGCTGTTTCAGGATCGAAACGCGAGATCGTACGACTACATCAGCGAGAACTACGCCGAGACGGAGGCCGAGCTCGATGCCTTGATCGAAGAGCGCACGGCTTACCTCGACGATCACCCGCTCGTGGTCCTGAAGGCCGACGCAGAGGCCCTTGAAACAACTCTCACGTCCAACAGCACGGAGATCTTGAACGCGAAGCAGGAGCTCGAGACCGCGAAGACCTACTTAGCAGCTCGGGAAGGGAGCCGTGCTTCGCAGCTACCCACATACGTCCTTACCAGTGACGTGGATCCGACCACACTGGCCGGCGCGCTCGCGTACGGCCTCTCGGCCAGCGAGTACGAAGCGCTCGCCGAGGCCCGAATCAAGGACCTCGAGCAGACGACGGTCGCCATCACCGAGGAGCTCGCCGCGAAGCAGCGGGAAATCAACGCGGCGGAAGCGACCCTAGCCGAGCTGGATCGGAAGATCGGCCTGCTGGAGCAAGCCTCCGCAAGTCTGGCTGCCAAACTCCAGGACGCGAAGATCGCCCTGGCTGAGACGCCGGAGCCGATTCGCGTCATCGACGAGCCGCTCGTCCCTCGCTCTCCAATCGCGCCGAGGAAGACTACGAACATCGCCGTCGCAGGATTCCTCGGACTGATGGTCGGGACGCTCCTCGCGTTCTTCGTCGACTACCTTGCGCGAGTCCACGAACAGGAGGACACTCTCCAGCCAGCGGAGGGCCGTGGTTCAGAGCAGCTTGGAAGCGAACAAGCCGACGAGGTAGCCGAGACCGGCAGCACAGAGGATAGGAAGAACTCGCCACCGCAGGAGGCGCATAAGAAACATTATAGCGGCCAGCCATGAGCCATTCATGGATGCGCCGTGTGCGTTCTCCCAGGATTTGGCAGAGGGAGTTACAAGCCTCTGGCTGCGAATACCCCGATGAGATAGCCGAGGGCGCTGGCCACTAACAACGGATAGACTCGATAGCTCATCCAGCGTGCCATAGTGCCCACAGGGTTCCCTGTACCGCTCATCGACGCAACGCCAAGCGTGATGCACATAACAGACTTGTGGCCTCTTCCGAACGGACGCGTGGCTTGTTTCGTGGAAATGAGGCGACGATTGAGGAGCCACAGATCCTGTAGCTCGCACCTTGTACGCAACGTCAGAGAATGTGGAAGGCAAGCTCCGCCCAGCGTCGGGCACAAGGCTCGCCGCTACAGTACAGACGTCCCTCGCTCGTAGACCCAGACGGTTTCGTGAGCTAGTACCTCGGAGAATCGCCCGGAGCGCAGGCGAGCAAACTCGTCCTCTGTGTACACGAGAAGATCGACAGGGACGGGAAGCGATGTTGTTTCCCACCCTCGCCTGCGGTGTTCAAACCGAGGAACCGCCGACGCAACGACAGCGATGACATCCAAATCGCTGCCCACGCTCGCATCGCCCCGCGCGTACGAGCCAAAGTAGCCGATCCGAAGGACCTCGGGCTTGGAGGCGGCCATCCGGCCGGCCCAGTCGCGTACCGCAGTGTCTACTTCACTCGCCTTCGGCCACGTGAGCACGGGCGAGTTCAAGGATCTCACCGGCATAGCGAATCGCCTCCTCGCTTTGGAGACCCCCGTAATGCTCAAACGGCGCCCCTTCGACGTGCCCATTCGGGTACCGCGATGCCACGTAGTACGAGTCCAGAACGTGCGCCTTGTCGACCAAGCTCGCGTCCGCTTGGACCTCCACCGGCAGCTCCTTGAGCAGCTTGGCAACAACATGTCCCCACGCCTCTTGTCCCAAGGAGAGATGGAGTGCCTTGAGCGCCTTCTCGGCGGCCTGGTAGCTCGCGAAACACGCCCACTCGTGGCGACTCGACGCTTGCGATTCACGGGCTTGGTCAAGGTCGCGCTCTGCCTGAGCAAACCAAT
>Ga0315545_1000098_pt1 | contig 87583 bp, 52 predicted proteins | sample SalMarSW160210MG_FD_203096 | JGI IMG/M metagenome (GOLD analysis project Ga0315545, IMG submission 203096) | Salt marsh sediment microbial communities from the Plum Island Ecosystem LTER, Massachusetts, United States - Salt Marsh Sediment SW1602-10 ... | reverse complement strand
GAGTCCTGGAAATCCCCAAACAAATCATGCGACCAAAGAAAATCGTCATCACGAATGCCCAAATGTAGTGACTGAAAAATCGGGGTTCTCCTATATTCCTCACTACAAAGTGCGGAAGTTAGGCTAATACCCTCCAACTTTCCCTCCAAGGCATGCTACTTGTTGCTCGTAGCATGCAGCAGTCACTCTGACGCCCGAAGCAGGGATCACCACAGTGCCTCCGAATGGCAGCATAACTTAACCAAAATAAGATTGACTTTCTGCTGCCACTTTGTAACATTAGGTCATGCATAAAGGGTACGATCCCCGAGGAGTCGCCGGGACTCCCGGTCTTTGGATCCGGAGCCAAAACGGGACCAAAGGACCTGCGACCGGAAAGGCATAAACGTCCAATGCAGGCTTTCAGAATTCCCACGCCCATGCTATGTCTGGGGAAGTGAACTCTTGCGCGAAGCTCGGTGATGCAGGGAGGAAAGACATGGGGGTTGAGCTTCACGACATATTGGAGGAAGCTTCGCAACGCCACGCTCTGCCAGCAGTCATTGCGTACCATCGGATTGACGGACCAGGGTCCAGCTTGGACTTGCGTGAGTTCCAACAAGCCCTGTGGCGTTTGCCAGCGATGCCGGATGACCTATGGGCCGACCCTTCCATGGCGTGGACGCGTGGGCTCCCGAGGACGGTGGGGATCACAATTAGCTCAGGCACAAGAGTAGAAGCCAGGCCTTTGAAGCCGGATCTGATTGCGGTTGAGAGCGTCGACGAAGGCACCAGAGTTAGGGGCAAGCCGGGCACCATCCGTCCGACCAAACGGAAATGGCTGCTCAAGATTCTGGATATATTCGGCCTCCGCGGCACGGAATTTGTAACACAAAACCTGCAAACTGATACGCTGTTCGCCGGGCTAGGCGGCTCGGCAACTGTTACTACTGCAGTTTGCATCCTCGCAAACGAGTTAGCGGGGCGTCCCCTCGGCGCTATGCAGATCATCGCTATGGCATCGAGAATGGAGCAGGACCTCGGCATCAGCATCACTGGTACGCAGGAGCAGTCTAATGTGGTCTTCGGCGGGATCAGAGATTACGTTTGGTTTCCATGGGGGATACCAGGCCAAGAAGCCACCGGGTACGGCCAATCCTTGCAGTCGGAGCTCATCCCCCCTGGGGACTATGCGGAACTCGAGCAGCGCATGGCGGTGTTCCACACAGGCCAACCGCGTGCCAGCACTAATGTGAATTCCGCATGGAGAAAGGCGCTGGCGACAGCCAGAGGATTTAAGCTTCACGCCAGAAAGCCAGACATCGCGTACCGCTTTCGCGAAGCACTCCGCCTCCGAAGATGGGATAAGGTCCTTGCTGCGATCCAGGGCTACCGGGAAACTCGAACGGAACTTTGCCCCGCTTACATGGCGGGAGCCGTTGAAATCACAGCGCTCGCGGAATCAAGGGGATGCGCCTCCTTCCCTCTTGGGGCAGGTGGAGGGGGGGCGGTGCTGATATACTCGCCCGATCCTGAATCTCTCCGTGGTCTCCGCGAAGACCTGCGTAAGACTCACAAGGAAATTCCTTTCGAGATAAGGAAGAAAGGGCATAGACTAATTAATCTGCCTTTGCGATCGCCATCGAGCGAAGAAACCAAGCACTGACAAGGCAAAAGAGGAGGGGGAACCATGAATTCTCAGGTCAAGCCCATGCATCTAAGAGTTTTGAACTGGAACATAGGCGGGGCGAAGTATCTTGGGCTGCGCAAGCCTGACAGAGGAAACTTTCGGCAAGACCTGAAGACAGGTCTTGAGGATCTCCTAAACAAATACAAGCCACACGTGATCACCATACAAGAGATCGTGGAGTACGCCGAGCCGGGGGAAGCGAAAGAACAGATCCTTGAGGTCCCTCATGGCTACGCGTATCACCCGTGCATCTTGATAGATACCAACCGCCACCCATACGTAAGCAAATGGGCAAAAATCCAAAGGAAGGGGAATTGGCCTCGCCATTCTTACTTCGGACAGGGTAGCGCGATGCTGTGGCAAACAGACCTACCCCACTTCCCTGTATTTGCGTTGCCGGATACGAATATCAAACACAGCGGTAATCAACACGTTGAAGATGTCATTCTCATGTCGGGCCTTTACTTCGGCGACCGCAATACTGAACCGAGAGCAGCGTTAGTGGCCCACTTTGTGATCAGCAAGCACCTGCAACAAAAAACCAGGCTGACCAAACCATTGGATGTTTTCGTGGTCTGCCTCCATTTGACAACTCTGATGAACGAACGAGAGGGAATTCCCGAAATTGATCAGAGAGCTTCGGACGTTAGAATGGAACAACTCGACATTGTCTTGGATGGCATCGTATCCCGCTATAACCTGTGGGGAGAGTGCGGTTTCCTCTTCCCGGGGGAGCGCGTGCTTGTGCGAGACCGCACTTCCGATCGTTTCTCGGCGATCTGGGTACTCACCGGCGACTTCAACTTTACAGAGGAATCATCGGAGTACAAGCGGATCACGCGAATGAACTTTATCGATGTCTGCCCCGATAAGGACCAAGGGACGAAAGGAAGCGAGTTTCGTGGGAATGCCACAATCACCTGCGACTACATTTTCGCCGGCCCGAAGTACGTATCATTGGAGCCAACGATCATTGAGAACGCGGTCCAAAACAACCCTAAACCAGACTACTCGGTTAAAGTGTCAGACCACTATCCCATCTTCGCGGAGGTACCTCTCACTCTCATGGAAAAACCCAAGTGAGGCCTACCTCTCTTCTGCCAACGCAACGAGATGGCGGAGGCGACCCTGAGACGATTATACGACTTTGCTCTCCTGCGCGCCGGACGTCTTAGGTCTGGAGGGCCAACTGAACGGAACCGTGAAGGCTAATATTGTCCAGCTTCGTGACAAGGAACTGCGTGAAAGCGGGGACGTCCGCCTCCCGATTCGTGTATCGCCCGGGATCCGCTTTCAGCTTCTTGACGGCAGCCCGAACCGTCAGCCGGGCATTTTTCTCGGCAACACTCCCGAAAACCTCCACGTAAGGCAGCAGGGGATAGCTCTGGATCACGGCCGCGAAGGCGTGCGCGAGGTAGCTGGAAGTATCCTCCACGATGTTCTTTGCGATGGGATCAATTCCCTGCCTCGACCTCTCCTGTCTTTTGTACACCGTAAAAACGTCTTCTGCCCGAACTTGGTTGAGTAGCATCCAGGGATCCATAGCGTCAGCTTGCGCCTGCTCTTCCTTTCCCTTACCTCGCCCGAGTCTGCGCATCGTTTCAAGGATGATGGGCTGCTGTTTGATCCTCTCCGGCTTGTCGCTTTCGTACGCATCCACCAGCAGTCTGATGGTTCTGTTGCGAATGCCCGTTCCGGAGATATACGCCTCGATACATCCCCTCTTTCCGCAACCGCATTCGGGCAGTTGGTCGTAAGGGTCAACATTGACCACGTTATGTCCCCATTCCAGCGACCTCCCTTCCTCATCCTCGAACATCCTCCCGTCAACCATTATCTGCAAGTTCGTTCCCGTCCCGATCGTCATGGCGGCATGGTAGCGGGAGTTTGGAAACTTCAATCCGTGGCCGCGGCTCTTGGCAGCATAGACCACAACAGCCACATCGTTCCTGATTCGCACAGGTCTCCCAAACTTCTTCTCAAGCTTTCCGGGGAAGGTCAACGGCGTGAAAGTGCAATTCGCCGGATGCTTGATCTCGCCTCTTCTCTCGTCGGGCTGGCCGGCGGCGCCTATCCCGAAACATTCGATCTGGGAAATCTTCCGCCCGGCGGATTCGACGCTTTCCTCGACCAGCTTCAAAATCTGCTCGGTGACGCTTTGGTTTTTCGCGTGGAGGGTTCTCGCATGGGAACTGGAGAAGTCCACCTTCTCGCTCTTGATGCCGTGGAGCTGTCCTGCATCATCCCCCACACAAACCCTGACCTTGTCGCCTCCCATGTCAATTCCCACGACGTATCTGGCCATGAATCCTCCTCCGATTCCCGCAAAGCGTTTTAGTCCTTCAAAGACTAATCCTCACAGCAAAAACCCGAACTGTCCCGCGCGATAATCTTGCGCGGAAGGAGCAGACAACGCCACCATTTAACCGTCGAATAGTCCACAAACGATTTTCCGGGTACACATATCTGTTTTGGACCCGGCAGCTTTTGCGTAGCCGATATTTATTCTCTTTTTATTGGTTCAGAAAACCTGCAAATGCTTGTCGTTCATTCAGCCTTTTGAAATAGTGTTTGCGGAGAGCTAAGTTAAGCCCTGCGACAAGGCGGCAACCGGTGGCGTTCCGCTTCCATGGGGTCATACCGAAGAATCGTTTTAGAATCGCTCCAAAAGAATATACCTGTCTGTTTAGGCGCGAAAAGCCCTCTAAGAGTTCATCGGAAGTCATGCTCCTGGGTTGAAATAGTAGTGTCCCGGCAGGATATCCATGTAGCCACCACTTAGGGTCAAACAACCTCCGCTCGTTCAAAAGTCGGGTGTATAATCGGGTTCCGGGATATGGAGCCAGAATCTGGAGCTGGACGCCATCCAGGCGCTGTCTCATTGAGAACTCAAACGTTTGGTCGAAGACATCCTTGTTTTCATGGTCAAAGCCGAAAACGAAGGTGCCCAGTATAGCAATGCCTTCGCCGTGGAATCGGCGCATTGCCTCGGCAAAACTGATCCTCAGGTTTTTCATTTTCTTCATCTCATTCTGTGTTTGCTTCTGTACGGACTCGAATCCGATCAACAGCGCCATGCACCCCGAATGTCTCAATAAGCGTAGTAGGTCCAAATCCTCCGCCAACGAAACTGTTGCCTGACCCACCCATAGCCGCCGAAGAGGTATCATTTCAGTAAAAAGCTTTTTTGCCATAGACCGGTTCAGTCCAAGCGCGTCATCAACGAAGAAAAGATGAGGCGAATCAATGGACTCTACCTCGGCAATCACCTCGGGGACCGGCCGGAGCCGATATTGATGCCCCATGACGCGGCCGATTGAGCAAAACTCGCAATCGTATGGACATCCGCGAGATGCCTCGATTCCGAAAGCCAAAGGGGTATAGCCGTTGCTTGCGGGCGTGGGATAGAGGTCTCGCCGTGGGTGCGGCATCTCTTTAAGGTCGGTGACCTTACCGGCCCGATACACTTTTTGCATCTGCCCTGACCCCGCGTCGGATACAAGCCGTGGCCAGACCGCCTCCGCTTCTCCCACAACCACAGAATCTGCGTGCTCTAAGGACTCGTCAGGTAAGACAGTCGGATGGACTCCCCCCATCACCACTTTCACGCCGCGCCGGCGATAGCCGTCTGCCAAGTGATATGCTCTCTTCGCGAGGTCGGTCATTACTGTGATTCCCACCAGGTCCACGTGTTTATCGGGCTCATCGGGAGCAAAAGCCTCATCCACAATCGTGACCGCATGACCGGCGGGCGTGAGCGCCGCCAGAAGCGGGAGACTTAATCGCTGGACCTTGAACGTCTCGGGGCTGGAGTTACTACCTTTACTTTGTTCATGCGGTGCTATAAACTTTATGTTCGTTTGGCTATCCTCCTTCGACCGGAATGACGACTTCGTTTTTTAGTTTCGGGACAACAATCTTTTACCGCGTCACCATATAACCTCGCCGCCGGTGATGCCCGGCGCCCATACGGATTATGTAACTTGACCTGCCGCTGGCGAGAAACACCACCATGTTGGCAACTTCTTCGTAGGTGCATCAACGCTTCAGGGGACTTGCTCGTCGTCGGTCTTTCGTGCTCTTTCAGGGTCAGCCTCAGCCCTTCGAAGTTTACGCCGGAGAAGACGACCTTCGCTCCCTCCTTTAGCAGCCGGGAGGCGATTCCCTCGCCCAAAACCTGAGCTGCCCCCGCAACGATTGCAACCTGCCCTCTCAGTGCTCTGGTTCATAAATTCGGTCACGTATTTTTTTTGACGGGATAACAGGATGGACGGGATTCTTGGAATCCTGTTTATCCCTGCGAAGGGTCCTTGACCTTTCGCTTTACCTCCACTTTCCGCTCTCCGAAATGCAAGACAAGGCCTACCCCGCGTTTCGCGGGGTGGCGATGAGATAATTGACAAGCTATATCTCATGAGCACTGACCAGGGGCCTCACGGACCTCAGTTCCACAATGACGGTATCTCCTTCGACCCTGCTGGGGCGGGGCAGTGCGAACTCTCCGACAACTTGTCAGCCAATTGCTTGTTCTTCCTGGTTTTTCAGAGTGCCCCACGCGGGTTCCGATTTACTGGATACCTCACATTCCTCGAACGATCCCCGCCGGAGGCGGGGTTATCCTGTCGAAGGATTCCCTTCACCCCGCACTATACGTTACGGTACTTGCGAACGGGTGTACTAAGTCCCATATTCCCCAGTGAAATCAATCACGCTCTTCAGCCCTTCCCCCTTCTTGGTGGTGAGGATGCCCTCCACGATCCTTTCTAAGGGAAACCGATGAGTGATAACTTTCGCGGCGTCAATCTTCCCGCTGCTTATCAGTTCGAGGGCTTTGACGAACTGCGCTCTGTAAGAGGCGAACGCGCCAAAGACAGAAATCTCGCGGTAGTGAACGAGGTTTGAATCGAAGGTGATGGTGGGCTTATCCTTGGGCAGTCCCGCGAAAAAGCTGACCCTTCCCATCTTCGCCGCCATCCGGAGAGCGTGCATCTGCGCTTGGTGCGAGCCGCACGCCACGATAACCACCTCCGCCCCAAGTCCTCCCGTTTCCTCCACAACCCTCTCGACGGACGAGCCATCTCGCCCGTTCACAATTACGTCCGGCTCGAACCGCTCGGCCATTTTCAGGCGCTTCTCGTCAATATCTACCATGATTGTCTTAGTGGCGCCCGCCGCTTTCGCCAGCATCAGGTGCATGCTGCCGATTGGCCCGGCGCCCACGACAACCACCGTATCCCCCGCCTGAATCTTGAGATACTTCTGGCCGTTGATGCAGCAAGACAGCGGCTCCACCATCGCCGCTTCCTCGTAGGGCATCCCCTCCGGCAGTTTGATGATGGCGTCCTGCCGAACCGCCTCCGCCGGAACAACCACGTACTCCGCGAAACCGCCTGCCTTCTCGTACCCGATATGCGTTGCGTCCGGACACATATTGACCAGCCCTTTCTCGCAGTACCGGCAATGCCCGCATCCGATGCTCGTAACAACCGTCACGCGGTCTCCCGCGGACCATCCCTCTACGCCGTCACCGACCTCCACAATGTCCGCCGCAATCTCGTGCCCGAGGATTGCCGGGGGAACAACGTTTTTCTGACCGTGAAAGTATATTCTCCCGTCCGTGCCGCACACGGCGCACGCCTTCACCGCGAGCAAGACTTCGCCGTCGCCGCACTTCGGCTTCGGCGCCTCCTTGACCTCGATCCTCTCCGGTCCCATGAACACCGCCGCCTTCATCATCTCATCCTTCTCCGCCATATCCTTTTCTCTCCCTTCCATTCAATCAAAAGCCTTGATACGCGCAAAAGTACCTCCTGCCGATACGTCGCCAAAAACACATCCGCCGACAATCGCTTCCCGGGAACATCATATCTGCTTCATCAGCGGATAGAGTTTCATGTACTTCTCGAACTTCTGCTCGTATTTCTCGACTCTCTCGTTATTTGGGAAGAATCGCTTTTTCTCTTTCACTAACAGGCCGACCGCCTCCCGGACGTCCTTGTACTCACCGACGGCAACGCCCGCCAGAATGGCGACTCCGAGAGAAGCTGCCTCGCTGACATCGAGCGAAAGCACCTCCCTGTCGAAGATGTCCGCTTTGAGCTGAAGCCATTTCTCCGACTTCGCCCCGCCGCCGATGGCTCTAAGCTCTTTGACATCCATTCCCGCTTCCTTCATCAAGTGCAGGTTCAGCTTAATTTCGAGCGTCACGCCCTCGAGGATCGCCTTGATAATCTCCTCCTTCTTCGTGGAAAGGTCCAGTCCGATGATCGCGCCGGTCGGGTTCGGGTCGAGATACGGCGTCCCCGTAGAGGTGAAGTGGGGCAAAAGCAACAGCCGCGTCGGCTCCTCGGGCATCTTTGACAGAATCACCTCATAAGGGTCAACGCCCTGCCGCTCGGCCTCCGCTACTTCTTCTTGACCGAAAGTATCCCGGAACCACTTCAGCAGGCATCCCCCCGTGAAATTATAAGCCAGGCAGACGTACATTCCCTCAACGGTGTGCGGATAGGAGCAGAAATTGTTCTCCACCATTTTCTCGTTCACGATATGCTCCGTAAACGCAGCGGTAATGCACTCGACCGTCCCCGTGGCGTCCATGGCGAGGTTCGGGGCAATCACGCCCGATCCGATCGCCCCCGCCGGCTGGTCGTGTCCACCCGCCACGGCAAGCGTCCCCTCCGGCAGGCCCAGGTCCTCCGCGACCTTCTTTCCAATCCTGCCAACCTCGCTCCCGCTCGGCAGCACCCTCGCAAGCCGCTTCTTGTCGAAATCTATCTCCGACAGCATCTCCTCCGACCAGTCCCCCTTCTCGATGTCGAGCATCATGCTGCGACCGGCAAGGGAGAGATCAATTGCCGGGTCAAGCCCCAGCTTGAAATACGCAAGGTCCTCGTAGAAAAGAAACTTCCAGGCCTTGTTGTAAACCTCGGGTTTGTTTTCCTTAAGCCAGAGCAGCTTCGGCGTCGTGGAAATGTGGCTCGGCGGAATGCCGGTTATCCGAAGGACGCCCTCACGACCAAACTTCTCCACCCACTTCTTTTCCATTCCGGCCGTCCGCGAATCGAAGGTAAGGATCGCATTGTCGAGAAAAGTGCCATCCTCCGCGACCGGCGTTACCGCCTCCCCTTGCGAGCAAACCGCCAGCGCCTTCACCGGGTCCTTCTTCGTCCCGGCTGTCACTTCGCGGATGTTCGACGCGATTTTCTCCCAGACCTCATTGGAGTCAAGCTCTAACCATCCCGGTCTCGGGTATATCAACGGATATTCCCTGTACGCAGAAGCGATGATGTTTCCCTCCGCCGTGAACGCGATGACCTTGCAGCCTGTCGTCCCGATGTCAATGCTCATCAAGCTCATTTTTCGCCCTCTTCACGAACGTTCCTTCTATTTTCTTTTGCCAATGTGCCTCAAGCCTGAGCGACTTCTCGATTCCCTACCGCTTCCCTCCCAGCCGAACAGCCACGCTGGCGATCATCAAACTTCCTAAAGGGCAACGTGGCACGGGCGTCTCGCCCGTGGCCCCATGGGCAGGATGCCCATGCCACGAGGGGCCCGGACCCCTCACTCGCCAAGGAGCCGCCCATCTTTCAATCGGACAATCCTGCGGCAATGCTCTGCGACAACTTGCTCGTGGGTCACGATGACAATGGTCGTTCCCTTCCGATTGAGTTGCTCGAAAATCTTCATGATGGCCTGGCCGGACTCCGAATCGAGGTTTCCGGTCGGCTCGTCGGCGAGGATGAGGCGCGGCTCCTTGACGATCGCCCGCGCGATAGCCACCCGCTGCTGCTCACCCCCAGACATCTCCCCCGGCCTGTGTCGGAGGCGGTCTTTCAGCCCGACATTCTCGAGCGCGGCGATGACCTTTTCTCTTTTGTTGTCCGAGCCGCTGTAAATCAGCGGAAGCATCACGTTGTGGACGGCATCCTCGCTCCAGAGCAGATTGAACGCCTGGAACACGAAGCCTATGTCGCGATTTCTGACCCCGGTCAGCTCACGGTCGCCGAACCTCGAAACGTCTCGTCCCCCAAACATGTACGTCCCGGACGTGGGGCGATCGAGGCATCCCATGATGTGCAGAAGAGTGGACTTGCCCGAGCCGGACGGCCCCGTCACCGCCACGAACTCCCCTTCCTCGATCTTCAGGCAGACGTCCTGCACCGCCCGAATCTCGACCTTTCCCATCGAATACGTTTTGGATATGTGGAATAGCTCAACCATGTTCTTTTCATCTCACCCGTAGGTAAGGCCTCAGTTACCGGCGGCTGAGGTTCGCATCTCATAGGACGCAGAGTAACCCGTGTGCCGGTGGCATCCTGCCCCGGCCGAGGGCGAGACGCCCTCGGGACTGCAGGCGAGACGCCAGCGTTACATACACGGCAACACTGAGCTACACCTGGCAATCAAGCGCGAGCCGCCCAGGGAACGACAGCCCCGCCCTGGCGGGGTGTCCTTCTCACCTTATTCTCTGCGCCTTTGCGTTAATCTCCTTTTCCCTTCTTGCCTCCTCCGCCTCGGCCGGCTATCCGCCCGAGACTGAGGGATTACACCCGCGGAGAGAATTGATTTTACGATACCGCCGAGCAGTGGATAATATAGCCTTCTACGTGGTCATGTGTCAACGACGAGACGACCGGCGAGCTTGAAAACCACCTGTGATAAGGGGTACACTTCCACTTGTCGGGTTACTGCGAGCGTTTCGGTGCCGAGACTCCTTTTCCCTTGAACACGAACCGCCAACCATACTCGTCAATACGGAGCGAACCGATGATGAACCTACAATCCTTTTCTATTGCCGCCTTTCTCGCTTCTATCACCTGCGTTGCGACCGTCGCCGGTGCTTCGGAGTCTCGTGCTCCTGCTCCCTTCGGCAAGCTCAAAGGAGAGGTCGTCGAGGCGGCGACCGGCAAGAGAGTTTACGCGAGGGTTTACGTGACCGATAGGGGAGGCAATCACTATTTTGACCCTCGCGCCGTCATCTTCAAGCACGGGAGGGATGATGAGCAGAATTTTTCCTGCGACGGAAGGTTCGAAGTACAACTTCCACCGGGGAAGGAAACCGTTCGCATCGAGCGCGGCCTTGAGTACAAACCGCTGACGAGGACTATCGCAATCTTGCCCGGGAAGACCCGAGAGGAGAAATTCGTCATCGAGCGGTGGGCGAACATGGCGGAAAACGGATGGTACTCCGCCGACCTCCACGGACACCGCCCCTTGGAGCACATGACGACGCTGATTCTCGCCGAGGACGTCAACTTCGGCTCGGTCATTACCCGCCACAATCAGTCGGATTACTGGCGCGGGAAAAAAATCCCCGACAGCCACCTCATCACCCTCGACGAAACCCACGTCATCAGCCGGTTCGACGAGGAAGTCGAATACCTCGGCAAAAACACACTCGGCGCCCTCATCTTCATCGGGATGAAAAAGCCGATTGTCATCAGCGACAGCAATCCCGCCTATCCGACCCTCGCTCAATACGCGGATAAATGCCGCCAAGCCGAAGGCTTGGTTGACGCGGAAAAGCCTATCTGGCGAGGTGTATCCGTCTCCGCCGCCCTCGGGCAGATTGACTCCATCGGCATCGTCAACAACCACTTCCATCCTCACAGTGTCCTCTATTGCGTCGGCAGATGGGGTGAGATCGTGCCGGAAAAGGGATTCGAGGGAAACGACGGTCTCGCGCTGTGGTGCATGGAGCTTTACTACCGTCTCCTGAACTGCGGATTCCGAATCCCGGTCTCAGCCGGAACCGCCAGCGGCATCATGCCCAGCCCCGTCGGATACAGCCGCGTTTACGTCAAAGTCCCCGGCAAATTCTCCTATGACAACTGGGGCACAGGGCTGAAGTCCGGAAGGAGCTTCGCCACAAACGGCCCGATTCTCTCGCTCAAAGTGGGCGGGCACGAGCTCGGAGACGTGATTGAGCTGAAGAAGCCCGGACGCTCGTTTGCCGTCGAAGCTACAGCCGAGTCCGTTTCGCCGCTGGCATATCTGGAAATCGTCGCATCCGGAAAAGTCATCGCTCGCGCCGAAGCGACCTCCAGAGCAAAGACGCTCACGGTAAACATAAATCTACCCGTGTCGGAAAGCACCTGGGTCGCCGCAAGAGCCTTCGAGAGTAACCGCGAAACCGCACGGTTCGCCCACACCAGCCCCGTTTATATCGAAGTCGCTGGCAAGCCCGTTCTCTCCTCAAAAGCGGCGGCGTACTACAAGGCGAACGTTGACCGCATCATCGAGTTTACTACTGCTTCAAAACTCTTCAAGCGCGAAAAAGACCGCCGCACCGCCCTATCAATCTACCGCAAAGCCAGAAGCATCTACGCCAAAATCGAAAAATGCGCCCGGGACTTGGGGAAATAGAGACTTGACCAAGCTGGCAGTGAGCGCTTCAAGGTGCGGTTCGCATCGGCGGGCTATCCCCGCGTAACGCCTCGTTCTCAGGAGGAGATGAACTCACCTCAGAGAGCGCGGACAAGGGGAAACTCCTGGATATTCCATCGGTCGGATTCAGCGCGTCCCTGGCTACTCGCTGCGGCCCTCGCCTTCCGTAATCGTCAGGAGTTAATCCACGGCGACATTTTTGCAACACATCCACTCCGCCGCCGATCCAGTGGACTTCGAGCCGGTCAACACGCCGCCGTTCCGGCGGCAGTCGCGAGGGCGTCTCCCCCCCTGGGTGGCGCACCGGGGGCAAGATGCCCTCCCGCGGAACGCGGGACAAGATGCCGGCGGTACAACCCAATGGGCCACAAAGAAGGCTGCGGCGCCCATATCACCTCGGGGAGGCCTTTCTATTCCTGAAAGACCTCAGGGGTGGCCTGGGGCGCGATAGGCTTTGTGGAGTTGAAGCCCGCGCTCGATTTGCCCAGCAAGCTCCTCTTCTCCGGCGGCGCGGGCAAGATTGCTCGCCATGCCAAGGGCGTTGTGAGCCTCGGCGTTGTTCGGGTCGAGGCGGAGGGCCTCGAATAAATGGCCCGCCGCCTCTTTGAGCCGCCCCGTGGCGAGCAGCGCGCGCCCGAGGGCGCAGCGTATGTCCACGAGGTTGTACGTCGGCTCTTGCTCGAGGACCTGTGGCATGAGCCTCAAAGCCACTGAGAGGTGCGCGACCGCTTCCCGGGGCCTTCCTTCGTTAAACAGCGCCATGCCCAGGTCGCAGTGTGCGTGAGCGTTGTTTGGAGCCAGTCGTAGGGCCTCGCGAGAATGGGCCAGCCCCTCCTTGTATAGCTTCTTGACGTGATAGAGAAGAAATCCGAGCCTCTGGTGAGCCGTCACATTGTTCGGGTTGAGTTCTATCGCTTTTTTGTATTGAGGTATCGCGCGATCCGGCTCGCCCGCTCTGTAGAACTCCTTTCCGGCTCTCACATAAGAAAAATCGTCCAGGAATTGCTCCTTGATCTTCTTGATCGCCGAGGGGTCAGTGTTGACGAACTCCGGTATGTTCGCCGCTCGGTCCGCGGCGGTAAAGTGTGACAAAACGACCGGAGGCGTGCTGCGTCCTTGTTCGTCTATGTGAGTGAGGAAAAGCTGAGTGTAAGCCGAATTCGCTTTTGAGGAGAACACCAGCCACTTGCTGTTTGGCGACCAACTGTGCCAGGAGTTCATCCGATTTGTGTTGCATCGGAGTCTTCTGGCCTTGCCCCCCTCCGCCGGGATGATATAAAGTTCGCTATCGGGCTGAAGCAGCATATAATTCTTCGCCTTGCAGAAGACGATCCACTTGCCATCGGGCGAGTATTTCGCGAAGTAGTTGCTCATGCCGTCGTTGGAGGCCCCCTCAAGTGGCTCGGCTTTGCCGCCTTTTCCGTCATTGAATGGAATCCTGTACAAATCGAATACGAAGGGCTTTCCCTCTTCGAGGAATTCCCTACATTCCTCGCGGGTCAGAAGCACCTTGCCCCGGTCCTTATCTCGCTTGAGCTTGTATGCTTCGTTTCTGGCGAAAACGATGTATTTCCCATCGGGGCTCCAGGCGGGATTGCTCTGGACGAATCGCGGATCATCCGCTCCCGACAGGGAATGGAAGGTACGCGTTTGCCTGTTATACGCGCACAGAATGCCCTTGATCGGGAAAAAGAGCTGAGAGAATTCCAAACCCGGTGTCGCAACAAAGACGGACCTATCCTTGACCGTGCTCACTACAAACTTGCCGTCGGGAGAGATCTGAGAAAGCAGCCCGAACGTCGGCTCCCCATCTTCCTGTCTGTAGTCGAACCACGTTATGAGGTCGCTCGTGGCCAGAACCATTTCCTCCCCCGTCCGTGTAATGATGTATGAGCCCTTACTGTTGGCGTAATCAACGTCCATTGCCAGGATTTTGCCATCCTTGCTAAACGAGTGACAGTTCCCACACACCGGCAGTTTCTTCAGGACAGCCGGAGGCTGCTGCGGCGAAGAAATCGCCCCAAAACGCCATCGAATGTCCGAGGGGTCTTTGACGGCGTCCACAAAGGGGAGGTTGACGTCCCGATAAAACAACGGCGCCCCAACCTCGTCTCTCGACGTACTAATTGAGATTCGGCCCCCGGACAGGATTTTTCCCGGGGCGGAACGTTTGACCCCCAGGATGGCAACCTTCGCCTCTTTTTCCAGCGACCGCTTCTTTATAGCCTCCCATTGTCCTGGCTCGGGTGTCCATTTCGGATTCTGGGCAAGGAAATTCAAACGGCCCATTCCGATTCCGGATTTCGGATTTCGGATTTCGGATTCCGCAATCTGGCTTCGCGTCTTTACGGCTTTGCGAGAGGAGTCCCGCGCCCCCCCGTTCTCTCCCCAAGATGCTAAGACGCCAAAGGGCCTCCGTCCTTGGATTTCGGATTTCAGATTTCGGACTTCGGATTTCGCACTCCGCATTCCGGATTTCCGATTCCCGATTTCGGATTCCGCGACCCGCAATCCGCAATCTGCATTCCGCAATGGGACGTCGTCCTTGAACTTGATCGTGATGAGCCACCTATCGGCGCCGGAACTGTCATCTTTCCAACGGAATGTAGGGGGGACAATTTCTGGGGGGAAAAGTGTCTCATTAAGCGGATAGCGAATCGTCAAGCCGCTGTATTCCGCTTCATCCCGGTAAACTGCCAATATGTCCTCGACTCGGGGCTCGGGTTTACGGAAAACGATTAGCATGACCACCACGATAACGACAGCCACCGAGCTGATAACCACGCCGAGATATATGACCGATTTGCGCACAGCTCCTCCCATGGCGGATGCGGTTACTTCACTGTCATCTCTCGTCGCTTCCCCCGGCGCCTTGAGTCTCGCCCTCGGTAACTGTCAGCAGTTGGTCCACGGAGACGTTTTCCAAAACATCCACCCCGCCACCGATCCAGTGGACCTCTATCCGGTCAACGCGCTCACGCTTCCCCAAGCCGAAGTGCAATCGCATCCCAAAATGACTCTGATAGCTGCGCCCGCTGTGGACCTCGTCTATGAGGTTCAAATCCCCGGCGACGACTTTGACGTGCGCCCCCACACCGTCCCGGTTCGTTTTCACGCCTGTAAGACGAATCTGAATCCAATGATTCTCGTTCGACGTATCATTTCTCAAAATGGTTGCCTTCTCCCGGGAATTCAGAATCACGACATCCATGTCGCCGTCGTTATCGAGGTCGTCAAATCCGGCGCCGCGGCTGCTGAGTTTGACCTGAAGCCCATCGCCGCTTTCGTCGGAGACGTCAACAAACTTCCCGTCACCGGTATTCATCAGGAGGATATTGCGGACGAGGTAACTCGAAGTATCGTCGTAAAGCTCGACGTTATCCTGGAGATGGCCGCAGGCGACGAAGAGGTCGTGGTCGCCATCGTTATCGAAATCCACAAAGCTGTTTCCCCAGGTGACGTTGGGCAGAGTTCCGGCGCCGGCGCCCGTCATCAGCGTCACATCCTGAAACATCCCGTCGCCGAGGTTCTTGTAAAGAGTGGCGAGTTGGCTTTGGTAGGAAGTCACGAAGAAGTCGAGCCAGCCATCGTTGTCGTAGTCCCCACAGCCCACGCCCATGCTGCCCTGCTCGTCTCCGTGAAGGTCGTAGGCGGCGCCCGTAAGAAGTCCCATCTCCTCGAACTTCCCCGTGCCGTCATTTTGGAACAGAAAGTTCTCCGCGACATCGTTGCCGATGAACACATCCGTGTCGCCATCGTTATCGTAATCGCCGCAGACGATGCCCATTCCCCATCCGGGGTGGAGGCCGACTCCCGATTCCACGCTGACGTCCGTGAAAGTGCCGTCGCCATTGTTGCGGAAAACCGTGTCCGGGGCGCCGGGATAATGACGAGGGTTGGCATAGACCGGCACGCCGTTTGTCCTGCATTCCACATGTGTCTCGTAGGAAAACTTCAGATAGTTGGAAGCGTAGAGGTCCAGGTCGCCATCCCTGTCCATGTCGAGGAAGCATGTCCCCGCGCCGACCTTGAAACCGTTCTCGACGCCAGCCTCCTTCGTCACGTCGGTAAACGTGCCGTCGCCGTTATTCCGATATAGCACGTTCGGACCGTAGTTATTCAGGTAGAAGTCCAAGTCGCCGTCGTTGTCGTAATCGCCGGCCGCCACCCCCAGCCCGAATCCTGTGTCGCCGACACTCGCTTCCTCCGTCACGTCGGTGAACTTGCACCCGCCGTCGTTGCGATAAAGCGCATTCCGAGGCGGCACGCTCACTTTCGTCCCCAGCAGAGGCGCCCCGTTGAGAAAATATATATCTACGTCGCCATCCCTGTCGTAATCGAAAAGCGCCAGCCCGGCGCTCACCGTCTCCATGATGTATCGTTTTCCGCAGCCGCCATCCGTGTGCTTGAAGGTGATGCCGGACTGCGCGGTTACATCTCGAAGGACAATCTGCGCCGCCCCAGGTGTCGCGCACAAGACCGATGCCCCGAATAAACTGGCAGCCATAACGCAATGGGAAAGAAACCGAACATTGCCCATAACCACAGAAGTCATCGCTTCACTGCCTCCGCCGAATCTGCTCGTAGCGTCGTTTGTACGCGGGGTTGGTGGGGTCTAATTCCATCGCTCGCTGTATGGCCGATAGGGACGCCGCGACTTCCCTGTTCGCATAGAAAGCCCACCCCAGAATATCGTAATTGGCGGCGCTCGGCTCCAACTCCGCAGCCTTTTCGGCGAGCGCCTTCGCCTCGCGAACGTTCTTATTTTTATGGAGGTAAAGCCGAGCAAGGTCGCGGTATGCCCAGGAGCTTTCCGGGGCAAATCCAATCGCTTCTCGGAGAGCTTTCTCGGCCTCAGAGAAGCGACCCACGCGACCATAAGCCGAAGCGACCGCCAGACAACTGCCGAGGTCTTTCGGCTCAAGCTTCCTGACCTCCTCGTACATGCTAATGGCTTCCGGAATCCTTCGCGTCCGTTCGTACAAGGAAGCGAGTTGCATGCGGCAGGAACTATTCTTCGGGTCTAGCGCCGCCGCCCGCCGCCAATGTTCCTCCGCCTCCGGGAGTTTTCCGTATTTTCGGTAGATTCGTCCTGCGTCCTCGTGCGTCTCGGCGAGCAACACTCGCATGATTATCATGTCGTCGTACGCCCTGTTCCGGCTCTTGAGGGTTTTCATGTCCTCGGCCTTTAGCTCCTGAAACTTTTTCATGCACTCCTTGGCTTTCTCCCGTTGGCGAAGCCTGACAAGGGTTGTCCCCAGACCGTAATAGGCGTTGGTGCAAGCGGGATCAATCTCGATTGCTTTCCTGTAAGCTGCCTCCGCCTTTTCGTATTGCTTCAATTGCAGGTACGCTTGCGCTAACAGAAAATAGCTCAGGCTCGACCGGGGAGAGGCCTCGACATCTTTCTCCAGCGCCGAAGCCGCCTCCTTTGTTCTCCCCAAGCCCATCAGCGCTCGAGCAAGGCTATTGTGCGCGCCGGGCATCCTCGGCTGGATCTCCAGAGCTTTTCGCCAATGCGAGACCGCCGTCGCATAGTCTCCCTTGCGCAGGGCAACCCAGGCCATTCCATCGTACGCATCGGCTCGTTTCGGATCCAGCTTCAGCCCCTTCTCCCAAAGCGCGATGGCCTCGGAGGTGTTGCCATGCCGGTAGTGCACCTGCCCCATCAGCAGTATCGAATCAACCTTGCCCGGCAGGTCACGCATTATCCGCTTGCCGACCTCAAGACCTTCCGCCTTTAGGTGCTCGCCGACCTCCTCCGGCGGCGCATTCGGGTCCGGGTCCGGCCACGCGGGAGCGGGGCGAGACGGCGGAGCTTTTTTCTCGCCGGGTGTGACCGACAAATGTCTCGCAAGGAAAAATCCTGCGATTCCAACGCAAACAATCGCTCCAACGACCCACGGCCAATTCTTTCGCTTTTGCGAAGAACCGGAGACTTTCCCTGATGACGGGGCCTTGTCGGGCCCGCGCTTTGGCTGATTCTTTTTTCGTCTCATGGCATTCGACCTCGGCTTTCGCTCGCCGCACAATTCACGCGACCTTTCGCCGGCGCCTGACGTGCTCTCGCCTTTTTTGGATTCTATTACAAAACCGACCTGACCTTCAACAACGCTTTCGCGAGGGGTGCGGCTGCGTTTGAAAGGGGCGTAAAGAGGCCTCTCGCAAAGGCGCAAAGAGAACGGCGAGCACGCGCCGGAGACATCCCTGGCGGCCTTTGACGCGGCCGTCATGGTGCGATGGCAGCCGTGGCGGATAGAGCTCTCGGCTCTCGGGGCGCCAATGCGAGCGAGGTCTGCAAAGGATAGCCGCAGGTGCACCCGGAGCTACCTTCGGGAATCAAGACGAGCCCGCCCGCCGGAATGATGTTGACCCAACAGCCCGGGCGGCTGACGCGAGTCAAGGGGATATTGGTTCTTCCTCGCTTGCTCAGTGGATACATGAGAGGGTTGCCACCTCGCCCGTACAGGTAAAAAGCGGATGCTGTCAGCCCTCCGCAGCCGTGTCCGCCACGGTCCAAATTGAAACTCTTTTTCTCCCCGGTCCGCAAATCGTAGGCGTAGGGGCGGGAATAAACCGTGTCGCCTATGATGACCGGGTGCTGGTCCTGCTCACCGTGGTCGCCGTTGGTGGGTTTGTCCGTTCTGACATAGTGGTTTGACCACATGAGGCTTCCGTCGCCCGCGTGGAAGGCACGCAAATCGTAGCGGGGATGGCCGGCATCGTTTCTCGAGCCAACGACGACCACCGTGCTCCTCGCGTAGCTCACGAAGAGGACGTGCCGGATAGTGGAAAGCTCCACGTGCCGCTCCCACAGCTTCTCGCCGCTCCGCTGGTCGAGCTTGACGAGGTAAGTGTTTCCCTTGCCCACGAGCACTTCCAGCGTTACCCTGCCATCGCTGTCGCCAAGAGCCTCGGGGTTGCGGCTTTCGATGAAGTAAATGTGGCCGTCGCCTACGGCAATGGCGGAGTTGATTATGACGCTCCCGCCTTCCCTCCTGTAAATCCAGAGCCTCTTTCCCGTGTGTCGGTCGAGGCAGAAAAGGCAATCGCTGCTCGCGATAGGTTTGTTGTCGTAGTAAGTGCCCCCGAGAATAGCGCTCCTGCTGTGGCCGGTGCGGGACGCTCCTTTCTTTTCGGCACTTCCGAAAAGGAGGTCGTCAACAGACGCGACGTACCCCCAGTAGCGCCCTGTGGTCTCGCCGAGCTGTGGCGTGTCGAAGGAAAGGGACAGCTCGCCCGTCGCAACATCCAATCCCACGCATTTCTCCCCGGCGGCGAGATAGACGTAGTCGCTGGTTATGACGAGATGACCGCAATCTCTCGCCGCAGCGACACGTCTCGAATTCGGAATCCCCGCGTCCCAAAGGAGCGTGCCGTTGTAAGCGTCCAGGGCGAGGACGCGGTTGTTCCCTTGAACGAAGACTCGCCCGTCTTTTGCCAGAGGTCCCAGGGCGCGGTGATGCCGGTCAATCATGTTGCGGGGCCCCGGCCGGCCGAACCACTGAACCTGCGTCGGGGCTCGAAGCTCGTCGCCGCTGCACGCGGAGTTCCCCGCGTCGGCATAGAGGTGGCTCCACTCGCCGGTTCCCGGAGGGCGTCCCCGGCGCGCAATGACCCAATGCCCTTCGTCCTTCTTGACCTCCCATTCGCCATCCCGCTCGCCTGCCAGCCAGCGGCCAATCTCAGACCGCGTCAGCTTGCCAGCGGCCATGGCCTCGCCTTCCGGCTGCCCGAAGCACACGAAGCCTCCATACGGTCTCAGGATGCGGAAGACCTCCTCTTTCCTGCCCGGAAGTTTTCCGGAAACAAGCGATTTGTCCGAGACGATAAGATTCACAAGACGGCTCGTGTAAGGCAGTCTCGAAAGCGACCCCTGGTGAACGCTGACCCGGACGCCGTAGATTCCAGCCTTATCGAGCGCCCTGCGCGCCGCGGCGACTTTCTCTGCGTCTTCTTCGACTCCGACAATCCTCAAGTCGGTGAGCTTGGCCATCTCGTATGCGAGGCGTCCCTTGCCGCATCCAAGGTCGAGGCAATAGCCTTTCCTGACGCCTGAGAGAGCGACAATATGCTTTGCCGCCCGAGCATAGAGCGCGGTCAGTTCATCTTCCGGATAAGGAGACACCCCGCCTCGGCGGGGCCGAACGCTCGGACTCAGGTCCGAGGAGGAGTCAAAGGTCACTAATCTGCTCGCCCTGCGCGCTCCTTGAGCGTCCCGAGAGGTGACCCGAAAATAGTAGTCGGTGTCGGGGTTAAGGCCCGTGAGCCGTACCCGATGTGCAGCCGCATCAGCGGGTGCTTCGATGCGTTTTCCCAACTCCGGTGATTCGCCGTATTCCAGGGCGCCCGGGCCGGGCTCCTCCGTTTCCCACGAGATGGCGACTTCCCCCATGGCAATGTGCCGCACGTGCGGCGCCACCCTGAAAGGCAACGCCTGCGGAAGGAGAAATTGGCGACTCTGAAAGTCGGCGCCTGCGGATTGCGGATTCCGGATTGCGGATTGCAGATTGCGGACGCCGCCCCGCGAAAGCGCCTGTCGCAAACCGGCGCCTCTCGCGCCCGTTCCGAAATCCGAAATCGGAAATCCGAAATCCGCTGATGGCTCGGCTCCTTTCGGAATGAAACAGTGAATTGCGCCTGTGTCCGTACTGACAAACAGCCTGCCCCCGGCGACGGCAAGCCCGTACGCCCTGCCCTCGACGGCAGTTGTCCACAGTTGCTCCCCGTCCGCGGTGCGGAGAGCGGCAATTCCGTCATCCCCCCCGGCAAACAGCTCATCCCCCGCGAGAATCAAAGAATAAGGGTATGAGCACGGGCGTCGCCACGTGAAGCACTCGCTCATCTCCCCGGAGAGAACCCCCAGCCGCTGCTTCGTCTCAAACAACTCGCCACCCAGCGCTTTGACTTGTTCTGTGCGTCCTTCCTTTTTCGCGCTTGCGAGGCGCTTTTCGAGTTCATCTTTGTGCTTCGCGAGAGCGTTGCTTTCTCTTGCCAGCTTCAGATAGCGAACGCGGTCGAGAGCGGCAATTGATGTCTTCGAATGAAGGTAAGCGGCTCCACGATGGACGATCATGTCCAACCCATTGAAAGTGGCGATCCGTTCTCTCGTCTTGGTGTCGGCGACGTCCACGGATCCGGTTGTTCTGCCGGGGCCGCTGACCAGTATGTCGTCACTCACAAGAGCAAATGCCCCGCCCTGAACACTAAACTCGCCGAGGTATTTCCCGCGCCCCTCGGCGCGGTCGAATATGGCGGGAGCCGTTCTCCCCGTCGGTACGAAAAGGCGCGTTCTCGAAGCAAGGAGGTATCCCTGCGGCGATGCGCGGTCGGTCTCTTTCATCCACAGGGCTGCTCCGTCCTCTGCGTTGAGCGCGCACACGTAAACGCCTTCTCTGGGAAAAAGCCCCGCGCAGCAATACACAACGCCCCCGTCGAGGATGACACCCGTCCTGACCGGCCAGACCGAAATCATCCTTTCGTTGCCCGGGATACGGCGGTCGTCAGGCGAGATACGGCGTCTCCATAATAACTTCCCGTCGTTAGCGGCGAGGCAGTACACACAGCCGTCGTCACACCCCACATACACCTTGTTCTCTGATACCGTCGGCGCGAGCCGCACGGGACCGTCGGTGAAGAACGCCCACCTGACCCGGCCGGTTGCCGCGTCCAGGCAGTAAATCTTGTCGTCAGCGGAGGAGCCGTAGAAGACCGCGCCGTCCGTTACTGAAACGTGGAACGCCCGGTCGTAGGTAACTTCCGGCTGGAGCCCCCTGTGCCTATGCCAGAAGTCATTCTTCGCAGGTGCGGGCCATGCCGGGCGTGGTGCATGTCTCGACCGGTGAACCCAGGCTTCCTCAAGCGGCAAACTCAGCCGCTCCGATGTCACCCCGCTCCGGGCGCGGTCATGACAGTAGGTAGGCCAGTCGTCGCCACCGGAAATCCCGGGAAAAAGGAGAAAGATAAGGCTGACAATTGCACCGAGCAAGCGTCGAAGCGTCATAATGTTGTCCTTCGCCAAGAGTGGAAAATCTCGACTTCAATTATCCTGCTCATTGTAGCAATTGTGGCGCAGTTCAAGCAAGCTTAGTGCAAGTGTTCGTAAATACGGCCAGGTATTGTGGATGCAAAATCCGATGTGTCTCAGAGTCTTTTCCTCTTTGCAGGACCCGAATACGTGACCGAACTTATGAACCAGAGCACTAAGCACAGCGGGCAGGCCGGATTATGAAATAGCGCAAATGAGATCAACCTCTGGCAGAAAAGCATGGCCAAACGCCATAGCGGACGGTTGCTCTTGCTAGGAGGAACGTAGCCGTATTTATAGTCAAAAACGCCAGGATACCGGCCTCTCGGTTGGGTGGACGTGCCCCCGTTAGGCACGGGCTTCAGCCCGTGCGTGGCGTGCGGCCCGGCCTGTCTAAGCCGGCTTGAGCCGGGCTTTTGGGTCAGCGGCTTTAGCCATTTTCACCACACCCCGGCGGTTTTTGGTCTTTCCGGCCGGAAACCTCATCTCTGGCCGCGCTTTCGAGCCGCTTGTGGTTGTTCGTGTGCCAGACGATATGAAGGCAGATGTCGTGAAAAACATGTTGCGGCACGGATGAATCCCTTTAGTCGAGAAGCCCGGCTAAAGCCGGCTCCGACAGGAATATGTAACGCATCCGATGACCACCGGCTGAAGCCGGTGGCTAAACGGTGTTATTAAATACGGCCAGGTATTGTGGATGCAAAATCCGATGTGTCTCAGAGTCTTTTCCTCTTTGCAGGACCCGAATACGTGACCGAACTTATGAACCACAACACTTAGCGCTCACGAGAGTTTCCCCAAGATTCCCGAATTTGTCCTTTCCAATTGCTGGCAACATTCCTCCGATTTCGGATCCCGCATTCAGCAATCTGCTGTCCGCCGTCCAGCGGGCGTCCCTTTTCTTCTTGAAAAGTATGCAGCACGTCGCGCAGAGCGTGACAAGCCCAAGGACATAGGCCTGCTCCATCCGCGAAAACTGGGCAGAAGTCACGTCGCGGGCGAAATCTCGAGGGCGAGCGCCCCCTGGGGCTTCAGTTTGATGCGGCGCTCAAACCGCTTTCCCTCCCGCGCCGCTTTTGCTGCGCCGCTCTCCGTCCGAGCAGAGACCAGAAGAAACTGCGACGACTGCAACCCATACTCGCCCGCGTCGAATTCGAGTTGAGCTTCTTGAGACTCATCGCTGACGTTCACGAAAATCAAGGCGAGCCTTCGGTCCTTCGCTCGCCATGCTCCGGAGAGAATCGCGGGGGTCGTTACGAGCCGCTTGCCCCACCACTGCCAGTCGGCTGTTACCGTCGGGATATTTCCCTTAAGCGCCGGCGGGCGCGCCATCTCCCCGCGAGCGAGATAATCCCGCAACGCATACCTCAACCTGGCCATTCGCCGGAGAAATGCCGCCGCTTCGGCGTCGGAAATCATGCTCGGGTTTATCCATCCGAGTTGCTCGCCGAACACGAGAGCCTGCCCCGTCTTCATCCGCATCGCCAGCCCCTTCCACGAATCGCCCTGATACGCTCTCGAGAACAGTTGAATCTTTCCCCCATAGACAGCGGCGAACAGGGGGATCTGGTTCTGATATTGAAAATGCCACGTGAGATAGCCGTCGAAAACGTGCACATAAGGCTCCGCGTTGCATTCCGTCGTCAGGGCTTTTTCGGGATAAAGCTGTGACAGCTTTCTTTGCAGCTCGGTCAGCATAGGCCAGTAGCCCGCGGTGTTCCACCAGTGTCCACCGCCGAGGGGATGTCCGTGCGTCCGGTCGAAGCAGAGGCGTGGGGTCGCCGCCGCGATCTGGTCAATGTAAACCGCGTCAACGCCAACCTCGGGGCTGACAAGCCTCAGCACAATATCTTGTACGGTACGCTGCCAGAGTTTCGTTGTAGGGCACATGGGGGACAGCTTTTGGCCCGAGCCATAGACCTCGATGTAAGGCTGCCCTTTCTCGTCTTTGGTGCAGAAACGGATGGCGTTATTCTTGAAATCGTCGAGGTCCGTATCCCACAGACGCCCGTTGATATACGGCATCACCCGCACGCCCGCCTCCTGAAGAGCTTTGACTCCTTCGGGAACGCCTTTCTTATACGGGAAATAATGAGGGTAGTCGTTATCAAAAGGAACGACGTGCCAGTTGTACCAGTGCAGCCCCGTGGGCACGCCCATGTACTCGGCAAACTTCTTCACAGGCTTCACGACCTGCTCGGGATTTCCGCCGGTCTGGGCCCAAACAGCGATGTCCTGAAACCAGCGTGGCGTGTCGGTCCTTCCCCGGTTGTCCCCCTCGGGCCACCATTCCGCTTCTTTCGCCGCCCATTTCCTGTAAACCTGCGCGGCATCGAACCAGTCGCCCCGAAAAGCCCGGAGCACCGCTTCTCCCGGACACTGCCAGTCGTTCCCCGGCACTCCTGAATCCGGGGCAGGCCAGCCGATAGATGTATCGAGCGAGAGACCGTTAGACACTCCAACCTTGAGGTCCTTGGTGCTGGCGAAAGGGTCGTGCGCGGCGACGTACAATCCGCAGTCCGCGTCATAATGGCTCAAAAACTGCATCGAGCACCATCCGCCGGGGTAGCGCCCGGAAAACTCCGCCTTCGTCTTGAGAGGCGAGCGGCGAAGCCCTCCGGAACCGTGGGGGATGACGAGGAAATCGTCCTCCTCCGAATCACCAATTCGACCAAGTGAAATCCGAGGAAAGGTGATGTTCCTTATGCTCCACGTCTCAGAGGGGTTGTCCACGCTCATCCGCCATGATGCTTTCTCACCCGCGATGGACACGCGGCAGGCGGCGCGCAGTTTCCCCGCATTCTCGCCGAGGGACACAAGCCATGCCATCTCTATCGTGCGCCCGGCATCGCGTTTCCCACGGAGCTCTTTCACGTGAAACTCGTCGAAGCCTTCGGCGCTGTTCAAATTCTGCTTCTTTCCGCTGTTGTCCGTGAGAAGAAGCGACCAGAAGGGCATCGGTGTCCCGGAAAGGAGTTCGCGCTCCGCACGGAGATCGAAGAAACTTTCGAGTGCGATTCCGCGTTTCGTCCCCACGAAAGCCAACCCGACCGTGCCGCTGTCGAGCATTCGCAGCCCTTCCCATCTTTTCTCACCAAACCACGGCACAGCGTCGGAGGCATCTTCTCCCGCCCGCAGCGCCGTAAGCAAAGCGTCGGCGATTTCTCTGAGCTCGTCTCCCTTCCGCTGTTCTTCTGCCATGCGAGAGAGGCGATCGCTCACCCAATGAAACCGCCCTCGGCGTGTTCCTCCCGGCAACTTACCGATCTCCGCTCGCAGCTCCGCGAGCTTTCCCTCCAGAACCGAAGGATTCGATTGGGAGTTCGATACAGATGTCTCGCTCGCCGTAGCAAGGCCGTCCGAGAAGCCCTTCGCTGCGAAATCAACTGTAAGACCTCCGCACAGCAGAAAGCTTACGAGAATCAGGCTTGTTCTACTTTTCATGATTAGTGTCCTATTTCGCGTTTCCTTTCATCCTTCACCCGCCAGCATCTTTGCTCGACATTACTCGGAGGTTCCGTCCAAGCCGTGCAAGGCAGCCTCAGAACCTCAATTCTACCGTCAGAATCTTCTTCTTCGGAACGTTCAGTGGGATGCAGTACCCTTCGACAACCTCCAGCTTTTCGTGCGGCTGCTCGAGCATGTTTGTCAGCCGAGCTTCCCGAACCTTTTACGACACGGTCATTGAGCCCTTTATCAGCCGCGGTGTGGGATTGTAAATGCGGGCGAGACACCCATGCCACAAGGGAGTGGTCCGCCTTTTCCTATTCACTGTTCCTCTGCGTTAGCCTCTCTCTCCTTTCTTTGCCACCGAAATACAGCCAGACCCAGTGAAAAAAGAAATGCAATCCGACGCCCGCTCTGGTAAACTCCCGTGTCGTTCGCGACAAACGATATTTCTCGTCTCGATGAAAAACAAACTTGAGGGAGCTTGGATTATGAGGCGTTCGTTGATAACCGTTGTTGTGGCAGCCTCCATCTTGATGATGATTGGATGCTTTGGCAAGAGAAAAGGAGAGGAAGGCAAAACGAAACTCGTGGTCATTAAAGTTGTCCCCGGCAGCGCTTCTACCACGGCCCGCGAAAACGGTTTCCAGGACACAGTCAAAAAGAAGTATTCCGAGCAATTGGTGGTTGTGGATTCCCGTTACGGCATGTCGGACCGGGCGAAGTCGCTCGCCGTCGCCGAGAACCTCCTCACGGCTTACCCGGACCTCGACGGAATCTTCGCGGCGAACGAGCCCGGCGCCCTCGGCGCCCTTGAAGCTGTGAAGGCACGCGGACTCGCAGGCAAAGTCAAGATTGTCGGTTTCGATTCTTCGCCGAGCCTTGTCGAAGGCGTCAGAGATGGAACAATTGACTCCCTCGTCGTCCAGGACCCATTCAACATCGGTTACCAGGCGGTGAAGACGGTCGCAGACAAACTCAACGGGAAGACTTCTCCCAAGCGAATCCCCACCAAAGCCACCCTCATCACCCGGGATAATATAGACAAGGAAGATATCCAGAGGCTTCTGAACCCGGACATCATGAAATACTTGAAGAAGGGCGCGGCCGGCGCCTCCGATGGGAAAGGAAAGACGATTGCCGTCATTCCGAAGAGTCAGGCGCACATTTTCTGGCAAACCGTTCACGCCGGCGCCATCGCCGCCGGACAGGAGCTCGGGGCGAAAATCCTGTGGAAGGCCCCCACAACGGAGACCGATTACGCCGAGCAGGTTCGCATTGTCGAGGATTTCATAACCCAGCGCGTTGATGGAATCGTCCTCGCGCCGACCGACAAGAAGGCTCTCGTCCCCTACATCGAGCGGGCAGCGAAAGAAGGGATTCCACTGACAATCTTCGATTCCGCGGCCGATACCGAGCACTACGTCTCCTTCGTCGCCACAGACAATTACCAGGGCGGTGTCATGGCAGCGGAAAGAATGGCCGAGATATTCGAGCGCAAATGAGCCAGCCAATTCTTCTGATGGTGGGGATCAACAAGTCGTTTTCGGGCGTTCCTGTGCTCCGAGACGTCGGCTTCGAGCTTCGGCCGGGAGAAGTTCACGCGGTCGTCGGCGAGAACGGCGCGGGCAAGTCCACCCTTATGAAAATCCTCGCCGGAATCTACCGGGCGGATTCCGGGCGAATCGTCTGGAAAGGTAAGCCCGTTGAGATAACCACGCCCAGCTCCTCCCTCCGCCTCGGCATCTCGATGGTTCATCAGGAACTCACCCTCGCCCAGCATCTGACCGTTGCCGAGAACCTCTATCTCGGACGCGAGCCGCTCCGCCACAAGCAGCTCGGAATCATAAACCGCCGGTTGCTTTTCCGCCGGGCAAAACAGATTCTCGAGGAGAATCATTTCGAGCTGGACCCCTCCGCGATTGTCCTTCGCCTCCCCATAGCCCAGCGGCAGCTCGTCGAAATAGCAAGAGCTGTGGCCGCCGAAAGCGAGGTCATCATCATGGATGAGCCGACATCCTCTCTCTCCGCCAGGGAGGCAGAGGAATTCTTTCGGGTCGTCCACCGCCTGAAGCAAAAAGGTGTCAGCATCATCTACATTTCTCACCGCCTCGAGGAACTCCACGAGGTCGCCGACCGCATAACTATCCTCCGCGACGGCCAGAAAATCATCACCACACCTTTCCGCTCGATTCAGATGTCCGAGATTATCAGGCACATGGTGGGGCGAGAGCTCTCGACGATGTTCCCGAAGAAAGAAGCAAAGGTCGGCGAGGAGGTGCTGCGTGTGGAGAACCTCTCCCGGGCGGGTGTGTTGCACGATATATCCTTCTCGCTACACGCTGGCGAGATTCTTAGCGTGGCGGGCCTCGTCGGCGCGGGCAGAACCGAGCTCGCGAGAGCCATCTTCGGGCTGGACAGAATAGATTCCGGCAGGATATTCGTCCTCGGAAAGGAAATTCATCAGATTTCCCCGTCAAAAGCGATTGCCGCCGGGGTGGGCTATCTCACAGAGGACAGAAAGGTCACCGGACTTGCCCTGGGTCTCAACGTTGCAGCCAACATCTCGCTCTCCAGCCTCAAGAAGCTCGTTTCCTTCGGGAGGATAAACCTCCGACAGGAGAGAGAAATCGCGCGCCGATACGTCACCCGCTTGCGGATAATCACCCCGTCGGTTCGCCAAAAAGTCTTGCGCCTCAGCGGCGGCAACCAGCAGAAGGTCGCCATCGCCAAATGGCTTTCCGCTCAGTCAAAACTCATCATTTTCGATGAGCCAACCAGAGGAATAGATGTCGCAGCAAAAAGGGACGTCTTCGAGCTTTTCGTGGAGTTGACACGGATGGGCGCCGGCATTCTCATGCTCTCCTCGGAGCTGCCGGAAATACTCGGAATGAGCGACCGCATCCTCGTCATGCGAAGAGGCAGAATCGTTGGCGAGCTCGACCCTCGCCGGACCAATCAGGAGGAAATCCTTCGCCTTGCCGCGCTCGGCGCCGAGCAGGCTGCATGAGCGGTTACAGAACTGGACAACAATGAGACCGTTGACCAAAGCAACTATTCTCAAAAGCTCTTTCGTGAAGCTTCTCCCCTCGATGGCGCTGCTCGTGATGATGATTGCGTTATCGTTTTCCACACCGCACTTCTTCACATGGGTCAACATATCGAGCATCATCCGCCAGCACGCACAAATCATCATCATGGCTGTGGGCATGACCTTCGTCATCATCTCCGCGGGCATTGATCTCTCCGTCGGCTCTATGATGGCCCTGGCGGGTATCTGCGGGACATGGCTTATGACGGTGGGGATTCCAATTCCTCTCGCTGTTGTTGGGGGGTGCTTCGCCGGGTTACTGTGCGGCTTGCTCAACGGTCTGCTCATCGCCGGTCTTAAGATTCCCCCCTTCATCGCAACCCTCGGAACCATGCAAGCGTTTCGCGGACTGGTTCTACAGATAACCCAGGGCTTGCCGGTTGACAAGGGTGTCCCTCGCTCCTTCGGCATCCTCCGCAACGGGAACCTCTCCGACCTCCTCCCCATGCCCTTTCTCCGCCTCGTCCCCATCCCCCTCGTTCTCATCGTTATCATCTGTGTTGTGGCGAGCCTGACCCTGCGGTACACTCGCCTGGGCAGATATTCCTACGCCATCGGCAGCAATATCGAAGCCGCCCACCATTCCGGCATCAAAGTGGGAATGTACATCGTCCTGATTTACGCCGTCTGCGGACTCCTTGCAGGATTGGCGGGCATGATTGAGTTCTCTTCCCTTGTCAGCGGCCAGCCAACCGCAGGAGTCGGATACGAGCTGCGTGTCATCGCCGCGGTGGTCATCGGCGGAGGCAGCCTCATGGGGGGCGAGGGAACAGTCTCCGGAACAATCATCGGAGCTCTTCTCATGGCCGTTTTGCTCAACGGCTGCACGCTTCTGCATATCACCGATTTCATCCAGCAGATCGTCATCGGCGTTTTGATCGTTCTGGCTGTCGCTTTCGACCAACTGCGAAAGAGAAAGACTGAGGGAGGCGGCGTATGAGCTGCCCAAGGGAATCGCCGTTTCTCGTGCGTCACCAGCACAAGGAACACGACCATGATTCCACGTCTGAATCCCGCCACCACAGGCGGAAGCAAGAGTCTGGAAGAATTCGTCGCGGTCGCAGGTGAGCACGGCTTCGGCGGAATTGAGTACGAAATCGCCCCATCACCGACTCCTCGCTGAGCTATGGGATCCCCTGGCGACTGTGAGCAGAAGTCAGGACTCGGGATTTCCCCGAATGCGTCTTCCGTGGCGCGCCAACATGGTGGTATAATACGAAAAGGCTGGCATGGTGTTTTTTCCGACGGCGAGCGCGGAGTGCCAGGCCAGCGTACGGTTGGCAGCAATAGGAGGTTTTTCTGATGATCAAGAAACTGGAGGTTGACGGCTACCGGCTACTCGATGGCTTCGAGGCGGACCTCGGCGGCCTTACCGTGGTGATTGGCGCCAACGGGGCGGGGAAAAGTACTCTGCTGGACTGTCTCCAACTTATTTCGCAATGCGCCGCCCAGCCGGTCAATGCCGCGCTACGGTCACACGGCGGCTTGTTCTCACTGCTGAGTGCGGGCAAGCAGATCCAGAAGCTCACATGGCGCGTGACATTTGACAGGTCCGCGGAATCCGCCATTCGGGCCGTCCTGCCGGAAAGGTCCGGTGTCGCCATTGTTTACGAGGTTCAGCTTGAGAAACGTGCCGACGGAGGAGCTGCACCCATATACGAGGTACTTCGGTACGGCAAAGCGTTTCGCGACCATGAGCAGCCGTTCAAGTTCCTGGAGTCTCGGGGCGGGCGGCGCATGATCTTTGATGATGAACAGAAGCAGCTCACCCAGCTCCCCCTCTTTCCGGACCTAATCGCCACAGGCGAACTCGGTGGAGACATGGGGTCTCTCGACGCTGAATCCCTGCAAGGATTAGCCAATGCAGCGCCTGAGGGGCCCTCTCTGCTACTCGCGGAGGCCCGCTTCTTCGAGAAGTATCCCGTTCCCTCCTGGGTGCGTCTCCTGTTCACCTTATTCGCAATGTACCCGGGTTTCAGGATTGACATGGCCGCTCCTGCTCGCAGGCCATCTCAAGTATCGCCAAGCACGATTCTTGGTCCCCAGGGCGACAACCTCGCCGCGGTTCTTCACGAGATTTTCACAAGGCACGACTTTCGGGAAGCCGCGGAGGAGGTTCGTGGTTTCCTGAAGTCTGCCTATCCTTGGGTCGAGGACGTCAGCGCCGAAACCACATGGAGCGGGCCGGGGACAGTTACGGTCCGCATACATGAAGCTGGGATGCAGCGGCCAATGGAACTCTGGGACGTTTCAGACGGGATGCTGCGATTCCTCTGCCTCCAGGCGGCGTTACTCAACCCGTCCCCCACGCCCTTCGTCGCCATTGATGAGCCTGAGGTTGGCCTTCATCCCCGCCTGCTTCCTATCGTCGCCGATATAATCAAGACCGGCTCCGAACGAACACAGGTTCTGGTCACAACGCACAGCCCGGAGCTTCTGCAATGCTTCGACCTTGAGCAGATAGCGGTTATGACCAGAGAGGACACGCGGATCGGATGGTACCGACCAAGGACGCGTGAAAGCTTACGCACGATGTTAGAAGCCGTAGAGGGAGACACTCTCGCAGACCTTCATCGTTCCGGCGAACTCGAGGCAATGCCGTGAAAGTATGGGTCTATGTCGAGGGTGAATCGGACAAGTTGGCCCTCCGCCAGCTCTGGGCCGAATGGCTCTGCCAACTTCGGTCGAATGGCCACGGTTTAAGACTGATTCCCCTGGGCGGAAAGGACAAGTTCCTCCGCAAAATAGGACCCCGAGGAGCAGAGAAGTTGGCTGGCGACAAGGATGATCTTGTTGTCGGCCTCCCCGATTTCTACCCCAACCAGCCGTTCGCGAGGTCTCGCCTGAAGCATGAAACCCTTGAAGAATTGAAGGAACTTCAGAGGAGCGCTGTCGCAAACGCTCTGGAAACCATCTATGGGATTCGGGGGGGGCAACTGGCAAACGCGATGACGCGATTCGACCCTTCAGCCTTCAAACACGACATGGAAATGCTCCTCCTTGCCGCGCAAGACCAGCTCAGACAGGTTATAGGGACAAACGAACAACTGGGACGTTGGAAAACCCCTGTGGAAGAGCAGGACCAACGCAAACCTCCGAAAAGGATCGTGGAGCAGTTGTTCAGAACAAAGACCTCAAGAAAGCGCGCTTACCGGGATACGAAGGATGCCCCGGCAGTCCTGGGAAAGGTTAAGGACATTCGCGAGCTGCTTTTCCTGAAGCACGACAACTTGAATTGCCCAGTTTTCAAGGACCTCATAGACTGGCTTGGGCGCAGGACCGGGGAGCCTGCCTACCGATAGCCTCGCAGCATGCGCCGAAACTCCGGCGAACCGCGCTACTCACGGAGCGAAGCCAGCCATTCTTTGTCGAACTCCAGGTGCTTGATGTGGGTGCGGCGATATGTGTAAACGACCTACATAAGGTCGTCGCGGGTCTGGATGACGGCCGGGTAGCAGTACTCGCCCTTCGCGGTTTCGAGGTCTTTGATCCGGCGCCACGTTCTGCCTTCGTCCGGGCAGAGGGCGGCCACCACGGAATTCGCCTCGACGTAGAGTGGGTTGGCCCCGTCACCGCTCGGACGCTCAAACACGATTTCATTCACACCCTCCGGGGCGACCCTGAACTTATCGGCACCATCAATCAGCCGAACGTAGGGCTCCTCTTCGATACGTTCCATTGGTGGTGGCATGCGCATCTTGCCCATGATTCTTCACGGGCGAGACGCCCGTGCCACAAGCGAGTGGTCCGGCCTTTCTTATTCACTGCCCCTCTGCGCCTTCGCGCCTTTGCGTTAAGCTCTCTCTCCCTCCTTTCGTTGCCACCTAAATACAGCCCCACTGCCCAAAGTCCGACCTTTTCTTTCCTGAGCACACAGAGTACAATCCTCCACGTATAAGAGAGATTTCGGCAAAAACCCGTTTGTACATTCAAACAGACTGGAAGGAGGCAGCGATGGCAGAGGAGAACCGCGAATACAAATTGGGACGGCGGGCGTTTCTCGCCGGGGCGGCGGCAAGCACGTTCACCCTGTTGAAGCCCCGCTCGCTTCGGGGTACAGAGGCAAACTCAGCGATCGAGCTGGGGCTTATCGGCTGTGGCGGCCGAGGCACCTGGATCGCCCGTCTTTTTCAAGGGACCGGCAAGTACCGGTTTGTCGCCTGCGCCGATTATTTCCAGGACAGAGTCGCCGGGTTCGGCAAGAGGTTCCAGGTCCGCCCCGACCGACGGTATGCGACGCTTTCGGGCTACAAGAAGCTACTGGAAAGTAAACTCGACGCAGTGGTAATCGAAAGCCCTCCCTACTTTCATCCAGAGCAGGCGGCTGCGGCGGTCAGTGCCGGCAAGCACGTGTATCTGGCGAAGCCTGTGGCGATTGACGTGCCGGGCTGCCTGAGCATCGCCGAGTCGGGCAGAAAGGCGACGGCCCGAAAACAGGTCTTCCTCGTTGATTTCCAAACCCGCCCGGACAAACTGTACCGCGAGGCAGTTCGTCGGGTACAGGCCGGCGACATCGGCAAGCTGGTCTGCGGCAAAGCTCATTATCCGTGGCAGGGAAGCGGCTCGGGAACCAACTCTACCAATCCGGAGGAATGTCTCCGGCAATGGTATTGCACGCTGGCACTTTCCGGCGATGTCATCGTCGAGCAGGACATCCACACCCTCGACGTGGCTACGTGGTTTGTCAACGCTGACCCGCTTCGCGCGTTCGGCGCCGGCGGCCGGGCGATACGCAAGTTCGGCAACATCTGGGACCATTTCTCAGTCACCTACTGGTTCCCGCACGATTTCATCCTGACGTTCACCTCGGTGAAGATGATTCCGCATGTCAAAGATGAGATTCGCTGCGACATCTTCGGGTCGGGAGGCATGGTTCACACCGACTATTTCGGCGACGTCTATATCCGCGGCAACAAGCCCTACGAAGGCGGCGCGATGAGCAACTTGTACACTACCGGCGCGTCGTCCAACATCGAGGACTTCCATCGCTTCGTTACCGGGGGAGACTATTCCAACATGACGGTTGCTCCTTCGGTGCGTTCCAACCTGACCAGCGTGTTGGGTCGCACCGCCGCCTATGCCGGCACGGTGGTGACGTGGGAGGAGATGATGCGAGCCAACGTCAAGCTCGAACCTGACCTGAAGGGCTTGAAAAGGTGACATCGGGGCGAGACGCAGAGGGGTAAGGAAAATGTGGTCAGGAGTTTATCCTCGCTCGGCTGAAAAGGAGGAACGTGCCCGCGATGATAATTAGAATTGCCATGCCGCCGATGATGTACAATGGCTTTCGCAGGACATAATTTCTCTTCGCCGGGACCGTTTCCTCTGAAACCATCGCCCCGGATGAAGGCCCGGGAGAGATTTCGGTTTGGGCTTTCTCGACGGGTATTTCCTTCATTTCCGACGGAGACTTCGATTCGACAGTCAGCTCCGTATATCCAAATGGCACGCCGGAGTACGAATAAGGCGTTTTCAGGATGCTGCTTACCTCCATTTTCACCATGGGGTTTTCGGGGTCAAATCCGAGAGCTTTAGCCACGCGCGCTCGCATTTTCCCATCCCATTGAGTCGGCAGCATCGTGCCCTGCGTCCAGGAAATATCAAATCTGCATTCGCACTCCGCGCCAATGACCGAAAGGATGTCCGTCAGATTGTCTTCGCTTATTTTTTCGCCTTTCATCAACGGTCCCAGCCACCGCATTTTTCCGTAGATCACCGCTGCATAAGTCTCGCTTATTTTGTCCGCGGCGAGGCCCAGGCTCCAGAGAAGGATTCTTTCGCGAGAAAAGGACTCCCTGCCTACGACGGTCAGGACCGGCGGCTGCCCCATGGATTCAGGCATCATCTTCATTTCCACGCCTATTTTCTCAATCGCCCCGGAAGCAGCTTTCCGAGCGCTCGTATTCTCCTCGGCATTCGTTCCTTCTATCAACAGCACGACACCGTGGTCGTTGCTGACGTGTCGTAAGAGTTCCTCTCGCGCTGGCGAAGAGACGATACCACGGAGCGCCGCCCGCAGCGTTTGCTCGAAAGGCTCGTTGGAACTCGTAACAGGCACGGGCAACGACTGTCCGTCGGGCGAGACGAGAACCGCCGCGGGGAAAGATTGTGCCGGCCATAAATCAAGGTACTTTATGGCCGGATTGTCTTTTTGTCTATCGGCGTCAATTATTTCAATGCTGATGTTTGCTTCCGAGAAGGCAGCCTGCGATATTTGCGTGAGGTCGGAGGTAATCTGGGCAGGGGTATCCTGATTGACATAGCCGTAAAAATGATACGGGCTATCGCCCAGGTCAACGAAACCGATGTCGTGTACGTTATATCTGCAAGCGAAAGCCAAAAACGTCTGGAGACAACTACACAGGCAAATCGCCGCAGCCAATCTAATGAGTTTCATCTGCGACCACAAACCGATATAAGTTCACTGAGGTCCGGGAGAAACGGCGAAGCCATCTTTCCGGATCGTTTATGCCATTGCGCGAATTTCCAGCGCTGCGCTCAAATCCGCTCAACCGAAGCAGAGAACCCGGCCATCTTCGAGCGTTACCACTACTCGCCCGTCGCGGTCCACCGCCAGCCCCCACGGAACCGGCGAGGATGGCAGCGGCTGCGTCCAGAGTATTCCGCCATCTTGGAGGTTCAGGGCGATGATTTCTGACGGCATAGCGATGACCACCGCATTCTTGCACACCGCCAGGGCGACGCTCTCTTTGCAGTTCTTTTCCCACAACGGCTTAAGACCGGGGATATTGAGCTTTCCCCATCCTGCGAGCAACCGTTTGTTCCGGTTTTCCTCAACGCGAGGGAAGCACATGACCTTCGAATTATTCGCCCAGGCGACGTCTCGGTCACCAGTGGATGCGATTAGCGTTTTGTTAAGAACGGAAGGGTCATAGACTTTATACTTCGGGTGCGAGTAGAACGGCTTGCCGCCGACAACCACCCCGCTGGCGATCTGATACAATTCCCACCCACGGGGGCTTTGTGCCGACGGAACGTTGTTGTTCTGAACCCGCTTGACCATATTCGGGTCGTTGAGGCATTTCCCATTCGTGATGTCGTAAATGGCGGGTGAGACGGCGTTGCCGCCCGCCAGGCACAGCTTCCCCCCGTAAAGAAGCAGATGCCCTTGCACGCTCACTCCGCTGAGTGTCCCGTGGCCGAGATGGCCCGACGTGTTGTTCTGCCACTTGATCTTGCCGGTGGCGGCGTCGAGCGCATAAACGTGGGTGCCGTCGTAACTGGCTATGCCCGCCGCCACATAGGCGGTGCCATCTTCGACGAGCACGCCGCTCGCCGCCGGCCATGTCGAGAGGAGCGCGCCATACACCGGTATCCTGCGTTCCACGGGCGCCGCGCGGAACCGCCAGAGCTGCTGTCCGGTCCTCGCTTCAAGGGCATAGACCCACCCGTCGCCGGACCCCACAAGAGCGCGGTCCCTCCAGATGGTCGGCGGGATACGTGTCCCGCCTCCGGTGTAAGCTTTCCACTGCGGCTTGCCCGTTGCCGCATCCAGGGCTCGGACGATGCCGTCGGAGCCGCTCAGGAACACCATTCCGCCCGCTGCGGTCGGCGGGGTTGGCCTAATTGTGGCCCCCGGAGAGAACTGCCAGAGCCGGCGGCCCCTTCCGGGGATGACGGCGCCCGTCGTGACGGTCCCGGTATTGTTCGCGCGGAATGTGGGCCAATCCGCTGGCGACCCCGGCAGACTCGCGAGCTTCGCTTGATACATCCTGCCTTTCTCCAGCCGGTCGGTGTCGCGGCCGCCCTGATTGAAATCGAAGTCGCCTGCCTGCCCTAAGCAAGTGATACCGTACAGGGTGAGGTTGCAGTCGCACACTGACGGCCACCAGTAGGTCAACCCGTTGGCGATAGTCACGCCGTCGTGACACTGCGCACGCATCGGCGAAACCAATTGCCAGTGGCCGCTCGCCACATCGAGACGCGTCGTACCCCCGCTTGCTCGGAAGAAAATCGCGTCCAAGGCGCCTGTGGGCCGCGTGCAAGCCCGACGACCTACCTTCATCTCCGCCAACACCCGGCCGGTAAGCGGGTCAAACCTTTTGCTGAACTCTTTATCTATTTGCCCGCTGATGCCGTAAAGCCCGTCATCCCGCAGGACCAACTGGAAGTTGCTGTGAGGGTCTTTCCAGAGGACACTCCCGTCCTCGGCGGAGACTGCGAGAAGCTCGCCGACTTGAGGGCCTGCGAAGTACACGGCCTTATCGCTGCACTTGATGTATGAGATCGTTCGCCAGTTAGTTCGCCAATCTTGCCGGTTCAGATACGGCCCGAGCGCCTTGAAGAGGTCAGGGTCCTTTTCTTTTGTCTTCCGCCAGACTTCGTTGCCGGTTTTTGCGTCCAGACAGGTGAGGAATGAGCCAAAGGATAGCCCATAAATCCGCCCGTTTTTCATGCAGAGTGCCCGGCTGTCAATCGGCTCAGCTTCTTTGTGGTTCCACAGCACCTTTTTCGTCTTCGGGTCAATAGCGAGGAGGGTTCGCCCGTAACCCCAAGGATTATGCGGCTGATTGTAACCCTTCGACAGCGGGTCCCACGGCCAGCCGTGCGCCGTCCTGCGCTGCCGCACTATCGGGTCTCTCTGCTCATCCTCTCCAACCAGTGCATACAGCACGCCATCTTCCAGAGCCATCCATTTCCAGAATGTTCCCCCGGCAAGCTCCGGCGGAGGGGCGATCTCGTCCTTCAGGCGGCCCGTCTCGGCGTCAATCACCTTGCAGGACTTGTCATCGCCGACGTACACCGTCGTCGGAGTGGCGATTAGCGTATTGCGGTGAATCATGATGCCGGGCGTCAGAGGGCGCTTCCAGAGCATCGTGCCGTTATAGCCGTTGAACGCCGCGAGCGTGTTGAGCAACGCCTCTTCTCGTACCTTGAACGCGAGGTGCCCAAACGCTTTGAACACGCGACCAGCCGAAGCCACCGCCACCTGAGGCAGTGGCGCGTAAAGAGGGCCAGAGAGAAAGTGCGTCAGATAGGGGGCGCGGGCGATTTGGTCTCTGGATTGCGGATTGTTGTCCGGCCCGTGGTACGGATGGCTCCAATCGTCCACTCCCTCGGGAAAAGGCTTAGTCAGTTCTTTTCGGCCCAAGAGGGCTTTTCCTTCCGGACGCAGAACCCGAAGCGCCTCCGCCTCGGGAATCCGGGCTGCTCTATCCACGGCGACGAGGGCGTCCGCCAGATTGTCGGCGAGATGCAATTTCCTGAGCCCACCCTTCTCGACGAAGATACGCGTCCCATAGAACCCGCCCGCGTCCGCCGTCCGACACGCTCTTTCCACGTCCTTAGCTCGCGGCAACTGCACATATATCAGCAGCTCGCTCTGCCTCGCCAACTGCACAGCAAGGTCGCACCCGGGGTCACCCAGCACAACACATATACCCCGCGAAACGCCGATTTTCTCAAGAATCGTCTCTGCCGACTTTTCAAGCGTTTTTGGCTCGTTCTTCTGAACTGCCGCCGACGCAGCGGAGGACATACCGCCGCCGTCCCAAAACGTCCGGAGACCGACCGCGTTAGAGAGAACAGCGATGCCCGCCAGGCCCAGGCACAATGCCAAAATTATAATTCGCGCCTTCTTCATCATTCCACCTCCTGCTCCGATATCTCACTTTTTCATACTACCCGACTCTATGCTCACCGCTTGACCATACTGATACACCTTCTTTACCAGATTTTCAAGGACATTAGCGAGCAAAACGTCATGCCTCAGTTACGGGCGGTTTCACCCCGAGCCAAACGTAAGTGAGAGGTTACCCCTCCGGCAGAAACAAGGTTGACAAAACACGAAGAATATGTATAATATAATATTGTGTCGTGGCAAACGGGTGGTGTCGTGGGGGTTTCGTCAAAAGGCGTTGCACTCAAGGAACTGAGTGTTCCGCCTCCGGGTGGGCCGCGTGAAACGAAAAAGCACCGTCCTCGTAGTGGACGACTATCCCTCCGCCAGAGATGCCGTCGCGCTCGCTCTCAAGGGCGAATTTAACTGCCTTTGCGCTGGCTCAGCAGCTCAGGGGCTTGAAATCCTCAGAACCGATCCTGTTGATGCGGTGGTTCTCGACATCCGCATGCCCGAAATGGACGGCATCAAAGCTCTCCAGCGCATCAGGGAGATGGGGATCAACACTCAGGTCATCCTCCTAACCGGCTACGGTAGCTTCGACAGCGCCCGAAAAGCCGTCAGGTATGGCGCCTTCGACTACCTGACGAAACCCTTCGACCTCCTCAAGCTAAGAAACGTGGTCGCCGAAGCCGTCGAGAAGAAAAAGGTTCTCGAAAAGGGGGGAAAGGACGCTGCCCTTGAGGAGCTTGCCGGGTCCCTCACTGCGAAGTTGGCGGAAGCCAGCCGGTTGGCTCGGACAAGCGAGCTATCCAGCGAAGCTTTCAAACAAATGACAAGCCCACTCACCGCCATCCTGGGCCACACCCAGATACTTCTCAGGAAAGTCAGGGAACGGCGCGGGAGGCTGTTCGGCGCGAAGTCCTTACGTTACCTTTCCATCATCGAGGAGGAAGCCAACAAGTGCGTTGAGATCGCTTCGAGGCTCGTGTCGCTCTCGCAGAACAGCCCAAATCGGGAAACCGCTACGGTCAACGAAGTTCTCCTCAACGTCGGCGCCTTGCTTCGTCCCCAATGTTCCATGAGTGGGATTGACCTTTCGATCGCTCCGCCACAAGACGAAGCTGTAGTTGACGTTTCTGCCGATGACCTTCATGCCGTGGTAGTCAATCTGGTGTTAAACTCCATGGAATCCATCGAGGGGCCGGGTGAAGTCAAAGTGAAGGGCTTCAACCTGCGAGGCGATAGCCCCTCGTTCATCGCCGCTTCGCACGAGGAGGAGGATTACGTCCAGCACGTCCTCGAAAGCCCGCTGGTCGCAATAGAGGTCTCTGACACGGGGAGAGGAATAAAGCCGGAGCATCTGGACAAAATCTTTCAGCCTTTCTTCACCACCAAAACCGACAGCTCCGGGACGGGACTGGGATTGTCCATCTGCAAGGAAAAAGTTGAACGCGGCGGCGGCCACATCGAAGTCGTGGAATCGAGGCCGGGCGCAACCACCATGAGGATCCTGTTGCCCGTCTCGTCGCGTGTGTGACGCGGCGGCAAAATGCTTGCCATCCCTGAGCGCTCGGCCTTTGGCGAATGCGAGACCTCCTCGACCCATCCGCCAAGAGGGCGCATAACCGCACCATCTCCCCTGAGACATTCCGCCAGTGCCCTCAGCGGGCGCCGCACTTACTGCCGCAATTCATAAGTTCCGCGACGTATTGCTCCGACAGGATGACGCGATGCCTGGGATTTTGGATTTCGGATTCCACATTCCGCAATCCGCAATCTGCAATCCGCAATGGACGGGGCTTTGCGTCTTTGCGAGAGGTCTCCCCTTTTTCCATTTTCTCTCGCCAAGACGCCAGGGGCACGAAGGTCTTCAAGCACCCCGGCCTGTGATTTACTGGATGGCTCACGTCTCTGGAACAATCCGATTCACGCCGATGGCGTGATTATCCCGTCACAATAGCTACTTTCACGACACCATTATACGTCGCCGTATTTGCGAATCCATGTACTAAGCCACCGGCTTTAGTCGGTGGTATCGGATACGGCATTCTTCCCGTCACAGCCGGCTTCAGCCGGGCTTCTCGACCAGAGGATTCATCCGAATTCTGCCGCGCAAATATACCCGCACCCGGTAACGCCCCCCTCGGCCATCGCCGGGGTCTGCCCTTGCCCTTGCCTTTCTTTCTGCGAGAGCGTGAAAAGACTTTTTTTGAAAGTTGGAGGCAGACAGTCTCCCCTGGTACAATCGAGCTGTTGATGCAAGACCCCAGCGAGCGAAGCGGCATTTTGGCTGATAATGGACCAATTTCTCAACATCACACCATCCACAAGAATTGTGGCGCTGACCGGCGCCGGTATCAGCGCTGAATCCGGCGTGCCGACCTTCCGCGACAAGGGAGGGATATGGGAGAAATATGACGTGATGTCGGTAGCGACGCCTCAGGCTTTCGAGAAAGACCCGCAGCTCGTCTGGCGCTTCTATAACGAAAGAAGAAAGCAAGCGAAGTCTGTCCGGCCCAACGCCGCTCACTACGCCCTCGCTCGCCTGGAGCGGCTGCTGCCGGAGGGAACCTTCGCTCTAATCACCCAGAACGTTGACCATCTCCACACGGAGGCTGGCAGCAAGAACCTCTACCACATGCACGGGGAATTGACCAAAACCCGGTGCACCAGGTGCCAAGAAGTCAAGGTGGCGCCGGAAGAGCTCCCGGACGTGCCTCGCTGCCCGTGCGGCGGCTTGCTGCGGCCGCACATCGTCTGGTTCGGCGAAGTGCCCTTTCACACAGACAGGCTCTATCAAATGACCCAAGAGTGCGACCTGTTTCTCGTCGTGGGAACGAGCGGCGTCGTGCATCCCGCGGCGGGTTTCGTCATCCACGCCCAAAGAAGCGGCGCCGTGACCGTCGGCGTGAACCTTGAGGCCCCGGAAAACCGCCTTTACATTGACCACTTCTATCGCGGAAAGGCGGGGGAAATCCTCCCCAGGCTCGTTGAGCACTGGGCACGCTGCATAAAGACGCAGTGAGATTCGGCTCGTGCGACTTCCAATCAGACCCTTGACCGTTCTCCCGATTCTTACGACGCGGCCTACGGAGCACATTCTCAGCCCAGACGGGCCTTACGCCGTCAGGAAAGCTTCTTTCACACAACACTATAGTTCAGCGTATTGCGAACTCATGTGCTAAGGAGCCAAATGCCTTATGCCGGTCGGATTTCTCGCTTTTCCTTGTCGAAGACGACCTTCCGGGCGAGGCGATAGGCGGTGTCGCCCATGACGACGGCGATACCCTGTTTGTAGCCCATATCCATGTCGGCGTGCGGCTTGCGGCCGTTGCGGATGCAGCCAAGCCAGTTTGCGACGTGCGCCGTAGCGGGGTCCGGCGGATTCGTTTTCAGGAGCTTTTTCTCAGGGATGCTGTTATTAACGCCTTTGCTGGAGTAAACCGGATTGCCCGGATTGTGTCCGAATCGGGTTTGCACGAGGCCCTTGTCGAGCATGAAGAAGGTCGTCTCCGTATTCCACGAGCTGCCGAAGTGGGTGACGAACTGGGTGTAGAACCCTTCGGCATATTCGAGGATGACGGTGACGTTGTCGGGCGCCGTGCGACGCCGGTCAGTGGTTGGCGCGTAGATCCCGCCGAAGGCCGTCGCGGCGACCGGACACTCGCAGCCGGTGACGGCGTGTGCGAAGTTGCTGAAATGCGACATCCAGCCGCCAATCGGGCCGCTGGAGAAATCGTGGTAGCCCATCCACGCCGCGTGCTGGTCGGGGTCAAAGGGCCGGTACGGCTTGCCGTAGAGGAACGCTTTCCAGTCGGTCTCTTCTTGTCTCTGAGGGCCTCTGTATTGGTTCCAATACGGCTCGTAGAGACTGATGGTTGACTCGATGCGGAAAACCTTGCCGAACTCGCCCTCGGCGAAAAAGTCCTTCAGCGAGAGAGTCCCCGCGGCGCTGCTGCCCTGGGTGCCGTGTTGGATGACGATGCCGGCTTTCTTGACCGCATCGTAGCACTTGTTCAAAGGTTCGAGGCTTGCCATCAATGGCGCGATGGGCTTCTCGACATAGACGTGCTTTCCGGCCCGAGCCGCGTCAGTCACCTCGCCGCAGTGCTGGTGGGCCGGCGTGGCGATCATCACGGCATCAATATCCGCCGTTCCCAACAGCTTGCGATAGTCGGCGTACGCCTGCGGCTTGGCGCCGAACGTCCTCTCGATCAGTGTGGTCCACGCGTTGCGTTGTTGGCTCCACACATCGCAGATCGCCGTCACCATCGCATTGGCGTTAGCGCTTTTGACACTGCGAACCAAGCTGCCCATTCGGCCCCCACAGCCGATCAACCCGATGTTGATTCGGTCGTTGGCGCCGCTCGCGCGGGCGAGACTGCGAGACGGCAACCTCGATGTCGCGAGCACGAGCCCGGCGCCGGTCAACATGCTTTTTTTGAGGAACTCGCGGCGGTTGGATTTCAACGTTTTCATGGTATCAGTCCTTCCTTTTCTCATGGTATCAGTCCTTCCTGATGCTGGCAGGGATGAGAACGGGTTTTCGAACCGGGAGACCATAACGCGCTCCACAATCCCGACGCAAGGATTCACTCAAGAAGGGATGCGTCTGTCTCGGATGGCCGTCTCCCAACCGCGCCGACGGCGCGGGACATGCGTCAGATGCCGGTCACTGGATTTCAATCCTGTAGAACTTGCGCCCACGCGACGTGTTCCAGTCGGTCCAAGAGGTCACGTCGCCTTCCGATGCCACGGTTGCCTCCGCAAGCCACTCGCCGTCCAGGAGGTCAACACGCGACCAAACGGTGTACGAAGCCCCCGGCTGACTTGTCCATCTAAGATGAAGTCCGCCGCCAATCTCGTCTATGAAGGCCTTGGCTGTGGGCAGGAGGTACTCGTACGCCCCCATATCCACTCGCCATGAAGAAGTCGCAGGGAGAATCCGGTTATTGTCCTCGAGGTCAACCGCCCCCCACATCCAATCCTCGTTCTTGCCGGCGTCAATGCAGGGCGAATTTCCTGAAAGCCGATAATCATAGACGCCGTACGCATATCCCTCACCCACAAACGCAAACACCGAGACATCTCCCCAGACCTTGATTGTCGTCGCCGTGTTGGAAGCAATGAGAAACTGATACGACTGAGCCATGTCCGGGTTGAGGGGGAAGCCCACGAGGGCATCCGGCTGCCAGGAGGCATCTTGATCCACAAAAGTGGTCTGGAAGGTTTCCTCGTTGAATGTAGGGGCCTCAGTCCACTGGCCAGCGCCCAGGGGCTGCCCGACGAAGGCGGGGTCCTCTGCTATATTCCCTCCGCCACCCTCTGTCCAGTCCTGAATGCAGGAATAAGTGGGATCGCTTGATTGAAAGATCTGGTCAGCGCCACTGGCGATATTTCCCCAGATAACACAGTTGCGGATCACAGCGTTGCACATGTACAGCCCTCCGCCGGAATACATGACCCGATTCATCGCAATCGTATTGTTCAGAATTGACCCATTGCAATTATTCAGCCCTCCGCCGCGTCTGCCCCAGTTCCCGACAATCGCGTTGTTCAGGATACTGCCATCACACCCGGACAGCCCCGACGAAGAGTTGCCGACAATCGCGTTGTTCAAGATCCTGCCGTGGCACATATCGAATCCACATCTGAAGTTGGCAGTGACTGCATTGCCCTCGATTGTTCCATGGCAACCGTATATCCCTGAACCCAAGCTGGCGACGACCGTGTTGTTTCGGATGCTCCCGTTGCATTTGTAGATGCCGCTGCTACCCCAGTTGGCCCAGTTGCCGGCGATCGTGTTGGACTGTATCGTTCCGTGGCAGCCGCTTAGACCTCCCCCGTGCTCTTCAGCTTCATTGTTCGAAATCGTGTTATTCACGATTGTGCCATCGCACCAAGCGAGGCCGGCGCCGCCGCGGAGGGCGTAGTTGTTTGTGATAGTGTTTTTTCGTATGGTAGCGCGTGTGTGACGCTTGCTTCCACCACCGCGGATTCCGCAGCCGTGGTCACCGCGGCCATTAGAAATCGTGAAGCCAGAGAGCACGCAGTCAGGGCTTTCTCTTCCGACAAAGCAAACAACCGGCGCCGTGTCCCCGCCGCCCAGTACCGTCGAGGCTACCACTTCCGGGTTATCCGGATCCGTGCTGCGAAGGGTGACGTCAGTCCCGCAAAAATGAAGGTTCCCGTTGTATGTTCCGGGCGAGACGATGATTTCATCGCCCGGCACGGCCAGGCAGAGGGCTTCCTGAATCGTGAGAAAATCGCCAGGCACGTCCACGATGCTTGGGGGCGTCACGAGGATAGGATTGGTTCCTCGGAGCACTTCCAACCCGTCACGAAGACCATCGCCGTCCGTGTCCTCGAGCAGGGCGTCAGTTTGCTGCGCCACCTCCTCCGAGTCAGATAACAGGTCGCCATCCTCGTCAGCAGTTGCGTCGCGTTCGTAACAACCCATATCTATGTTCGGCCCAACGAGGCGACAGTTGCCGTCCAAGTCGCGTTGCGGCCAGGCGTGCCAGTAGAAGTTCGTTCCCGCGTTTATGCAAGGCGAATCTGCCTCAACGTGGTAATCGCCGGAACCTGCATCAACAAATCGCGGATCAAGCACAATGTTTCCTTCGCCGCCTTCAGCCCACTCCTCGATGCAGCAGAAAGATGGGGCATTTGATTCCCATATCTGTGTTCTTTCAGGTTTCGCCACGTTTGCCCAGATGATGCAGTTGCGGATCGTCCCCAAGCAGCCGAGCAGCCCGCCGCCATTTTCCACGGCGTGATTGTCCACGATCGTGTTGCTCTGGATGGCGCCGTCGCACCCGCTCAACCCGCCGCCATCGTCGGCAGCGTCGTTATCGGCAACGAGGTTGTTCTGGATAGTGCCGTCGCAATCATCCAGCCCGCCGCCATCGCCCTCCTCGGCACGGTTATCGGTAATCGTGTTGTTCTGGATAATAGCGTCGCAGCCATACAGCCCGCCACCGTCCAATCTCGCAGAATTGAGGCTGACAATGTTGTCGCTCACGAGTCCATCGCAAAAGGCCAATCCGCCGCCGAAACCCTGGAGCCATTGTAGCCGGCCCTCATCCCAATAGCCGGGCGCCGAATTGCCGATGATGCTGTTGTGCTGCATGGCGGCGTGAGTTCCTTCCTCATCGGTCCCCCCGCAAACTCCACCACCATACGGAGCGCTCCCATTGCGGATAGTGAAGCCCGCAAGGACGCATGTCTCGTCCTCCGACCCAAGGAAGCTGACCACGGAGTCGAGCTCGTTCCCGTCAATGATTGTACTGGAGACAACCGCGGAGTCCAACGGGTCCGTGCCTCGCAGGATCATGTTCTTGCCGTTGAACTTAACGTTCTCGTAATAGATGCCCGGCGCCACGATTACCGTATCACCGCCCGAGGCGACCTGTGTCGCCTCCTGAATCGTCTTGAAGGGCGTTGCCTGCGATGTGCCGTCACCGGAACTTCCCACCGACGCGCTCACGTACCATACGACAGGCGCGACCTTCGGGTCGGAGCCCCTACGATACTCGTCCATGTTCGAGAAATGATCGTCATCGGGATCGTCAGCCCCCAATTGGTCCAAGCCCTCAAAGACCTCCACCTCCCAATCGTCAGGGAGCCCGTCGCTGTCACTGTCCAAGGATTTCGATGCCGCCTCGGGCGTGTTGCCGTAAACGCCGAGGTTAATCCTGCCCCCGTTGGGCTCCGGCTCCTCGGAGAAAAGCGAAACCGGGTCGCCCGCGTCTATGCACGGAGACCAGCTTTGCAGATGATAGTCCCCCTTGTCCGCGTCCACAAAATAGGGGCAGTGCGATATGTTCCCCAAGCCGCCTCGCTTCCAGCGGTCTATGCAGCAGTAGGTGGGCATGTTGCAATGGTAGAGCTGGACACCATGCCGGCTTCCACCCAAGATTATGCAGTCGCGGATCGCGCCGTCGCAAAGAGCAAGCGCATCGCCGTACGTGCCGATGTTGTCCGCAAACGTATTGCTCTCGATAGTGCCGTCGCAGTCTCTAAGTGCTCCGCCCTGGTCGCCAGCCGAGTTCTGGCAGATGAGATTGTGTCGGATGATGGAAGTTGACTTCGCTATCGCACCTCCGTGGTCGCCGGCGGAGTTGCCGATGATAGTATTGTACTCGACGGTTCCGCCGCACCGGTGCAGCCCACCGCCATCGTCCTCCGCGGAGTTGTCGGCGATGATGTTATTCCGGATGAGGCCCCCGCAATATACGAGTCCGCCGCCGTCCCATGCAGAATTATTGGTGATGACATTGTTCTCAATCACGGCACGTGTACGATAATCCTCATAGCCGCCCCGGATGCCGCCTCCTCGCTCGTTGGGAGGGTCGGAGGCCTTGCCGTTGCGGATTGTGAAGCCCGACAGAGCGCACCGGCCGCTCTCGCTTCCAACAAACGTGACCACGGAACCGCTCTCGCCTCCGTCAATAATGGTTTGGGCGACAACGGCGCGGTCGAGGGGATCGGTGCTTCGCAGAGCGATGTTCTTCCCTTCGAAATGGATGTTCTCGACGTAAATCCCCGGGGCGACGGTGACTGTTTCTCCTTCCCATGCCGCGCCAATGCCCTCCCGAATCGTCTTGAAAGCTCTCTCCCAGGAGCTCCCGTCGCCGGAAACAGACACTGTCGCGTCAACGTACCAGGTCCGCCCCCACACGGGACTCGTTCCGTCCTGATGCTCCTGGATGTTCGACCTGCCATCACCGTCCGGGTCGTCCTCCGCCCCCGAGACCAGGTTGTCAAAGAAGAGCATTTCCCACTCATCGGGAAGGGAATCTCCGTCTGTGTCGTCCGAAGCCGAAGCCGCTTCCGGCGTGTTACCGTAAGCCCCGATGTTGATTCTCCCAGCGTTCGGCTCGGGTTCATTGGAGAAATCGGACGCGGGATCGCCAACGTCAACGCAGGGTGACCAGCTCTGCAAGTGGTAATCCCCTCCCGACCGGTCAACGAAGTGCGGGCAGGCGGATATGTTGCCGACACCTCCTCCCTCCCAGCCCCGGATGCACGAGTAAGTCGGCAAGGAAGACCGCAGCAACTCCGGCCCCTCCGGAGCGAGGTTTCCCCAGATAACGCAGTTGGTGATGGTCCCAGCGCAGTCCCATAGGCCGCCAGCGGTCCCGGCGGAGTTGCCCGTAATGGTGTTGTTTCGGATGGTACCGCCGCAAGACTGGAGGCCGCCGCCCCATGCTGCCGAGTTGTCGGCGATTATGCTGTTCTCGATGTCCCCGTCGCAGTTGTTCAGTCCGCCGCCCTGGCCTTCGGCACAGTTCTCAACAATCGTGTTGTTCAAGATGGTCCCACTGCAATAGTTGAGTCCGCCACCCGACCAACATGCGGAGTTATTTGCGACCGTATTGTTCCGGATTCTCCCGTCGCATAAGGCGAGTCCGCCGCCGTCTCCGTCAGCCCGGTTACCGGAGATGATGTTGTTTTGGATTGTCGCAAGGGTCCGATGACTCCAGTCGCCGCCGAGGATTCCACCGCCAAGCTGAGCTCTGCCGTTCCGAATGGTGAAACCAGAAAGGACGCATTTCTCTTCCTCTGTTCCGTCGAACGTTACAACAGACCCAGCCCGATTGCCGTCAATGATTGTATTCTGGACAACATTGCCGTCGAGCGGGTCGGTGCTGCGGAGAATGATGCTCTTTCCGTTGAACCGGATGTTCTCAACGTAAAGCCCCTCAGCGACGATGACAGTATCTTCATTAAATGCCGCGTCTATCCCCTCCTGGATGTTCTTGAACGCGGTTTCCGGGGAAGTCCCGTCGCCCGGCACTTCTACAGAGCCGTCAACAAACCACTCAGCCGCGGACAGGCTTGAGGAAAGCGGAACCGTCAAAAAGAATAATGTGGCGAGGAAAACGGGTCTGAGGCTCATCCTAAGCTCCTTTCGATGCACGCTGCGTTCGCTTGTCACTGCTTTTGTACACTTGAAAACATCTGCGTTTTGAATTGGGCCTTTCCCCGTTTGCTCCTCCCTTCCTTGCTAACAATACCGCGCCTAACACCATTTGTCAACCGCCCCCTGATAGCAGGTGTGGCTCCATTTCAGTGGCACGCGGGTCCGCTCTCGTGTGTCCGGAGCGAACCGTGTATTGGGGATGAGCCTATTACGCCCCTTCAGGGCTTTTGTATTTCATCACGCGCTGTTTTCCCAGGGCGTTGCCCTGGGCTGGAATATTGCGCCCTTTCAGGGCTGAAGATTGCTTTCGGGTCGCCCTGTAAGGGCAGACTTAATAAAGCTCAGGGCAACGCCCTGAGAAAGGGCCCCCGTTCAACAATGATGAGCCCTGAAAGGGCGAGATATGTGCGTTACGACTCGAAAGATTCCTCGAGGCCAGTTCGAATAGCCCCGCGTTTTCTCCTCTTCCCAAAGGGCGGCGTGGAAGCTGGGTCGCGATTCCCGCACGGGCAGAGTCCAAGGACAGTTCCGCCACTGAAATGGAGCCGCACCCCTGATAGCAGGTGTGGCCGCGTCTCAGCGGACCGGGGGAAACGCGCGCGGCTGGCGGGGCTTGCCAGCACTGAGGACGGAACCGACTACGACGGACATCCGAAAGCCGTGAGGAGCGCATTTCGCGGAAAGGCTGCCCTCGCGGCTCAGCGATGTAACTGACGGGACGTAAATGGAAAACATCGGCTTCTGCTTGGGGTGAGAAGGGCGCCGCTGCCACGACGGCTGGTGAATCAGTCGCCGATTCTCTGTTTAGGAACTCTACATCTGTTGTAAAAGAAACGCCTGGGAAATGTCCTCTGCGGGGCCTGGGTAAGTTTTCAGTGAAGCCGTCACAAGAAGCCGCACTCGATTCAGCCGCAGACGATGCACAAGGGCGCGGAGGAGAAAGCTGGAGAGGCTCAAGATTCGTTTACCAACCTCTTGATTCGGGGACAAAAAACGATGAAATTGATGGTTGCCTGGGCAGAGTGCCGGAGGTCAATGGGTACAGGGGCGACATGAAACTTGCCCGCTCAAAGTGGCGCGCTTCTAATCTCTTCGGTTCATACGCCAAAATGCCTGCGGTAGCTGCATGGTCGTTGTCGTTCACCTTAGACGAAGTAGCCAAGGGCAGCTACCTTGCCATTCCAATCAACGGTGAACACGGGGCAGAAGGCGCCTACGCGGGCATTCGTATTGACGGCAAGCCCATCGGCGCCCCAGACCGCAGCGTAGGCTTTCCCAGCAATGTATGGGAGTTCTTCGTTCGGCCCGTTGAGAGAAACTACACCTACTTCGTGCCTCTCACTGAAGAAATGGTAGGTAAAAAAAGAGTCTGTCATCTTATCTCAGTTTGGTGAATGTTCTCTGGCGATCCGACTTCGGATTTACCGACCTTAAGGCTCGATCCCGGTTTTCCAAGTGCCCATGTCCGGTTACTGCAGTTCGATTCGGCAGAAGTTGCGGGTTGATGCGTGGTCAAGCACAACATTATTGGCGGCAACAGGGCTGATTCGACCAGCGAGGCGCTTGTTGTGGACTTGCGCACTCCTGGCCTCCTTTAAGTTTTGTACCCAAGGGCAGCACCGTGGGCAGTTCCCGGCGCGCAGGCGGAGAGGGAGGCAGGACATGCTCTTTGCGCCTCATGCGAGGTCAGCGGGAGTGGAATCTTACTGCGGCTGAACCCGCTTCTTGAGAGCAATCCCCCATTGTAAGAAGCTGCGCCAACCAACCTCTTCACAGCCCGGTCTTCTGTTTCTCACGTACTTTCAGGCTGTTAGAACTGCAGAGAAAGCTCTTGCCCCCCAATCTCCTACCTGGCATGTGCGCTGCTTTTAGGATGTTCGTTGAAACAGCGATTTGAAAAGGAATTCGGGGCGTTGGGGATATCTGCCATCTTTGCTCTGTCCGATGGTCCTACTGAGGTGCAGGTCAAGTGAAGGGGCGTCATCCCGGAAGTAAAAGGGAGGAATGAGAAATGACATCACGAAACCTCAAGCTCTTGCGATTGTTCATCTTGGTGAGTCTCGGGATTGGCTGCATCGCGCCTCAACAAGGGCACGCGGTGGACTCTCCGTATTTCGTTCTTGATCTCGACTCAGCCCTCGATTCCCAACTGAAGCACTTTCTGACAATAGGCCTTCTTGGGGAGGGGGAGTCCGAATGCATGGATGTTGTCCCGCCACCGGAGCCATGCGGATTTGATTTCTACATTGCCAGCGGACTTGCCTGGCCATGGGACAGGTTGTGGTTGCACCTTGTTCCGAAAGCCCCGGAACAAAGCCTGTATTCGTGGAGAGTCCTGGTCGTGGCGCCGGCAGGCCAGCAGGTGACCGTTTCTTGGGACGCGTCCAGCGCTCCACCAGACGTCAGCCTATATTTCACCGAAGTCCATGCGGAGACTGGCGAGCCGGTCGGCGACACTCAGGATATGAAAACAACCACTTCGTTGATCGTTGAGGGAGGTCCACTCGCACCCTTAACCAAAGTGTTCGAGTTCCAGATGCGCCTGAGTCTTCCGCTTCCGTACGATTATGCGACAGGAGACCACGCCACGGAGAGCGGCGCAATAACTGCCGGGTCTTATCTGGACACCCAAGAACAGGACAACCTGGCCGAGGCTTTGGTTGAGGCAGTTATGGAGAAAGGCAAACCCTCGAAGCGGCACGATGAACTCAGCCATGTATGGACATTCGAAGTTACTGGAGGCAATTGGGTCGTCTTTTGTGTTGATGCCTGCAAGACGCCGAGTCCAGATGGGGATGACTTCCTTTTCTCTTACTCGACAGACGGCGTTTCTTATATGGAAATGCTGACCGTGAGGAAGACCATTGACGACGATAGCTATCAATGCTGCCCTCTACCTAATACGGTCACAGGCACGGTCTATGTTAAGGTCCGGGATACCGACAGGTGCCTCGGCAATCAGAACCTCGACACTTTGTGTGTGGATCACATGTTCATCCTTTGCAGCGACCGTCTTCCGGACCTGCCGCCGGAAGCACCTGAGAATCTGACAGCTATTGGAGGAGATGGAGAGGTCGTCCTGGATTGGGAGGACAATAGCGAGCTCGATCTTGACCACTACTGTGTATATCGCTCGTTTTGTCCTGACCGTGCTTGTGTCTGGCTCGCAAACACATCCGGGAGCACCTATGTGGACAGCGACGTTGACAACGGAACGCGCTGCTATTACGTGGTAACGGCGGTGGACATGGCAGCTCAAGAAAGTGGCTTCGGCAACATTGCGAGTGCCACTGCGGGTGCCTCCCCGGTTATACGTGTGGCGAATATCGAGATGTCCAGGATAGCTACAGGAAGGAAATGGTCCGCTGTGGCCAACGTAACTGTGCTCTGCCAGAATGGCTATCCGGTTGAAGGCGCCAAGGTGAGCTATACATGGTCCGGGGTCCACAAGGGCGTCGGGGACGTCCTGACAAGCAGCGATGGCGTCGTGACCGTCGTCAGCGGTTCCACACCGAAAGCCGGGACGACAGTATTCACCGTGAGGAATGTGTCAAGAGCGGACCGCGTTTTCGATGAAGCAGCGAGCGTAAAATGGGGCTCAATGACTGGCCCATAGCGCGGACCGTACGACGCCGGGTTGGCGGCACGGGGGTTTTCCTGGAGAAGCTGACTCAAAAGCAGAAAGGGGTCAAACCTCCGCAATAGCTGGTGTCAGGGTAAATGAGCCCGCACAACCCGCGAGGAAACAGAGTCCTGCCGAAACCTGCGGCTACCTTCTGTCCGCCAACCTCCTGCCGGAGCGCCGGTTCTGGCACTTCTCCCGTGAGCACATCAACCAATTTCGGGACTAAAGGTACGCAGAGAGGGCAATCTCACTTTTTTTCATTATGCGGCACTTTGCTGCCCGACGCTTCCGGATTTTTCCGCGTCCGATGATGAGCTGGCGGTCAGATTTGGTTAGGGGGATAGCGGTCTGTCACACGGGCCCGCCTTCTCGGGTGTCCTCGAAGATGTCCCACGGCAGCATCTCCTTTTCGGGAATCCTTCGACAAGCGAGCTTTTCCGCTTCTCTCGCGGGCATGGCGCCCTTCTCCAGCCACTTGCTGATAGACCTGTTGCCGCGAGAAAGCGCCGCTTCGACCTGCGAATGTCTTGGGCTTCCGGCGGAAAATGTCACTCCCGGCATTCTGCGCAGTTCTTTCTTCAGGTGGGATATTGTGCTTCTGAGATAATCCAGCGACCTCATGCCGATTCTCTGGTATGCTGTTCGAGCTTTCGGCACGAACGGTGAAACGCCGACCTTGACGCGAATGATGCAGGAAAGCTCCGCCACCCGCGAGATAATCTGCTCGACATCGTCACGCTCCTCCCCCGGAAGCCCCACAATGAAATAGACCTTCAGCGATGGGATGCCGGACTCCTTGACAAGTCGTGCGCACTCAATCAGCTCCTCATTGGAAAGAGCCTTCCCGAGCCCTCGCCTCATCTTTTCCGAGCCGCCTTCCGGGGCAACGGTCAGCGTTTTGACGCCCCCTTTGGAGAGTGCTCGCGCAAGTCCTACGGTTATCTTCCCCGGACGGACACTGGAGATAGAGATGTTCGCCCCCTCTTCGGCAAGGGAGGAGCATATCTGCTCGAGTTGCCGATGCTCGCCGATGGCCGCCCCCAGAAGCCCCACCCGGTTCTCACTATGAAGGTTCCGCTGGACGGCGGCAATCACCCCCTCTGCCGAGCGAAATCTCGGCGGATAGTAGATTGAGCTTACCCCGCAGAACTTGCACTTCCGCGGGCAGCCCCGCGAGACCTCCACCAGAAACCTTTCGCCGAAAACCGTGTTTGGCGTTAGAACCTCCGTCGTCGTGTCGAATTGTTCGATGTCAGCCGGCGGATTCCTCCGAACGGGGTACGGGACATCTCCGGTCACCTTGACCTCCCGCGGCCGCCCTTCCCCGTCAGTCTCGCTCTGGTAGAAGCAGGGGATGTACAGGCCATCCAGTTGAGCCAACTTTTCTTTCAGACGCAGCTTTCCTTTCCCCTTCCCTGCAACGACTGTCGAGAGAATCCCATCCAGGACTGTCTCCGCCTCGCCGACGACCAACACATCCACGAAGTCCGCAATCGGCTCGGCGTTCAACATCACCGCTGCACCGCCCGCCGCGATGAGAGGATAATCCTCGCCCCTATCCTCGGCACGGGGCGGAATCCTTGCCCTTCGCAGAACTTCCACGATGTTTGAGTAATCAAGCTCGAACGATACGGAAAAAGCGACCACGTCGAAACTCGACAACGTACTTTTGGACTCCAGTGTCACAGCCTCCTTTTCCTCGAAAAGAAAGCTCCGCTCGCAACGCCCGATGGGGTTTCTGTTGATGAGTCCGTAAACCGTCTGGAAACCGAGGTTGCTCATCCCCAGCCGGTACGAATTCGGATAGACGAGCGCGACCCTGACGTCCCCGTACTTTTTGGCGATTGTCCCCTTCTCGGAGCCGAGCAATCGGGTTATCTCTCTTCTGGTGCTCGCACGCACGTTGCTTTTCCTCACCGTAGCAGAGCATTCACGACGCTTTCGGCGGGCAGTTCCGCCTCGACCGCTGTTCGCAACATGGCACTCATGACAGAAGCGGCCTCCGCACGCTGGTTCCTCGAGAGCCTTATTCTCCCGCACCTTTCAAAGGAAGTCTCCGCCAGCCGTCTCAAAGCCTGCAACGTTCCCCGCGACAGCCTCCACTTGCCGTCGTCTGCACAAGCTCCGCAAAGAAAATCTCCGGACCGTGGGTCGTAAGTCGCGCCTCCTTTGAAGGAAGACCCGCACCCGCCGCAGGCAGCAAGGCTCGGCAGTCTTCCGAACTGTCTTAGAAGGCGCAACTGAAAAACTACGACCACAATTTCGGTAAATGAAATCCGCCCGAGCGCGGATAAGGACGATGATAATAGCTCAAAGACCGCCCGGTCGGGGTCCTCGTTCGGCTGAGTCCGCTCTATCAGAGAGAGGAAATACAGACCGCGGGCTATCCTCGATAACCGTTGCCTGAGCCCGATATTGGAATCAATCAGATATGCTTCCTTGAGGATATGCAGTCCGCTTTTCCTCTCGATGTAAACGATTTCCAGCAGCGACAGAGGCTCAAGTATTCCCAGAAACTCGCTTTTCTTTCTCTTGGCGCCCTTTGCCAGGGCGCGAACTTTACCGTAGTCACGAGTATAGATCGTGACGATCTTGCTCGTTTCCGAATAGTCCGAGCACCTCAAGACAATTCCCACACTTCTACAGAATATCAAAGCTCTGCTCCAGTCGTCGGGACAAAAGAAACGGAAGCGGTATCCGCTTCCTCATGCCAGCCTCTCACCTGTGGCGCCGTCTGCCTCCTCAACCGGCGTGTGGCGTCGGAGCTTCCTCTTGTTGGCGAGCTTTTTCTTCCGCGTCATGTCTCGCATCCAGAATACTCGCTGCTTTGCGATACTCCGGCACAACGGCGCCTCCCGAGATTATCATCTTCAGCGCATCTTCCACCTTCATGTCCAATAGCACCGCGTGCTCCTCCGGCACCATAACAAACCACCCGGAAGTCGGATTCGGCGTCGTCGGCAGAAAGACGTTCAGGAGTTTCTCCTCAGTTCTCGCTTTGACCTCCCCTTTCCCCGGCGAAGTGACAAAACCGAGCGTGTAAAGCCCTCGCCGAGGATATTCCAGCAGCACAACGCGGCTGAAAACCGTTTTGTTCTGCCCCCAGAAAGCACGGCTTATCTGCTTGAAAGCAATGTAAACGCGATTGACAATGGGTATCTTCTCAAGAACTGTCTCCCCGAGATGGACGATATGCCTCCCCAGAAAATTTCTCGCCAGAGCCCCGATTGCCACCGTCAGCCCCAGCATGAGAAACAGAACCATCAGCCGAAACACAAGCACAAGACTGTTTTGTTCAAAGAAGGCGGGGTATTGTGCGAAAATATTCTGCAACCATTTGTACCCCGGATTCGTGACCGTGCTTACTAACCACCAGAACAGCGCAACCGTTCCCAACAATGGCACCACCACGATTATCCCGGCGGTAAAATTCCTCCTGAACCAGCTCTTCAAATTCACTCTTTGCCACCTTTTTTCTCGTCCGAACCCTTCTCCTTTTCCGACAAGGGCAGGAGCTTGACCCGGTGAACTCGCCTGTCGTCCGCCTCCAAAACCGTAACAACCACACCGTCGGACCGGAAGCTTTTTCCCTGGTGAGGGACTTCGCCGAGCATCGCAACCACGAACCCCCCCATTGTATCGTATCCGCTGTTGTCGGGGAACTCAATTCTCAACTCTTCCGCTACATCTCCGACCGACATTTTTGCGTCCACGATGTAGCCGCCGTCCTTTGTCTCGACGAAAAGCTTCCGCTCGTGGTCGAACTCGTCCTCGATCTCGCCGACGATCTCCTCCAGAAGGTCCTCTATCGTCACCAGACCGGCTGTGCCACCGTATTCGTCCACCACCACAGCCATGTGCTGCCGCGTCTGCTGGAACTCTCTCAGCAGGTCGCTGACGTTTTTCGTTTCCGGAACGAAGGTTATCGGATGCATCACATCTTTCACCTTGACTCTTGCGACCTCTTCCTGCGACGAATATCTCAGGATGTCCTTGGCCAGAAAAACTCCCACTATGTTGTCAACTTTGCTCGCATAGACCGGGAAGCGCGAATGGCCCGTTTGAAGTATCTGTTCTCGCAGTTGCCCGAGGGTCTTATTCTCTTCCAGACAATGCATGTCCACCCTCGGCACCATGACCTCCCGGACAATGGTCTCTGTCATTTGACGGATACTCGATATGAGCACCTTTTCATCTTCTTCGAGTTGCGTCTCCTTTCCCTCGGCGTCCCACACGACTGCGCGGCCGGTTTGTAGCGGCCAAAGGGTGAGGCTCTCCGCGTCTCGCCCCAGCAGTTTTCCCATGAGCCGTGACATCCGCTGAATAACGAGCCTCACTGGGAGAACCGCCAAGTTCAACAGGAAAACCGGCACAATCGCTATCCTCATCCTCGGCTCGCGGTGAGAGTCCAGCAGCACCCGAGGCACGGCTTCCGAAATAAGCAGAACGCATCCGGCGCTCGCCGCAAAGGAGACCACCCCCCTCCAGCCTTCCACTATTGTCGGAGCTACGCGACCGAGCCAGGCAAACATTATCAGCGGCGCAGCGATTTTCGCCGCACTGCCGGAGACAACCATGCTCAGAAGAAGCCCATCCGCCTTCTCAGGCCTACCTTGCTCCTCTTCTCCCTTTTTCCTTTCCCCAAGCAATTTCTTGAATTGGGAGGGCTTCAAGGAAAGAAGGGACAGCCTCGCCCAGCTCGAAAAGCCGGCGAGACCTATCATCAATGCGAACAGTACCAACAAGCTCGTTGAAGACAAACGTCATCACCCCTTTTTTCTTCAGAATCGCACCTCGCGATTCCTCTCTCGAACGTCAATTTCTTCGGGCCCCGTTCTCACCACAACTCGTGCCACACTTGCCTCCCGGGGGGTTTCTCGCCATCCATGAGGAGACTTATCGGGTTCTTACGGTCAGCCCCCGCTCGCCTGCCTCGCTCAGGAGCTCCTTCTCCCTCCGCCCCATCTTGCCGGCATCGGCGCCGGTGGTATCATCGTATCCGAGTAAATGCAGGATACCATGAATTGAGTAGAGCGAAAGCTCGTCCTCCACCGTCAACCCATGTTCTTTTGCATAGGACAGAGCGCGCTCGGCGGAAACCACCACATCCCCGAGAATCTCCCGCTGTGGGGTCGCATCTCCCTCACCGCTCATCGGGAAGGCGAGGACATCCGTGGGCTCATCTCTGCCACGGTACTTTGCATTGAGCTTGCCAATCTCCGCGTCATCAACGAAGACAATGCTCAGCTCCTTTTCCGAGGCGCCTTCCTCTTCCAAGACAAATGCCGCCAGCGCTGCCACGCTATCCGGGAGCACGTTTATTATTTTTTGCGAGTTCTTGAACAGGACGCTCACGTTTTTCCCCCTTCTCCTCCTTTCCTTCCTCCGGATACTTTACCCTCTGGTGGAGAGTGTTCACCAGAATACGGTTGAATGTCTCCTCGATCTCATGGAGGTCTTTCAAGGTCAGGTCGCACTCATCGAGCTGCCCGTCCTCAAACTTCATTCTGATTGTGTTCCTCACCGCGGCACGTATCTTGGCGGTTGTGGGTTTCTCGAGGGAGCGAGAAGCCGCCTCCACGGAATCCGCCAGCATGATGATGGCGCTTTCGCGACTTTGCGGCCGGGGACCCGGATAGCGAAACTCCTTCTCGTCCACCGCCACATCGCTCCCGTTGGCCTCCACCGCACGCCGGTAAAAATAATAGTCCAGGCTTGTCCCGTGATGCTCTTTGATAATATCAATGAGAACCTTGTTGAGCTTGTGTTTGCACGCAAGGTCCACGCCCTCCTTCACGTGCGACAGAATAATCAGGTTACTCATGCTCGGGTTCAGCGTATCATGCTTGCTTTTTCCGAAAGCTTCGTTTTCGCTGAAGTAGAGGGGCTTCTTTAGTTTTCCAGCATCGTGGAAATAGGCGCCAACCCTCGCCACAAGGGGATTGCCCCCCACAGCCTCCACAGCGCTCTCCGCCAGATTACCGACCATCAGCGAGTGATAATACGTCCCCGGCGCCTCCATGATCAGCCTCTTGAGAAGAGGATGATTGGAATCGGCCAGCTCGACCAGGCTGATGCTCGTCGGAATCTTGAACGCCCACTCGAATGCCGGGAGAAAAACCGCCGCCAGAACAATGGACCCTATGGCCATGGCGACTCCTCCGCCAGCCTGAGCGACCAGGGTGTTCACCTCCGCGTTGGTCAGGGCCCCGATTGCCGCAATTATCAATCCGTTCACAACCCCTACCGCCGCCACTGTCTTGATGAAATCCTTTCGGTGTCGCACTCCACCCGCGAAGAATGCCGCAGCCCATCCCCCGAGTATCCCTACCAGAACCGGCGAAAGTGAGCTCCCGAAGGCCATCCCCACAAGAATCGCCATCGGCACGGTCACAAACACCGCCAATCGTAGCCCCAGCATCATGGAAAGCACGAAACTGCCGAACGGAACCGCTATCGGATACGCGAGAAAATACGCAAGAAAAACGGATGCCGGACGCGTGTACGTCAAAACCTTCGAAATGCCCGCGCTCATCAGCACCAGAATCGCAACAAGTATCAGCCGCCAGTTGCTCGCAAAAACGCTTGTGTTAAACCTCGCCAGGAACACCGCCGACGCCACCACCACCGCCGTCACCGCCACAACCGCCCCCACCAGGCTCAGCAACCTTGCCCCCGCCGAGCGTCTTCCGCTCAAAGCCCTTCTCATTTCCTCTATCTGGGCGACGTGAGTTGGCGTGATCTCCTGGCCTCTTTCAATAATCTTCCTCCCTTCCGGCACGGTCGTGAATTGCTCCTGAACGGACTTCCTTGCGAAGGCTTGCAGCGCCTTGACAGCATCCGCATCCTTCCGCCGGTACTGCTTCGCCGAATCGTCCGTGAAGTGATAGGCGATCGCTCCTAACAGCCATCTCGTCTCCTCGCCAACCGGAGGTGGGAACTCCTTCTCGATGCTCTTTTGCGATTCCAACCGCACCTCCTTCACAGAGAGCACTTGAATCCCCGTTTTCTCCGGCCGGTAAGGGATTTCCACTGGGGCAATCCTGTAGCGGCAAGTTTTCAGAATAATCGGCTTCAACCTCGTCAGCAGGTCTGCGGCGTTTGGCGCCGCGATAAGCCGCCCCACTTCGGTCGGCCGCAGAGATGGAAACAGTTCGCTGACCCGCTGAAACAAATCAGGTGTCAACGACGACCCCTCCTTCCCTCCCGGAACGCTCTTGAGCAGGACGATGAGCTTGTCCATGGCCATTCCCACCTGCTGCTCGTCCAGCTTGTAAACCACCGGGATTCCGTGGATTGCCTCTTGCCTCTTGAACTTGGTCTTCTCGTCGTCACGAAACGTGAAGCCTATCGAGGCGTAAACATCCTCCATCGCCCTCCCGCCGACAGTCAACCAGTAATAGTATCCCCCGGACCAGACAATCAACGCCGCCAGCGCCACAAAAACCACTCCCGTCGCGGCTCTGGCAACACGCGAAACCTCGAAGTAGGAGACCAACCCGGGCTTTTCTCCGGTTTTTCTCTTCAGCCCGATGGAAAGACCCCGCCTCCTTAACTTCCTTTTCCTCAGAATCTTGCCCAGGAATTGAAAAGCGTCTCGCATACGCATCAGCGTCTCACCAGCCCTCTTCCATTTCGGATTGCGGATTTGTGATACCGCATTTCCGACTTCCAATTTCGGATTTTAGATTTCAGACTTGTCATACCGCACTTCGGATTTCGGATTTCAGATCGCGGATTTGTGATACCGCATTTCCGATTTCCTATTTCGGCTCTCAGATTTCAGACTTGTCATACCGCACTTCGGAGTGCGGATTTCAGATTTCGGATTTTAGATTTGTGATACCGCATTTCCGACTTCCAATTTCGGATTTTAGATTTCAGACTTGTCATACCGCACTTCGGATTGCGGACTCGGCATTCCGGATTTCCCAACCTGCAATCCGCAACCTGCAATCCGCAATCGCTTACGCCGAGTCTCCGTTCGAAGCCCTCCGGTGCGACTGGGCATCTTCTCTCTCGGCGAGTTTCTTATCCATCTCGTCATACGCGCGAACGATTTTCTGAACGAGCTCGTGCCTGACGACATCGCTCTCCGTCAGGTAGCAAAACTTGATCCCTTCGATTTCCCTGAGTATCCCCCGAACCTCCATCAGCCCCGACGCCTTCTTCTGAGGGAGGTCAATCTGCGTTATATCTCCCGTAACCACCGCCTTGGAGTTGAAGCCAAGCCTCGTCAGAAACATCTTCATCTGTTCGGAGGTCGTATTCTGCGCCTCGTCGAGGATGATGAACGCGTCGTTCAGGGTGCGCCCACGCATGAAGGCAAGCGGCGCCACTTCTATCACACCGTCTGCCATAAGCTTCTGGATTCTCGAAATCTCCATCATGTCGTAAAGCGCGTCGTAAAGCGGACGCAGGTACGGAGACACTTTTTCCGCCATGTCCCCCGGTAGAAACCCCAATTTCTCACCCGCCTCCACCGCCGGCCTCGCAAGGATGAGACGGCTGACTTCATCGTTCACCAGAGCCGAAACTGCCACCGCCATCGCCAGGTACGTCTTCCCCGTCCCCGCCGGCCCTATGGCGAACACAATGTCGTACCTCCCCATGCTTTCCACGTATTCGCTCTGCCCGGCTGTGCGGGGAATGATGTACCTTTTCCTCGACGGCACCTCAATCTTGCCAGGGAAGGCAGCCTGATCCTCCGGAACGCCACTCCCGGAGAATCTCTCCAGCGCAGCAAGAAAGTGAAACTCATCTATTGTGTAACCCTTCAGCGATTCTTCCAGAAGATAACCCAACACCGCCTTCGCCCTTCGCACCTGACGAGGCTTTCCGCTGATTTTAAGCCTTCGCCCCCGGGCGATGATCCGCACGCCCAGGCGTCGTTCGATTTGCCGGAGCCGCTCCTCCCGCGCGCCAAAGATTTCTCTCGCGCGATGGTGCTGCTCCAAAACAAGCTCCGCCGTCGCGGTATCCTGGGTAACAGCCGTCTCTATCCTCCCTTCGATAACAGCCCCGCCCCTCGCTCTGCCCGCACGTGCGCCGAAGCAAAAAGCCAGTCTAACCGATTCTCCTTGAAACGCGGGGAATGCGACCTTTCGGGCAAGGGGATACGGGGCTAACAGCGATGAGCGCTACAAAGCACTTACCATGAGAAATGCAATGGCCTATGAGACCTGTCGGTGCACGTCCGAACACAGAACCTCACCCCTGTTTCGCGGTGGCTTCTCCCACCGCAGGGGTCATGCGCATGTTTCAAACCTGTCACTCAACCAATCTAACTACCTTCCACTGTCAAATATGATACCAGCCTCTCAGTTTCCGGTCAAGGCAAATAAAAACCACGCGTAACGCCTCAGTCTCAAGGGGAGATGAACTCACCGCAGAGAGCGCAGAGGGCGCGGAGAAAATATTTAGCCATCTCCGATGGACGCACGGGACACACCCACGGGCGGCTGAGCGTGGAACCGCAGAGTGCGTAGAGCACGCAGAGAGACTTACGCATCGCCGGCGTCCTGTCCCGCCCCGCGTTCCGCGGGGGATATCGAGGGGCTCCCTTGCCCTCGACGGGCTCGGGCTGTACCCTTTACGGCAAAAAAAGCCCTGCGCCACGTGGCATCCCGCTGGAGGCGGGACCCGTGGCGATCATGGGCAAGATGCCCATGCCACGGCAGGCGAGCACGGAGTCCTTGTCATCCTCCTCACTGCGACTCGGCGCCTTTGCGTTACCTTCCTCTTGCTTTCTTCCCTCCCCCGCCTTGGCGGGCTATCCGCCCGAGACTGAGGCCATACCGTCGCTGTGCCTAAGTGCTGCGATTCATAAGTTCGGTGACGTATTCTCTTTTTGACACGATAACAAGATGGACGGGATTTTGCGTCTTTGCGACCCCGCGTTTCGCGGGGTTTTTCCGTTTTTCTCTCGCCAAGACGCCAAGGGCGCCAAGGTTTTTGACTCCGCGGGCCCGCCGGGCTGTGATTTACTGGATGCTTCACGTCTCTGGAACAATCTCGTTCACGCCGATGGCGTGATTATCCCCTCAAAATAGCCCCTTTCACGACACCATTCATACTTCACCCGATTTGCGAATCCATGTACTAAGGCTTGTCTCGACTCGCGGCAAAGGCTACAATGAACGAAGAGCTTCCGGTGATATGCAGGCTACCTCTTCACCCAAGAGCCTGTCGTGCCGGATATTCGGCGTGAAAAGTTGCGGCAATATTGTGATAAAACCTTTTCAATTTGGTGCTTTTGCTGCGCTCGGTTTCGGTCTTGTTCAACAAGCGCATCCTCTTGTGCGAGCGATGGATAAGCCCTATCCAGCTTGGATACAAGACATTGCAAAAACCCCTGACCCCGTCTTTCTAATCCGTAGGTCACAGGTTCGAGCCCTGCCGAGCGTGCTTTTTTGTTTCCTGTCGCTGTGGTGCTGAACTTCCATCGGGAGGAGATGATGACCAGAACCAGTCGTTTTCTGCTGCGAATAGTCCTTCTGTGCACGCTTTCTTCGGCAGCCGGTTTCTCCTTCGGTGCCGAGACGGCGGTTTCGGGCGTGAAGGTCGGCGTTCTGAGAGATTCTTTCGCTCCCGATTATCCGCAGAGGGCTGAAGCCATTTTCGCCTCTCTTACGCGGGCGGGATTGAAGCCCACCTTCGTGTCCGGGGCGGAGCTCTCCGACGAGGAGACGTTCGCCAGCCAAAAGCTCGATTGCCTCGTTTTGCCCGATGCGAGATTTTTCCCCGCGAAGGCCGGCTCGAGCCTCCAGAACTTTCTCCGCTCCGGAGGGGACATGGTGGTCATCGGGGGCCCGATCTTCGACAAGACACTCTATCGCGTCAACGGCCGCTGGCAGACGAGACAGGAAATCCTCGGCTCCGTTCGCCCGCAGAGGGTCGCCCTCGACCTATCGAAAATCAATACGCGAGACTGGTCCCGCGCCGCCAGTAATCCGGATGTGGTGGACAGGCTGAGCATCACACGAGCCGCACGCAAAGGGGAAATGGGATGGGCGGAGGTTTTCGTCGAGAATCTGTCGCCCCGGGGATGGGATACCTTTCGTATCGGGTTGCCACGGGGCGCGTTTCCGGAAGGAGACTCAATTGTATGTTTTCAAGCGTCGGGCGACAAAAACACCCCCAGCATGCTTCTGGAGATTCAGGAGAGAGACCGTTCGCGGTGGATCGCGGTCGTTCCCCTGAAGCCGCAGACGCAAAGCTATGCTCTCCCCGTCGAGAAGTTTAAGTTCTGGAACGACAGCACCTCCGGAGGTCGCGGCGGGCGAGAAGACCACTTGAAGCTTTCAAATGCGGGATTCCTGACCATCGGCCTCGCCGGCAGTCACAACGTCCTCCCGGACGGTCCCCACTCCTTCCGCATGTCAAACATCGCCACGGCGAAATCCACTTTGCCCCGCCCTGGCGGGCTTTCCATGCCCGTTCTTGAAACGCTCTATCCCTGGTACAAGAATTACACCACAGACACAATCAGCAGACTTGCAGCCGCTGACAGCGGCTTCATTTCTCATGAGCTGACAGCTCGACTGGAAAAGACCGAGGTCGTCTGCCCGATCTGGCGAAGCCGAGGGATTGGTTTCCGCTATCCTTTCCCCTATCGCTGGATTCCGCTCATCAACGGTTACGATAGCAGGGCGCGCTTTCGCGGAACTGTAGCCTCCCTTCTGCTGAATTTCGAGGGGGAGCACGCCAATTCCCACTGGCTTCAGGTAGGGTTGCAGGACGCAGGAGTCTTCAATGACCTCACCACTATCCTCGGGCGTCTCATATCCGATTGCATAGGCAAGATGCGACACAACATCTTTCTGCGAGCCGGCGGCGTTGACCGAGCCGCCTATTTCGAGGGCGAGGAGGTCACGCTCGGCTGCGTTCTGAATGCGTCCCCTCCTCGATCCTATCGGGCCAGAATACGCGTACGGAAAACGCCGACAGCGGGCTCGCCTGCGGCGGTGCTTGACGAGACCATTTCGCTCGCGGGAAAAGCGGAAGCATCCTTGAATTGGCGGGCGCCGAGCGGAAAAAGTGCGGCGTATCAAGCGGTCGTGGAACTGCTCGATGAGCGAAATCGGGTTGTGGATAGGCTCACGGACGATTTTTCGATTCTGCGGGATTCTCCCGCTGCGGCCGATGAGATCGTCCGCGCTGAAGGATGCAATTTCGTTCTGAGGGGAAGGAGGTGGTATCCGCACGGCATCAACTACTGGCCGTCGAACTGGGGTGGCAGAGAGCGGAACGAGTTCCGGCGGCATTGGCTTTCGCCGGGCATCTACGACCCGGTCGTCGTGGAGAGGGACCTGTCGCTCGCGAGGCAACTGGGGATGAACTCCGTGAGCATTCAGTTGAACTCTCCGGACCAGGTGCCCGCCGTCAACGACTTCCTGTTCCGATGCCGCAAGTTCGGCATCTACGTCAATCTTTTCCTCGCTGGAGCCCATCCGCTGGCTACGAATTTCCTTCTGGTGACAGCTTTTTTCACGGAGGGGAAGTTCGCCGGCAATCCCGCCATCTACGCCTACGACATCGCCTGGGAGCCTCACCTCGGCGTGGAAGGGGAGCGCCGGAGATACGACCGGCAGTGGGCGGAATGGATTGAGGAGAGATACGGCGGAATCGAAAACGCGGAGAAGGATTGGAAGTTCGAGCTCAGAAGGGAGAACGGCGGAATCACGACTCCGACGCAGAATCAGATTCTCAGTCCCGGCCCGTGGAACGTCATGGTCTCCGCGTACCGGCGGTTCCTTGACGACCTCATCAGCCGGGGTTATCGCGAGATAACCGGAAAGATTCGAGAAATTGACCCCACTCACCTCATCGGGGCCCGAACAGGCTACGGCGGAACCGGCGAGCAGGGGATTGACCCGCGCATGCCTTTCGACCTAATCAGCGGCGCCGAGCATCTCGACTTCATTTCCCCTGAAGGGTATGGGCTTTCGCCGGACTGGGAAAAAGCCAGAGCAGCAGGGCTGACGACACTCTACGGGAGATTTGCCGGCAACGGCAAACCCGTTTTCTGGGCGGAGCTCGGGCGGTCAGTGCATCCCAATTACGACGCGGCGGCGTTTGCCCGGCAGAAGAACATCTACGAGAGCATGTACCGCCTCGTCCTCGATTCCTTCGCTCAGGGTTCGGCGGGATGGTGGTTTCCGGGGGGTTACCGGCTCGGCGAGAACAGCGACTACGGCATCATCTCCCCCGACATGACTCCGCGCCCGTCCGCGGAGATACTTGCGAGGTATTCGCCGTTGATAACCGGGCAAGGGGCGGTCTCCGCCCCAAACGCATGGATTGCCATTGACCGCGACCTCCATCCCCGGGGCTACTCCCAAATCCGCAAGAGGAACGAGGCCCAGTACCTCAAACTGAGGCAGGAGGGCAAGGTCATCGCCCTCCGAACGGCAGCCACCGGCACGAGTTCCGCTACCGTGCCCGACGTCGCTGTCGGCAACGTGCCCTACACGGGACACAATCCGCACAAGTACCTCAACGCGGAGTTCAACCGCGTCACACTGATGCTCCGAGGCAAGGCGAAAATCGAGGTGAGCAAGGGCGCGACCGTCGGCGTGCGAAAGGGCGAGCGGGTTCGCCTGGCGGTCTCTGTGGTCAACACCGGCGAGCCGACGTGGCTCGCGCCGCGTGGGGGGCGCTTGTCCAGAGGCGATGTTTACCTTTCCTGCTCGATAAATGGCAAGGCAGCCAAGAACTTCCCGATACGCCAGAATGTGCAGCGTTACGGCGACTGCGAGTTTCAGGAACTGCTGCTGTCGCCGGCTGTCCTCGCTCCCGCGCGCGTCACGCTGCGGATGGAGGCTTACCAGAAAGCGACGTTCGGCGAGAAGTTCGAGTTCTCCCTGAATCCGGAGTAGAGAAAACAAGCTCAGCGACAATCCGCTCGTCGAGGGACACTTACCGCCGAATGCCATGCCTCTCTCCGCGCGAGTTACCGCTCGGTGAACACCAGTGTCACCACTTTTCCCCAAAGGTAATGACGCCTTCGCTGGCGGCGAATTTGCGAAGTCCTTCGAGGGCGATGCCCGTTGTCGGATAGAGCTTCTTGCCGAACGCGGTGGTTGACCACACGAGGAAGAATTTGAAACGGGGGAGCTGCTTTCGCATGTCGCCGTTGAGGTTTTCCCAGAATGCGGACCATTGCCTGTCTGTAGCTTCCGACACCTTTTCCCCCGGCTTCGGCCCGCGAGGACCGATTTCGCCGAAGCCCATCGGCATATCTTTGGGGATGATGGCTTCCAGAGCGAGCACGCTTTTCATTATAGCTTGAACGTTCCGGATGTGACCGCCGGTCTTGGAGATATCGAAGTAGTAATCTATCGCGGCGATGTCCACGTACTCGTCGCCCGGATAGAACTTATCAACCTGCCAGCTATCATCCGCCGTGGCGTTGGGCGAGTAACACCACAGGACATTCTTGACGCCCTTTCCCTCGACGTACTCTACGGTCAGCCGCCAGAGCTGTTTGAATTCCTTCTGCTTCCCGTTCCACCAAAACCAGTTGCCGTTTCCCTCGTGCCAGGGGCGAAGGATGACCGGCCCTTTTATGCGCTTTACCCGGGAGACCAAATAATCGAGCTTTTTCAGAAAAGCCTTATGGTGTTTGCCGCCGGGGAGGACATCCTCGATTCGCCCCTTGCGAAAATGGTTCGTTTCCGGATGGCGCATGTGCCAGCGAAACATCGTGACGGTCCCCGGCTTCTTCGCCCACGCTTCGGCGGCGCCCGGCGCGTCGTTTCCGCCCTCTCCACTCCCCTTTTTGAGAACGTCGGTGGCATAGCCGGACGCGAGCTCGTACTCAAGAAAAACGGCCTTTTTTTCGCACGCCTTCTCGAAGACCGGCAGGCTCCGGTCGTTCGTCGTGCTGTATCCGAGAAGAATTCCCGGCGTTGCCCTGAGCTGATTGAGAAGTCCTTTCGCCTGCGGCCCCGCCTTTCTGTTCGTCGCGGGAACGGGCTTCTCCGCAGAAACCGCCGACGAGATAACCTGTGAAATTGTGAATACGCTGGCTACCAAGAGCACGAAAAACGTATGTTGTTTCCGATGCATCAGTCTCCGCTCCTTTCTTCGCTACTACATGGGTCAATTTGCGTACCCGTTCACTTATACGCGAAATGGAAACGCTCTCCGCTTATGGCAAAGAGTTGTTTCTAACACCTGGGCCTACAAAGCCGAAGGAAAACACAACAATGACTAAAGAGCGAACGGAGACGTTTACTGCAAATTTGGCAATTCCGGCTGCTGGTTTTGTTTCGTGGATTCGGCCTTAGCCCTTGGGGCTTTCTTGAACGTAACATTGACTTCCCTTGATGGTGGATAGTCAATACGCTTCCCCTGCAAAAGCTCGCTTACGGTCAGAATTTGGAGGCGAGGATACCGTTTCCCCCAACCCGGGGAGTCGTAGAATCCGGCGCTGGCTGCTTCCGTGCGCATGGGTTGCGTAGGCTCCTGAAGGGTAATCAGGACTCCGATTTCGGCGGTTTCTCGGTCAAGGACGCCACGTAGGTCTCGGACATAGGCGACGCCCACATGGCCTGCCTTTACTTGAAGAACGATGTGTTTCGTTTTGCCGCCGGCGATTTCATCGTGAAAATACAGTCTGCCGTCTATCCCTTTGTCAGCGCCCTTTTTCTGTTCCACGGGGCGCGCCTCTACCAGACCGAGAGCCCACCACTGGAATTGATATGGGTCTTGTTTCGCCAGGGCTTCCGCGTCTGGTAAGGCTTCCGGCTCACCGAGGACGTCGTACTGGATTGCGTCTCCGAAGGCATCATGGAGTCGGTGCTTGATAAGAGAGACGGCGAGGTGGGTAATGTCAATTCCTATCCAGCGGCGCTTCAGGCGTTGGGCAACGGCGATGGTTGTTCCGCAGCCACAGAACGGGTCGAGGACAAGGTGTCCTTCGTTACTGCTGGCGTTGATGATACGCTGCAAGAGGGCTTCCGGCTTTTGCGTGGGGTAGCCAAGGCGCTCACGGGCGACGGCGTTGATGTCAAAGATACCAGTCCAAATATCTTGGACGTATTCCCCCTTAGATGTGTACAGATACCTTTTCAAACGCGGGGTTCCAGTTCGCGTGAAAACAATTCTGCTCTCTTCGATAGCTTGGTCTATTCGCTCTTGTGACCATATCCAGTGCTTCCCAGGGGGAGGGGATAAGACCTTATCTCCGAAACGTCGTGGAGGCCCTTCTCCCTTTTGTGTGAAGTCCCAAAGCCCATATCGCCTGCCCGTTTCTGATTCCACCAAATTGTAGTGGCTCTTCTTGTAACTCTCTGGATGTGCAATAAACTGGTCGTTGAAGACCGCCGACGTGGTTTTCGTATAGAGCAGCACAACGTCGTGAGCCTTGCCAAAGAATTTACTTTGTCTTTTTGCGACACGTGTTCGCTGCCAAATAATTTCGTTGCGGAACCCGGACGCCCCAAACACCGCGTCCATGACAAGCCTTAAGTGTGCGCTTGCCGTCGGGTCGCAGTGCAGGTAGATGCTCCCCGTGGGCTTCAGAACCCTTTTCAGTTCGACAAGGCGCGGCGCCATCATGGCCAAGTACGCGAGCATGTCGTTGTCGCCCAAAAATACGCGGAAACCCTGCATCACCCGAGAGACCCTGCCCCCGGCCTCGACGACCTGTTGATAAGCTTCTGCGGCTTCCCGATCCCATCGCCAAGTGTCCTCAAAAGCCTTGATCTGTGCTTTGGAGCGGGAGCCGTTCTGCTCCTGAAACAGCACATTGTAGTCCTGATTGCTCTTGAAGGGGGGATCGAGGTAGATAAGATCTACGGACTCATCCTTGATATGTTCGCGGAGAACTTTGAGATTGTCGCCATAGTAGAGCTTGTTTTCTGCCATATTGCCGGCTTCCCTCTCCTGAGATGCCTCAAATACAGCTATCGCAAATCGGCTTTCATCTTAGCATCATCGGTGTTTGTGGGGAATGGTTATTTCCCCTGATTCAACGAGATAATTCCGACTCCAAATTCGTATGCTCTTTTTAATTCTTCCCGATTCTCTTTGATTTCCCCCTTTTCGTATGCCTTCGCGAGAAACGCGCCGCGGAAATCCATCGCCAGGTAATCGAATGACCTGCGAAACATCTCGAGGAGACATCCGCACGCCTCCGCGCCTTCCTCTGAAGGCGTTACGACGACGCCATTTTTGCCCGCCAGTTTTCGGCTCGCAATGAATGGCCGCAGCCTATCCAGAAGCAGCTTCATCTTTCCCGTCGGACCATACCAGTATAACGGCGTCCCGAAAACGATTAAATCCGCCCGTTCAATTTTGGGGTAGATTTCTGCCATGCCGTCGTTTGCAATGCAACACGTGTAGTCCCCTTTCTTGCAATTTCGACAATCAATGCAGGGAGCGATTTCATAATCGTACAGGTACACTTTTTCGCCGGTGTGCCTCTTCAGGTTGCAGCCTTGCAGGATTCGGTCAACTAACGTGTCCGTGTTGCTCCCTTTTCTGGGACTGCCAACCAATGCCAGGATTTTCATAATCGCCCCCGTTCGCCGGTGAGTGTTAGCCTGTCGCCGCCTCGGATTATCGGATCGTGGCGCAGATAGTAGTACGAATGCTGAGTATTCACAAGCGTTTCGGAACCTGGTAACATGCGGTTTTGTGGCCTTTTTGTGCTCAGAAAGGTGCATTTTTTGGGTGCTAACTCTTTGCGCAAGAAGCAGAAGCAGATGGGGCTTAACCCCCAAAACGCCCCCAAATTCCAGTATTTTCCAGTACTTTCTCGTCGAGACGACATACTGGAATGCCTCCTTTTTTGCAGCGGGTGGTTCGAGTGAGCGTATTGGCTCCATTTTTGGCACAATTATACCGGAAATGTTGCCATTTGTCAACCACACAATCGGATTGGGTGTGGCTGTACTTCAGTGGCAAGGAAAGGAGGGAGAGAGCCTAACGCAACGGGGCAAGGGTGCAGAGGAGGGTACGTATCGCCGGGGTCCTGGCGGCGGTATCAAGGGGAAGGCGTCCCCTTCGGGAGAAGGAGAAAACGCCAGCTTGTTCCAACTGGCCCGCGCGAATCTTTGGGCTCGTGAGGCGATTATGTCGCCCTTTCAGGGCTCGCCATTTTGCAACCGGCACTTTTTCTCAGGGCGTTGCCCTGAGCTTTATTAAGTCTGCCCTTACAGGGCGGCCCCAAATCGGCGCCAAGCCCGGGAACGGCGCAGTCTCGGGGAATGGCCGCTTTTTGTCAAGGGTCAAGCGAGGTCAGGAGTTTCCCCAAAAATTGGCTATATTGGCAACATGAGCTGCGGATCGGCGCGCGGTTGAACGTTCCTTTCGCGAAGTGGGGCTTCAGAGCCGAACAGAAAGGCTTTTACGCCGTCCGCCAGGGCATAATATCGGAAATCGGGGACTCCGAAGATGCGTTTGGCTGCTTGAAGAGCGTGGTGGGCCAGGATGCCAAGCTTCAGCCTTTGCCCCAACCATACCGCCACGAAGTACCCCGCCGCCGACACAATCGCTACCATGTTTTGTCCCGCCTTGGGCGGGATACGCCGCCTGGGCGGGGGAGAGAACAAGGGAAAAGGAGGGTAACGCAAAGGCGCAGAGTCGCAGAGATGAAGATGAGCAGGACCCCGTCGTTGGCTGCTCATCTTGGCCATGAGTGTTCACGTCCCCCGCCGGAGGCGTGGCGGGACGCCACGAGGGGGGGCTCCCGAGCGTGAGTGCAGGTTGCAGTGAACGCCCCGGCGGCGAGGCGCGGGCGAGCGCTAGCCCGCGCCCCACAGCAGCCCTTTGCGAAAATGGAGCGGAGGAGGCGCGAGGCCTCCTCCATTGCGTTATTCACCATGCGGGTCGAGGATGATGCCCTCAAACTCCAAGGGCGTTCCGAAACTCCCACCATGGATCTTTAGGTGCATCTTCATTCCCACAAAGTCGTCGGCGGTGCCGTGCAGAACAGCTTTGGCATCCGCTACGTTTTCTATGACTTTGGCCGTGAAACGCCCCTCGAACGTGCCGCTGAGGCTGCCCCAGCTAACGTTCAGCGTCCAAAAAGACGTCACATCTCCGGTGCCACTCGGGTCAAGGTTGAGATTGACCACGCCGATCCCTGTTCCTACAAGGTCGCTGGTGGTGCCCGGGGCGGGGAAAGTGAGCTGCGTTGGCATACGGCGAATATGCAGGATTCCCCCACCGCTTGTCCACATTCTCTCCGGAGAGCCCACGATTATGCTACTGTATGTGCCCGATACTGCGGTCTTCGTGGCCTTCGCGCCAACTACAGTCATTGCAAAGATCACACTAAAAAGCACCGCGATTCCGCTCAAAATCATAACGTTCCTCTTTTTCATTTTTCCGTCTCCTTTTTATTTCCATTCGTTTATGTTGACTTTCCTTTGGCCGGCCCGGGTTTCGCCGGGCCCAAATTCTCCGTGCCCGGGCGCGGCCGGATTCATCCGAGGACAAATGCCGACCGCGCCCGGAACTGTGCCGACGCCACCTACGTCACCGCGGCCCCGTGCCGCAGGTGACACGCTCTCCCCGCCCTATGGCTCTGGCTACGGTGTGGGCGGATACGGAGGGATAACCTGCACGCGCTTCCCCTGCACCGGACCACTCGCGAAACAGAAAAAGGGTTCTTCGCCCTCGTCGGGGAATCCGTCCATGGGGTCAATATCCTGCTCCGGCAGGAAGCTTGCGAAGGTCCCGCTCCATGTCATGATGTTGCCGTCGTCGGAGAAGGTCAGCGGTCCGCTGGAAACCACTATGGCCACGACCTCTCCTGTGAGGAACGGTCCCCCTTCCGTGTGGTACTGGACACCGGTGATGTCGTAGGTATTCTTCCCTGTTCTCACGGCCGTAAAGACATCGTTGGTCCTGTTGAAATCTTCCTCGGCCTCGGCGTACTCCATGATAGCCGTAAACGTGTTGCCCGAGGGGTCATCCGGGATTATGGTGAACATCCAGCGGTAGGGGGTGCCCAGCAGGCCAACGTATGCTCCACGCGGCTTGAAAGGCGCCCTCGAGGAACGCGGCTTGCCCTGGACGGTCAGCGCGGCCGCAAGCGCAACTGCAACGATGCCCATCAGCGACAGCAATGCGATAATTCTTTTCCTTGTCATGATCGTGTCTCCTTTTTTGTTTTCGTTGGTTTAAGTTGACTTTTGTTTGGCCTGCCCGGGTTTCGCCGGGCCCAAATTGTCCGTGCCCGGGCGCGGCCGGATACGGCGGGATAACCTACAGACGCTTTGCTTGCGACACACCCGGGAAAACGAAAATGGGGTCCTGGCCGTCGTCCGGAAACTTGTCCATGTGCTGATCCTGGTCCGCCGAGTAGTAGTCGAGGGGCCCGCTCAGCGACATGATACTGCCGTCCTCGGAGAATGACATCTCCCCGCTGGCGACGCAGATGTACACGAGTCTGCCCATGAACAAGTTGTCTGTGTCGGTGGCGTAGAGCACACCAGTGAAATCGTAGGTATACTTTCCCGTTCTGACGCCCCTGAGGTAGTGGCACGTTATTGTGTCAGCCTCGGGGAACTTGCCGAAAGCGGTGTTGTCTTCTGCCTCGGCGTAATCTACGATTGCCGTAAAGGTGTTGCCCGAGGGGTCATCCGGGATTATGGTCATTACGTAAACGGCGGGGTTGCCCTGGATGCCTACATAGACTCCACACGGCTTGAAAGGCGCCCTCGAGGAACGCGGTTTGCCCTGGACGGTCAGCGCGGCCGCAAGCGCAACTGCAACGATGCCCACGAGCGACAGCAATGCGATAATTCTTTTCCTTGTCATGATCGTGTCTCCTTTTTTGTTTTCGTTCGTTTAAGTTGACTTTCCTTTGAGCGGCCCGAGTTTCGCCGGGCCCAAATTCTCCGTGCCCGGGCGCGGCCAGATTCATGCGGACACAAGTGCCACGCACGCCCCGAAACGCGCAACCGGAGAGCACGCAGCCCGAACCTGCGGCCCCGATCGCCCACTCTGCCCGCTCCTGCTGCTAAATCGTGGGCGCATACGGCGGGATAATGGGCACGCGCTTTCCGATGACGTCATTTCCGACACAGAAAATAGGGTCCTGCCCTTCGTCTGGAAGTCCATCGCCATCGCCATCTTGAGCCAGGCTGAAAGCCGCAAAAGTGGCAATGAGACGCGCAGTCTCACAGTCATCGGAGAATATGAACTGCCCACTCGACACCCAAATGCCAACCGGTTTCCCTATGAACGCGTCCCCCCACTTCGTTGGGTAATTGATGGTTGTAACCTCGTACGTGTTCTTTCCCGTTCTCACCGCCCTGCCCATATCTTTCAGGACGGATGTGGCGTCCGGAAACAAACCGAGGCCACTGGGGTCTGACTCGGCGTACCTCGTGATAACAGTGAGCTCGTTTGCGGATGGGTCGTTTGGGATGAACGTTGCTTGCGTCATTTCTCCGGTTTCGAATGGGAATAGGTAAACTCCAGTTGGCCTGCATCGGGGGTCGTGCTTACCAGGCTTGCCCTGGACGGTCAGCGCGGCCGCAAGCGCAACTGCAACGATCCCCATGAGCGACAGCAATGCGATAATTCTTTTCCTTTTCATGATCGTGTCTCCTTTCTGGTCTTCATTGGTTTAGATTGATCTACCTTGCGGGCCTGGGTCCAACCCCGGCTATCCGTCTCCGGGTATCACCTCCTTTCCGTTTTGCGCCGGTTGGTGCGCCAGGCTCAAGAGCCCCCGGGCGCGGCCGGATTCATCCGGGGACAAATGCCGACCACGCCCAGAGGCAACGTGGGGCGTAGCACTCGCTCCGTAGAGTTTCCCGCTTCGCCGCTCTGATTGGATCCAGGTGGTGTGCTACTCCATGTCAGGCCATGGGCCGGAAACATCAAGCAGAGGGAAGCGCATGGCCGTATCTTCGTAGGGAATCCGGAGCGGTGGCACCTGCCCAGGGTCTGGTAGGCCGTCGCCGTCTTCATCCTGGGCGGCCAAGTAAATGGCCAACTCGAACGTGTTCTCCCACGTGTTGCGGTCGACGAAGTGGCCGTCTCGGCTCGTCATGACGAAAATGGCAAGGACCTGGTTGCGGACGTCGCCAACGGGGCCGATCAAGTGCGCTATCGCGAAGTAGTCGTAGGTGTTCTTACCTGTTCGCACGTACTGGCCGACGAATTCGGTCACGCCCTCAGCCCCTAAATGAGGCGGGTCAAAGTTCACCCACTGGACCCGACTGGTCAGTACCCTCTCCGCTGCGTCGCACGCGTACACAGTCTCCTTCCACAGAATTCCAGTGCTCGAGTTGCCGCCGATCCATACGCCCGTACGGCTGAACCCGCCTTTCAGGTTACCGTCCCAGGCGGAGGGCTTCGGACCCCGGCCCTTCCCACCAAACGCACCCCTGCATAGGAGAGCCGCACACACCACCGCCGCCAGAGCGACGATCCTTACGGACACAACGACTCTTTTCCTTCTCATAATCGTTTCTCCTTTCTTGCTTTCATTGGTTTAGATTGATCTACCTTGCGGGCCTGGGTCCAACACCGGCTATGCGTCTGCGGTTATCACCTCCTTTCCCCTTTGCGCCGGTTGGTGCGCCAGGCTCAAGAGCGCCGAGGCCTCGGAAGCGACGGCATCCGGGCGCTCATTTCTTCTTGACGGAGATGGTCCAGGCCGGGTGAGGCCGTATTCCCGTGCCAGCCCCGGAGGACCCTGGCTTCGGCCTGACCATTCATCTTGTGCCGTCACGGACGATCAAAGACAATTCAGGGGTTTCTTCGTGGCATGGGCATCTTGCCCATGGTCCTTCACGGGCGGGACGCCCGTGCCACCCTGAAAGCCGTGCCCCGGATTTGGCCTGGGCATAGTGCCGCCGTTTCGCAAGCACACCCTGCTTCCCTCTTGTTGTTTGAAGCGCCCTGCGGTACAATTACAGAGTCATCGTCCGTGCGCGCAGACCGAGCGCCCGGTGCGATGCCTGGCCGGTGAGTGCTTCGCTTGGCGGTGTTGGCTCACCGGCCGCTTTGTTTTGACTTCAAGCGACCAGTTGTGGCTATTCAGTTGCCGGATTTGTACATCCGGCGACGTGTTTTTTGACAGGATTACAGGATAGACTGGATGGCGGCAATCCTGTTATCCTGTCCAAGAAGTTCCTTTCACACGGCACGAATCGGCAATGAGCCTCTACTCGCGCCTTCCTTCCTCCTCTCTGCACACCGTGCGTGCTTTTCTGAACAAATCCTTCAGTTCATCCGGAATCCAGGGGCTCTCTTCGAGCTTTGCATAGGCTTTCCTTAGCTTCGGATAGGAGTGGTCGGTGATTTTTTGCCCATGAAACACGAGAGCACTGCCAATAGCTGCATAGTAGATCACGGTTGCCGCTGCCTGCTCAGTCTCACGCCGACGAAGACGAACCAGTTCCTTGCCATAGTCTTTCAGCGTCTTGATAACCGCGAGATCGGTGTTGGGATGCAGGAGAAGATCGCTTATGGTGCGATGGGAAAGGGCAAGCAAGTCCTTACAGGCGCGGTTGAGGATGGCAGGCAGCGAGTCAGATGCGTCGGGGTCGAGGGGCAGCTTGCTGGCCAACATCTCTCGGACGATTTCAGCGGGCGTTCGACCAGCATAAGGATTGTTCTCGCCGTCGCGGCCTTGCAGACCAATTGCCAGTAAACGAGCTAAACGCTCCGGGCTGAGGCCATAGGTTGTGTCGTCCTTCACTTATCTGACTCCGGAAAGCGTGCAGAAAAATCTCTTTGGGGCTGGGAAAGCTCCTCATCGCATTTGGCGCACTCACGGTTTCGCCACCGGGGTTGTCTTTCCCCTCCACTAATATATATCCCGATTTCCTCATAATCTCGCACCTCGCCTCGAAAGAATCTTCATCAAATAGCGGATTTCCTCGTCAACTTCTGCATCGGAATCCACTAATTGCCGCACGTAACGCCGCAGCATCGCCCGGAAACGTCGCTTCACAGTGAAGATCATGTGCGATGCCTTCGCCGTGTCGGCTACGCCGTACTTCTCGCACAGGAGGGACAGCGGAGAAGGCCGAGCGTTCTCCATAATCGGCAGAAGGATCCTCTCTCGAAACAGTTCCCAATAGGTGGCATTGCCCGTTTCGCAACATTTCGTCCTCACCTCGGTGACGACCTGGTCAAGCAGCGCTGTTCCCCAGGCGTAGTCGAAGGCCTCGCCGGGAGTTGAGCAATCGGAAAGCCCAGGGATGCTCGAGCCGTCAATTTCGTCCAGGCGTATCAGGCTTTTCCGGGGGATGCGGCGCCTTGTTCTCTCACCGCGCTCGATCTTGGAAACGTATCGGTTCAGGCAGGCAAGGAGAAATGTTCGGAAGCGTCCCCTGGTACGGTCGGCTCGTTCGATGAGGCTCCGGCCCAGGACGACCTCGTGAAAAAATCCCTGGGTCAGGTCCTTCGCCGTCTCATTGTCATGGCCCTTGCATCGCAGATAACAGTACACAGGCTTCCAATACCTTGATAGCAGCTCCTCGAGAGCTTCGGGACTCCGCGGCTTGTCTGCGGACCGAGCGGCAAAAATCTCTGTCCAACTGGTCGTTTCGAACAGGCCGGTGCCCGGGGGCCCGCTCGTTGTCTTATCTGTTGGAGGTGACACTTATCTCTTCCTCTTGGATGGAAGCTCGCTCCAGCAGTTGGCCTATTTCACCTGAAATAGACCGTACTTCCCCATAGGAGGTCAGTCCTGCCTGATCCCATTCGGTCGCTGGCTTGAGCAACGATATGCACCTCGTCATTTGAAAATCCTCGTCCGCGGCTGCTGGTCGGTCTAAGAGGAACAGATTCTCGTAAAACCGAGTCCTCTCCACTTGAGCGGTTCCTGTCCAGCCATCGCCTGTAGTGTTCGAGCTTCTGCTGTTCGAGTCCTTTGCGCGAGAGGTTCCAATCGAAGGCGTTCCAGATCTTCGCTGTAGTGTCCACGCTTCCTGTCAACAATCGCTTCCCGTCTGCGGAGAAAGCTACGCAATTTACGCCCCCTAAATGGCCTTTCACGGTCAGAATCTCCCGGCCACTTTCTGCGTCCCAGACCTTCGCCATATCGTCCCAGCTTCCCGTCACCACTCGTTTCCCGTCCGGGGAAAAGGCCACTGAGGTCACTTCTCTTGAATGACCCCTCAGAGTGAAAATCACCTGGCCACTTTTACTATCCCAGACCTTCCCCGTTTTATCGAAGCTTCCTGTCACCACTCGCTCCCCATCCGGGCTGAAGGCCACCGAGTACACGTCTTTTGAATGGCGTCTCAGCGTTGAAATCTCCCGACCACTTTCGCCGTCCCAGATTCTGCTTGTCTTGCCGCTTGCCGTCGCGATACGCCTTCCGTCAGGGGAAAAGGACACGGAACTCACATCGCCTGAATGGCCCCTCAGTGTGAAAATCACCTCGCCATTTTCACCGTCCCAGACCTTAGCCGTTTCATCGAAGCTTCCCGTCAGCACTCGCTTCCCATCCGGGGAGAAGGCCACACGGTGCACGGTGTTTGAATGGCCTCTCAACGTTAGAATCTCCCGACCACTTTCGCCGTCCCAGATTTTGGCTGTGTTCCCGCTTGCCGTGCCGATATGCCTTGCGTCCGGCGAGAAGGCCACGGCCACGGCGTGTGAAAAGCCCCTCAGGGTCATCATCTCCCGACCGGTTTCGACGTCCCAGATTTTCGCCGTCTTGTCCCTGCTTCCCGTGACAACTCGCTTCCCGCCCGGGGAGAACCAGGCGAAGTCCACGATCCCATAATGGCCTTTCAGGGTCAAAACGTGCTGCCCGCTTTCTGCGTCCCAGATTTTGGCCGTGTTATCCCAGCTTCCCGTCACCACTCGCCTCCCGTCCAGGGAAAACGCCACGGAGTACACAATGCTGGAATGACCCTTCAGGGTCAATATCTCCTCGCCGGTCTGAGCATCCCAGACCTTCGCAGTTCTGTCCCAGCCTCCGGTCACCACTCGCTTCCCGTCCGGAGAAAACGCCGCGGAGTCCACAATCTCATGATGGCCCTTCAGGGTCAGAATCTCCTGCCCGCTTTCTGCGTCCCAGATCTTTGCCGTGTTGTCATCGCTTCCCGTCACGAGTCGCTTCCCGTCCGGGGAGAAGGCCACGGACCTCAAACCGTCCGAATGCCCCGTCAGGGTCAGAATCTCCTGGCCGCTTTCACTGTCCCAGATCTTCGCGGTTCGGTGCCTGCTTCCCGTTGCCACTCGCCTCCCGTCCGGGGAAAAGGCCGCCGAGTGCACCGCGTCTGTATGGCCTGTCAGCCTCAGAATCTCCCGGCCGGTTTCTGCGTCCCAGATCCCGGCGGTTTTGTCACCGCTTGCCGTCGCAATACGCTTTCCATCCGGGGAGAAGGCCACGGAGCTGAGTGCCTGTGAGTGGCCCTCCAGGGTCAGGATCTCCTCGCCGGTTTCTGCGTCCCAGATTTTGGCCGTGTGGTCGTAGCTTCCCGTGACCAGCCGTTTCCCGTCCGGCGAGAAGGCTACGGAGCCGATGGAGTGTGCATGGCCCCTCAGGGTCAGAATCTCCTGGCCGGTTTCCGCGTCCCAGATTTTCGCCGTATCGTCCCAACTTCCGGTTGCCACACGCTTCCCGTCCGGCGAGAAGGCTGCGGAGATCACAGCGTCGGAATGCCCCTTCAGGGTCAGGAGGTCCTGATGGCGAGCGCGCATGAGCCGCCCCCACTCCCATCCCCGCAGGTTTTTCGGCGTGCTCCAGAGAAGCGCCTCGGCCTGGTCCATGAACGAATCGGCGATCTTGGCATCGGCCAAGGCGATGATATTGTGATAGTTCTCTCGCTCGGTTTCGGCTTTGGCTTCCAAAGCTCGGTTTCGCTCCTCAGCGATTCGCATGTAGGAGATGGCCGCTACCCCAATAAGAAAGGCCACAAATGCCAGTGCCAGAGCCACACGGCCGCGATATTTCCAGAGACGTTTGCGAAGGAAATAAGCCGTGGTTGGACGCCTTGCGATCAGCGGCTCGCCGGTGAGGTAGTTTTCCATGTCCTCAGCCAGGGCGCCAGCGGAAGCGTAGCGCTTTTTCGGATCATGAGCCAGTGCCTTGAGAAGAAAAGCCTCGAGCTCCCGGTTTACATCCTTGCTAATGCCTCGAGGTCGTCTCACTTCCTGTTGCGCGATTCGCTGCAGAACCTGATACCGCGTGCCGGATAGGTCGTGCGGTGATTCCCCAGTCAGAAGGCCGAAGAGAATCACGCCCAAGCTGAACACGTCCGAGCGTGTGTCAATTTCATCTCTGCGTCCGGCCGCTTGCTCCGGCGACATATATGCCGGTGTGCCCAACGCTTCTCCGTCACCGGATACGCTCACGCCGGAATCTCCCTCCAGAAAAGCCTTCGCCAGTCCGAAATCCAGGACATGCGGTTGCCCATCGGCGGTAACGAGAACATTCGAAGGCTTCAGGTCGCGGTGAATGACTCCGCTCTGGTGGGCGTGCTGGACAGCTTCGCAAACCGTCTCCATCAGCTCCAGAACCTGCCGCTGGCTCAGTCCACGCTGTTCAACGTACTTGTCAAGGGGCATGCCGGCGATCAGTTCCATCGCGTAGTAGTACAGACCATGATGGAGGCCGCTATCGTATAGCCGGGCAATATTGGGATGCTGCAGGCGGGCGGTGAGCTCCACTTCTCGTTCAAACCGAGCGCGATCCCTCTCTGACGCGAACGCACCTCTCCCCAGAAGCTTGAGTGCGACGTCACGGTGCGTGCTCAACTGAACCGCGCGCCATACCGTCCCCATCCCCCCTTCGCCCAGTCGGCCAGTGATCTTGAAGCCTTCAATCTCGGGTGTTGCATCGGGCCGCGCGACGCTTTCTCCCGGCCCCGCCCCGCTGATCGGAGGCAACCCACCCTCATCTCCGTGCTTGGTCATCGGCAGTCCCCCCTTTCCAGACATGCCCATAGCCTCAGAAATGTTGCTCTGCACGTCCCCAGACCGCAGAAATTGAGCCACGTGCCGTGAATGCCGACAGCTCCTTTGGTACGAGTTTACTCCCTTGAGCCTGCCGGTCAAGGCCGAAAACGCTCCCGCGCATCACCCGAGCATGGCCTGCGTGTGCAGGATTTACCTACAAAGCGAACAGAAAAGAGAAGGGAAGACCGAATCCTGTCGAGATGCAGCGCGTATCTTGCCTCTGTGCCCTGATTCTTCTCCGTCCGTTCTCTGTCATGTTTCTTCTGTATGGGCCTCGGAGAAACGGCGTCCCTGTAATTTTTTTCGGGGCCGCTTGCGATATTTGGAGGTTTTGCGGATATATATAAGTGAGGGACGTAAAGAGCCAATTGGATCGCCTGACGGTGCGGGGGCCGGAGAAACCACAGGGGCTCGGCACTGAATGGGCAAACTTTCAGCTATAGGAGGGGAAGATGAACGCGAAAAGGTTCCCGCTAAGGTTCTGGGTAAACTGGTCGATCACGGCGTTGGTTCTCACATGTTCCTCCAAGACTGCTTTCGCTGCAGATTCGATGCAATACTACACCTCGGAGGTTGACGGCTCGAGCCAGCCGTACCGGCTTTACCTTCCGGAGCCCTTCGATCCCGATGTGGCGCATCCGGTGGCCTTCTTTGCTCATGGATACGGGGGAACAGCGAGCGCAGGCTTCATAGATGCTGACCGGTCTTTTGCCAACGCCAACGGGTGGATCATGGTCCACCTGGACGGGCGCGGAAATACGCAGTACAACGGCCTCGGTGAGAAAGATTTCTTCGAGGTGCTCGACGCCTTACGCAGAACAAAGTTCAACATTGATGAGAGCAGGCTTTACTGGCACGGACTGTCCATGGGAGCGACGGGCGCCTTCAGAATGGGCTTTCGCTATCCGGACGTTTTCGCGGCGGTAGCTGGGGTAGATGGCCGTGCCGATTATCATCACTGGCATGGGCAGCAGTACGGGAAGGCTTTGGCCCCATCGACGATTGAGGCAAGCCGTGAGCCACTTCTCCTGGGCGGGTCTCCGCTCGTACTGGCCGAAAATGGCAGGCATCTGAATGCATACATCGTGGTGCACCTGCAGGACACAATTGTGCCGCCGCTAAACGGGCAAAGGTTACATGCGAGGCTGGACGAACTGGGCTATATCCATTCGTACTATGAATATCCGGGCGGCCACGTGGCCACCTACGACGTCTTGGCCTTATACGAGTTCTTCGCCGAACATGTCAATGAACCCAATCCGAAGCACGTTGTCCTGAAAGCGAATCAGTTGAAGTACGGCTCCATCTACTGGGTACGCATTGACAGGCTTGAGAAGAAGCTGTCCAGCGACGTGTTCGCGACGATCGAGGCCGAAGTCTCCGGAGAGCAGAGCGACAGAGTGGAAGTCACGACGAGCAATCTGCTCCAGTATACCCTATTTCTCACGCCGGAGCTTGTGGGAAAGGACCAGGTGAGTGTCTATACAAACGGTGAGCTTAGCTATACCGGGCCGGTGGGGGAGATCACTATTTTCGCGTCGCTGGACGAGTCTGGAAATGTCGTTGCCTGGTCCACCGAAGATACTCTCCCAGGTGGGCTGAGAAAAACGGCCCAGATGGAAGGCCCCATCGGCCATGCTTACACCTCGAAGTTCGTCTTGGTCGTGGGCACAAGCGGCGACGAAGGCGAGACCGACCAGAACAATGCGGAAGCTGAGAAGTTCAAGTCGGAATGGAACACCTGGATGCACGCTGACATTTCCCCAGTCACGGATACATCAATCACCGGGGACGACATCGCTTCGAGCAACTTGATCCTGTTCGGAACCGCTGACTCGAACTCGCTGATCCAAGAGATAACCGACTTCCTTCCGATTTGCGTTTGGCGCGATCGTATCCAGGTCGGAGCGACCGTGTACCGTGACGAGAACTACGGGCTTTACATGATTTTCCCGAATCCGCTGAATCCGGAGAGATATGTGGTGATCAGCCACGGGACTATCCAGGGCTCGTACGAGAGAGACCTGGAGTGTCTTCCCTGGTATTGGCCGGACTACGTTCTTTTCGACCGCAGCATCATTGCTGGACTGGTGGTTCCACCTCCTTACTACCAAACCCAACTGTACTACCTGCCGGACGCGTGGGTGGAGGCGGGGTTCTTCGATCAAAACTGGGGACTCGAGGTGCCAGATCGGATTGTCGAGGCCGATCGGATTGTCGAGACGGGCGAAACGGTAACGCTCAAGGGCCAGCTCATGGCCCCCGGAGACGCAACCAACTTCTCCTGGAAGCAGACCGGGGGCGAACCTCAGGTGACTTTGGAACCTTCTGCGAATGAGGCAGAAGTACATTTCGATGCACCCGTAGCAGAAGTGGGCTATGTTTTAACGTTCGAGCTGACAGTGGAATCCCCAGCCTGGGGTACGGTGCCCCATGAAGTTAAAGTTAAAGTCCTTGCCGCCAACCCGCCTCGGATTCCACCAAGCAATCTGCGGGCGCTGCGGACAAACAAGGGGTTCCGGTTGTATTGGGATGACGTTTTCGACGCGGAACTCTACGAGATACAGTTAGAATATCTGCCGGACATCTGGATACCCATCGCCCCAAACGTCCATGCTGCTGAATACGCGATAACGGATCAGGAAACTGGCTCCGAAGTTACTGTCAGGGTTGTTGCCAAGAATAGCTATGGCAAAGGCGCCGAGTCCCAGCCGATATCCGTGATCATTATCCGGAATGTGGCTTTGGGGAAAGCCGCGGGAGGAGCTACGCCTCCTCTGGACCCGGTTGAGGGCGCCACATACGTGGTTTCGCATCATAATATCACCCGGATGAACGATGGGGCTTACGACGACCACAACGATAGCCGGAACGGTGAGCTCAAGAGCGAGGATTACTGGGGGTATCTATGGGCCGAGCCGCTCTATTTCGACCACATTGCCTATTTCACAGGCGACACCTTCTCGGATGGCGGGTGGTTCACGAGCCTGACGGTTCAGTGCACTGAAGATGGCGCCAACTGGATTGACTTACCCGTGGAGACTATCCCCCCGTACAATTTCGCCGACGAGAAGCAAAGCCGGGAAGCCTATGAGCGATATGACATTTCCTTTCCAACTGTGCGAGGCACGGGCATCAGAATCTATGGCACGCCCGGCGGCTCGGCGACATTCACGTCAATATCAGAGCTCGAAGTGTACGGCGACCAGAACCGTGGTCCTTTGGTAGTTCAAGGTCTGGACGGTGAGGCCCCCGCAGGTGGCGCCGGTGTTTTGGATGGAAGCTACTCCTTCTCAGCAACAGGACCCATTGTCAGCTACTTGTGGCAGCAAGTGAGCGGGCCGACGGTCTCCATCGCAGACCAACACTCCGCTGTTACCAGCTTTGATGCCTCTGCAATTGAGGAGGGCACGGTCCTGGTATTCTCCTTGACAGCGAGTGATGGTGCCGACGAGGCCACCGACGACGATGTTCGCATTGCGGTCACGGCCCCGGCAAGGGGAGCCGTCCAAACGATGGACTGTGCAAAAGGGGGCCTCAACCTGACGTGGAACCACTTCGGCGGCGGAGACTACACTGTCGAGTGCTGTGCCAGCCTCGTGGGTGGCGACTGGCAGCCCGTCGAGGGCACCGTCTGGCCCATCCAGGACACCTCTGCGGTTGTTCCCATGCCGATGCCGGGGCCGGCCGTGTACATCCGCGTGCGCGCCGACTGAACCCGTACCGAAGGCCCGGGAACAAGGCAACGGTCAAGCGAGGGCCTATACTCTGTCAGGCAAGGTCCCGCTGGCGCAGGGGGGGGAAAGGAAGCCGTGGCGTTTTCCGTTGTACGATGGAGCAACAGGCTGGACAGATGCACGGCGTCAACGTGGGGCGTGAAAGGCTGAAAACGAGGTGTCACGGCATGCCACGGAGACGCAGCCGCACCCTTTCCACGCTCATTACGAGCTCACTTGGGTGTCCGGGCGCCAGGTTACGCAACGCGGATGGGCAGGCTCACGGCCCGCGCCATCCGCGTGCGCTTTCGTCAAACAGGATAGATGCTTTTCTACACGTACTCCCAGTCCTTCAGCCACTGATAATCCTCGGGCAGCTTGGCCCACATTTCATCGGTGGCTTTCTCCAGCTCGGCAGCTTCGGAGCTGTCCAACTCGCGGCGTTCGCTGACCGCCTTGGCGACGTTGTCCACCTGGCGAGCGCTTATCATGCCCGGAATGGGCGCCGTAACCGCGGTGTTGCAGAGGATGTAGCGAATGGCCAGCCGCGCTCGCCGGTCGTCTTCCTCCACGTTAGCGTTGCCGGGGGAGCTGTCGCCTTTGAACAGCGAGGCGCTTGCGAAGGGCTTAATGCCGAAGAAGCCCACGTTGTACTTCTTTATCGCGTCAAAGAGGCTATCTTTGGGCAGCACCTTGCTCCTGGCGGTGTATGGCGTGACGATGACGTCAACGATGTCGGGATAGGTCTCGATCAGCAATTTGATATGAGGGCGATCGTGCGAGGAGAAGCCGGTGTAGCGGGCCTTGCCCTGCTGCCTGGCTTTCTCCAAAGCGCCCATCATCTCCTCGACTTCGCCCTTAGTGTGCCGACTGCTTTGCTCGTGCATGGTGATTCGCCAGAGGTCCACGTAATCGAGCTTCGCTAACCTCATGCCCTTGTCCAGGGTCTGGAGGAGCGCTTTGGTCGTGCGGAACCTGGCGTTCCGCAATTCCTCCTGGTACCACGAGAAGCCGAGGTACATCTTATCTCGCCTCCCCCTGAGGGCCTCACTGTAGGCCATAACCTCCTCCCAGGTGCACGCGTCAATGTAGTTGATGCCCCTCTCAATGCAGCGGCTGACCACGTCGTACCGGTTCTTCCTGAAGCCCGGGTCGTTCAGGTCGGCGCTCAGCCAGCCTCCGCCCTTGAAGACACCCGGCACCATCTTATCAATCCGCTTCCAGTGTCCGCCAAAACACACGGCTGACACCATCAAGCCGGTCTTACCCAGCCTGCGGTACTCCATGTCCGGGTTGTAGTTGAGAACTTTCCAGCCGTACTTCTTCGCACCCAAAGCCGACTTTGCCCCTCCGAGACCTGCCGCAATGCCCACCGCGGCCATCGCGCTGCCCCGGACAAACTCACGTCTGGTGATTTTCTTTTCTGTCATTGTGAAAACCTCCTTAATATAAGTTCAGGTGACCTGATTACAAAGCCGACACCACTCAATATATCGTAAAGCCGGGCGAAAGGGCAACACCGCCGGGCTGCATTTCGCGAAACGACTGTCCGGGAGAACTTTTGCCATCTCTTTCAGTTCACCGACAACTCCCTGAGCTTCGCCTCCCTGACGATGATTTTCATATTCGCGTATCGCCCTCCGGGGTGAACCTGGAAGCCTATTCTGCCACTAAGCTTTTTGCTGTCTTTCAGATCAGCGACCTTCACGCCGTTGAGCCTCACTCTTATATGACCGCCAACGGCGCTGATGTCGGCAGTGTTCCATCCCTCCCGGTTGATGATGCTTTCATCTGCGACTTTGGTCAGAAAGCTGCCCGTCCAACACGCCGTTCTCCACGGAGCATTTTGCTTTTCCGACAGCCCTCCAGCCAAGAAAGTCTTTCCCGTTGAAGAACTGCGTTCGCTCCTGGCCGACGGCCTTGGCCTGAGGCATCGGCGCCTGAAGACGGACGTGCCTCCCATGACAATCCGTACATATAGCGCCTTTCATAATGAGCTGCCCGTTCGGGCGGCGCTTCCCTCGCCACTTCCCGAAAAACGCCTCGAACGCTTTGTTGTCCTTATGTGCGCGCTTATGCGAGAGGTGGCACTCAAAGCACATCTTATCCACTTCCGCTCGACCGAAGATAAGGTCGGGGCGGGTAGCTGCCATCTCATCATTCATGTGCGCCTGGCAGAAACCGTGACAGCGGGCGCACATTACACCCGCTTTTCGATGCTGAACCGTCAGCTCCTCCTCATCGAAATCTATGTGGCAGACCATGCACGCGGAGTTGCTTTTCAGGACAGCTTCCTCTGCCTCCTTTGCTCTCTCCTTCTCCTCGTCCGTCGCCGCGATAAAAAACACCACAGAGGCCGCGACTGCTGCAACGCCCGCTTTCGTCCGCACTGGTCGCATCACTCTCCTCTCGTTGGTCATTTCGACTCACACAGTTTTTCAGACCCATTCCCAGTCACGCAGCCAGGCGTAATCCTCCGGAAGATTGGCCCACGCAAGGTCCGTTTTTCTCTTGAGCCATTGGACGTCTTCCCAGGAAACCTTCTTTTTTCGCTCGTAGGATGCTCTTGCATTGTTCTCGACTTCGCTGATCGTGGTCATCCCCGGCATCGGAGAGGTGATGGCGTCGTTGGCAAGAATGTACTGCAACGTCAGCCTTGCCAGCTTGTGCTCCTCGCCCGAACCTCTTTCGGGCGCAGGGAAGGTCTTGTTACTGAAAAGCGAGCCTCCCGCGAAGGGCTTGATTGTGCAGACGCCCACGTCGCACTTCTTCACCGCCTCAAAGATGCTCTTTCGCTGGTCGGTTCCGCCTTCGCCGGCGCCTCGCTCGAGGATCACCTCCTTGTCATCAATGACCTTTGACTGCGCGGTGTAGGGGAAAAGAACCATCGAAATCACCGGATACTTCTCGATAATGTGCTGAAGCCAGGGCCGCGTATGCGAGGAAACCCCGAACCACTTCACCTTCCCCTGATTGTGAACCTTCTCGAACGCTTCAATCATGATCTCGACCTCCGCGTCGGTGTTAAGCGGAGGGTTCATCTGGGCTTGAACACGCCAGATGTCCAAATAATCCGTCTGAAGAGTCTTCAAGCATTCTTCGACGTCGTAGATCTGCTTTTTCACCGTCCGGTTAGCGGGATTGCGCGGTCCGAGGACATGGTCGTCGGCGCCCACTATCATCTTTTCTCTGCGCCCTTTCAGGGCTATGCCGTAAGAGATACACTCCGCCCGGGTGGTGATGTCGAGATAGTTTATCCCGCATTCTATGCACTTACTCACCACATCCGTCCGATTCTTCGCCACATCCGGTGGACATTCGTCGTTGCCGAACCTGTCCCAGTAGCGCCCGCCGCCGCGATTCCTCCAGTGTCCACCGAGGCTGATCTCCGAGAGCATCAGATTGGTCTTTCCAAGCCGGCGGTATCCCATTTTCGGGTTGTAGTTGACGATCTTCGAGGCGTCCACTTTTACCGCTTTTGCCTCGCCCGGCTTGGGGCCTGCTGCCGCGAGGAACATTCCCGCGCCAATTAAAGAGCTGTCCTTCAGGAACCTCCTTCTGCTGATTTCCTTCTTGCCCATGATGCGTCTCCTCTCTTACAGTTTGCCTGTTGTTGCAAACCGTTATTCTACGACTATTGTTGCTCTCTCGGTTGCCTTTTCTGTTCGTACTCGGCAATCATCGAATAGGCCTTTCCCACCCTCCGATATTTCATCTGCGGGTCTTTCTGCTCCCGCACAATTTCCCGCGGGCATTATATGGAATCTGCGGCAAAAACAAAACACTACATTCAGCAGGAATTGTCGCTGCACTCGCGTGGCGGGGATGCGCTCACCGCAGAAAGCGCAAAGAGCGCGCAGAGCACGCAGAAACGTTTACCTATCGCCTGCATCCTGTCCCGCCCCGCGTTCCGCGGGGGATGTCGAGGAACTCCCCTGCCCCCGCCGAGGGCGAGACGCCCTCGGGACTGCCGGCGAGACGCCAGCGTTACATAGACGGCAACACTGAGCTGCACCCTTCACGGCAAAAAAAGCCGTGCCCCACGTGGCGCAGGGGTTCCGCCCGTGAACACTCATGGGCAAGATGACCATGCAACGACAGCCCCGCGAGACGCGGGGTGTCCTTCTCACCTTATTCTCTGCGACTTTGCGCCTTTGCGTTAATCTGCTGTTCCCTTCTTGCCTCCTCCGCCTCGGCCGGCTATCCGCCCGAGA
>Ga0315545_1000097_pt1 | contig 87682 bp, 81 predicted proteins | sample SalMarSW160210MG_FD_203096 | JGI IMG/M metagenome (GOLD analysis project Ga0315545, IMG submission 203096) | Salt marsh sediment microbial communities from the Plum Island Ecosystem LTER, Massachusetts, United States - Salt Marsh Sediment SW1602-10 ... | reverse complement strand
CAGTCCGAACCGTATGACGCCTTTTTTCTCTGTTCCGTGGCTTTTGTAAAGAGGAGTAAAATCGACACCGCTTTCGTTGATATCCGGCGCTAAGACCTCGATATTCATTTCTCTGCATTCGGCGATATAGCTGACGACCTTGTCTGTGTCGCCCATTTCGTAAGTCAATAGTGCCGCCATATATTCGATAGGCCAGTAGGTCTTCATATAGGCCGTTTGATATGCGATGATGGCGTAGCGGGTCGAATGGCTCTTGTTGAAGCCGTATCCGGCGAAGCGCTCGATGAATTCGAATATCTGCTGGGCCTGGCTTTGGATCAAGCCTTTTTCAATACAGCCGGCTACGAATCTTTGTCTTTCCTTGGTGATTGTTCTGGCCTTCTTTTTGCTTATTGCCTTAATCAGTCCGTAAGCCTCTCGCAGCGGTATATCACCCAGCCGATTACAAATCCGCATCACCTGTTCCTGATAAACCATAATGCCGTAGGTCTCATCGAGGATTTCGTTCATAATCGTATGCGGTAGACTCCATTTTGCGCCGTGCTTTCGCTCGATGTAATCAGGGATTAGTATCATCGGGCCAGGCCGATATAGTGCATTCGCAGCGATAAGGTCTTCGATTCTGTCGGGCTTCATTTTCATCAGCAAGTCCTGCATACCGCCGGACTCGAACTGGAAAATCCCCTTTGTTTTGCCGCTGGAGAATAGTTCGAAAACCTTCTGGTCATTGAAATCGATTTTTTCCAGGTCGATGTCCCGGCCGTGGAGGCCAGAGACTAATTGGCGGGCACGCTCTAGGACACTGAGGGTCTTCAGGCCGAGGAAGTCCATCTTCAGCAGGCCGACTTTTTCAACTATAGGCCCTTCGAACTGGGTTATGATGTCATCGGAGTCCGGCGCCTTATAGAGAGGTATAAAATTGGTCAGCGGCTCATCAGCAATGACAACGCCTGCTGCGTGAACCGATGCATGGCGGGTAAGACCTTCGAGCTTTTTACAGATATCGATTACTTTTCTGGTTTGCTCGTTTTGTTCGTAAGCCTGTTTTAATTTCGGCTCGGTTTTTAAGGCCCTGTCAAGAGTGATGCCGAGAGAGTCCGGGACAAGCTTGGCTAACATATCGGCCTCGCCGAGCGGAACACCGAGCACCCTGCAGATGTCACGGATAACAGCCCGTGCTTTCATTGTTCCGAAAGTTATGATTTGTGCAACCTGACCATATTTATGGCGTACATAGTCGATGATTTTGGCCCTGCTGGCCTGACAGATATCGATGTCGATATCGGGCAGCTCGTTGCGCTGCGGGTCCATAAATCGCTCGAATAGCAGGTCGTATCGAATCGGGTCGATATCGCACAATCCGAGGCAGTACCCCACCAGTGTGCCTACACCGCTGCCTCGTGCGCCCACGGGAATGTTGTTTTCGTGGGCGTAATTGCAGAAGTCCCAGACAATGAGAAAATAGCTGGCGAAGCCTTTCGATTCGATTACATCCAGTTCCCTGTCTAACCGTTCTTTTATTTTGTCCGTAATTTGGCCGTATATCCGCTCAGCCCCTTCGTAACATAATTTAGTAAGAAATTCTTCCGCGGCTGTCCCGTCGGCGGGTTTGAAACGGGGGGCATGGCGGGTCTTTAAATCAAGCTCTACATTACATCGCTCGGCGATGGCCAGGGTATTGTCGCAGGCCTCGGCTGCCGGTCCGCCGAAGCACTCTCGCATTTGTTCGGCGCTTTTTAAGAAAACATCTTTTGGATAAATCATTCTGTTGGGGTCATCAGCATTCTTCCCTGTGCTTATACAGCATAAACAATTGTGCGCCTCCCAGTCATCTTCCTGTAAAAAATGCACATCGTTGGTTGCGACCATACCCAGCCCCATTTTGCGTGCAAGATTTACCAGTGCCTCGCGAATGTGCGAATCCTCGTTTTCGTGGTTTTGGATTTCAATGAAGAATTTGTCCGGGCCGAACATTTTCATATAGCTTTCCGCGGCGGCAAAGGCTGCTTTTTCATCGCCCCTGGCCAGCAGGGTTGCAAGCTCGCCTTTGAGACAGGCTGATGTGGCTATCAGCCCGGCGTACAGCTCCGCGAGGATTTCCTTGTCAATTCTGGGACGATAGTAAAATCCTTCGGTGAAGCCGATACTTGCCAGTTTCAAAAGATTTTGGTAGCCGGTGTTGTTTTCGGCCAGCAGTATCAGATGATATGCGGCATCGGTGATGTTGCTTTTTGTCCTGTCGAATCTGCTGCGCGGGGCGATATATGCTTCGATGCCAATGATTGGCTTGACGTGGCAGGCCAGGGCTTTTGTATAGAATTCGACGGCGCCGAACATATTGCCGTGGTCGGTAACGGCTACGGCATCCATTTCCAGTTGTTTGCAGCGATTGAGCAGTTTGTCGAGTGATATCGCACCGTCGAGCAGTGAATATTGGCTGTGCAGGTGAAGATGCGTAAATCCTTTACTTGCCATAGGTTAAGCAGCTCCTTTAAGAGTAAAATTATCTGTTTATGATAGAGGCTGGGTTTTACTGTGTCAAGGGTGTAGATTTTGTTCTGCTCGTGAAAAACCGGTAGTAATGTGGTAGTTCCAACCTGCTAAAAATCGACTCTTCTATTATTATTTTTCAGTTGACATTTTATACCTTTTAAGTTACGCTTCTCCGCTTATTCTTATAACGAGAGTATTGTATGACTGAATGTATATGATTCCCAGGCGTGAAGCGTGTGGCTTACTGGCTGGGGAGTTATTAACCATATCTGCAGGAGAAAATAGAAATGTCAACGAAAAAACAGGAAATGTGCGTAGTGTTCGGGACGATGCTAACAATGGTACTTTTGGCTTTGAGCTGTTTTGCAACTGAGGGCGAAACCGTCAGTTTGCAGGGTTTTGTCAGCGTTCTCAGAGATGCTAACGATGTAATTATAGCAGTACAGCTGGACACAGACACAGACATCTACAATGTTGTGCTTGATGCGAAGGGCCAGGAGCTTGGAGACCAGATGGAAGACCAGGAAGTTAAAGTTAAGGGTGTGGTTTCCGAAAAAGAATACCAGAAGTGGTTGAAAGTGCTGACGTTTGAGGCTGTTGAGGAAGAAGAGCAGGAAGTATAAGCTCAGGATAACTCAACAGAGTAGGATTTCGGTCTGAAAAAATTCAGGCTGTCACACCGTTACAGTTAAGATGGTATTTTTCTGTGGCATCACCGTCTAAATGTTTGCGCTTGTGTTTATATGTGTCAGCTTTGGCTGACTGCTTTTTTCCAGGAGCTTCTTTTAGTGGCCCTTAAGCCGGAGATAATCGTAACTATCAGCATAAGTGCGAGTGTTATGGTGGTGAACCAGTATCCCCAGGGTGCGGTCTGGACGTGAGCAATCTTTATTACCACCGTTCCGATAGCGAAGGACTGCAAAAACATCTTGATTTTTCCGGAGGCTGTGGCGGCAAAATTGATGCCGTGAGCTTCGGCAATATGACGCAGTGTGGTAACGTAGACTTCTCTTAAAATGATAATGCCGGCCGTCGACCAATGGATTATAGCCGTTGTAGTCGGGTTGAAATCGAACAGTTTCGGTTCATCGATTATTCCGAAACAGATAAAAGCGCCGCATACGAGGATTTTATCTATTAACGGGTCCAGCATTCGCCCGAATTTTGTGGCGACGTTTAACTTTCGAGCTATGGGGCCGTCTGCAACGTCGGTAAGACCGGCAATAACAAAGATGATAAAAGCTATATCGAGAAAACCCGGGAAAGGCACTTCGCCCTGAGCATAGAATCGTGGCGACAGCAGAATCATAAACAGAAAAACGACGGTTAAAACAAGCCGTCCGAAGGTCAAAATATTGGGAATCTGTTTAATCATACCAACAAGTTTACTTTTTTTCCCGCTGCAATACAACGTTAAATTTGCTCAACGACTAAATCGTAGTCTTCCGTGCCGACGACTGTTGTGTTAATGAATTGGCCGGCTTGTGCTGAGCACTTTCCAATAATGCAGTTGCTGTCGATATCGGGTGCCTGGCCGTAGAAGCGCCCTTTTGCGTTGCCATTTGTCTCAGCAGAATCGACTAAACAGATAAGTTTGCTGCCGATTCTGCTTTTGTTTTTAGCAAAGGCGATTTTCTGCTGGGTCAGCATCAATTCTTCGAGACGTTGTTGTTTTATCTTATCCGGGACCTGGCCGGGCATCTCTGCAGCCCTTGTGCCGGATTCAGCGTAGTATTTAAAAGCACCGAGCGCATCGAATTTTACCGATTGGACAAAGTCCAGCAGTTCGTTAAATTGCCGGTCGGTCTCACCGGGAAAGCCGACGATAAGGGTGGTTCGAAGTATAGCATCAGCCATATTTGTCCGCAGTTTTTCAATAAGACGGCAGATGCGTTCCCTGGTGTCGAGTCGGCGCATATCCCGTAAGATTTTGTCGTTTATGTGCTGGATGGGGATATCGAAATAGTGGACGATTTTTTCACTTTTTGCGATGGTCTCGATTAGCTGCTCTGTTATCCCTGTCGGGTATAGATACATCAATCTAATCCAGGCCAGTCCGGCGATTTTTTCAAGTTCTTTTACCAGCTCACTGAGACCGTTTTTTATTTTCAAATCACGGCCGTAGTTGGTGCTGTCTTGTGCTATGGCGTTTAATTCGACCACACCCGAGGAAACCAGTTCAGAGGCTTCATCGAGGATAAGTTTTTTGGGTTTGCTCCTGAACGGGCCTCGTATTGCCGGTATTGTGCAGAAAGAGCAGTTATGATTGCAGCCCTCACTGATTCGCAGGTATGCCCAGTGAGGTGGTGTTATGAGAAGTCTGGTTTTATCACTGCTGACTGTGTGCGTTGACTGGGACAGAAAAGAGATTGGTTGTTTGGAGCGGATGGTTTTTTCGATTATACGAGCTATTTCGTCCCGCTGGCCGAGACCGACTACGGCATCGATGCCATTTGCCTGGTTGAATAGCTCCGCACCTAACCTTTGTGGGAGACAGCCTGCAACAATCACTTTCTTTACGCTGCCTTCGTGTTTGCAACTTACAGCGTGTTTTATTGCTTCGAGTGCTTCGGCCTTAGCAGGTTCGATAAAGCCGCAGGTATTGACGACAACAACGTCGGCTTGCCATGCCTCTGGTGGGTCGGGCTGGGCGGTTATCAGCAAACCTGCTTTGGCGATTTCGGCCAACATCCTCTCGCTGTCAACTATGTTTTTAGGACAGCCAAGAGCTATAAAGCCGACAGTTGTGGATTTTTGGTGCTTTTTCTTTCTCATCGTCTGATAAAAGTAGCAAAAAAACGCAGTGTGGTCTAATGTTTTAATTAAATCCGCCTGTGACGGATTGACGGGACATAAAGGCGGTGGTTTTCGAGAATATACTTGCGGATATGAAAGGTAGTTGTATACTGGGCTCAGCAGGTAGATTTTGGATTTTAGTTGAGGGACAGTATATGGAAAATTTAGGTACCAGCAAAACTCCTCCCAGCCGTGACCGCAATGAGCAGATTTCTTTTAACGTGGACGATAATAACAACGCAGGTGTTTCACATTCACCTTTGGATTTAGGTGGTGGCGGAACGGCGAGGGCGCCGAAGATTGATAGGCCGGCTCCGCCGAAAACAGCTGTTGTAGAGAAAACGGCTGAGAAAACAATTCCCGCCGAACGGGTCACAGGTGTCAGGACTTTCTTTACAAAGCTGCACGCCGGCGCCATTAATTTTCTCGATGAGCAAATCACCAGATGGCTAAAGGATAACCCGGAAATCTCTATCAAACGAACCAATGTAATTACCGGTGAAATTCAGGGCAAAAAGACCGAACCCAATATCATAGTTACGGTCTGGTATTAACGGTCACCTGATGGCAATCAAGGCTCGATCCGTCGGCCTTATCGGAGCAGTTCATCGATTGAGGCAGCAAAGGCTTTTTTACTGGTTAAGCCGACCCATTTCTTCTGAACCTGGCCGTCCTTGAATAGAATCGTGGTCGGTATTGCCTGTATGCCGAATTCTATAGCACTGTCACGAGCTTCGTCTGTATTGAGCTTGCAGATTTTGACCTTGTCTGCATATTCGTCTGCTATTTCGTTGAGGATAGGGGCCATCATTACGCAGGGACCGCACCAGGGCGCCCAGAAATCAACCAGCACCGGCACATCAGAGTTGTGAACAACCTCGTCAAAATCAGCGTCAGTTAACTCGGTTATACTACCAGCCATTAATTTATCCTTTCTGATGTTGCCATTTTGCTAAAGATTGCAAAAGGACTTGTCCTAAACTCTTTACCAGCGAACGAGACTTATTTTAGTTATGAGGCTAAACGATGTCAAATGTTAATTTTCTACCTGTTGTTTATTAACGGAATTTATTTTTTCATATTCAGCAGCGGAAGTCCCCTGCCGGCCAGCCGTATCTCCGCCACTCTGGCTTTGGGACGGCAGCTCGGCAATTGGGATGGGTGGTTTTTTCTGTTTTTCGGCTTGAGCAAATTGTTTGTCAGCGGTTCTGGCAAGAATGGCCTCCTGCACAACCTGCTCGGCGTTCTTCTCGGTTAATGGACGTAAGTATATAGAAGCCCCCTGCTGCTCAGCCCCAACCAGTTTCTCCCTGATTAGTTCAAGAATCGCCAGAAATAATCCAATCATTACTATACGGCTGGTTTTGGATTCGAAGATTCGTTCGAAGCACATCGGCCCTTCTGTTTGCAAACGGTGCAAAATTTCTATCTGATACAAATCAATGGGTGTATCGTCTTTGATATGACTTACGTCGAACCTCGTGCCGCCGGTTGCCTCCACAATTGAGTCGAAGGCTTCGAGCAGGTCCCAGACACTTAGCTGTTCGATGTCAATCTGCGGCTCGCTGTCGGGCTTTAGCCGCTCGACAATGGTGCCCGGCCGCGGGAAACGTTTGTTTGTCTGGTCGGCTGCGGCGTTGAGTAAATTAGCGGCGTCTTTGAACTTTTTATATTCGAGAAGCTGGCGGATAAGCTCTGCTCGCGGGTCACCCGAATCATCGCCGCCGAGGGCTGAATCGGTTTCTGACTGCGGCAGCAGCATTGCCGATTTTATCTGCATCAACGTTGAGGCCATCACTAAAAAATTGCCAGCCAAATCTATATTGAGACTTTTCAGCATTTCGATATAGTGGATGTACTGGTCGGTTATTTTTGCGATGGGGATGTCATAAATATCCACTTCTTCTCTGCGGACCAGGTATAGCAGTAAATCCAGTGGTCCTGCAAATATATCGAGATTTACGCGATAATCAGCCAATTAATCCTCTTGTTTTTTATTGGATTCCAGAATTTCCAATGCTTCTTTGGCCCTGCTTTCAAGCACCTGCAGCTCCGGCCCTTCAATGGCAGCAAGCCCTGAGTACATATTTGAAGCATTCTCACCGGTTGCAACTGCTTCGATGCCGTAATCAGTGAGCAACTGTTTCGCCATCTCGGCTTCTATGTAATCTGCAAACTGCGCAATTGTAACGAGCTTGTCTCCCATTATTACTTCCTCAATCCAACTACCTGCCGGGCCTGTTCGAGGGTTTTGGCAGCCACAGCCTTTGCCCGATTGGCGCCGTCGGCAAGTACTTCTTTAACGTAGTCGATATTATTTTCCATTTCGGTCCTTTTTTGTCGGAACGGATTGAAATAATCTATTATCAATTCAGCGAGCCGTTTTTTTGCTTCGCTGTAGCCCATACCACCGCTTCGGTACTTGTTTTCCCATTCAGCTAACTCATCCTGCGAGGCAACTAACTTCAATAGCGCAAAAACATTGCATTTGTCGGGGTCTTTGGGCTCTTCGACCGGCGTGGAATCGGTAACAATACTCATAATCTTTTTTCTGACGCTTTTTTCCGGCTCGAACATACCTATTGTATTATTATAGCTTTTGCTCATCTTTCGGCCGTCGATACCGGGCACCACCGCCACTGATTCGATGATATATTCTTTCGGCACAGTGAAGACTTTTCCGTATGCGTTATTGAAACGGATTGCGATATCGCGAGTAACCTCGATATGCTGTTTCTGGTCGGCGCCGACCGGCACCAAATCGGATTTATAAATCAGGATATCCGCCGCCTGCAGGACCGGGTATGCGAATAGGCCGTGATTAGGACTTATGCCCTGAGCCACTTTATCTTTGAAGCTCGTGCACCGCTGCAGAAGTCCCATCGGCGTTACGCATGAAAGCAGCCACGCAAGTTCAAGCACCTCCGGCACGTCCGATTGCCGCCAGAAAACGGTCTTTTTAGTATCAAGGCCCATTGCGATATAATCCATTGTAACATCGAGTGTATGCTGGGCGACGTCCGCTGGCGCAGGGTTACTGGTAAGGGCGTGGTAGTCGGCGATAAAGTAGAAGCAGTCGTGTTCAGCCTGGAGTTTGAGGTGCTGGCGCATTGCACCGAAAAAATTGCCTATATGCAACCTGCCGCTCGGCTGTATCCCGGAAAGAACTCTCAATTCAAGCTCCTTGTATTAATACAAAATATCGTGGAAATTTTATATAAAAACGACTTAACTGTCAATGTTTTTGCAGTGGTATTTAGGCTTGTAAGAATAAGGTACGCTTTACCTGATACCGCCGACCTTGTCGGCGGCGTATTTAGCCTTGGGTTTCACCCAGGGTTGCCTATGAGAATGTGTTTTTACCGTCAACGGTTTAAGAGCCAGATGGACAAGTTGAGGACAGCGGCAAAGGATGTCCAGAAGATATAAGGCAGCAGCAGTAAAGCTGCGGCAGTCGAAACTCTTGCGAACGCTAGGATCGTAAGAACAATAGCAGTCCATAGTAAAAGGATTTCAATAAAAGCAAAAAAAGGCATTCTCAACCCAAAGAAAATTGCAGACCAGAGGAAATTGAGAATTAGCTGCAGCAGGTACACTACCAGGGCTGTCCTGACAGCGGGAATGGCAAGGCCTTTGTTCCAGACCAGAAATGCTGAAAGAGCCATAAGTAAGTAGAGAACTGTCCATACAGGGCCGAACAGCCAGTCGGGCGGTGTGAAAAAAGTCTTATTGAGGTTGATATACCATTCCGACAGAGCGGAGCGGGTGAAAACCGACCCTGCAAGTGCAATTGAGAAAGTCACTGCTAAACAGACGATGAATTTTATAGCGATGGTGAGCTTCATCGCTATATTTTATTCCGTTTCGAAACCTGTGTAAATAAAAAGCTGTTTTTTAACCATTTAGCCCCTTACTTTATGTTGGGCCTTGCCGGAGTTTAACCCGTGAGATGTTGATTCACATTGATTTCTGTTAGTTCGAATTAAATCTTGTAGTTTTTATCGTAACCGGTATAATTGCAAAACCGCCTCCCCCCCAGCAACCAATCACCTACACCGCCGAGCAGCTCGATGAATACGAGAACAAGATCCTTGACCGAGCCGAAACATTCTACAACAACCGGATGAATCATCTTCTTTGGGCAATGAGCATTATTATGACGATAGGTCTTGCCATTGTCGGCATCTTAATCCCGATGATCCTAGAGTGGCAACGCAAAAGAAGCTTTACAAAAGAACTGTCCATGCATTTGTCCCAGAGCGAAGACGCACTCAAAAAATATACAGAGGAGCAAACGAGAGAGCTTAAAGCTGAGCTAACAAAGCAGATATCTTCCCCCCTCTCTATAGCTTTCTTCGGATTGAGTCAATCATTATACTCTGAAGAGATGTCACCAGCAGAGTATGGCATAAGGCTACAATTGGATGTCTTGGCTATGAAATTCGATGTCATTAGTCAGTGCTCTGGAGGCAGCCTCGATGCATCCGTTATAATACGTACATACCGGGACACGGGCAGCCAAATTACACTCGAGACTTTGAAAGCCGTAGATGAATCACTCGAAGATATGAAGGAAGATGTAGACAATATAAACGATGACCAGAAACGATCAGATATGAAATCGCAAGTTCAAGAGTTACAGATATTTGTGCATGGACTCATTGTTCAGAAGCAACGAACTACTTGAACTACTGATAATACTTCCCCTCAAGCCGGGTCTCAACAGTCTTAGTCATCCTAATAACAGGCATTTTGCTCATTTACATCGTATGATTGGAAAGAAAAACACATTCATAGATCTAACCTCCTCCCCTAAATCAAGCCTGATAACCCCAAATTCGTCGCTTGCCTGCCCTTCATAGCTGAAGGCGAAGTAAGGGTCGCAATTATATCGTATCTCTCAAAAAATCCGTGCTAATCTGTGGTTAAGATTTTCTCTGAGGCCTCTGCGTAATTGCCTTCTTCCCATATCCTTCGAAAAGCAGCAGCTCGTGCTGTATTTGCAAAGCCGGTAACAGGAATCATACCAATAATTGTTGGCAGGGCCACTAACTGCAGTGCCGTATTCATAAGTATAAGAAGCAATAGTTTCCAGAAATTTCCCTTGGTTATCTGCCAGCTGATATTTATCGCAGCCATCGCTGACTTTTTCCCCTCTAACATTATCAGCGATACGAAAAGTAGTTTGATATAAAGGTAGATGCCGGGAAAAAATATCAAGAAAAATGCCAACAGTTTGACAATCGCTAAAATTACATGAACAAAGGCGATGTATACAAGGCTGTAGAAAGGCCTTTTTGTGTCCTTACTGTTTTTTACTGCCCAGTTTGCATACATTAGCAGGATAACGGTAAAAAGGCAAACAAGCGGAAAAATATACAATCCTAATTTGGTGAGCTTGCGCAACAACGCACCGATTTGCGCTGCTGCTTTCTGCGATATCTTCTCTAACCTGTCCCGGTCATTTTCCGAAAATGCATTTATGAAACTGCTTGCTGAGGTCCTCAATTCACGTAATTCATCATGGACGAGTATCTGCGGAATAATCTGAAAGATAAAGATAATGCCGGATATCAGACAGAGCGGTATCCACCATTTAGAAAAGGATCTCCAAGCCAAAGTATAACAGTCAATAACGCTAAGCTTCATATTTAATCTGACCCCTTATCATACTCCAAGGTAGCGGAACAGCCGTTGACGTAGATATTTCGGCGAAATCAGCATCAAAAAATAACTCTTAATTTATAGTTCGCAGTTTTTAACTCATTTACTTAATCAAATCCGCTTAATCTGTGGTTTTGAAACTTATTTTTTTGGTAATTTGAATTTGTTTATGGCTTGGCCATCCCATAGGGAGAATTTAGGATTTAGTGCTTAGGATTTTTGATTGATTAGCCCCCGCGGCTTGTGCCCTAGGTGCGATTGTCCTAGGGACTCCGCCGTAAGGTGTCCTGTGGACTTATGGAGAGCGGAATCTTCGAATATTTTCAAACGTTTTCATACAACTTTTGAATATTTCCATACAGTTTTTGAACGTTTCTATACTTTTTTCGAACGTTTCTATACTTTTTTTGAACGTTTTCGAATTTTTTCCATCATATACTCGTATAATAGCGCCGTTACCGCCTTTCGCTGCATTTTACGACTTTCTGATACCCCGGTTTTCAAATTTTCTCCCCCTATACTCTTTAACCCGCGCGTTTGATGCGAAATTTCCCCTCTTTTTTCCGCCGCTGGCCGAGCTAACTTCTTACCCCCGAAGCATTTAAAATTTTTGTAAAAATTTCCCTTTTTTCATCAGCTACCCCCATTTTTGATTGATTCTTCCCGAAAAATCTAAATCCTCCCTTGTCCCCATTTTTTATTTTTTTAAACCCCCTTTTCAGTCTTTATACGGGGGCTGTGCGCATATAAAGGCAATGTGCTGTCGTCTTTGCCAGCCAGAAACTGTTTATGCTAACGAAAGGTATTTGAAGTACTTACGCCTTGCCGAGCGACTTCAGGTATTTCTTGGATTTTTTAAGACCCATCCTCGAAGCTTTTTTCTTTACCGCATCGAGTTTGCGTTTGAGCTGCTTAGCTATCTTTGAGGTTGGGTTCGTGGGGAAAAGCTTTTTTAGCAGATTGACGTCGCGGGTTGACCACATCGGCACGGCCTTTTTCCTTTTTTGGGCTTTTTTCTTTTTTGCGGCCTTTCTTTTCTTTGCCATTTTACAATTCCTTTCGCTAAATGTATTCGTTTGGGTCTGCCCTGATGTTTTATCAATTACAGTGACTTAAAAACAATTTACGGCCGGCGCTTCACAGTGTCAAGTGTTTTTAATGGTTCTGGTGTAGAAAATATTAACCACCCCCCTGCTGAGACTGGGGCTATCGAGGCGGTTTACTGTTGAGCTGATTTTGTATATACTAATCTGCTATGGCAGAGAAAAGGGAAATTTCGGTCGGTATTGTCAGGACAGAGACGGTTCGGGTAGTCGAGCGGGATGAGCCGCTGGAGCTGGAGTGCGGCAAGAAATTGGGCCCTATTGACGTGGCATACGAGACTTACGGCGAGCTTAACGAGGCGGGCGATAATGCTGTTTTGATTTGCCACGCTCTGAGCGGTGACGCTCATATTGCCGGTGTACACAGCCTTGAGGACAAAAGAAAAGGCTGGTGGGATGTTATAGTCGGTCCCGGCAAGGGCATCGATACGAATAAGTATTTTGTTATTTGCTCGAACTTTTTGGGCGGCTGCAGTGGGACAACGGGGCCGGGCTCGATTAATCCACAGACGCAAGAGGCGTATGGGCTGGATTTTCCGATTATAACTATCGCAGATATGGTGAAGGTGCAGAAGCTGCTGATGGATAAGCTCGGCATAAAGGCCCTTTTGAGTGTAATCGGTGGCTCGATTGGTGGCATGCAGGTTTTGCAGTGGGCGATTGCGTATCCTGATTTCGTTAAGTCGGCGGTAGCTATTGCCACGACGGCGCACCTGGGTGCGCAGTCGGTAGCGTTCGATGCGGTCGGCCGAAATGCGATACTGGCCGATTCCAACTTTGCCGGTGGGCAGTATCACGGCGAGAATGGGCCGGACAGAGGATTGGCGATTGCTCGGATGATTGGCCATATAACGTATTTGTCGGAACAGGGAATGCGTGCTAAATTCGGGCGGAAGCTGCGAAGTGCCGAGAGCTACAGCTACGGTTTCAATAGTGAATTCGCGGTCGAGACGTATCTTGACTATCAGGGCCAGAGCTTCGTGGAAAGATTTGACGCCAACAGCTACCTTTATATAACCAAGGCGGCGGACTATTTCGACCTTCAGAGAGAATACAGCTCGCTGGAGAAGGCCTTTGCAGAAACGAAGTCGCGATTTCTTATAATCAGTTTCGCAAGCGACTGGCTCTTCACACCTGCTCAATCGAAGGCAATGGTGGACGCCCTTGCTTCGACGAACAAAGACGTCGGTTACTGCGATATCGCTTCGCCATACGGCCATGATGCGTTTTTACTGGAACCGCAGGTTTTAGGCAGGTTCATCTGCTGCTTTTTGCAGGCGACCTACAGACCGGCGGATGAGCAGCAGACGTGCTCGTGTTACGCACGAAGTATGCAAAAACTCGACGAGTTCGAGCAGGCACACAGGGCACGCGTGGATTATGAGCTGATAGAATCTCTCATCAAGCCGGATAGCTCTGTGCTCGACGTCGGATGCGGCGACGGGCAACTGCTGGTTAATCTCATACGCGACAAGAACATAAAGGGCAGCGGCATCGAGCTTGACCAGGAGCTTGTGCTGGATTGCGTGTGTCGAAGGCTGTCGATTATTCAGCAGAATGTCGAAGATGGGCTGCCGTTCTACAGCGATAAAAGCTTCGATTATGTGATATTGTCGCAGACGCTGCAGACGGTAAAGGAGCCGGAGAAGGTTTTTAAGGAGCTGCTTCGAGTAGGCAAGAAGGTGATAGTCAGCTTTCCCAATTTTGCACACTGGCGGTGCAGGGCGCAGATGTTTTTTAAAGGTAAAGCTCCCGTAACCAAGCGACTGCCGTTTAGCTGGCACAATTCGCCGAATATACACTTTTTGTCGCTGAGGGATTTCGACGAGTTCTGTGAGAAGCTGGGGGTCGTAGTTGAAGATAAAATTGCCTTGAGCAAATCGCGTCTTAGCCCGGTTCGGTTCGCACCTAATCTGTTCGCTGAGCAGGTTATTTATGTAACACGGAGGGATTAAAACAGCGCGGGTTAACCTTTCTTCGATGTAAAAACGCTCGGCACGGCAGCATATATCTGCATTTTTTATGCGGCCTGAAGAGTTTTAAGCTTTTCCGGAAAAAGTGATTTTGAAAGCGGAACTTAAAGTTCTTTTTATTACAACAGAAGGATATTATTTTAATTGTATCTGTTCCGGAAAAAGCAGTGCCGTCTTTAAGCACGCCCGTGATTGTCAGTGGGACGGTTTCATCTGCATCCTGTAGCAAACTCTGAATTTCGTCGTAGTTAAATTTGGTAATCAGCTCATTGTATTTTTCGTTGATTTTATTCCACTGTGGGCTGATTTGTCCGTTTAGTACAATAGTAGTTGTGTCTATATCGGCGACATTATAGCCTTTTGGAAGCCGGATATAGCAATTAACGCCAAATCCTTTAATTGACATATTTAAGATTTGAGGTATTATTTTGACGTAGGCAATTATCGGAGGTACGTATTCATCAACTCCGATGTCAATTCTACCGCCCAGTATTCTCGGGTTTCCATCGATATCGGTTTCTTCAGGCGATGTATTAGCATCAGTGTCACCGGCATTGATGCAGGGAGAATCATCGAGTAAATGGTAGTCGCCCGCGACATAGATTTCATCTTCTATAAAACCCATTTCTACAAAACAGGGGTCACTGTCTATATTGCCCTGCCCCCATTTTATAGTGCAATCGCTGTTGCGTTTTACACTATTTTCGAGTTCCTGGATGTCGCAGTATGAAATTTGTATTGATGTAGGAGCCCCCAAGCTATCGACCCGTATCTCTGATGCGGTTTCGGCGGTGTTACCCCAGAGAATATTATTATTTAAGGTCAGGTTGCTTGAATTGTAGCAGTATACACCTCCTGCTGAGCCGGAAGCGGCGTTTGCGACAATTGTGCAATTGACAACAAGGGGACTTCCTTCATTTTGGGCGTGTATAGCCCCGCCGTCAGGAGCGTAGTTTCCAGCGATAATACAGTTTTGTATCGTTGGGCTGCTGCCGTTACAGTATATTCCGCCGCCGCCTATCACCGCTGCGTTTGCAATGATTGTACAGTTAGTAATATTAGGGTGACCTTTGCTATTTGTGGACGCAATTGCGCCACCAAGGACTGCCGAATTGTTGGTAATAACACAGTGGGTAATCGAGGGACTGCTGTTGTTATAGCAGTAAATCGCGCCGCCTAACAAAGCATATCCATTGGTAATTGTAAGTCCGGCTATTGTTGAATCGTCACTTTCGCTCTTATTAAAGGCAAAAGCTTGACCTAAACCCTCACAGTCTATGATAGTGGAACTAACAACCTGTGGGTCGCAGGGATCGATGCTGCGAATGGTGATTGGTTTGCCGTTTAATTTTATATTACGATTTCCAGAGCCGGTATATGTTCCTGGCGCTATGACGACGGAGTCATAGTCATTACAAGCGTCGATAGCGGCCTGAATGGTGGCATACTCATCAGGCACATATCGAACGGCGGCCAGCGCCGAATTTCCAATTAGAGCAGCGAGAAAACAAATTGTTATTCTTATATATCTCATTTTTTTCCCAATAGTATTTTTAGGATGGTAAAATTTCTAACTATCAAATATCAGGTATTACTTCACAATAATATTCCGGGAGATAGTATAGTACTATCTCGCTCTCGAACCCTGCAATTACTACGTCATCGCCTGAGCGTTCAAAGAAAAGGTCGCTGTTGCCGGTTAGTGTCATAGGCTCGTTAGAATAATTAATTATTGAGCCGCCGACTGTTCCGCCGGCGTTACCAAAGAATTCGACGCCGTTTGCGGCTATAACACCGTTTAGCGTTTCAAAGTTTCCGCCGAAAGATACACTAAAGCCGGGAGCCATAATAAACGTGCCGGTTTCGTTTCTCAGGTCTTCGAATTGCGACTCCTCTGGCAAGTCCTCGACGGGATGACTGCTGACGGTGCCGAGGAATGTCATGAGGTTTGTTCCAGAATTGTCGTTTACGTCACCTGCGCCGATGATGATGCCGGTTATGTCAACGTGTCCGGTGAAGGTGAGTACATTAGGTGTTTCGACGAAGACAACGCCTTTCAGTGTCAATCCGCCTGAGAAAGAAGGATCGCTTTCAGCGGGAATTCTTACGTTTTCATATTCTGTTAATACATTGTTGGGGTCGTAAGTGTTGGTAGTATAATGCTCAAAATAGCCGGGATTTGGGACAGGGAATTCCAGGGGGTCTACTCCAAATGAGACGTGGTTATCGATGGCATCCTGACCTTTTTCGCCGCCAATGCTGGAGTTGCCTGACAACTGCACATTAGCGCAGGGGTCAACTATGCTGACGTCGCCAGCAATTGAACATTTGCCAATAAGGTCTAAAGCCGTATCTGCGCCTGCTGCTTCAATATAGACGCTTGCATTAACACTGGTGCCGTCTAAATCGACATTGCCAGTCAGCTCTAATGGTCCTCTGGATGCAACGCCATAGTCAAAAATCGGATTTGCTCTTGGTCCAAAATCGTACTTGACGCTTATCGTCCTGCTTATAGCTCCGGAGGTTCCGGTGACATCGACCTGAAGTATTTCAGCATTGGTTGGTTTGTCGACGGTTATCTCTGCGGAAAAAGTTTCCGGTGTTGTTGAGTCGAGAATAACAGCCGGAACGGTTATAAGGCCGTACTCTCCATAATTCACGGTGATGTTAGAAGTCAAGTCGTTTTGCAGGAATGATACAAGGTTATTGAATTTTTCTGGTGCGGCGACGGTACCCGACGTCGAGAACTTGTTGAGCCAGAATCGAAGAATGTCCTGGCCGGATTCGGCGCTTGCGAGTGCGTGGTTTACCTTTCGTTGGTTTTCTGCGAGCTGAACGTTCGTGTTTGCCATCGAGCCGATAGAAACGACCCAGACTGAAAGTAGCGCCAGGATTATCATCGATAGTAAAAGCGCAATCCCTTTGCGATATTTTCGGTAAGTCATCTCGCCCCCCTAATACTGATATGGCTTATTACTTCTATAATAAATTATAAGAAATAGATTTGCAGAACGTAAAAATACAGTGTTTTCGATTGTTTAATGAGGAGCGAAACGACCTATAATGTTTGCCAGGGGTGACCTGTTGTAAGAGGTATGTTCATTTTTACAGGATATTTTTGTTTAGGCCTGCAATATTAATTTTCGAAACGGTGGCGAACATTATCCTTGAACTTTGCGGAAAGTTCCAGGCCGTGGTCGGTCATCAGTTCGGAATCGAACATTATTTTCTCCGCGGGCCGGGTTACAATATGCCGCTTAAATAAACTATTGGTTTTTTAATGTAGAAATGTTATTTTTATACAGTATAAACTGTTTTTTATGAGAAGCTGATTATGACAGCGGAGCTGAACGCCCTTATTATAACTGCCGCTTCGATAGGTTTTATTCATACCATACTGGGGCCGGATCATTATCTGCCGTTTATTATGATATCTTGGGCGCGAAAATGGTCGGTCCTGAAAACCGCCCTGGTAACCTTCTTGTGCGGAATAGGACATATCGGCAGTTCCATAGTGCTTGGCCTGATAGGGGTCGCACTGGGTATAGCAGTTAACCGGCTGGAGGTGGTGGAATCGGTCCGCGGTAATGTGGCGGCGTGGCTGCTTATCGCGTTCGGATTAGTATATTTCGTTTGGGGATTGCGCCGTGCCTATCAGAAGAGAACCCACGTACACAGTCACACTCACGCCTTCGGAGTTGAGCATAAGCATTTGCATAATCATCATAGCCGGCACGCTCATATTCATGATGACAAAGCCAGCCCGAACATCACGCCCTGGGTGCTGTTTATCATTTTTGCTTTTGGGCCTTGTGAACCTTTGATTCCGATTCTGATGTATCCTGCATCGAAGAACAGTTTATTCGGTCTGGCGACGGTAACGTTCGTGTTCGGTGTAGTTACGATTGGCACTATGTTAGGTGTGGTTCTGCTTTCGGTGGCAGGGGTCAACTTTACTCGATTAAGCGGGTTGCAGCGTTTTTCTCACGCGATAGCAGGGGCTATTATATGCCTTTGCGGCTTGGCCATTCAGTTCCTCGGGCTTTGAGGAGACTATTTTACAGGGGCTACACAATAAATGTAGATAAGAGGTTCGGTGCCTGTATTTTTAATATTGTGTATCGTGTGAGGCGGTATATAGGATATCTTTCCCCAGCCGACTTTGAAGAGGGTTTCCTGTTCTCCAATTAAGGATATGCCTTTTCCTGACAGGAAAACAAGCATTTCCTCGTGTTTTTCAGTGCTGTGCCTGCCGCAGTCTTCACCGGGTTTCAGATATACCCTGCCTGAACGCATCCCGCAGGTTTTCACACCGTTACCGAGCAGGGGTTGATATTCAGAATCATTTTGCAAATCAATTACCAGTACTTTTTCCAGAGACATCGAAGAACTCCTAATAACCAGTTTTAACCATAAAGTTATTAATTCGTTGAGCCGGATAGCCGGCGATATATAACCGCAATTCCGAAGGCGATAGTGCTGACGATGACGATGCACGCGCCGGTCGGAAGGCCCAGATAAAACGACACCAAAAATCCGGCAACAGCCGTTAACGCTCCCAGCAAAGTTGACGTAATGACGACGGACTTGTGCCCGCGACAGACCTGGTAAGCCGCAGCGGCAGGGTTGGTAATCAAGCTGAAAATCATAAGGCCGCCGATAACCTTCAGGTTGACGGCCAGAATCAATCCGCAAACCACGAGGAACACGCAATAAACCAAGCCGTCGTGCATACCCGTCGCAGCGGCTATGGAGCGGCTGAACATAAGCAGCTTAAGCTCCTTGTTGAAAACTACGGAGAAGATTACAAGCATAAGTCCCATAGCAGCTATAAGCATAACAGATTCTTTGCGAACAAACAGTATGCTGCCCCAGAGCAGGCCGAGAATTTCCGAACGACTATCCTGAATCAGCCCCATACCCAAAAACGTCAGGCCAAGCATAAGCGAAAAAAGTATTGCCAGCCCGACCGTGGTGTTCAGCCGGGATTTATGAGGCCGATTTGCGGCAAGGCTGACAGAGGTCAATACCGAGGCTGTGACTGCACCGACAAGCGGATTTTTACCTATCAAAACCGCGAATACAGCCCCTGCCATAGCTGCGTGCGAGATACATGTGCCGATAAACGGCATCCGCATTCCGACGATATAAACCCCGAGCAGTGCCGTGCTGGCGCCACCGACAGCCCCAGCAACCATAACCAAATAGAAAAATGGGTCCATAATTCCGGTTCACCTGCCTTGGGACAGAACGTATCTGCGTCCCTCAAAATCCAATACTTTGAATTTGTATCCATAGGCTTTTTCGAATACATCGGATTCGAAAACATCCCTGATACCACCGTCCGCGAGGATTTGCCCCTTGTGCAGCAAAATTGTTCTGCTGTCGGTTCCGGGCATCAAATCGGTGTCATGCGAAACCATAATAACGGTAATCGCTGTTCGCTGATGCAGCTCTTCGACAAAGCTCTGAATCCTGTGCTTCCAGTTGAAGTCGAGATTTGCGCCCGGCTCATCAAGCAGGAGCATATCAGGCTGTTGTGCCATTGCCCGTGCTATGAGTGTTTTCTGCTGCTCACCACCGGAAAGAGTTCTGAACGTCTGATTTCTGCGCTCGGCCAGGCCGAGTGACTCGAGCCAGGAATCCACTATGTCGTAATCATCTCGGCTGAGCATTGAGCCCAGCGTTTTTGCACTTGTCCGGCCCATCGCTACCACTTCGCGGACGGTAAAGGGCAGCTCTGCATTATATTCTGCCGCCTGGGGGACATATCCAATTCTCTTTCGCAGTGCGACTTTTTTCCACCCTCCGACCAAAGCCAGATCGATATCGCCAAGTTTGACTGTTCCGGTATTTGGTTTTATAAGACCGCAGCATACGCTCAACAGGGTCGTTTTGCCTGCCCCGTTGGTTCCTATTAAATTGATGAACTGGCCTGCCGAAATGTTAAGGTTCTCAACGTTGAGTATTGTTCGCCCGGAACGTTTAACGGTAATATTCAAAAGCTCTATACATCCTTTAGTCATTATTTTCCGTTCCTGAACAATTCGGATACGTTTTCCAGTAACAGCGAATCGAAGCCGGGTGCGTCGCCCTGTCCGAGGGGGAAATTGCTGAACGCTACCATTTTTGCATTCAGTCGCTGCGCCAGCGCAGCAGCCAGCTCAGTCCCTTCCTGCTGGTTGGCTATGACCAGTTTTATATCTTTGCCCTTTGTCTTCCGGAGGGACTCGTTGATGCCTGTCGGTGTTTCGATATCACTGCCGGAGAATGTAGCAATTACTTCCAGACTGAGCCATTCGGCGAATACGGCCTGGTGCCCCGAGACAAGGACCGCTGCGTTCTTTAATCCTGATTGTTCCATTTTCGTATGGATTTCGGAGCCAAGGACGCTCAATCGATTTTCTATTAACTCGAGACGCCTGTCAAATTCCACACGCCTAGAGGGGTTGTCTTGAGAAAGTGCATCGGCAACGCTTCGAGCTATGGCAAGGTATGTTTCGGGCAGACACAGTCCCTCCGGAACTTCGATGTTGTAAATATTCAAGCCGCGTTCCTGAATCCGGGACAGGGCGTCACCAATCCGGCTTTGGAAGTCGAATAAAAGCAATACCTTGCACTTGTTCAACTGCTGGACCTGCGAAGGCTGGATATCGAAGTGTCCCGGGCACATACCGGGCGGAACAAGACTGATAATATTAGTTTGATTGCCGCATAAATCTTTGACCACACATAACAAATAGGAATTGGCAACGGCAATCTCCGGTTTTTTGTTGCTGTTATCCTGCTTGCAACCGAGTGGGATTACAGCTGTTAAAAACAATAGTAAATATGTCAAACGATGTCTTAACAATTACAAACCTCCTTAAAACGACCCTATTTGTATGTCGTCTTTTAATCGCATTCTAACGATAAAACCTCTGCGTTGCTTTGGCGTGTACCACAACTCTTTCGGGACGGGGTATCTGTTTTCAAAACCGAGTTTTTCTTCGAGCCATTTTTCGCTGAACTTCGGCCCCAAACTGAAAATCACCCACGTTACTGGTGAATGTAGCGGATGCGAGCAGCTTTCATTCGGATACCACTTGCCTTCGTCGGGGCTGATGCTGCTGCTTGCTGGAAATTTGTCCGGTATCCAAAGCTTGGCCTTTATCCAGTTGTCAATGATGTCTCTATCCTTGATTACTTCGCCTAAGCTTCGGTATTTATAAGTGTGTCCTCGATTGAACCTGTCCTCCATAATCGTTGACATAGCTTCTGTGCGAGACGTAAAGGGCAGATACTTGCCAGTCGCCAGAACCTTAGGGAGTTGATATAGGTGGTCAATCAACCTGCCGCTAATGCAGTCTTCCTGAGTTGGAGGGTACTTCTGGTTATCATCAAAGTAGCTGTCCAAAGCAATGCCAATTTGACGAAGCTCCGCGTTAACGACTACGAGCATGGTCTGTTCCCTTGCTCGTGACAGCGAGGGTAATATTATTCCCATCAGAAAAGCTATGATGAAAATAACAACTAACAATTCAATTAGAGTAAAACCTTTTTTCACTGAACCTCACAGGGAAAACTCTAGGGCATACCTAATTTAGAGGTGAGCCCCGAAATAAACTTTAACGGTCTGTTATAAGGACTTTAAACAGACTAACGAGAATTAAGATGTCTTACAAAAACACTTTTTAATCACAATCACAAAGCCCGGAAGTACAGTTGAGCCAGTTTGCTGCAAGTTCAGCAAAATCTTTAAAATCAACCTGATAATCCGTGTTAATATCACCCGGGAGATTTCCTCTTTTGTGTCCTCGGTCGGTCAGCACTAAACCATTGCCGTCATAGTCAGTTACCCAGAGCCGGTATCCGTCTCTGCAGTCCATATATCCTGAGCTTTCCTGGTCGAAAATCGCAATGACGTCGATTTGACCGGTGGGGCAAACGTATCTTGTGAATCCATCACCAATACCGAGTTTCACGGAGAATGTTAAGCCGTTTGCATCTGTGATTGTAACAGTACCATCAGGTTCCCAGTTTTCAGGGTCTATAATATTCACGTCATTTACCCTTACCAGGCGAGCCTGGTAGTATTCACAGCTGGTCAGTCTGGTCTGGTCGAAAATATACTGGTCGCTGCCGTCCTTCACCATATCGAGGGCGATGAGTTCGGGGTGAGGCAGACCGGCTGCCGGCTCGACCAACTCGACCTCAAAATCGAACATTGGCTCAACTTGGTGCTTCTCATTTACGTTTATCTTACCCTTGTAGAATTTGTACCATCCGGTAACCTTTACCCTGTCACCGGCGGCAAATATATAACCTGTATCAGGGTCCCTGTTTATGCGACACAATTCGTCCAGCAGCTCTTCGTCTGTATAATTGCCCGAACCGCCTACTTTGGCGTAATATTGTCCGTACCAAACAGCGGTACCAGCGTGGTCATCGCCTTCGCCCTGTATATAAATCTGCCACTCGCCGCCCATATACCCTGTCCCGGGCGTGGGATTGAGCATCTCTTCGGGATTATTAAGAACGATGCCGGTAATAATAACCTTATCGGTGGCCTCATAGGTCCCGACACCATATTCATCGACCGCCTGAAGCTGCCAGTGTGTGACTTCGGCGACAGTTTGGCCGTTGCTCCTGACTGAGGCAGCAAGGATTAGGGCCAACATTGCTGCCAATAACATAGTTTTGTTCATAACCGGTTCCTCCAAAAAAAGTCGGCATTTCAGTATTGCGCATAAAATTCGTAAATTCGTGCTACTAATGCATAAGAATATGGAAATCGTGCTACTGCGTCAATTAAAAAATTCGTCTCTTTCAAAAATATTTTTTATCTGATAAAATAACCGGTCAAGTGTTTGCATATTGGCTTTGTTGCTTTCACAGGAGAACACAAATGAGTCAAGTTGAGCGAATAGGAGTGTCGTTAGATGAGAAGCTGCTTTCGAAGTTCGATAAACTGATTGCCAAACAGGGTTATCAGAGCAGGTCGGAGGCCATACGCAACCTTGTACGTCGGCAGCTAAGCGAGGAGCGGGTGGGCGACCCAAAAGCTAAAGCGGTTGCTGCGGTAATTTTGGTTTACGACCATCATTCGACAAAGCTCATGGAAAAACTGACCGGCCTGCAGCATTCGCACCTTCTTCAAACGATTTCCGCAATGCACATTCATTTGGATGAGCATGACTGTCTGGAGGTAATTGTGCTGCGAGGGCGTGTGGGCGAAATAAAAAGAACTGCTGAAAATATAGTCAGTCTCAAAGGCGTCAAGCTCGGCCGGATTAACTTTGTCGCTACAGAACAGGGAAGCGATTAACGCTTGACAAACAATGTTGGTAATTGCTTTAATATGCTCAGGATTGGGGCGATTGGCTCAGTTGGTTAGAGCGCACGGATCACACCCGTGAGGTCACAGGTTCGAACCCTGTATCGCCCATTTTTTTTTGCATTAAAATAAGATGACTAAACAATCTTTAGAAAATCCAGCAGGCCATCATATCCGGCTGACACGAATCCAGAAGCTCATCGGCAAAAGGATGCTGCAATCGAAACTGAACAAGCCCTGCTTTTACATCGAAATAAAGGCAGATGTAACCGAACTAATGGGGCTTCGGCCCAGGCTGAGGAAATCGCTGGGCGTCAAAATAACAACAGATGCTTTTTATGTTCGTGCACTGGCTATGGTCGTGAAGCAATATCCTTTAATGCTCGGCAGGCTCGACGGCGATAATATCGAAATACCCGATTCAATCAATATCGGCTTTGCCGTCAATGCCCCACAGGGGCTTGTTGTGCCGGTGATAAAGCAGGCGGACAAAAAGACGCTGGCTGAGATAGCCGAGCTTGAGCAGACGCTTACTGAAAAAGGACGCGACAATAAGCTGACGCTCGACGAAATGGAAGGCGAGACGATAGCATTAAGCAATCTTGGTGCCTATGGTATCGATTCTTTTTTGGCAATCGTGCCGCCGCCGACAAGCACCGTCTTGGCTGTAGGCAATGCGAATAGGGAAATTGTCCCTGTAGACGGTAAGCCAGTAGAGCGAAAAATAGTGAGTTTGTCTCTGGCGGCTGACCGCAGAGTCATAGACGAAGTTTATGCGGCGAAGTTTCTGAACACAATCTGCGAGCAACTGCAAAATCCACAGGAACTGGTTTGACAGAGGGATTACTTGGGTTCGACTGCGGGGTGGGAATCTGTTGTTTGTGCGGTTTCGGCGGAGGTTTGAGTGACTTGCTGTTCCACTTCAATAATTTTTATCGGGCAAGGAGCGGCAACCGACGACTGCGTCTGGTTGTGGATTAGTTCGGCGACTTTTTTGTAGTCTTCGGAGCCGTGGCAGGAGGGTTCGTATTCGAAGATTGTTTTGCCGTAGCTGGGGGCCTCGGCGAGCTTGATGTTTCTCCGGATAAAACAAGGCAGGACCTGGGCCTCTGCCCAGGCACAGTTGGTTGTGCGAGCGCTATTTAGGAATTGTTCTATATCGGCCTTGACCTCATTCGGAAGCGAGGCACGGCTGTCGAATATACACAGCAAAATCCATTTAACTTTAAGGTTAGGATTTATTCTTTTATTGACAAGCTCGACTGTTTGCAGCAGTTTTCCGAAACCCTGCAGGGCGAGGAAATGCGGCTGGATGGGAATCAGGACCTCTTCTGCGGCGGCGAGGGCATTTAGGGTCAACAGTCCCAACGAAGGAGGACAATCGATAAAAGCGTAATCGAAATGGTCTTCGACGGATTGAAGGGCCTGCCGAAGGATGGTTTCCCTGCCGACAACACTTACAAGCTCAGTTTCGGCGCCGACGAGATTTATATTTGCGGGCAGCAGCCAAAGGTTCGGCCGCACAAGCAGAATTTCTTCTTCAAATTTTGCAGATTGTGTGAGAAGTTTATATGAACCTGAGTCGATGCTTTCGGGTTCTACGCCGAGATGTATTGTCAGATGCGCCTGGGGGTCGAGGTCAAGAGCGGCCACCTTCATGCCGGCGGCAGCGAGGGCTGCGGCAGTATTTACCACTGTTGTGGTTTTTCCTACCCCGCCTTTTTGGTTCAATACCGCTATTGTTCTCAATACATTAGCCTCAATAGTTTTCAGGATGCAGTATGACTTACGTCATTTTTTATTTTCTTTAAGACGGCGTCCAGCACGCCGTTAACGAACGCCGGAGACTTATCGGTGCTGAACTTTTTGGCAAGCTCGATAGCCTCGTTTATCACAACCTTGGGTGGAATATCGTGGCAGAATTTCAACTGGTAGACCGCCAGTCTCAAAATACTTTTGTCAACAATTGAAAGCCGGGACAATTGCCACTTTATCGTTGAGGCGGATATGAGCTTGTCACAGAGAGCCAAATTTTCCCAGGTTCCTTTTGTCCATTCTGAGGCGAGGTTGCGCACTGAAGAATGTGGGTCATTTTCTGTGAAGAACTCGGCTAATCGCTCAAGCACATCCGGGCCCTGCACGTCGAGTTGATATAGTCCCTGCATTGCCAGCTCTCTGGCCCTTGTTCTTTTATCCACCTTTCGGCCTCTTGTTATTTAGTTGTCGGATATTGTTAAATTGTCAATGAACGAATCAAATCTGTTCGAGGACGTTTACAGTTTCCATAGCCGTCAATGCTGCGTCGGCACCTGCGTTACCCATTTTGGTACCTGCTCTTTCGACGGCCTGCTCTAAATTGTCGCAGGTCAAGACGGCGAAAACAGCCGGCGCCGCTGAATCATAATTGATTTGTCCGATACCTCGTGCTACCATCTGAGAGATATAATCGTAATGAGGTGTTTGACCGCGGATGACTGCACCGAGGCAGAGAACCGCAACGTATTTACCGCTTTGTGCGAGCTTTTTTGCAGCTATGGTGATTTCACAGGCACCCGGCACCCAGACTACGGATATCTGCTCATCGGCGGCACCGTGGCGTTTGAGACAATCTGTCGCACCAGCAAGCAGCTTAGCAGTTATAAATTCGTTGAACCTGCTGACTACGATGGCATAATTGCCTTTGCCGGCTGCAACCCGACCTTTTATTTCTTTAATCATAGTTTCACTTCTCCAAACAACATTCTTACCCTAATAGAGCCACAGTTGCCCCCTTCTTGCCCCTAATAGCAATGGGGAGCAGCTACACATTATAAGACTAACAGAAGCTGGTTTCCAGAAAAAGACCTCTTGCGAATTTGTCAGGCAATTTGCTCTGTTTATTATCATTGAGTTAACCTGTGCAATTATAAGGGCTTATAAGTCAAATTTCCAGCAAAATTTTAATATGGTCAAAAAGAAATGTTGCCGGTCGAAAACTACTAACGCAGAGAGATTTTATTGCCGAACGGCTTTGGGTGGTTCGTTAGTTTTTGTGTTAATACAAATCAATGGAACGGTTATGCTTTTTGACGACAAGGAATACGACTCTTATTCGGAAGCTGAGCATAAGGCTCTGAAGGCTTTCGAGCTTTATGAGAACGGTAAAATTACACAAGCCCTTGCCGAACTGGATTCAGCTATTGAGATAAATCCGGCCAATAGTGCCTGGCATTTTGACAAGGCCATTACGTTGGATACCAAGGGTGGGTTTGAAGATGCAATAAGCGAATACGAGATTGCCCTGCAGCTATCACCGGATGATTTGGAGATATTGAATTCGTTGGCGGTCGATTATACCCGCATCGGTCAATATGACCTGGCAATTGAGACTTTCGAGCACATCCAGCAGTTAAACCATGAATTCGAACCCTGCTATTGCAATCGGATAATTACCTACACGGAGATGGGTCAGCACGATTTGGCCGAGCAGATGTTTTACCTTGCCCAGCAGCTAAATCCGGACTGTGCGTTATGTTACTATAATATCGGAAACAGTCTTTTCGTTCGCAGCCAGTACCAGAAAGCAATTCATTGCTGGCTGAAGACCGCTAAACTCGAGCCGAGTCACCCGCAAATAAACTATCGAATCGCCCAGGCGTATTGGGCTGTGGGTGATTGCGAGCGCGGGCGTGAGTATTTCCTGGCTGAGCTTCGTGTTAATCCCGGTGATATTGATGTTATTCTTGATTTCGGTCTGTTTCTCCTTGAGGTCGGCAATATTGAATCAGCGAAGGAAAAATTTAACAGGATACTTGAGTTTAAGCCGGATTTTGCGACGGCATTATTTTATTTGGGAGAGATTGCCTGGAACAACGCCGACTATCCTGCAGCAGTGAAACTATTCAACCAGGCGAAACAGATAGACAGTAAACTAACAGGGCCTCATTATCGGCTGGCTGAGTATGCGTTAATGAGGGGGCAAAAAAATGAGGCGAGAGGTCATCTGGTTTCGGAGTTGAAACTGGTCCCGGAAGATGCAGAGATATTGGTTTCTATGGGGTCGATGTTTCTGAAGATTGGTGATGTGGATTATGCGACGAATTGTCTGCTCATGGCCGTTGATATTGATTGCGCTAACGCAGATGCCTATTATTATCTTGGTCTTGCCAGTACTTTAAAAGGCAGATTTGAGGATGCTGTGGAGTTTTTCGGTCACGCGCTCGATATTAGGCCGAGGGATGTTTGTGCCTTGCGGGACTTTGCTGTTGTTGATTTGGGGATGGGCAGGTTAGCCGATGCTGCAGAGAGAATTAAGAAGGCGCTGGCTTTAGCAGGCGGGGATTCGCAGTTAAGGATACTTGACCGCAGGGTCCGGGCGGTTCAGGCAACAGGTCGGATAGCGGATTTTCTCTGGCAGTTTCAGCCTCGATTCGTTTCATATATAGTGTCTCGAATTTTATTCGGCCACCGAGTTTAAATTTTCTCTGCAGGCTTTGTGCCTGCTGCAATCAGGTTTTTCCCTGCTATAAAATCATCTCAATTGGCAGTGTGATTTGTCGTAATTTTCACCAAACCAAATGGTTCCGAGAAATTAAGAAACAATTTGCAAATCGTCACAAAGTCCATTAGTCTATGAGGTCAGGCCGAGTGGCGGAAAGGCAGACGCTGGGGACTTAAAATCCCCTGCCCATATGGGCGTATGGGTTCGACTCCCATCTCGGCCAATATTCGTATCCTGAACAAGATGTGTGACAGCCGGCTCTTAAGGGCCGGTTGAGATGCAAACGACTCCGCCGCAGGCGGACAAGATTACTGGAGATAAGTATGGCTAAAGAAGAGCCTAAACTTGTAGATGTAGAAAAACCCAATCTGTATCGCGAGATGTTTTCATACAGTGAATTTCCAAAGGTAGTGTTCGATAAGCGGAAAGTTGCGTATGAGATTCCGGAGAGGATATGGATAACCGATACGACTTTCCGCGACGGTCAGCAGGCCCGTCCACCTTATAAGCCGGAGCAGGTACTGCGGATATATGATTTGCTGCACGAAATAGACGGCGATACCGGCCTGATTCGCCAGTGCGAATTCTTTTTATACTCGGAGCGCGACAGGAAAGCGGTAGAACTGTGTAAAGCACGTGGCTATAAATTTCCTGAGATTACCGGCTGGATAAGAGCTGTTGCTGATGACTTTAAGCTGGTTACAAAAATAGGGCTTGCTGAAACCGGCATTTTAACATCAGTGAGTGATTACCATATTTTCCTGAAACTTCGTAAGACCCGGAAACAAGCTATGGATGCGTATCTTGATGTTATAAAAGCCGCACTTGACAGCGGTGTTATACCACGATGTCACTTCGAGGATATAACTCGGGCTGATTATCAAGGCTTTGTACTGCCTTTTGCGGCTGAGTTGATGAAGCTGGCGGAGGAGTATAAAAAGCCGGTCAAGATTCGTCTTTGTGATACGCTCGGATTCGGCCTGCCGTGGTCCGAAGCAGTTCTGCCGAGGAGTGTGCCGAAACTTATTTGCGGGCTTCGTCAAATCGGTGTTCCGTCCGAACAGCTCGAATGGCACGGCCATAACGACCTGCACAAGGTGATGGTCAATGCCGCTACTGCCTGGCTCTACGGTTGCAGCGCCGCAAATGCCTCCATATTCGGTGTTGGTGAGCGAACCGGTAATCCGCCTCTGGAAGCAATGGTGGTTGAACACGCTCAATTAAAGGGTGTGACGAGGGGAGTCAATTATGCAGCGATAACCGAGTTGTCTGAGTATGCCTCGAAAGAATTGGGTTTTGAAATTCCGCATAATTATCCACTGGTCGGCAGAGATTTTAATGTTACAAGGGCTGGTATTCACGCAGACGGTTTGCTGAAAAACGAGGAGATATATAACTGTTTCGATACGGAGAAGCTGTTAAATCGACCGGTCAGCGTGGCTATTACTGATAAGAGCGGTGCAGCAGGTATAAAACACTGGATAGAATCCAGGTATGAGATTGAAATTTCAAAGCATAATCCGCATATAACGAAGATTAAGGATAAAATTGACACTGAGTATTCAGCTAACCGTGTGTCGGCGATATCAGATGAAGAAATGTTCGAATGGGTACGGGAAACTTTTGGTGATGAAGAACCACCGTTGAGAAAATAAAAACGCGGGATATGCTAAGCTGATTATGCCTGATGAAAAAATCAAAGCGGTATTATTTGACCTCGGCGAGACGCTGATTAACTTCGGCAGGGTCAACACGACTCGTCTTTTCCGTCAAGGGGCGAGGCTGTCTTACGATTTTCTTAGGAGTTGTGGCCAGCCGGTGGGTAATTTCAATTACTACTGCTGGCTAAATCTGCTGTCTCTTCGCATACGACGGTGGATTTCCAGTATAACGAAAAGGGATTTTAATTCGCTGGTTTTGTTAAGGGGTATCGGCACCAAAAAAGGTATCAGGCTTGACAAGCAGCAGTGGCGGCATTTTGCGTGGCTTTGGTATGAGCCTTTGAGTGAAATCGGCCGGGCTGAACAGGGAATAAAAGAGACTTTAGCTGCCCTTGAAGAACTGGGTCTTAAACTTGGTATAGTTTCCAATACCTTCGTAACAGGAAGTTCCTTGGATAAGCATCTGGAACAGTTGGATATATTGGACTTTTTTCCGGTTCGGGTTTATTCGTGCGAATTTGATTTTCGCAAGCCGGACGTTCGAATTTTTCAAGCGGCCGCTGATAGAATCGGTGAGATGCTGGAGAATATAATGTTTGTGGGTGACCGAATCGATACGGATATTAAACCTGCGGCAAAAGCTGGTATGCGGGCTGTTTTGAAGCAGGCTTATACCAATATCGGGAGGAAAATTCCGAATGGTGTTTGGAGAATAAGCCGGCTTTCCGAGCTGCCGGGCTTAATAGAAAAAATCAATAGTGAAACAACATCTGTTATTCTGAGCGGAAACGAAACAAAATGAAGGATGACAGTTTGCGAAAATTAACGTTATGGTCTATAATCACCCCGCAAAAAACCAAAGGAAGTTTTATATGGGCAAAACTGATACAGCTTATCAGAAATGTATAAATCCGGATTGCGGGGCACGGTTCGAATGTGGCTTTGCTTTGGGTGGATTTAAGTGTCCGAAATGCGGTGAGCTTCTCGATACACAATATGACTGGGACAAGATGGAACTGCCGAAGAAGCTCAGCGAGTTCGGCCAGCGCTGGGCAAATAAAAACAACCCTCTGGATTTTTCAGGAGTGTGGCGATTTCGTGAGCTGCTGAACTTCTGTGAAGATAAATACAAGGTAACTATAGGTGAAGGACAGACAATACTGCAGCAAAATGATGCAGTAGCTAAATATGTTGATATACTGCCGGGGAGATTATTTTTGCAATATGAGGGTCTTAATCCTTCCGGCTCGTTCAAAGACAATGGAATGTCTGCGGCATTCAGTCACGCTAAGATGATTGGAGCAAAATCGTGTGTCTGTGCATCAACGGGAAACACTTCAGCGTCGATGGCTTTGTATGCGCACAGTTGCGGGATGAAGTCCACTGTTTTTATCGGCTCCGGCAGAGTTGCCTTCGGAAAACTCAGCCAGGCGATGGATTACGGTGCGCAAACGATTCAAATAGACGGAGATTTTGATGACTGTATGCGGCAGGTTCAGGATGTGTGCGTCAGACTGGGTCTGTATTTGCTTAATTCATTAAATCCGTTCCGGCTGGAAGGCCAAAAGACGATAATGTATCGAATTATTGAGGGGCTTAACTGGGAAGTGCCGGACTGGATTGTAGTGCCCGGCGGAAATCTGGGAAATTCCAGCGCCTTCGGCAAGGCCTTTTACGAATTAAAAGAACTTGGGCTGATTAAACAAATACCGCGAATGGCGATTATTAACGCCACCGGAGCCGACACACTGACCGAACTGGTCAATAATAAGAAATTAACCTGGAACAACGGTAAAGTTGAGCAGGCGATTATTGATAATTATTATGCTGATTTGACAGCTCGTGATTTTTCGCCGCATACCTGCGCCTCGGCGATAGAGATTTCGCGCCCGGTTAATCTGAAGAAATGCCTGCGGACAATTGATATATGTAACGGCGTTGTGCGTGCGGTAACGGACGAAGAGATTTGCGATGCAAAGGCGATTATCGGTAAATTCGGTCTGGGCTGTGAGCCGGCTTCGGCGGCGACGATTGCAGGATTAAAGCATTTACGGGCTGAAGGCAAAATTTCGGCGGACGAGCGAGTTGCCTGTGTGCTGACGGGGCACGCACTTAAAGACCCCGACGTAACAGTTAACTACCATAAAGAAGAACAAGGCCGGTTCAGTAATTCGCCCACAGAAGCACCTAACGATGTCGATGAAATAATCAAACTTATTAATTGATTATTTGAATATTCAACGAGATAAGATTACGGAATGAAAGACAGCCAGAGCAATTCCAAAATAATAAAGGCTCTTATCATTTGTGGTGTATTGTTACTTTCGGTAGTAAGCGCATCATGGACGTTTTCCAGGAGACCGCTTAATAATCACGAGTGTTTTGTTTCGATTACAGCCCGTGAGATGCTGGAGAGCGGCGATTGGATATGGCCTACCTGCAACGGGGAGCCTCGTCTTCAGAAGACGCCGCTGTCTTATTGGCTTGTGGCAGGTTTGGCCCGAATAACCGGCAGGGTTGACGAATTCACCACGCGGCTGCCAAGCGTAATTTTTGGGGTGCTTTCAGCTGCAGCTATTCTATACTTTGTGAATCAATGGCTGACGTTTCGCATTGCGGTTATTTCCGTAGGAGTTTGGGCGACATCGATAGGTTATATCTGCTACACCCACAATGCTCGGCCGGAGATGATTCTGACATTTTTTGTTTTGCTATGCTTTCTAAGTTTTTATTCGGCAATTACTGCAAAAAGCAGGAGTAAACAGGTTGTGTATATGCTTGTCTTCTGGATAAGCTTTGCTCTTGCAAACCTGGCCAAGGGCCCTGCACCGCTGCCGCTTGTTCTGATTCCGCTGTTTTTTTATGTTTCCATATTTCGGCAGTGGAAGAAGCTGTTTAACTGGGTATCAGTGGCTGGTTTGATTATTTTTCTGGCCGTCGTATTGCCGTGGCCGCTGGCGATTGCCAATAAATTAAACTGGGACCTGATACTATGGAAAAAAGAGTTTGTTGACCGTTTTTTCGGTGATTACGTTCCCGGTAACAAGCCGTTTTATTATTATCTGCCGAAAATGTTTTTGTTTATATCACCGTGGGTTGCTTTTCTGCCAATGGCGATGGCTGCTCCTTTCTACAAGGTTTGGAACAAGAAACGACCTGTGATGCAATTTTTGTGGTTGTGGTTTGTTGTGGACCTTGTATTTATCACCATCACAGGAGGCAAACGTCAGCACTACATACTGCCTTCGATGCCGGCGGCGGTTATATTAATAGGCATCCTGATGGAAGATGTGATTTTCGTGCAGAAGGCCTATACATTGAAATATGCAAAGGGTGTTCTTCAAAAGCATATTATTGTTATACTCATTATTGCTGTCGTTGGCCCGGTTTATATAGCCAAAACCAATCCTCAACTGCTTGGCGACACAATAATCCTTGGGGCGGTAACCATAGCCGTAATGGCAGTTATAGCTACATTATTTGTGAAAAGAAAACCTGCTTATGCGTGCGGGGCGCTCTTCGTTAGTGTTGTTGTTTTGGTTATGATTGCTTATGTCCTCTTCGTAAATCCTCTGAATTATAATCAGCCGTCCAGGCAGTTCACTCAGATTGTGGTGGAAGAAGTGCCCAACTCAGAGAGGTTGATAGCGTATAAATCCGCCTCTACAAGGTTCATTCACTATTTCGGCAGGCGCGTGCCCGAAATAAAATCGAAATCAGAAATATATAGTTTATACGACGAGGGTTGTTGGGTTGTAGCATTCGGCGTATATCTTGACGAATTGCTTCAAAACGGGCAGTTTGAAATAGTTTATAGACAGGAGGATGCCGAACGACACAAAGGAAAGGCTGTAGGCGGAGCGCTATTGCATAAATCGGCGATGGCAGCCAAAGGGCATACATAAAGGACTGTGGAACAAACTCAGTTCGCCAGACGCGTGATAAAACCCATTTCGGCTTCGGTTATTTTTCGGTCATCGTTGATTTCATCAACCACTTTGGCTGTTTCTTCTACAGTATATCCCCGGGCCTTTATAAGCCATACGGCTGTTAGCATAGGTACTCTTTTCTCGCCGCCGCTGCCGTGCAGAAGAACCGGTAGATTGTTCTTATCTGCCATTATAGCCAGGAATTGGTCCTGAGTTTCTATGTTGGGAAAGTAATTGGCTTTTTCGATAGGCAGTTCAACATATTTAACGCCGTTGTTTCTGACCCAGGTTATTTCTTCGTTGTGCCAGTTTTTTTTACGATGCTCGGACGCCAAACGGACATTTATGATTGTGGCGATATGATATTTGTAGAGCATACGGGTGTAATCCATTCCGCGTGGCTGACCGCTGGTATAAAGCACTTCGGGCTTTATTATTTGAAAATTCTTGATATGAAAATGTCTGACTAAAAAAATTATTGCTGCTGTTGCGACTAAAATAATATACAAAGCCGCCAGTGATTGTTTTTTCTTTCTTGCCACTTTTAGTTTACTGTTTAACCTTCCTTGCGATGCACCTTGCGTACCGAATATATTTTTTTATGTGTCGATTCGAAATAGACCCTGCTTATCATTTCGCCTATTAATCCTGTGGCGACAAATACAGTGCCGAGCATTAGAAGTATAGTTGCCAAGGCCATTAGTGGTGTATGTGCGACTGAAATCGGCACATTATAATAGAACTTATCATACAGTATGTATGTAAACAGTGTCAAAGATGCGAGAATCGAATAGACAGCCGGTCGGCCGAAGAAGTGCAGCGGCCTGGTAACGTATCCGAGCAGAAATCGCAGCGTTATTAGGTCGAAGACGACCCTGATAGTTCTTGAGATTCCGTAATTGCTGGTCCCATGGGGCCGGTTAATATGCTTTACCGGTATCTCTATGATTTTAATGCCGCTGCTTGACAGCAGCGCCGGTATAAATCTGTGCATTTCGCTGTAGAGGTTTAATTCTTCGATTACTTCACGTTTATACGCCTTGAAAGTATTACCGAAATCGTGGATATCAACACCGCTTACTTTCGAGGCAATCCAGTTGGCCGTGATACTGGGTAATCTTCTCATTATAAAACCGTGGGCCCTGTGCTTGCGCCATCCGCTGACAACATCATAGCCGGCATTAATCTTGTCTAAAAAAACCGGTATCTCTTCCGGGAAGTTTTCGAGGTCGCCGTCCATCGATATTATTATTTGCCCCTTTGAAACATCGAAGCCGGCGGCGAGGGCGGGCGTTTGACCGAAATTTCGGCGAAGTTCTACTCCTGCGACTTTGTTGTCTTTGCCTGCGATATCTTTTATCAGCTCGAGTGTATTGTCGGTACTGCCGTCGTCGACGAAGACCAGCTCATAACTCAGGCCGGTCTCCTTCATTGTTTTAGTCAGCCGTGTGTAAAGCTCATTGACCGCCGGCGCTTCATTGTAAAGCGGCACAACGACCGAGCAATCGATATTAAGCTGGTTCGAGCGTTCCATAATGCACTAATTTTACTCTGCCATCTTTGAAATACTGTTTTGTTCTTTCGCTGCAAAGAGCTTGAAACTCGCCTTTTCGCTGATGCAGCAGTGTTGCTTTTTCGGGGTCAAGGCCGTCTTCGAGTCCGGGATGGGTCATTACTTCTGTAATTGCCGCCGAATTGTATAAAGCGACGGCTTTGAAGAAATTCACGTCTATTTTTCCTATATGGGTAACGCCGAGAAGGACATCTGTTTTCAGGAAGTCCGAATTTTGAATACGGTTTATTTTCGCCATAATTCGAACTGTTTTTGCGTTTTTTCTTCCGACTTCGCTCGACAGCGGCCAGGGCATTGCCGAAATGTTTTTAGGCTCAAAGGTAAAGCGTATAGCGGCAATTTCGAACCGCCTGGCCAATTCGCAGACTATCGGGAATATGGGAGGAAAGCTGTGAATATGTTTATGTGAATCCAGGTGAGTCGGCTTTATGCCGTTATCGATTACCCACTGGATTTGTGCGGAAAGCTCGGTTCGTATTGCATTTCGAAATTTAGGTCTGCATACCGATAATAGAGATAACTTGCCCGGTGAAAAAGCGAATCCGCCGTCGGCGTTAAGTAAACATTCGATACCCTTGTCTTCTGACAGGGCTTTGCCTTCGAACAGATTGAGATGAACACCCACGCCGAGGTCGGGCAGTTTTTTCGCTATTTTAACGGCTTCAGCGGCTGCCGGCATATTGGCCATAATTGTCGCACTGGTTAATACGCCGTTGGTGTGTGCCTGTGCCACAGCCTGATTTACTCCGCTGCATAGGCCGAAATCGTCGGCGTTGATTATGACTTGTCTATCCATTGGCGGTAAGTTTAAACGGCATAAATGGTTTGGTCAATCAGATTTTGCTTTAACCGGAAAGGCCGAAAATGACAAAGCCGATGGCAAGGGTCAAACAGCCGGCCGAGTGCAAAATAACTGTCAATTGGTTGGTGCGGTATCGGCCGGGTTTGAGCAAATCATCTTTATTTGCAGCCTTTATCGCAACAACAGCTATCGGCAGTGTGAGTAGATAAAGTAATCCTGCGAAAACAAAAAAGCGGTAAATCAGCACTGCTGATATTGCAGCAAGAAAGCTTATAAGCAGTGCGATTCTGTAAATCCAGATGCAGGCCGGCACGCCGAAGCGAACGACAAGCGTTCTTTTATTTACAGCGGTATCGGCTGCGACATCAGGAAATTCGTTTATCAAAATCACTAAGAAAATCAGTATTCCAACAATGACAGCTGGTATTAGCGGGATAATATCGATGGTTTTTGTCTGCAGGTAATATGAACCGTATACCGGCAGCAGGCCGAATAGAATTGCAATGGCAGGTTCCCCCGCCGAACGATAGCCGAGCCGGACAGGCGGGGCTGTGTAAAAGAAACCACCTAACAGGCCGATAAGGCCGAGTGCGAAGATAAAGATACTTCGGGTCAGAAGGACAATTACAATGCCGATAGCTGCACCTGCTGTAAGTGTAAGCAGGGAAAGAAGTAATACTGTTTCCGCAGAGAGGATGCCATCCTGAATGAACCTGCTGCCGCCGGAGAATGGTGTTGGATTTTTATTGAGCCAGTCATTGCGCGAGGTATGGTCGAAATAATCGTTGGCGATATTAGCGCCGGAGTGTAGAAACATTATCGCAAGTAACGCTAAAATAAAAAGTAGCGGAGAGAAGGCACTGGCCGATGCATAGGCCAGCGCCGTTCCGACCAGAACCGGCGCTGCACTTGCCACCAGAAACCTCGGCCTTGAAGCAAGGAAAAGAATTAATAATTTGGATTTCATACCAAATCTTCTTCGTTTAGCAGTCGCCGGCATGGCGACTCACCTTTTCATTCCTGCGGAATTTATCCCCAAGGGAGCAGGAATCCAGATACGTAGGGTGGTGCGAGCCCCACAAATTCCGCTTTACGCCGAATCTTGTCGTAGCCGTCGCCGACACGGCGACGTCGCACCATAACAGAGCCCTAAGCGTTAGCGCCGGGTAGTTACCTTTTTCCCCTTCCCACTTTTCACACTTTTTACACTTTTCTCACTTTATTTCTTGCTCACCTGTTCTACTTTCTCGCAAAGCGCCGCATATTGATAATAAATTTAATCCGCCTACGGCGGATAAATCACGCCCGCCCTCGAATGTCGTTGTCGGGGGAATTGTCTTTACGTCCCTATCGGGCATGGTTTAAAACTTAAACCTAATTATTTCGGTTCAGGTCTAAATTGCCGCTGTTAAATTCTACAAGTTTTTTCCAATCAATTACACCATTGCTGCAAAATTTCTGCATAAACTCCTGTGTAAATGAATTTATAACCTTTCCTTTTCGTTTTACAAAGGCGTCATTGTGCTGTTTCGCTCTGTAGCCAAGGGGTTCTATAATATCCGTGTAGAGGTCTTCGTTCTCACTGATGAGATACCAGAAATTCTGACCTACAACCTTCATATAACCTCTTAAAAATGTTGTTTTGGTTTTGCCGTAACAAATACCAAGCACCGGCTGTACATTTAATTTGTGGTTAGTCTGTTTCAGAATTCGTACTGCTGTTTGAAAATCCTGCTGTTGCTTATTTTGCTGAGCATTGTTTCCCCAGTTTGGGCCAGATTTCACATACCACAAATAATGTGTTCGCGTATTGAATTTTCGATTGCTTGAAACCAATCGATGTAATCACCGACCGACTTTTCAACCAAAATAGCCTCCTTTTCGGTAAGTCTGCGTTCAAGAACTTGGCTCGCAACTTCTTGGATATCACCAATATTTATCGAATAAATAATTCTGTCGTTGTTACTAGTTTTCATGGATTATTCCTCTATAAAGACTATCCGGTTTTCTTCATTGATGAAAGATATTCTTTCGATGCCATCGAATTGCATTATGATGTGGATAAAGTTCACTTTTACTCGGTAAAAGTATTTTCATTTTTCTGCTCGATATTGCTCGGATGAATTCATAATCGCCAATTTTCCCATAATCTGATGGCAAAGAATCAACTCTTGACGAAACGCTAATCGTATAGTCATCTCGCAATGAGAGCCAACCAACATCAAACGCCCAATGATGTAAGTGGCACAGTGCTAATCCATTCCAAATATCATCTCGCCCCAGAGAACTATGAGGGACTATATGTGCTGCCTCAACCTCCCATGATAGGGAATCAGGAGAATAAATTTTCATTTCACAAATAGCACATTTATAACCGTATGCATTAATAACTGCTTGTCGAAAACCTCTTGTTCGTATGGCAGATTTTCTGGTTGTTTTAATAACTTTTTTTCTCTTTTCAAATGGATTATAGTTTTTAGGTCTTGAAGACTCAGTCAGTTTTTTTACCAGTTTCTGAACTTCATAAGACTTAGTTGGTAAGAAGCTCTTTCTCGCAACAGGTATTTTTGAAAGTTTTAGTGCTTCATCAAATCCTTTTTCCGTTAACATCCATTCTCTTCTATTTGTGATTTGGAACGTCTGTTTGGGACTCGAAACCAATCTCTTTTTTGCTAAGGAATCTGCTGCTCGGAAGAGCAATCTATGCCATAGATAAGCTTTCTTGGGTCGATTTTCTTTACGATATATTGTCTGGAGGAAGGCAGCACGTTGCTGTTCATTCAATCCAAATTCATTTGCTATTTCATCTACTATTTTTTGCCTAGGCCCAAATTCTTTGATGGTGCCTCCATGCTTCAGCATAGCTTGAAGTAAGTTTTGTTCAACTTCTTGCCTTGTTGGCATATTAAACTGTTCCAACATTTTACTTTCGTAACTCATTGTTAATCTTTATTCAGACTTTGGCAAAAACCAATCCACAAACTTATTTGGACTTACTCCCCCATAAACGTTTTTACGAGCTTCGGCATATGGTGGAGAGGTTATTATTAAATCTATGCAGTTATCTGGAAATTTTCGCAAAACCTCCTGGTTATCCCCGCAAATTATCGTATTTCGTGGGACTTTTGTTTTCATGATATCTAATGTTCGCCGTATAGCCGTACTAAGCATTGGTGTTTTACATTATAACTTGCCAGTATTATCTTTTAAAACTTTTCTTTATTTAAACTTATTTCTTTTACAACTTATTTTCGTGCTACTTGTATTATAGTAATCGTTCTGCTCCATACCTTTTCCTAAACAACTCATTCCAAAAATAGAACCTGCAATCCCGCAATTTTTTTCTCCGCCGTTGTGCGAAGTATGCCATAGGTGCTCATTGTAGATTCTCGTTGAGAAGCGAAGACCCCAGAGTGCTTTTATCTGGGGCCGGTCTCCGAAACTACATTTTACCCGCAAATTAAAAACCCGCAATCCTTAAAACAGTTTTACGAAATACCCTTCACGCAATACGCATCACGCTTCACGAGATACGAGATTATTTTCCCGCAACCCCAAAAAATCGATGTTAATGTAGGCAAAAAACCGCCCCCGGCGTCCCGAGCGTAGTCGAGGGATCTCACTATTCTGTCTCCTGTCTTCTGAATTCTGTCTTCCTTACTCCGAAGCGCTTGTCCTAGGGACCCCTAATGGGGAGCGGAATTAAGCCCCCGCGGCTTGTGCCTTAGGTGCGATTGTCCTAGGGACTCCTTATGGAGAGCGGAATATTCGAATATTTCCATACAGTTTTTGTCTGTTTCTATACATTTTTCGAACGTTTTCCAATATTTTCCATCATATGCTCATAAACAAGCGCCGTTGCCCCCTTTTAAGCCCTTTCCTGATTTTCCGATTTTCTTATTTACTTTCTATCTCTGTGTTCTCGGTGTGCTCTGTGGCTTAAAAAATCAATCAAAAATGGGGGTACCTGTTGAGAAAAATAGAATTTTTTCAAATTTTTTTATCTCCTTACTGTACAACGACTTACAAGATTTTCGCACCCGAATAATCCTCGATTTTTCGAATCAAACGCGCGGGTACCTCCAATTATAGAAGGATAGCTTGCCCTGTGGGATGCTTGCCCTATGAGATGTGAAACTATCTCTTCGGGGCGCTGTTTGCTATCCCATCGGGGCATTTTGTCCCAACCCGCCTATTAGGGCAAGGTCTTGGGGCCGGCAGGCCCGGGTCAGAAACGACTGGTAATAAATAGTGTAGTGGAGTTTACATCGCCGTTTCTAAGGCGATCGGTAATCCCATAGGAGATTCTCTATCAACTATGAACAAGAAAATCGATCAATCAAAATGTATAAAATTATGCAAAACGAACCCAATTTCCAAAAACGAAAAATCGAACGTAATCTGTTATTTGACAAGTGAATACGGCAATAATTCGAACATCCCTGCGATGCAAAAACGAACCCAAAACGAACCCAATCGAACCCAAATTTACCCGCCACAGCACTGGCGAAGACGGAAGCATCAGCGAAGGCGGGCAAAGCCAATTTAAAATGGCCGGCAGGAAACTGTGCTACAGGGAGCGGGTCTTGACAGGGCAGAGAAAAAGAGTTAAACAGGTGAGTGAAGATTATGATTGGCGAAGCGACGTCGGCGGTGAGCCGTATTTTTACGCAAAGGAAACAGCGATGAAACAAAATATTCTGCTGATTCTATTTTGTATGATACTATCCTCATGTGTCCCTAAGGAACCATACAATATTGACGTAAGCCGGGACGACAAAGAAAGGAACGAAATGAAAGCCAAAGAGGCGGCGAATAAATTTGTGTCAGCAATAAATCAACATAATGCTGAAGCACTAAGCCGATTGATGACCGAAGACCACACCTTCATCGATTCGGGGGGAGGAACCTATAGCAGCGCTGAGATGAGAGGAGGGTGGGCGGAATACTTCAAGATGTTTCCAGATTACAAGATAGAGGTTTTTGAAGTTTTTGTATCAGGAGAGACGGTCATACTATTAGGGAAGGCGTCGGGCACCTACACAACCGACGGGACTTTAAAGCCGGCAAATCATTGGGAGTCACCAGCAGTCTGGAAGGCAGTGGTTGCAGGTGAGAGGGTAAAAGTGTGGCAGGTGTTCTGTGATAATACGCTCGTAAGCGAAATCGTGAAAAAAGACAAGGCGAATTGAAGGGCGTAAGCGGCAGACGGCGTTTTAGGAGGTAAGTTCTTTCTTAAGTTTTTCCGCTTTTTCTTTTATCCAGGGGAAATCTTTCCGCAGCTTCTGGTCACAAGAGTCGAGGTTGTCGCAGTGGGCACAGGCAAATCGTCGCTCGCCGGTTGAGTCCGGCGAAGCCGGGGTGGATTTTTTCGTTGAGCGGAGGGTAAATATAATTGAGATTGCCACATCGTCCGCATATTATGGTGGAAAATCAAGGGGCGTAAAAGTGTTTCAGAAAGTGCCAGATGAGAAGTGCCGGTCAATGAATCAATAAAGAACTTCATTCGCAGGAAAAGAAGCGAAAATTATGGCAATAGATGATGCTATCCAGACCCTTACCAGGATTTATCAGCTAATCGACAAGGGGATTCCACACACGCCCACAAGTCCTGACGCGTTAGTTGAGTACTTAAACGATTTATATGCTAAAACCATCGAAGGTCTTTCCGCAGAAGAGCTATTCGCATACGACGACGTCGGAAGCCCTACAATAACACTCACTGTTAGTATTGATGTCGAATTTGACCTCAAAAGAGTTATGGAAAATATGCGAACAAGATTACATACAACACAGCGTGGTAAAGCGGATGTGATGGGGAAAACAGGCATAGTCTGGTCTTATGGACATTATGATTTTTTGTATGACGATGATTCGGGATTTCTGCGAATATCACATAAATACGGCCATGAACGAGAAGATACAAGGTCTGTATTAAGCATAATAAAGAAAATGATAGATTATGCCAAAGATTATTTAGAGGAAGTCAGGAAATCTGTAAAGAGTACCCCAGAAACAGAATGACACATATTTGCTGACTGCCCGTGCAGGCAAAGGGGTTAGCCGAAGCGGAATCCGCAATTAGCGACTGACTTTAAATTTCCAATCAACTTTACGTTTAACCAATCCATCGGTAAATAGCTATAGCGTCATTGTCTACTTTTATGTCAGCAATTTGCAGGTCAAGGCCGGAAAGGTACTGAACGTCCACACACTCAGGCCAGTCCTGGAGGCAGTGCGCTATTGCACTATCGGGCCTGTAATATTCTCCTCCACCTCGGCCGTAACCCTTGCTGCCTATTTCTTCCAAGCCATCCAAGATATCCGGGCGCACTTCTCTTAACCGATTTAGAACCTGGTTATAAAGCCAATAGCAGTTCGGCTTTTGCTGCAGGATTTGTCCCAAGACCTCGCGAAGCTCCTCAGATCTCGGCATTTTTTCTCCGACTAAAATCCCGGCGAAAACATCTCTTTTCTAAAAATATTTATCTTTTATTTTCGTTCCAATAAACACAGCCACAATGACAACAGCCACACCAATAACTATCCAAGCCGTAGTGCTCATTAAAAGCATATTAAACCTCCTTTATCTATCTTTTCGTCCTTGGACAGAAAAGAGTCTGAAGAGAAGGCGAAGGTTAAGGTAATTTATTTGTTAGTAAGTTGAGTTCGGCGAAGCCTAGTTTCAGTAGCGGTTTCTTCCACCGTAGCCGCCGCCACGACTGCCGCCTCTTCCGCCTCCACTACGATTACCTCCGCCGAAGCTACCTCTTCCTCGCCCGCCGCCACCGCTGAAGCCACCTCTTCCGCCACGGTCGGTTTTAGGTTTTGCCTCATTGACAGAGATGGCGCGACCTTTCATATCTTTGCCGTTCAATGCCGCGATAGCTTTTTGCGCTTCGTCTTTAGAGGGCATTTCTATAAATCCGAAGCCCTTGGATTTGCCTGTGTACTTATCCATAATCAGACGGATTTCAGTGACCTGGCCGAACGGCTCAAAAAGCTCTTTTAAGTCGTTTTCGGTGACGTCAAATAATAAATTTCCGACATAAAGGTTCATTATATTACTGCCTTTCTTTGGAGAAAAGTTTGCCGGAATTGCCGGCTTTCAATCAATATCCATCACGGTGCGGATATTTTCTAAATATCAATCTGCCTGAAGTGTTTACTTCAGACTGTGATATTATCTGGCCTGCTCAAGATAAGCAAGCAATTAAAATGAATTAAAAGAAAGATTGATTGACAAGGGGATAATAAATGTGGTAAACTGATAGAAACGCAAAAGATTAGAAACTCTTTAAGCTGCAAAGGAAGACAACTAACCTTTGCGGCTTTTTTTGTTTTGCGCTCTACTTACAGGAGTAATTATGAAAAAAAGACTAAAGACATCGGCTGATGATAGAAAATGCGCGTTTCCGGGCTGCAAGAGCATATTGAGTATCTATAACCGTGAAATGTATTGTCATTTGCATCGTGACCTGATTGCTGAGAGGCAAATACTAAAGATTGCATATCATCATTTTGCAGAAAGCAAATAATGTCGAGGCGATGCCGGCTGTCAGCCATTAGCAAAGTATTTCCGGAATTAAACAGGATAAGCTTGATTTTTGGTACACGAGTGTGTAATCTGTTATGGAAATAATTTTTCGGCCCGCGGCATGCTTAACTTAACGAAGAAAAGACACAGATTCAGAATTATAATTCCCGCTTACCCGGCGTTCAATATCTACTCTCATATAGCGAAGAAGACTACGGCCCTTGGGCCGGTGTGCGTGGCTACGGCCATCAATAAAAAGGAGAAATGGGACGTAGAGGTCATCGACGAAAATAACCTTCGCCGATTCGGCCCAAAGGCAAGCACGGGCGGGGCCGACCACGAATTTTTACAGAGAAAACGACCAGCGGACGTTGTCGGTTTTTATGGGGGGCTGACCAGCACTATGCCGAGGTTGTACCAAATAGCACACTTCTACAAGGAACTTGGCATTGTAACGGTCGCCGGAGGCCAGCACTTCATCGAGGAGAACCTCGCTGAGGCATTGTCCAGCGGGATTGATTACGTCGTTATCGGCGAAGCGGAGGAGACAATCACAGAGCTTCTGGGCGTGATAGAAGGTGAAAAAGAGCCGAGCGAGGTCAGGGGCATAGCGTATATGAAGGACGGAGAGGTCTTTGTTACGGAAAAAAAGGAGCCGACGACGGACTTTGACAAGCTGCCGCTACCCGATTTTTCTCTTGTGCGCTATGCCAAAATCAAGATATATCCGGTGGAAAGGATTCGCGGCTGCGGGATGAATTGTGAGTTCTGCACGGTCAAAGGCAGACCCCGGCCAGCGAGTCCTGAACGACTGCTCGAACATATCAGCTCACTGGTCGAGAGCAGAAATGCGAAGCAATTTTTCATAGTGGATGACCTTTTCGGCCAACAGCGAGATGAAACCATAAGGTTCTGCAATATGCTCAGCGACTACGAAAAGAGCATCAAGAAGAGCCTGAGCATTACCGTGCAGATAAGATTAGACAAGGCCAAAGATGCAGAGCTGCTTTCCGCGATGCAGCGAGCCGGCATTGAGACAGTGGCCATTGGCTTCGAATCGCCCATCGAGGAAGAACTCATCGCGATGAACAAGCACACCCGATGCGAGGAGATGGTATCATTAGCGAGGACCTTTCGCGAATTCGGATTCCTTGTTCACGGGATGTTCATATTCGGGTATCCGCTAAAAGCGGGACAGAATTTTGAAATGCCCGCAGGCGAGCGCGCGAAGCACTACAAATGTTTTATCCGCAAGGCCAAGATTGACACGGTACAGGTACTGCTGCCCGTTCCTCTGCCCGGCACTGAGCTAAGGCGCCGCCTGCAGGAGCAAAACAGAATTTACCCACTTGCGGATATAGGGTGGGAATACTACGACGGAAATTTTCCAATTTTCGAGCCGGATGAGCCGATGACCGCGAAACAGATACAACACTGCGCCAAGAAAATCATGGGGCGCTTTTATCAGTTCAAGTATATGTTCTTTGTGGCGCTGAATATATTTTCTTTTCCCGCTTTGATTTTCTTTTTTCATAATATCCGACTCGGGTGGCGAAAGTGGTACCGCAACTGGCGTAACCACCTGATTCGTTTTGTTGGCTGGGTGACGTTCCACAAATGGACGGTCGCGTTTAAAAAAACCAACTTCATTCAAAAACTCGAAGCTGCGCAGAACCGCCTGAAAACCACCACCAAATAACCCCCCTGCTGTTCGTGCCTAACCAGGTCAAAGAGCCGATATGATTATTTTATATTTTTATTGTATTGCCGGGGGCGGGGTGGTATAATGCCGTGAGTATTAGTTGGGCATATTCTCAGGCCTCTCAGGAATATTCTCTTGAAAAATGCGAGAGGCAAATTTTATGGTCATTTATAGGCCAAAAGGAGACTTTAGTGAGTACAGGAACAGTAAAATGGTTTAACAGGACAAAAGGCTTTGGATTTATCAGTCCCGATGATGGGGGCGAAGATTTGTTTGTTCATCACTCGGAAATCAAAACGACCGGTTACGCCAGTCTTGATGAAGGCCAGAAGGTAGAGTACGAGGCCGGACAGGGCAAAAAAGGCCCTTGCGCGACCAATGTGATTCCCGGTTAATTCAGAGCAATATTCCGGAAAACCAACGGGCTCCGTTTTAAAGCGGAGCCCGTTTCATTTTGGCAATTAACACGAAACGAAGGAGGAATATACTGTCATACTGACAGAACGATTGGGTTTTGGCAGGTGGGAGGCAAGCATATCTTCGGGGTGTAAGTCTGTTTAGAATAAGCGCTTGCATAAATGAGAGTGTGTGGGGAGGGGTATGGCACGATATTTGCACATAATCCAAGGTGCACAAGGTATAAGCGCGAATGTAAGTGGTGTAAAAATGGTTTTGAATGAGTCAAAATTCGGTGAGGTCAATGTGTTAGCCAGCGGTGCGGGCTGGGGCTGGCCTGAGGCGCTTCGCTATATATTTCGGCCAAGAGGTGTTAATCTATTGGTGGCGGAAAACGCAGGCGAATTTGCCGACATTATCGGGCAAAAACGAATCCACGCCACAATTGTGGATATGGATTGCGAAGCCGGCGGATTAGTAACGATAAGAATTATTCGAACGGATTACCCGCTGCTGCCTTGCATACTGCTGTCGAGCGAGCCGGGGGAGGCGGTGCTCAGTGAGGCGCTGGTTCTGGATGTTTTCAGCGTTATTGACAAGCCGGTTAATATGGGTATTCTGCGGGAACAGCTGAACAGGTTATTCATAAAGAAATATAATGATGACATTTTTGCGGAATAAGTGTATAGTGTAGCCCCCCGTTTAAATGTGCAGGGGTGAGAATTATGGATTTTTTGAAAGGAGTAAGGTCACAATGAAGATTCGGCCATTAGCAGACAAGGTTCTTGTAGAGCGTTTAGAGGCGGAAAACAAGACGGCGGGCGGGATAGTGCTGCCGGACACCGCCAAAGAAAAACCACAAAAAGGGAAAGTCGTGAGCGTCGGTGAAGGGAAAGTGCTCGATGACGGGACGCTACGGAAATTAGAGGTGAAAAAAGGAGATATGGTGCTTTTTACAAGCTACGCCGGGACAGATGTAAAGATAGGCGGCAAAGAGTATCTGATTATGAGTGAGTCGGATATTATGGCTGTAATTGAAAAGTAATTGATAATTGAGCTAAAAGTTAAGAAGGAGAAAGAAAGATATGGCAGCTAAAAAGATAGCTTACGGCACTGATGCACGCTCGGCAATCCGGGAAGGCGTTGAGAAACTTGCCAGGGCGGTAAAGATAACGTTAGGGCCGTGCGGCAGAAACGTGGTTTTAGAAAAATCGTTCGGCTCCCCTACCGTTACCAAAGACGGAGTAACGGTGGCAAAAGAGATAGAGCTGGAAGATGCCTACGAGAACCTCGGTGCTCAAATGGTAAAGGAAGTAGCTTCGAAGACCTCAAGCGTAGCTGGAGACGGGACAACAACCGCAACAATTCTGGCTGAGAGTATCTTCAATGAGGGGCTGAAAAACATAACAGCAGGGGCCAACCCGATGCAGGTAAAACGCGGCATCGAAAAAGGCGTTGAAAGAATAATAGAAGAACTGCAAAAAATGAGCATACCTGTTGAGTCGAGCAGACAAATCGAACAGGTAGCAACCTGCTCGGCGAACCAGGACATTGAGATTGGCAAAAAGATGGCTGAAGCGATGGACAGGGTCGGCAAAGACGGCGTTATTACCGTCGAAGAAGGACAATCACTGGAGACAACAGTGGAACTGGTTGAGGGGATGCAGTTCGACAAGGGGTACCTCAGCCCGCACTTTATCAACAAGTTAGAGAATATGACCGTTGTGCTGGACAAGCCATATATACTGGTTCATGAAAAGAAAATAAGCTCTATAAAATCACTTGTTCCGCTGCTGGAGAAGGTGGCTAAGCAGGGCAAAGCGCTTTTGATTATAGCTGAGGACATCGAGGGCGAGGCGCTGGCGACGTTGGTTGTCAATAAACTTCGCGGCGTGCTACAGGTGGCTGCCGTCAAGGCACCCGGCTTCGGCGACAGGCGAAAAGCGATGCTCAGCGATATTGCCATCCTAACAGGAGGACAAGCTATTTTTGAGGACATTGGGCTGAAATTGGAGAATATCGAACTGGGACAACTCGGCAGAGCGAAGCGAGTTACTATCGACAAAGAGGCCACAACTATTATCGAAGGGGCCGGCAGCTCTTCGGAGATAAAGGGGAGAATCGAGCAGCTTAAAACCGAGATTGAGAAGTCCACAAGCGATTACGACATCGAAAAACTGCAGGAGAGACTGGCGAAATTAGCAGGCGGTGTGGCGCAAATCAATGTCGGGGCGGCAACCGAGGCGGAAATGAAGGAAAAGAAGGCCCGTGTTGAAGATGCGCTGCATGCCTGCCGGGCGGCTGTGGAGGAAGGAATCCTGCCGGGGGGCGGCGTGGCGATGCTGCGAACTTTGTCGGCATTGGATAAAATCAAGACCGCCGGCGATGAGAAAATCGGCGTTGATATCGTTCGCAGAGCAATGGTAGCACCGATTAAGCAAATCGCCGGAAATGCCGGGCTGGACGGCTCAATTGTTGCCCAGAAGGTTATGGAAAGCAAGGAAAGAAATTTCGGCTATGACGCATTGCGCAAGGAATACGGAGATATGATTGAGTTCGGTGTGATTGTGCCGACAAAGGTCGAAAGGGCTGCGCTGCAGAACGGTGCATCAATTGCTTCGCTGCTATTAACGACCGATGCGATAGTGAGCGAGATTCCTGAGAAGAAAGAGGCAGCACCGGCAATGCCGCCGGGCGGTGGAATGTATTAAAAAGCAAGCGCAGAGCGGGCTCCTGTATGGAGCCCGTTCTTCTTAGCCAGAGGAAAGTAAGTAATGTTCGATTTTTACACAAATGCAGTATCGCAGGCAACGCGCAAGGCGGCTATGGGAATATTCGTTGTTGGGCTGTTGTTAATCGGATTTGGGATTTTAATTCTGGCACTGCCGGAACTTTTTGCGATGCTTGCCGCCTTGATATTTTTTATCGCGGGACTTGGCTGTGCAGGAACAGCTATTAAGATTTACCTTGCCCAGAAAAGGATAGATAAATTCAATTCCAACGATTCAGACGATTACAGAAGAAACGTCCAAATCCACATAAAAGACGATTATGATTTATAGAGGATAAAAATCTTTCGGTTTAACATTTCGGCGTCAGCGGATTTTCAGAGTGGCCAGTGCGATAGCGGCGAAGGCGGCGGCCAGAAGCCAGAACCGTACAACTACCTGCGGCTCGGACCAGCCAATGAGATGAAAATGATGGTGCAGCGGAGCACATCTGAAGAGCCGTTTTCCACCGGTGTATTTGAAATAACCAATCTGAAGGACCACACTAATCAATTCAAGCACAAATACGCCGCCAATAATTAAAAGCAGAATTTCGTTTCTCGTTACAAGTGCACCGTAGCCCATTGCCGCACCCAGCGGCAGTGAGCCGACATCGCCCATAAAGGTCTGGGCTGGATGACAGTTATACCACAAAAAGCCGAGCACGGCTCCCAGGATTGCAGAATAAAAGATGCTAAGCTCACCGGCCTGGGGGATGGCGGGCAGCAGCAAATAACTGGACCAGGTGACAGGGTTTGTTCGCGTCATCGTTTCGGATGCGACGTAACAAAGCAGCGCCAGCACCAGAGAAACCATCCCGACACAGCCGGCAGCCAGACCGTCCATACCGTCGGTCAGATTTACGGCATTGCTGGTGGCTGATAAGTAAAAAATCGCTATCAGGACAAACATCCAATTGGCAAGCGGCAGGCCATGCTTGTAGAACGGCAGCCAGAATAGTTTGCCGTCGGCAATATTGGCAAAATCTTTATACAAAAAAGAGGCAATCAGGACAGCGAAGCCGAACTGGAAAAGGAGCTTCTCCCAAGCTTTTAATCCATCTCTGCTTCGGTGTTTGATATCGGCGGTGAGCTTCAGCCAGTCGTCAACGCCGCCGAGGGCGCCGAACATTATCATTAGAACAATCGCCTTTTGAACAAAGGGGTTGTTGAGCTTTGCCCAGAGTAAAGTTGTTGCCAGGCTCGAAAGGATTATAATCAGACCTCCCATTGTGGGTGTGTTGGCTTTTTCCCTGGTCAGTTCGTTGAGGGCGGCGTGATGAAACTCGGGGCGGTCTCCAATTTTTTTGCGCATCAGGAAACGAATAATAGAAGGGCCGAGCGAAATTGCGATGAGAAGGCTGGTCAAGACGGCCGCTATAGAACGAAACATTACGTTCTGATAGGCATAGAAGCCCAGCTTGTGAGTAAAGACGTCACGGAAATGCCATAACAAATGGTATATCATATCGTGTCTCGATACTCGATACCTGATACTCGATTTATCGTCCGTTACGGCCGGACCCAAACAGCATCCTGCATCAAGCTACGCAAAAAGCTCCTTTAGTTTCTCAACGGCCAATTCCAGTTTGTCGATTCTGGAGCCTTTGACCAATACTATATCGTAATCTTTTATGAATTTTTTGAGATTATTACAAGCTGAAAGGATATCTGCGAAAGATTTTGTTTGCAGGTCATATTTTGCCGTATTTTTTGCGGTTGCAGCAACTGTTTTTGCAGATTCGCCGACGGTCAGCAGGAGGCGGACTTCGGCGTGCGTAACAACGTTCCCCAAATCGGCGTGAAGAGATTGCGTTTGCTGTCCGAGTTCAGCCATATCGCCACAGATAAAAACCGGTCGGCGTTTTTCTTTCGAGGCGAGATTGGCCAATATATCGAGGGCGTTTTTCATCGAGGCTGGATTTGCGTTGTAGCAATCATTTAATACCGTTAGTGTCCCGATTTTTAAAACTTCAGTCCGCATAGGTATGGCCGATAACGTCTTTAAAGACTGTGCAAAATCGTTGATAGTTATGCCAAATTGGCTGCAAACAACCCAGGCGGCGAGAGCATTTTCGATGTTGCCGGGGCCGGGCAACGGCAGAAAAATCTCTACTCCGTCGATAACAAATCGACTGCCGGGGTCGTCAAAAGTAATGTTTAGGGCCTGGAAGTCGGAATTATCTGATTTGCTAAAAGTTCTTATCTGGTAATTGGTAACCGGTGATTGATAATTATTTAATTCTTTAACCAAATCGGCGTTAATTATTAAAACACCATCGGCTGGGAGGCCCTGTGAAATGGACAACTTTTCCCTGGCGATAGCCTGAATGTCGCCAAAGCCTTCTAAATGAGCGGGGTAAATATTGGTAACAACTGCGATGTTCGGCTGGGCAATGGCGGTTAGATATGCGATTTCGCCGGGGTGATTGGTGCCCAGCTCAGCGATGACAATTTCGTGTTTTGGTTCGGCGCCAAGCAGGGTCAAAGGCAGGCCGATTTGATTATTGAAATTCTTCGGCGCCTGAAAGACGCGGTAATGCCGACTTAAAACGTGATGAGCAATTTGCCTTACGGTGGTCTTGCCGACCGAGCCGGTGATTGCAATAACCTTAAAATTCATCATTCTGCGATATTCGGCGGCGAAGTCGCCGAGGGCCTTTATGGTATTGGTCACCTTCAACAGACAATTGCCGGCGGAATCAATATCCTTGCTGATGACGGCGCAAACGGCTCCTTTAGCAAAAACATCATTAATGTAGTTGTGGCCGTCGAAATTATTGCCGGTGAGGGCGAAGAAACAATCGCCGGTCTTGATATTTCTGGAATCGGTGCTTATGCCTATGAAGGAACCGTGACTAACGGCCCGCTGGGCACGGCTCGAATCATCCGCAGGATGAGCTTTTATTATGCGGGCAAGGTCTTTGATTGAGAATTTTTTCATTTTCTTCTTGCCAGGTATCCCAGAGCGATTATATCGTCGCTGAAAGGGAATTTTTGAGTGTCGATGATTTGATAGTTTTCGTGGCCTTTGCCGGCGATGAGGACAATATCATCTTTTTCTGCGGTTTTTATAGCCAGTTCAATAGCTTTTTTCCTGTCGGGTTCAATTGCAACCTTCGGCGAGCGGGAATTTTCAAAACCGGCGACGATTTCATCTATGATGGCCTGTGGTTTTTCTGTTCGGGGATTGTCGCTGGTAACAATTACAAAGTCAGCCAACTGTTCAGCGACCTTGGCCATTCGAGGGCGTTTGGTCCTGTCCCTGTCGCCGCCGCAGCCGAAGACGACCCTTAAATCACCTCTGCACAGAGGTATTAGTGTCGAGAGGACATTTTTTAGAGCATCATCGGTATGCGCATAATCAACCAGGACGGTAAAATCACCATCCCAGCCGAGTTTCTCTAAACGGCCGGGGATTTTTTGAAGCGAGGACAGTCCTTTTGATACTGTTTGTAAATTAAATCCGACGGCGAGACATAGTCCCGCAGCTGCGAGGTGGTTGCCGACATTATGCAACCCAAGCAGAGCTGTTTTGACGAGAGACGAACGGCCGGCGTATTCCAATGTGAAAACGGTTTCATTTATGTCAATCGATTCGATGCGGGCGACAATATCGGCAGGCTCGTCGATGGCATACCATAAAATTTGTGCCCCGGTCTTTTCAGCGATTTGTTTCGCTTCGGGCGATTGCTTATTTAAGACCGCTGTGGATGTGGGCGAAAGAGCGGTAAAAAGTTTTGTTTTAGCCGCCAGATATTCTTCTTTGGTCTTATGGTAATCGAGATGGTCGCCGGTAAGATTGGTAAATGCGGCGGCTTTGAAACTGATAGCTGCGATGCGGTTTTGGGCGAGTGCGTGGCTGCTGGCTTCGATGACCATATATTTTGAGCCGGCCTTTACCATTTGCGATTGTCTGGCGGCGATGGTAAGGCAATCAGGAGTTGTCAGGCCTGCTTCAAAGGTTGCTGCTGTTGTGTCATAAACGATTGTGCTGATAAGGCCGCACTTTCGGCCGGCGTTTTGTATACAAGAGCGGACAAGAAAAGCAACGGTGGTCTTGCCGTTCGTTCCGGTGACGGCGAGATTGGTCAATTCAGAAGCGGGATTGCCCAAACGAGCCTGCGCCAGAATCGCAGCCGCTTTCGAAGTATCATCGACAAAAATGGTCTCGATATTCGATGCTTGATGCTCAATGTTCGATTTACTGTTTTGGCAAACGATATACCCGGCACTATTAGCGACGGCCTGGTTAATGAAATCGCGTCCATCATATATTGCACCTTTGATGGCCACAAAAATATCGCCAGCTTTGACCAGACGCGAATCAATGCAAATATCGGGTGCTTTATTCGAAGAAACGAGTTTTATCAGCTCATCAAAGTTCATTTAGATGTATTTTAGCCGACGGAGAAAAAATTGCGATGTAAATTCAAGGCTTTATGTTTATAATGGTCATATACGCTTTTTGAAAATCAAGAAGAACGAAAGGGATTGGATTATGAAGGTTAGGCATATTTTTGCTGTTTGCTTAGTTTTGGCTGCAGCCGGGGTGAGCAAGGCCAAATCGGAGGAAACCGAATATCTTGCTGTGTTTATGGAGGGTAAAAAGGTAGGCCATTCAATACGAAACCGTGTTACGGCTGATGGAAAAGTGACCACTACCAATGAAGTGAGTATACAGGTGAGCCGGGCCGGTGCTCCGGTAAAGATGAATACGACGGAAACCAGCATTGAAACAATCGACGGCAAACCGTTAGGTTTTAAATTTGTGCATGATTTTGGTAGGATGGTAACGACTATCTCGGGGACAGTGGATGAGCTGTGGATAGTGGATTTGACAGTCACTTCAATGGGAAAAAGGCAAAAGAAGACGTTTGGATGGCCGAGCGGTGCAGTAATGACCGAGGGCCTGCGCTTGCTGCAGATTGAGAAAGGTCTTAAGGAAGGTTTGAAATATAGCGTTAAGCGATTTAGTCCGCTCGGCTTAAGGGCTTTCGAACCTGAAATACATATTGGGCCGAAACGAAATGTTGACCTGCTGGGACGCGTTGTGGCTTTAACGGAAGTTAAGACCATCCTTAAGGCACAAACGGGCGGCGAAATTGTCACCACCAGTTATGTTGATGAAGACCTTCGCATGCAAAAGAGCATTACAACTACGATGGAGACACAAGTTGAGATGATTGCCTGCACAAAGGAGTTTGCGCTCGGCGAGAATGATGTTCTGGAACTGGTTGATAAGATGTTTTTGGCCAGCCCGGAGCCGTTAAATGATATTGAATTGGCTAAATCAGTTATCTATCACCTTAAGCCGAGCGACCAGGCGACGACGCTGATGATACCATCCAGCGACAACCAAAGCGTGGAGCAGCTCAAGCAAGGCGGAGTAATCGTTACTGTCAGGCCTGTTGCCGCACCGGCGGGCGCTAAGCGTGGCTATAACGGCAAGGACAGTAACATCTTAGAGGCGATGAAGCCGACAGAATATTTACAGAGCGACTACAAGGAGATAATCGAGCTTGCCAATCGTGCGGTGGGCGACACTAAAGATGCTGCTGGGGCCGTCAAAAGGATTGAGTCGTTTGTGTCTAAGTACATCGATAACAGGAGCCTGTCGGTTGGTTATGCGTCAGCGGCAGAGGTTGCAGCCAGCAAAGTCGGCGACTGCAGTGAGTTTGCTGTATTGACGGCGGCGATGTGCCGGGCAGCAGGGATACCGGCGCGGATAGTTTTCGGGCTTGCTTATGTGAAAGCTTTTGGGCAGCGAGAAAATGTGTTTGGCGGTCATGCGTGGGTGGAGGCCTATGTGGGTGATAAGTGGATTGGGCTCGACGCAACAAGAACGCCTAAAGGCTTTGATGCGGGCCATATCGCCCTTGCTATAGGCAACGGTGAGCCGGCAGACTTTTTAAATCTGGCGACCACTCTCGGCCGGTTTAAAATCGACAGGGTTGAAGTCAACAAGGATGAATAGTGAGGGGATGAGGCCGATCGCCCTCTACTCGAACCGGACGTCGGTGAGGACGAACTCGACATTGCAGTTGCCGTTATAGGTATTGATCTGAGGCTGATAGGCAATATCGAAGAACTCGTGCTCAAGTAATTTTTTCTCTAATTTCCCCATTCCAAAACCAATGCAGCGGACAGCATTTGTATTGTCCGTTACCGCAAGCTGCAAATGGTTGCCCCTTGCGCCGCAGATTCTCGGAGGTGAAGCGAGACGAACGCCTCTTGTTGCAAAGACGGGCTTGGGATTGCCTTGGCCGAACGGGCCGAGCATCTGGAGCTCGGTGACGGTTTCTTTTCTGAACTCGCTCAGTTGGGCCGTAGCGTCGATATGGAGTTTTGCGACACAATCATTTTTGTTCAGGTGTTTTTTTGCGTAGGCCTCGAAGTCGGCTGCGAATTGGTTTATTTTACTTGTTTCAATAGTTATGCCGGCAGCCATTTTATGACCGCCAAAATGAACTAAGTGGTGCGAGCAGGCCCTGATTGCACTGAGCAAACAGAAGCCGTCTATCGAACGTGCGGAGCCCTGGGCGATGCTGTTTTTGGTGCCTGAGGTATTAATCATAATCGTCGGACGATGATAAATGTCAACTATTCTCGATGCTACTATACCTATTACGCCGGTGTGCCAGGTTTGCCCTGCGAGGACAAAGCTCAATTGGTTGGGGTGGTCCAGGCCTTTCTCGGCTATTTTTTCACGGGCCTGTTCGAATATCTTTTTCTCGCATTGGCGGCGCTGGTCGTTTTGCTCTTTGAGATACCGGGCTATTTCCATTGAACGAATCGGGTTGTTGCTTGTTAACAGTTCCACAGCCAGCCGTGCGTGCCCCATCCGCCCGGCGGCGTTGAGCATAGGTGCGAGGTAGAAACCGATGCGAAAACTATCAAGCCCCTGTCCTGTCAGGCCGGCCGATTCGATGAGGGCCTGGACGCCGGAGAGGTTGCACTGCGGCAAGGCTTTGAGTCCATAGCTTGTAAGAATCCTGTTTTCACCTCTGAGGTCTACAATGTCGGCGATGGTTCCCATAGCTGCAAGGGAGGTTGCATTGAGCATAAAATCGCGAAGCTTCGGTTCGAGTTTTCCACCGCTATTTCGATTTTGTGAGGCAAAACGAGTTGAGGCGGTGAATTCATTAGCTATTACCCAGGCCAACTTAAAGGCGACCATTGAGCCGGATGAGTCCTGGTTAGGGTAAGATTTGTCCAGTGCAGGGTGGACTACAGCGAGGGCTTTAGGTAATTGCAGGTCCGGCTGGTGGTGGTCGGTTATTATCAGGTCAAGACCTAATTGCTCGGCAAGCTTCGCTGATTCAGTTGCAGTGATACCGCAATCGACGGTTATTAAGAGTTTGGTGCCGGCCTGCGCCAGTGTCCGGACGGCTTCTTCGTTCAGGCCGTAACCTTCGTCAATGCGGTGCGGGACATAATAATTTACATCGGCACCGAGTAGCGTCAGGACCTGCCAGAGAATTGCTGCGCCGGTGATTCCATCTACATCATAGTCGCCATAAATGGTGATTTTTTCTCTGGTTTTGACGGCCTTTTTTATTCGGCCGACGGCTAATTTAACGCCCGGCATCAGTTCCGGATCGATAAGCTCGTTTAGTTTCGGCCTTAGAAAAACGGCAGCGGTGAGGGCGTCGGTTATTCCGCGATTGATTAATAGCTGCGCCAGCAGGGCAGAGACCTTCAGCGATTTAGCAAGTTCTCCGGCATCAGGGTGCGGCGGCTGGATTACCCATTGTCTTTTTTGGGATTCCAAGTGCACCTTTTGATATCTTGGCCGACCTGTTGTTTGCGTCCTTGCAGAGAGAGGCATTTCGCATCAAACCTTATCTATAATGACTTCGATAACGAGAAATGATAAATGATTCGTTACAAATAAGCAACGGTTAATTTTATGCTCTCATATACAAGCCGCCGTTTACGGCGATATATTCGCCGGTAATAAAGGTGGCGGCATCACTTGCGAGGAACAACACCGCTTTTGCCACGTCCTCTGCAGTGCCGTTTCTGCCGAGCGGTGTCCGCTGAGCGACTGCTTTTTTGCGTTCAGGGCTGCTGAACCTCTCGTGGAACCGCGTTTCGATGAGGCCGGGAATAACACTATTTACTCGTATGCCATAGGGGGCAAATTCCTTGGCCATAGCGATAGTCTCGATGGCGACGGCTGCCTTTGCGCCGGCGTAGATGCCTGAGCCTCCTGCCCCGCCGTGATGGCCGGCGACCGAGCCGATATTGACGATATTGCCTTTTGACTTTCTCAGATACGGCAGCGCCGCCCTTGTCGCCAGAAAGATACTGCGGACATTAGTTGCATATACGTCTTCGTGATAATCGAGAGTTGCAGTCTCGAAGGGCTGACGGTCAATGAGCGAGCCGGCATTATTAACGAGGATGTCGATGCCCCCTGCTTCTTTGGCAAACTGCTCGACCATTTGATTTACCTGTTTTTCATCCCGCATATCTGCACAAAGCAGGACGCCGACGCTGTTTTTTTTGACTTGTTCGAGCGTTTTTTCGCCGCCTTTTTTTGTCTGGAAGTAATGGACTCCGACAAAGGCCCCCTGCTTAGCAAACATAATCGCTGTTGCCGCCCCGATACCGCTGCTGGAGCCGGTAACTAAAACCTTTTTGCCCTTGAGGTCCTCGTAAATCATTTTGTTTACTCCGCACCCGAATCCCTTGGTGGCGGGGCATTTAGGGCGTTGACGATGGCGGTTTCAAAATCAGGGCTCATCGTGTGGCCTTGCCATACGACTTGGCCGCTGCGGCCTATAATAAAAGCCGACGGAATGACGCTTACGGAATATCTGTCAGATAAACCGTTATCCATACCGACATAATAGTTTATGCTCTTATCCTGAACCATCTTTTTCACTGGTTCCGAAGACCTGTCAACAGAAATAGCTATGAAGGGGACAGCTTTATTTTTATATTTATTCGACAATTTGATCATATGCGGAATCGATTGGGCACAGGGCGGACACCAAGTCGCCCAGAATTCAAGGACATAGACCCTGCCGTTGAGGTCCGGCGGTCGAGATGTAATCCATTCGTTAAGTCGGATTGGTGGAGCATTAGTGCCGACGAGACCAGATGAACGATTTTTAAAAAAATGAGCGGCAACTGTTGCGAAAACCAATACAGCTAAGACTATAGCTAAGAATGAAAAGACGGGTTTCTTATTTGCTTTTTCAGTTTCCATTAACTACCTCACTTTCATCCTGTATCTGACTGAGTTGCATTCCGAAGCGGTCGAGCTTTTTGTGGCCGTCGTCATATTGATTGTAGGCGTTTCGAAGATGTTTGCCGAGTATGTCCCAATTGGAGACAAAATCGGCGAAAGAGGCGTTAAGCCGTTTTAAGTTCTGGCGGATTTCTGCTGCCTGCTTTTCTATCTGCAGGCCGTGCAGGCCCATCACCACCGTCATAAGATACGCATATAATAGATTCGGCGAAACGGGGATTACCTTCTTATCAAGGCAGTATTGCAGAATGTCCTGCGTTTCGCCTGCATATTTGACAATCGTTTCGTAATAAATGTTTTCAGCAGGTATATACATCAAGGCAAAATCCAGTGTGCCTTCGACCGGTCTGATATAATCGGATGCAATTTTGTCGATATGGGCGGTTACGTCTTTGAGGAATTGTCTGCGGAGTTTGGTTTTTTCCTCTTCCGCTTCTGTTGCAACTATCTTTTCGAAGCTCGGCAGGGGAAACTTGGCATCTACGGAGATTGAAAAGTCGGCCAACTGAATTAAAGCGTCGACTTTTTGGTTGTCTTTGAAGCTGTATTGAAGCCTGTAACTATCTTTCGGCAGAACTTGCGCCAGCAGGTTTTCGAGTGACCATTCTCCCATCTGGCCCCGCAGTTTGGGCGAGGTTAAAATATTCTGCAGCCGTCTGACCTCGGTTCCAACCTGGAGCATTTGCTTGTTTGTGCCCTGCAGCTCGCCGATTTGAGTATTCAGTCGGCCTAAGACCTGCTGGCTTGATTGCAGATTTTGGGTTAGATTAGTTTGGCCTGTCTGCAGGGATTTTTGTAAATTCTCCGAGGTTTTATCCTGAGCCTGTTTTAATGCTTCGAGCTGCTGCTGCAGAAGGCCGATGCCGGTGGCTTGGCCGGCAATTTCTTTTCTGCCGGCGAAAGTAGTGCTGATAAGCCATACTAAAAGGCCCAAGACAGCTACAATCAGAACGATAACTATAGCGATTAGAACCGGCTCCATCCTTGTATCCTCAAAAAACGCTATGATTATAGACTTTATAAAGCCATTCGTCAAAAGCCAATTGTAATTGTCAGAGAGATATAAATAAATCTTGATATGACCGGTCCGTATTTGTATGGTCATTGAAAAAGATTTTTCCAAAGAGACTTCTGAAGTGCCAAAGATGGATTTATTGACGTTCTTAGACAGCCGGGGAATAATCGTTCTTGATGGTGCGATAGGGACGGAACTGGACAAGCAAGGCCTTATGGGTCGGGCCCGCAACAATATCGATAATCCGGAAGTCGTTCTTGAAATCCAGCAGGAGTATGCCGAAAGCGGCTGTGTTGCCCTGACTGCCAATACACTTACGATGAACCGTATCTACATCGAGACTCACAATATAGATGTGTCGGTGCGGGACGTGAACCGGACCGGGGTTGAGCTGGCGAGAAAGGCAGCCGGTAATAATCTATTCGTGCTCGGCGATATCAGCTCAACAGGCCAGTTGCTTGAGCCCTACGGCACTTACAAAGAGCAGCAGTTCTACGATGCATTCAAAGAACAAGCTGAGATTTTAGCTGAGGCCGGCGTGGATGGATTTATCATCGAAACAATATTCGATTTGCGTGAGGCGCTATGTGCCGTTCGAGCATGCAAAGATAACTTTCCGCTTGCTGTAATCGCCTCGATAGCATTCGCCACCGAGCAGAAAGACGGCAGGACGATAATGGGTAATTCAGCAGAGGATTGCGTAAAAGGTCTCGCCGATGCCGGTGCAGATGTTATCGGGGCCAACTGTGGTGACCTTGACCCGGCTCAAATGGCTGTAGTAGTATCGATAATGAAATCAGCATCGGCTGTGCCAATACTTGCACAGCCAAACGCCGGCAGGCCGAAATTGGTTGACGACAAAACCGTATTTGAAATGGCCCCAGTACCTTTCGCAGAAGGTATTGCTGAGTGCATCCAAGCCGGCGCTAGTATAGTAGGTGGTTGTTGTGGAACGACTCCGGAGCACATTCGCGCTGTGGCTGACCTGCTGAAAAAAAAGCGAGCAGCATCACAACCAAACGGATAAAGTAATGGCCAATTATCATCTTGTAATTTTGAAAAAGCCGTATCTGGATGCGATTTTGACCGGCCGAAAATGCATCGAATCTCACTTTGCCAGGACAAAACATTATTCTTTTGGACGTGTTCTGCCCGGGGACAAATTATTCTTGAAGCAAAGCAGCGGTCCGGTCAGTGCAACAGCTATGGTAAAAGCTGTTAAGAATTTTGAAAACCTGACGCCGAGGCAATTAATCGAAATAAAACAGCAATATAATCACGATATCATCGGCAGCGATGAATACTGGCGAAGTAGAAGCAGCTGCAGGTTTGGTTTTTTGGTCTGGATGGAGGCGGTACGGTTAATCAAGCCGATGCGAATTAACAAAAAAGACTGGCGGGCGTGGGTGGTGCTGACTGAGAAAGAAAACTTCGGTTTGCTAAGGCAGTCGATATGAAAAGACGCAATTAGACTCTTACGCCCGGCTTTTTATAGGGCCTTGCTGCTATTTCCAGTTGCCGGGGTAGAAAATATATTTAGGCTGAATGATAAACTTTCTGGACAGCGCCTCTGCCAGCGACTCTACCCTTTTTATCTGGCAGTTTGTTGGCCGGACGGCTTTGTCATCGGCTATAACGCATATGCGGATGGTCTGACTGCTGCCGTACCAGGTTTGTCCTGGTATGATAGACCACTGTCTTTGCCATTTTTCGGTTGGCTGTATTTGGCCATCATCGGCACCGAGGCCGTTACAGACAACGAAGTGGCAGTTGAGGTCCTGCGGACTGGACAGGCCGCTGAGAGAAGCAAGCTGTTCGATGTTTCCGGCTTTGGTGGCACTATAGTAGATTTCGATACAGTTCCAGCGATTATGAGATTGGGCAGCTTGGGAAGAGACAGCTTTTTCGACAGGGTCGAGACGATAATAATTAGACAGGCAAAATGGGCCGGCGGAGGGAGGATTGTTGCCCAGGGCCATTAAAACTATCGCCCCCACGGTCATCGAAACCAGAAGTGCCGCTAATACTTTTGCTACTCTTGGCTGGTTTGACATATTTTCGTCCCTGAAAGGTGCCTGGCGTCCTTAAAAACCTGCAGAATACTATCTACAGCGCACGAACGCCTAATTTATATGATGAACATCGGCGTTTGCCAATAAATTACTCAAAATTTTGTGATTTTTTTTGTAAATAAATTTTACAAAATCATAGTTTTGGCTTTTTTGATGTTTCGTGGAAATGGTCTGAATAAAAACGGCTGAACTGCAAAATTAAGTGCGTTGTAGTCGGTGTATATTTGCCGTCTTTTCTTATGCGGTGCGTGGTTTAGAGGCGATGTAGAGAAGATTAATATTTTTTTCTGAATCTTGCTGCGGGGATATTCATAAGCTTGCGGTATTTTGCAACGGTCCGCCTGGCCAGATTGTTAATGCCGGCCTGGGCTAATTTCTTGCGTATCTGGTCGTCACTCAAAGGTTTGTTTTTGTTTTCAGCATCTATAATCTGCTGGAGTTTGGCCCTTATAGCTTGCCAGCTATATTCTTGGCCTTCGGTGTCTTCTGTGCCGCCGCTAAAGAATTTTCGCAGCGGTAATATCCCCCACGAGCACTGGACGTATTTGCCTGCGACGGCGCGGGAGACAGTAGCCAGATGCACGCCGACATCGTCGGCGATTTTCGACATCGGCAGCGGCTTAAGATACAGCTGGCCCTTTTCGAAAAAATCACGCTGGAATTCGACTATCGACCTTGTAACTTTGAGCAATGTGTTCTTTCGCTGATTGATTGCATCTATAATCCATCGAGCGGAGCGAATATTATTTTGCAAAAACTCCTTTGTTTTTTCATTAACGCCGGTATCTTTTGCCATTTTTGCATAGTAGCTGCTTACTCTCAGGGCCGGCAAATCAGAATCGGCCAGCCGCACAGAGTAGCCGTTTGAATCATCCAGAGATTGCACTATTACATCGGCGGTAATAGGGTGGTTGCGGTCTCTTCCGATTTGCATACCGGGCGAGGTATCGAGCTTGCTCATACGCTCAATGGCCTGATTGATTTCTTCAACGCTGCAGTTCATCTTCCTGGCGATATCGGGGAGGTGATTTTCAAGCAGCTCGTCTATATGCTCGGAGACCAGACGCTGCTCAAAGTTCATATCTTCGCTGCTTTGTGCCATCTGGATAAGCAGGCATTCGGCCAAGTCGCGCGCACCGACGCCCGGCGGTTCCAGCTTTTGCACAAGCTGCAGAGCCTGCTTCAAATCATCGAGGGTAAACTCAGCTTTGTCTTTGTTGTATAACTGCTCCAGCCTTACGGTCAGATACCCTCTTTCGTCAATGTAATCTATGATGACACTACCGGCTTTTTTTACTCCGTCCTCAGCCTCGACCAGATGCCATTGCCCGGTCAGGTGTTCGTGCAGCGATTGAGGCAGAGCAGCGGTATTCTTTATCGCTTCAAGTTTTCTGTCCGGCTCATCAAGGTTGGTTCGGCGGCGGAAGACCTCTCCCCTGCCCATACAGTCGTTATAATCATCATCAAGACTATCAAGGCGTTCAAAATCCCGAATTTTATTGTTGTCAGTATCAACAACTAAATCTTTTTCGCCAATGTCATCCTGCCACTGCTCCTCCACAGGGCCGGAATCCTCGGGATTTGACGGTTCCTCCATTTCCAAAACAGGATTGCTGTTTAGCTCCTGTTCTATTCTCTCCTGAAGGGCAAGGATTGGAAGCTGGAGAATCTCCATCGATTGAATCATACGGGGAGCAAGCTTCATTCTCTGCTCCAGCCGCATTTGTGTTTCCATTCCAAACTTCATAAGTTCACCCTAAACTCCGTTTCCCACATCTGATAAATTTAGGAGATGCCAAATTTGCCTATATATAAAGTATACAACATTACGGCTTCAGGCCTAACTGGTTACAAGGCTTTCAGCTAAGTTTATTATATCATAAATTCGCCGGAGGATTCGGGTAATTTCGGGTGGCAATTCAAAACCTTTAACTCCGCCACAGGTAGAGGATGGAAATTATTGTAAACGCAGTCTGCCGGTTATAGCGTCAGTAAGCATTTTACCGCTTGCATATTCGATAGTACCACCAGTAGGCAGCCCCCTCGCCAGGCGGGTGACTTTTACGCCGGTGTCTTTTAGCAGCGAGCTTATATAAAGCGCTGTGCCGTCGCCGGCCATATTGGGATTGGTCGCCATTATTACTTCTTTTACATTGCCGCTGCGGACTCGTTTGACGAGTTGCTCGATAGTTAAATCGCTCAGCTCGACTCCTTCGAGCGGTGCGATATGGCCGCCGAGAACATGATAGACCCATTTGCAGGCGCCGGTTTTTTCCAGAGCTGTCACATCTTTCGGCTGCTCGACGACGCAGATAATGCTGCTGTCACGGCGCTTGTCCGAGCAGATTTCGCAAATTTTTTCTTCCGAATAATTGTAGCAGGTTTCGCAGCGTTTGATTTTACTTTTCACGTCGCTGATAGCCTTGGCAAGGGCCATTGCTTCATTCGGCTCAGCTTTTAGTATATAAAAAGCCAGCCTTTCCGCCGACTTGGGTCCAATCCCCGGCAGCTTGCCGAATTGCTCGATAAGCTTGTTCAGACTTTTCGTATGTGCGCTGCTCATGGTGCTGCCTTATTGTTCTTCTTGTTTTTCATCGATTCCGGTAATTGTGGCGTCGAGTCCCATCAGGATAGTTTTGACCGCCGGGTCGTTAATCAGTTGGTTTCTCCTCTGGCCGGAGGTTTTGCTTCGATTCTTTGGTTTCGATAGTTGATGTTGGATACTTGGTTGCCCAGACTCATTGTTTGATGTTTGTTGCCTTCCGGCGGGTTCAGCATTCGGGATTATCTGCTCTTTTTTTTTAACGGCAGTCGATGAGCCGGTTTTCAATTGTGAGAGAAGCTCGTCGACGTTAAGAAAATGCTCGCTTAAGGCAAATCGCAGAAGCGAAGCATCTAAAAGCGCCCTGGGTGTGTCGCTGCTTTTCAGTGACCAACGCAGCTTTTCGAGTGTGGTTATGCTGTAAACGAGAGCGGCAACATCGAATTTTTCGGCCAGTTGTGCTGCCTGCTGCCGTTGTTCAGCGGTCAGAACCAAAAGCTCGCTTTCGACCACTGCTGATTTTACCACCATCAAATCCCGCATATAATCAATGAGCGAATCGACGATTTGGACCTCACCGATACCCGCATTGATTAAATCCTCCGCGGCGGCAAGTGTTCCGGCGGCATCGCTGTCGCCGATTTTGGCAATGAGTTTATAGATTTTCTCACTGTTCGGACAGCCGAGGAACTCCTCAAGCAGCTTGGTAGTCAATGGTTCGACGCCGGTGCTTATTAACCTGTCCAGCAAACTTAAGCCGTCTCTCATCGAGCCATTTGCCATTTTCGCCAGGGGCAAGATTAAATCCTCTTCGTATTTTATTTTTTCCTGTTGGAGTATGGATTTGAGCTGGCCGGCGATGAGGTTGGGATTTATATTGTTAAAATCGAATCTCTGGCAGCGGGACTGAATTGTGGGAATGACTTTGTTCGGCTCGGTGGTTGCGAAAATGAACTTAACGTGGCTGGGCGGCTCTTCCAGTATCTTCAGAAGTGCATTAAACGCTGACGCACTAAGCATATGCACTTCGTCGATAATATAGATTTTGAATCTCGCACGTGCAGGCCGGTAAATTGCATTCTCGCGCAGCTTGCGGACCTCCTCGACACCGTTGTTTGATGCACCGTCAATCTCGAGGACATCGATATCATCGCCGAGATTGACTGCGACGCAGCTATCGCACTCACAGCAAGGCTCTGTGGTGGGGGCTTCGACGGCAAGGCAGTTGAGGGATTTCGCCATAATCCTTGCCATAGTTGTTTTGCCGACGCCGCGGGTGCCTGTGAAAAGATATGCGTGAGCGACTTTGCCGGTCTTTATAGCGTTCTTGAGCGTTTGCGAAATCGGGTTCTGGCCGACGACATCATCGAATGTTTGTGACCTGTATTTTCTGGCTAAGACCGTATACATCAGATTACATTGATTATGGATAATTGATTATCGATTATTTATCATCTGACGGCAAATTCAAACGACCTGTTCTTCACCGTCTTCCTTGATTTAACGAATATTTTCGTAAGTTCTTCCGCTTCTTTGAGCAATGGAACAACCGCCTTTTCTCTGAGCAGCTTCTCGTCAATCACGAACTCCAGCCAAAATGCAGATTCATCGACCTCTTTTGCAACGATACTTAACTTAAAAGCAAAATCAGTTTTTGACTGTGCAAGGCAGGCGGCGCGATAATTTGCTCCAACTGAAGTACCGCATTTAATCAGTTGTGCCCGAACATGCCTGCCTAAAGGTGTATTTGGTAGTGCCATCGCAAGTTTAACGCAGCGGTGGGCGAAATCCTTTGTTCGTTTTTTGAGCTCCTCGCTGTCCATTTTTCAATAACCACTCATCAATAATCGATTATCAATAAAAAAAAAGGTGGCCGGGTTTGCCACGGCACAGCCAAACACACGCTTATGGCTGCTCGGTTCCCCGCCTGACCAGATTCACGGGCTCAGCCTGCATGGGACCCGGCCGAAAAATTTATTATTGACTATTTTCTATTGACTATTTTTAATTTGATTGCTTTTTTTATGATAAGTAATTAGTGGTAAATAATCAATAATAAATAAACGATTTCCAAAGGGATTTACAATGAAAGTCAGAATCGAAGATACCTGTACTGCCTGCGGATTATGTGTGGATACCTGTCCTGATGTCTTTGAGATGGGCTCGGATATGGCGCAAGTTATCGTTGACGAGGTACCGCCGGAATTCGAGGAAGCCGTTCAGCAGGCCGCTGATGAGTGCCCTGCCGAAGCAATTGCCGTCGAGTAGGTCAGCCTGACAGCTCTCTGCTTCTGTCGCGGGCTTTTGTGATGGCCGCCTCAATCAGCGGGCCGTATTTGCCTTCTGCCAGCTCTTTAAGCGCCGCCTCGGTTGTCCCGCCGGGCGAGGTAACCTTTCGCCGAAGCTGTTCGGGACTCTCACCCCTGCTGTCGGCTTCGACCGCAAGCAAAGCGGCGCCTTTGGCAGTCTGCAGAACCAAATCCTTGGCAACATCATCGGGCAGCCCCAGTTTGCCCCCCGCCTCTATCATTTCTTCCATTAGAAGAAAATAGTAAGCAGGCCCGCTGCCGCTGACAGCCGTTACCGCATCTATCAGTCCTTCATCGTCCACGACCACGGTCTTGCCCACCGCTGAGAATATGGCCGTTGCCTTTTGAAACATCGGTTTGGCCTTTTCGTTGGCAAATAAAGCGCTGGCCCCTTCACCAATCAGGGCCGGCGTGTTCGGCATAACGCGTACCATTGCCATATTTCCGAGAACAGCCGCAATTTTGGTGATTCTTACTCCTGCTGCGATAGATATTACAAGCATATCAGGCCTGACAGCAGCTTTTATGCTTTGCAGTGCCTCGGTCATATTCTGCGGCTTAACGCTTAATATGAGAATATCCACCTTCGCAGCGAGGTCCGCGTTACTATCTGACTTCTGAACGTTATACTGTTTCACCATAAAGGTGAGTCTGTCCGGGCGGACATCGCTTATAAAAATATCTACTGGCCTGTAGAGCTTTGCGGTGATTATGCCCTTTATCAGGGCTTCTGCCATATTTCCACTGCCGATAAAGCCGATTGTTTCCATAGGTTTCTCCTTGTCTAAGAAACTATCAAAGATACAATTACCAAGGTAAACTTTTGTGAACAAATATAAGAAGATTTTAGGAGCTCGGCAATGCAAAAAAAGACCGATTTCAAAAAGGCTGTTAAAACCAAATATCCTGAGCAGGTGGTAATCGCCATCGCTAAGGACAAGATTGGCCGGGCCAATCCTGTTACGTTAGGCTGGACAATGATAGCTTCCGGCGAGCCGCCGATGATGGCGGTCGGTGTCTATAAAGGCCACTATAGCATCAAATGTATCCGTCATTCGAGGTGCTTTACGATTTCGTTTCCGTCTTCCGAGATGGCCGATGCCGCACTTTTCTTCGGCTCGCACTCAGGTAGAAATACGGATAAATTCGCCGAATTCAAATGCGGGACCGCCCCTGCCAAAAAGATTGATTCGGTTTTGCTGACTGATGCTGTTGCCAATTTCGAATGTCGGCTCGTTAAGCAAATCTCAACTGGCGACCATATAACATTCGTTGGGCAGGTTGTTTGCTCGCACGTCAATACCAAACGCAAGAGGCGCCTTTACTCCCTTGGCACAGGACACAGACTTGGCCCGGTTGTCTCCGGTCGGCGTTAACGCACCAGTTCAAACTTCATGGTGAACTTACCGTCGAGGAACGACTCGCTTAATACTCGAAAACGCGCCGGCTCAGATGGTTTGGTTCCCTCCTGAATAACAATATTTTTTGAAGCGCAGATTTCCTCTATTTGCTTCAGCATCCACGACCTGGCTTCCGGTCCTTTGCCTTTTACAGATATATAACCCGTTTTTGTTTCCGGGTTGTATTCGAACTCGACCGGCTCAGGTGTCTTTGACGCCCCCCCGCCGGCGGCAGGCACGCTCGAACGGTTGGCTACCTGCTGTGTTTTTTGTATGAATTGTTCCGCCTCTTCATCAGGCATGCCGAAAGTAAATGTAAAAGTATTTCCGCCCTGGTCTTTTCCACTGCCCCATCCCGAAGCACAAGACAAACAGGTAAATTCAGCATTTACTATGCGTCCATCGCCGAATTTCAGTAACACTGCCCCTTTTGTGCCCTCACAATTCACAGACGGAGATATAGAAGTTATCCATGAGCTCCCCTTGCATCGGGTTTTACTGTCAACGCCTTCTATGTTGATTTCGGAAGAGAATGTAAACAAATTTACGGTCACCGTCCCTTTGTAGAACTCATTATATTCACCAAAAGAACCTACAGCAGGGTAGGTAACGCAACCCTGAGAAAAAAGTAATAACAGAGGCAGGAGGAACCATATTGCCTTATTCATATTACATCTCCCTTTCAAAATTGCCCTGAAACTCGACTTTGAGAATCCGCATTTCTTTTTCGGCTTTTCGCCAGCCAAGTATAAGCAAAATGTTGCTCTTGCGACCGTATAGCGTTATTATAGGGCTATCCGATTAAAATCGGCACGACAGGGTTATTTCTTCTGTCATTCCGCGAAACTTGTCCCGAGCAGCGTCGAGGGAGCAGGAATCCAAAATGGTTATCATTCGCCGGTTAGCCCCGGCACCTGTGGCCGGGGTCATTGCGAGCGCAGCGAAGCAATCTCTAAAATAGTAAATAGTAAATCGAAAATCGCAAATTGAAAATCCCCTTACCCGTCCTACGCCTCCGAAATGCCAGGCCTGTGAGACTTGTCCGCAGTAGCACAAGTGCGGAGGCGGATGTTCTGTTTACTATCTCATCGGGGTTCGACCCGTCGCCTAATTCTCTTCACCATCCCTCAAACTTGCAACCCACCTGACGAATGGATCCGCGTCTTTTGCAGCCCGCTCAGCCGTTTTCCGGTCTCCTGCTATAACGGCGTTGGCACGAACCTTCCAGCTTTCATCAGCCAGAAGCCGGGACATTTCATCCTTGCTGAACTGGTAGCCGACTTTTCTTAATTGCCATACACACCATGCACGTAGCTGCTCATTTTTACTTGAAAGGCCTTTCCGCAGCAAGTCAGCCGATTGCATATCGAAATCCCGTGGAGCTTCCCACGGCCCATCCCAATCTTTTATAATATCGCTATCTTCTGAGCGAAGCATTATTTTCAAAACCGCTTGAGAAATGTCTCTGTCAGCGTATGTTCCGGCCGTTTCACGCACCGCCCGAAGTACCACGCGCACATCCTCACGGAAAATCTCCCCATCGAACCTTACACGTTCAGGCGGCTGCCAATCTTGCGTCTTTGCAAGATAGGCCTTGATTACCTCTCTGGCCTGGATTGTTGGAAGCAGTGGAATACCCCAGAAGAATTTGTCTTCTTCTTTTAACTGTGACATATCGCCGCGGGCGACATAATCCAGAAATCTTGCCCCTGCCTCGTTCGGCTCCGAAATACAAGCTAAGGCGCATATAATATCAATTGTCTTTACAGTTCTGTCCAAGTGGCGACTGTGCTTATTCGGCTCAGGTGGTTCACCATTCGCAATACGCGAGTCAAGCAGTTCCTCAAGCTTTGCCTTGACGCGAATATCGCCAAGTTTACCTCGTCTCACAAGCGCAAACTCCAGCTCGGGATTGTCCATAGCATCTGCGAGTATATTTACAGCATCCCGACCACACCCTTGCATCACGTTAATAATTCCCCAGTCCTTCCTTTCGATTTTCCTTTGATGGTCTTCTGATGAAGAAGCATTTATATCACTGCTTTTGTATGGATAAGAGGGTGCAAAACTCATACCTTTGTACATATTCAGTACGGAGGGCAAATCCTGCGGCATAACAAGAGGTATTAATCTACAAAAATCATCCACCGTAGAGTAGTTGGAATCGAACATTGCCAATACCCGCTGATAGCTCGTCTCATCAGCAGGGGCTAATGTTGATTTTGGATAGCTCCGTGGACGGCTGGAATATAGTCGGTCTATGTATCGGGAACAGGTTGGGACAGAGGCGGTGAAAATCAGCCAATGAATAACCAAAAATATTGCAAGCATCTTAACGGCCCTGCTGCGAATCGCTGCCGATTCATCTCCTCTACTGAAAATACCTCTCAACGCTTTAATAAAAGGGATCGGTTCGGATGGCTTGTTTAGAACCATCAGGGTGCATATAATCACAAACAGAACCAGCGGTATCTGGGATATATAAGCATACGGACTCATCAAAATAGTTAGAATACCAAGTGGCAGTATCACTAATATAGTCTTCACTAATCTTAACTTGAAAAACCACGATGCAAAAAACGCGATAGCCAATGCGAAGACAAAGATAAAGATAAACAACGTTGCGGTCTCCCGCAAATATAACCACTCTTCTTCAAAATACATAATCGCACCAAATAGAGTAGCCGTTATTGCCGAGGTAACTATGGCTAACGTCAGTATTAACAGTATTCTCGGCCAGAAGGACATTTTGCGAAGTCTGGATCGGCTGACCACCCATAGAAGTATTGCCGCCAGAACCGGGAATGCCAGGAGCAAAAACGAATAAATAGGAGGCAAACCAGTGAGCAGGTTAGTGAGCAGTTCAGTGAGAAAATCATAGATTTGCTCCCAACCAAAGTGATATGGACGCATAATGTCTATATGCGAAATTATACACGTTCCCCATTCCCTTACTTCACTGATTACACTTAGAAATAGCCCGTTAATTACGAAGAAATAGCACAGAGACACTGCACCAAATAACAGCAGAGAGGTTATTCCTGTCCTTTGATTACCTGACCAGCCTCGAACCATACATATAGCAACCAGCACCAGCCACACCCCTCCTATAGCAAAAAGCATTCGGAAGTTGTGCATCGCTGATGTAACGTTCAAAATCATCTGTTCATCGGTAACTCGGGGCTCTTTATTCAAATCAGAATCTTTGGGCTTTTCCACTTCCTCACTCTTTATCCGCGGCAGGACATACGGACAAAGTTGAAGTCGGTTTTGCCTCGCCCGCTGTTCAGTGATGTCGGCCCTCTGAAGCTCAAGTATCTCAGGACTTGACCAATGACCGAAATAAAATATCTGTATCATGTAGTTACTATATTGAATGCGACTTGCTTCGTTATAACCGGCATCAAGCTGATTTTTCCCGATACTGTATATAGCATCATCTATGAGCAGGCCTTTTGCAATTTCCCCATCTGTGAATGCCCTGTGTGCATAAAGCAGTAAAGACCTGTGGATGTCATGCGCCCCTGGGAACCATAAATGCTGACTTGACAATGCTTCTACTAATGCCGAATGTAACTTCGCTCTTTCAGCTACTGCTACAGCTCGCTGGCTATACTTTGAGTAAGGGAAATAAAAATTCGGACAAGCCGCGGCAGTATTAATTTCATCAAGCACAGGTGTAATGTCTCCGTCCTGCCGGTTTGCAAGCAGGGCCGCTGCCTTGAGATAGTGATAGAGAGCATTGTCCTTGTCGAGGTCTATCAGTTTCTCAGTTAAGGTGACACCGATTTTCTGATCAAGTTCATTTAATCCGTAAATCTCACTAGCGCACGAAAATAGAAGAAATTCGTTATCTGGGAATTTAAGTAGTTTTTCAGCAAGAGCAGACAGACGTCCACCCTCTCCCCAATCATATCGTAACCGCATATCTGCGACTGCCTCGGGGTCGGTTCGAGCGACTTTTTCAGGTATAAGAGGTTTGTGCAAATGATAGTCATAATCGTAATCGCGCCAGAGGGCATGATACTCGCGCCAGAAGACGGAGATATTGTGCTTTTGCCATACACCGAGGGCAATGCAGCAGATTAAAACCGCCGGCCAGATTATTTTCCTAATTTTCATTTTTATATTCTCAAATTAGTACTGTAATATGTCTTTTTACCCGGGATGTTTTCTCTTCTCCCATAAATCACCTTGTGAATTTTTATACGCTTTATGCCTGACTGTTACTATAATCTCGTCAACTTAAAAATCAAGGAAATTCTCTTAGGCAACTTAAACGCAAATAATCGATGTTAATCTTATCAATTTGCGATTAAATTTTCGTTTTGTCCTCGTGACATCCAAATTTTCGAATATTTCTTATCAACTTTTATATGTTTCTATACTTTTTTCGAATAGCTTGCCCTGAGCTTGTCGAAGGGTCTTATACATTTTTCGAATATTTTCCAATATTTTCCAATATTTTCTATCATATGCTCATAAACCAGCGCCGTTCCCCCCTTTCTCCCCATTTTACGAGCGACGAGTCACGAGCGACCAGCGACTATTTCGCCCCCGCGGCGCCTGAGCTGAATCAATCATAAATTATAAATTATAAATGGTCTTAAGCCCCCGCGGCTTGAGCGGAATCAATCAAAAACAGGGGTACCTGTTGAGAAAAAACAAATTTTTTCAAAATTTTATAACTTCATTACTCACAACGACTTACAAGATTTTTGCCCCCGAGAAATCCTCGATTTTTCGAATCAAACGCGCGGGTACCTCCTATTATGAAGGGACAGCCTGCCCTGTGGGATGCGCTGTTTGCTATCCCATCGGGGTATTTTGTCCCAATCCGCCCAGTAGGGCAAGGTCTTGGGGCCGGCAGGCCCGGGTCAGAAACGACTGGTAATAAATAGTGTAGTGGAGTTTACCTCGCCGTTTCCAAGGTGATCGGTAACCCCATAGGAGATTCTCTATCAACTAAGAACAATGAACTACAAACAAACTAAATTATTCAAGACGAACCCAATTTCTAAAAACGAAAAATCGAACGTAATCTGTTATTTGACAAGTGAATACGACAATAATTCGAACATCCCTGCGATGCAAAAACGAACCCAAAACGAACCCAATTTTCGTAGAGTCATTGTCTGAGAATCAGCCGGTCAGCAGTTTGAATTCTTCGATACTCAGGGAGTTTCGCAGCTTCTGCAGTGCAGTTAGTTCGAGCTGGCGGACTCGTTCCTTGGTCAGGCCGAGGTCTGCTCCGATTTGCTGCAGGGTCTTTCTCTTCTTTCTTACCAGCGAGCCGACCAGGCCGAAGTGGTTTAAGATTATATACTGCTCTCGTTGGTCGAGTTCATCTTTGATAACCTGGACCAGGCTGTGGCGTGCTCGTTCGACGACTGCAAAATCCGCTTCTGCCGTTTTCATAATCGGCAGAATATTTGCCAGTGACCCTGCTTTTTCTCTGGTCAGTTCTGTGCTTTTACCGGATACCTTTGCATACTCTTTGGCAATACTCATCGAGGCTGTCTTGCTGAATCGAACTGCCTTTGTGTAGTCGAACTCTTCGACTGCTTTAATCAGCGCGTAATTGCCCTTGCTCACCAGCTCCAGGAAACTAGCCTTACCGGCGGCATGTTTGCCTGCGATGCTGACAACAAGCCGCAGGTTTGCCTCGATTATCGTTTTTTTTATTGTTTCAGCCTCAGACAGATAGTTTTCTATTTTCTTCAGCCGGTCGCTGTGAATCCGTGTAAGTTTCAGACCAGCTCTGGTTACACAGGCTAAATATTTTAGATAGTTATATCTGCGGAACAACTCCACCTCACGTTCTCGGTTCAGCACGGCAGTATCCCTTAATGCCTGCAGATACTGGGGCAGAAGAGACTCGCGGGCCAGCTCCAGAGGCTCGATACTTTTCGCCAGCGGAGGTTTTTCCACACTGACCGGTTCTGCGAGAAGCTTCTGCCCGGCGTTTTCTTCGAGGAACTCATCGCTGGCGACGAATTCGATTTTTCTGGCCAGAAGTGCTCTTGCACTTTGTTGATTTATAATCCGGTATATCGAACTTCTGCTTCGACCGAAGCGACTCATTAATTCTTTTATATTACCGCCCTGTTTGAAAATTTTATAAAGTTCGGCGGCTTCAGCCGGGCTGATTACACCAGCTGGCTCACTGAAAATGGGTTTGTCGGGATTTGCCTTTTCGTAGTTTAGGAGCGTGTACCTGATGGTTTCGTGAACCTTACCGAGTTTGGTTGCTATTCGGTCTATGATTTGGAAGCGGCTTAGTGTGGTTGATGCTGCAAGCGCCTTCGCTTGTTTTATTACAAGATATTTTTCGTTCTTCGTCAGCCTCTTAAAAGTTTTTGCTTTGGCATCAATGTTGGGATTATCCTTCAGGAACTTATCGACGGCTGACTGCAAAAAGCCGAGCCTTCTCTTGCCATCATCGAAAACAAATTTTCGCGCAATCAGGCCTCGTTTTCTCCAGCGATGAATTGTCTTTGTTGAAACGTCGAAGTGAGCTGCGAGCTCTTCAATTGGATAAACTTTTTGGCCCTGCTCGGCCGACGCAAGGGCAAGCTGGCTGCTTAACTTTGTAATGAAAATCCTCAGGTCCTCTATAAGTTCATCGCCCTTTATGGGCTGCTGTTGTGGCATAGCTTTAGGGTGAAAACCAGTGATATGGAAACAGACGAATTCGAAAGGATATTCTTTGTCGGCTTTGATTATTGCCAGCAGCTTCTCGGCGGAGTCGAGCTGTTTTCGGCGGTGTTTTTGAGGTGTGAAATGAAGTTGCACCAATAATTGAGCTAAGTTTTGATTTTTTATTTGTCGCATATAACTAAATGTCTATTTTACCAAATTGAGCGCAAAAAAACAGCCCCTTGCTTTTAACGAAGGCAAAAAGGGGGCTTAGAATTTTTGGCAGTCAGGCGAGGAGACTTTTAGCTACATCGACAGCCGAGGCGGCATCGGGTGCATATCCGTCGGCACCAATTTTATCGGCATATTCCTGGGTTACCGGTGCGCCGCCTATCATAATCTTAGCAGTAACGCCGGCATCTCTCATTGCCTTTAGAGTCTTATCAAGGGCTGGCATTGTTGTGGTCAAAAGTGAGCTCATACCAATCAACGGTGCACCTGTGGCTTTGGCTTTCTCGACAAACACCTCAGGTTTGACATCAATGCCGATGTCAACAACGTTAAATCCGGCACCTTTTAACATCATTGCCACTAAATTCTTGCCGATGTCATGCAGGTCGCCGACCACAGTTCCTATCATATACTTTCCTATCGGTTCGACGCCGGCCTTGGCAAGTTCCGGCTCAAGGAATTCCATCGCTGATTTCATCGCCCTTGCGGAGATAAGCACCTCAGGCATATAGACCTCATTCTTTTTGAAACGGACGCCAACAACGCCCATACCTGCAATTAATCCATCGTTGAGGACGCTTTTAGCTGCCATACCCTCACTGAGGGCGGCTTTGGTAATTTCCACCGCGGTATTCTGGTCGCCTTTAATAATTGCATCCGCCAGTGCTTGTAAATCTGCCATTTCTGTTCGCCTCACAATAATTTCAATATGCTTACATTTACTTTACTCAAAACGAAAACCACCATTAGACACTATTTCACGATCTGAGACAAGCTATAAATCAAATTTTTTAGCGGGACATACATCTGGAAAAGCATACTTATACTGTTTGCAAAAATCCCCGACAGTGATATATTTGTTATTTTGCTGCCTCTGCAGTTATTTGCTCTAACAGTATCACAGACAGCAGGATATTTGCAGTTTTAATTTTAGTATTGTGAGCTGGGTTGGAAAAAAACAAGATACGATATACGTAAAACGAAATATGAGTAACTACATTGTTTTGATAAAACAGGTCCCCGACGTTAGGCGAATTACCGATAATGCGTTCGACCCTGAGACCGGAACACTTATCAGAAGCCGGTTGGCCGGTGTAGTCAACGAGCTGGACTCACAGGCGCTGGCTTTTGCAAACTATATGAAAAAAATCAGCAACGATTCTGACGGTAAAATCGTAGCTTTAACTATGGGGCCGCCGATGGCTGAGGCGGTTCTGCGATACAGCCTCAGCAGATGTGCAGATGTGGCAGTGATGTTGACCGACAAGGCCCTGGGCGGGGCAGATACAGTGGCAACGGCAAATCCCCTGGCATACACTGTCAGAAAGATAGCTGAAAATTTCTTCAAAAATTCCTATGATTATTATGTGGTTTGCGGAATGCAATCAGTGGACGGAGACACTGCTCAGGTGCCTCCGCAAATTGCTGAGGAGCTGTCTATCCCGTGCATAGCGTATGTTACCGAGGTTGAGTTAAGGGACAACCGATTTGAATTCACACGTATTATCAGCGGCGGCAGCTGCGTGGTCGCTGCTAAAAAGTTACCGGCGATAGTCACCGTAGCCAAATACGAGTATCCGCTGTTCGCAACGTTCGCAGCAACACGACGAGCGAACAGGATGGAAATCATTTACTGGGGCGGTGACGATATCAAAGCGACTCATATCGGAGTCAAAGGCTCAAAGACAAGTGTAATCCGTGTTTTTCCGCCGGGCAAAAGTACCAGAAAATGCAAGCAGCTCGGCGATGCAAAATCATTGGCCAAGCTGCTTGTTGACAGCTTCAAAAGCAGCAGAGCAGAAACTGACCAGCGTGACAACGAACAGACAAGCCGTTATGTTTTGCCGAGCAGGCGGGCAGACAGATTTGACAGAAGTTTTGAGAGAACAACAAAGGAAAACGAGGATTTCAAAATTCTGTCCCGGATATTAAAGGAATTAGGTATCAGCGAAGTCGGACAGATTGATGAATACATTAAGAAAAAGATACTTGATTCTGCAGGTGAGCATTTCCATAAGAAAGCGTTAGAGGATATGATAAACGGCCTGCAGTTGACCGAACCAAGTTTTTCTGGTGAGGTATGGGTTGTCGCAGAGCACAGCGATGGTGTTATACATCCGGCAACGTTTGAGCTTATAGGTAAGGCCCGAGAGCTTGGGGACTCTTTAGAGACCGAAACAGGTGTATGCCTGGCGGGAAATAACGTCGAGCCTATGGCAAAAGAATTGATTGCCGCCGGTGCAGATAATATCTACATTATCGAGGACAAGCTGCTGGGTGTATTTGACCCTGCTGCGTATCGCAAAGTTATCGCCGATTGCATCAGCGCATACCGGCCGCAAATTGTTCTGTTTGGTGCGACGGCTCGGGGCAGAATGCTGGCACCTATGGTCTCCTACAGAATAGGCTGTGGACTTACCGCCGACTGCACTTCGTTTGATATCAGGGATAGCTCGCGAACGGGCCGGATTGCAATACTTCTGCAGACCAGGCCAGCCTTGGGCGGTAATGTTATGGCAGCTATCTGCACGAAAGATTCAAGGTCGCAAATGGCTACAGCAAGGCCGGGAGTTATGAAGAGACTGCCGCCGGACCGGTCAAGGATGGGCAAAGTCATCAAACACGAAGTCCGGCTTAGTGATGATGATATTAGTCTGGAAATTATAAAAACGGAGTTAGGTGCCGGTGTCGTTAACTTCGGCGTTGAGGTTATTGTCAGCGGCGGCAAGGGTATGCAAAGCAGGGATAACTACGAACGGCTTGTGGGTTCGCTTTGCGATTGTCTCAGCAAAAAGCTGGACACGGAGGTTGAAAGAGGTGCCTCACGTGCGGCAGTGGAGCAGGGCTTTGCTGAACGTATACACCAGGTAGGGCAAACAGGCACATCTGTTGGGCCGAAACTTTACATTGCTTTGGGAGTATCAGGCGCCATTCAGCATATGACAGGTGTTGCAAACACCGAAACCATAGTCGCCGTCAACAGCGACCCTAATGCTCCGATATTCAAGCGGTGCGATTATTATATTGTCGGCAACGTAGAGGAGATTGTACCACAGTTAGTTAAAGAATTAGAGGCCGGATAAAAGGTGTCAAACCATAAAGATTACAACAGAGTTCAGGTTCTGATAGTTGGTGCGGGGCCGGCGGGCTTGTCTTGCGCAATACAGCTTAAGGTGCAAAAGCCGGATATGGATGTTTGCTTGATAGAAAAGGCCGCCGAGCCGGGCAATCACAATCTCTCCGGTGCGGTTTTGGAAGCCGAACCACTGCATACGTTGCTTGACTTGGCTGTGCCGGGTTGGCAGGATAGTGAACAAGCTAAAGATGTTTTAGCAGAGAAGGTCAGAAAAGATAACGTGATGTTCTTTCCGGGAAAGAAGCTGTCACTTAATATCTTCTTTGCAATCAGGCTTGCCAAAAAATTCGGGCTGGGTTTTGGCCAAATGATGCATAAAGGCGACTATATTGTATCGATAAGCAAGCTGACTAAGTGGATGGGCCGGATTGCAAAAGAGCTTGGCGTTGAAGTGCTGACTGGCTTTGCGGCTGAAGATATTATTCTCGATGGGTCGACAAATACGGCAGAAGGTATCAAGCTCGTTGACCAGGGACTCGACAAAGAGGGTCAAAAGCAGCCGAACTTCGTTGAAGGAGAAATCATAGGCGCTGAGTACATTGTGCTTGCCGAAGGTTGTGACGGCCTTTTGACCGAAAAATTTGTAGAAAAAGCAGGTCTGCAAAGACAGTCACCTCAACTTTACTCGGTGGGCGTTAAGGAACTTATAAAGGTAAGTAATGAGCGGTACAGTAAATTTACTTCGGGACGTGTTGTTTATGCTATGGGCTATCCTGTCTGGACGCCGGTTTTAGGGCCGGGGATGTTCGGAGGCGGCATAATGTACCCAGCTGGTGATGGCAATATTGCTGTCGGTATGATTGTCGGTGCCGACTGGAAATATTATGATTTTAATCCTCAGGATGCGCTGACAAACTTTAAAAATCATAAGTTTGTAAAACAGTTCATCGACGGCGGTACAATGATAGAGGCCGGCGCAAAAATGATTCCCGAAGGCGGATACTACGCTATCCCAAGGGACCCGCAGACCGGCAGTATCGGGAAAAGTAATTGTATGATAGTTGGTGATAGTGCCGGCTTTGTGAGTATGCTCAAAATCAAGGGGCTGCACAACGCTATTGATTCCGGAATAATAGCGGCGAAAGCAATCGTTGAAACACAAGATATGCCCCAAGCTACAGCAGCCAGATATACTGAGTTAATCGACCGCTCTAATGTTGCCAAAGAGATGAAGTCGGCAAGGAACTTTCGCCAGACCGTTGTAAGATTCGGGCCTTTGGTGGGGATTCCGCTTTCTGTTTTGGGTGGGCTTTTACCCAAGTTTAAGGTTGGGCAGGATTATAAAGTGATGACCACCGCTCGATACCGACTAAAGCCTGAGCAACAGTTTGATAAAGATACTTTCACGGCAATGGCGGGAACCGAACATCGCGAGGAGCAGCCCAACCACCTTAAAATTTTAGACAGCAAAATTTGCGCAGAAAAGTGCACACCGAAGTTCAGCAGCCCCTGCATTACATTCTGCCCGGCTGGGGTATATGAAACGGTTCACAATGAGGTAAAACCGGCCAATCCGTCCAACTGTTTGCACTGCAAGACCTGCCAGAGGAAATGTCCATTCGACAATATCAGATGGACCGTCCCCGAGGGCACCGGCGGTCCACGATACAAACGATTGTAAAAGGAGTAGTAACTATATTTCTAAATCTCTGACAAAATTCATCAGGGATGTTCAGGGCAGATTTGAAGCGGCGTAAGCTATCTCGACGATATGGAAAAAATAGATGCAGACAGAACGGTGTGCGAAATTCGAAACAATCCTTAGGCCGTGGCCAGTTTTATTGCTTTTGAACCTTTTTTTGCTCGCTCTTTTCGCGCTGAATCGCTTCGTATACTTCTTTGCGATGAACCGGTATTTCCTTCGGGGCCGCTATACCGAGACGGACCTTATCCCCGCGGACATCAACAATGGTAATCTCGACATCGTCGCCAATCATAATCGACTCATCTTTTTGTCTGCTTAGAACCAACATTTTCAACTCCTTTTGTCGGCTGGTCTTACTTTATATTTTACGAAGAAAGCCAGCTACTTGTTCACAGCCCTGCTTTCTTGCAAAAGCAAGAAAGGCCGGCTCAACTGTTTTTTCGGCTAATTCCGAGACCCAAAATAACCATTTTTACTTTTGTTTGGATAACTATGATTAGTTATAGGACTGTGTGTGTGTAATCGTTTAGAAAATATGCACTTATCGTAAAGATGCGGATTGAAAAAAGATGCATTAAATCCTGATTGTTGTCAGACAAGTTTACTTTTCTTGCTCAGTTGACCTTTTTACTAAGCTGTGCTGGGGCGCCCACCTCGCCTACCATTAGGCGAGGTTTCACTTTTAGTGAAGCACAAATGTGGGCTTTGCCTCGACGAGCAGTTGTTCTCGCCGGAGATTTACACTGACAGCCAGCCAGTAGCCGGCAATTGAGCCTAACACACCAAAAGCCACCATTTGAACCGGCAAGATAGAAGTAACTGCGCTGGAGAAGAAAACCGGTGGGTGATGCTCGACAAAATATTGCAAGGTATCTTGACTGACGTGGGTAATAACAGCAAATCCGGTCACTAAAGCCGAGGCCACTATTGGCCAGATATAGCTGGCGTTGAGAAATTTTTTAACAAGAAAAGCTGCTATTCCGAACGAAACCAGCACGGCAAAAACAATCTGGCCGATAGCTGGCTGGGCCACAACCGAACCTAATTTGGGGTCGGCTATTCTAACGTCCTGAGCAAATATCCCGATACAAAATTGAGCTATGAAAACCGAGCCAACCACAGCAATTGCCGTATTCGTCGCTCGTCGTTTGTTGCTTGTCGCTCGGGTCACAGGGGTCAAGTGACGAGTCACGATTTTTTGTCCGACAAGCACGCCGCCAAATCCGGCAGCGACGATAGCCAGCCAGAAAATCGGCTCCCATTTAAGCGCTGCAAAAAGTGCCTGGCGCTGGGCGATGGTTGGGTTTAGCTGCATCAGTTCTGCCATATTGCCACAGCGCACCGCCCGGATAGCAAGCCCGGCGGGTACAGCCAAAATACCGATTTCCCGGCCATACGGCCAGGCGAGAAAATAGCCAATAAAGCCGGCTAAAACTGCCAAACCCATCAAAGCTATTGCACCGCCGAAGGACGGCACGGATGTAACCCCGAACGGCTCTCCTTGAGGAGTCCTCAGGGCAACAGGTGTCCATAAGGGAGCTAAAAGACCTATCAGGATAATGCCAAGCAGCAGGGAAGCGGTCACCTTCAGCTTCGCAGACCAGGAAAGTTCTGAAAGCATACCCATACCTACCATAACACCTGCAAGAGACACTCCTATCTTGAATATCAGCAGCCAGGATAATTCCATAAATTAGCTTCCTTAATCGTCAAGATGGCTTACGTCATTACACCGGTACTACTCTGCAAAGTGCTGCGTAGCACGAGCATCAGAATACCACCAAAATCACCGATTATCAATAATCAACTTGAGCAAAACATCCGACTTTGGTAGATTAATATTTTCTTTACCAATGCTAATAGTGGTTTAATTTGAGGTTGCTTTATGGATATACTGTTAATCGGCAGCGGTGGACGCGAGCACGCTATCGCGTGGAAGCTGGCTCAATCGAAGAATTTAGGCAAAATCTACATTGCTCCGGGCAACCCCGGTACTGCCCAGTTTGGGGAAAATATTCCTATCGGTGTCAATGATACCGACAAGCTTCTGGACTTTGCCAGGCAAAACAATATAGCTCTTGTGGTAGTTGGGCCGGAAGACCCGCTTGCAGCAGGAGTGGTTGATGCCTTTGAAGCTGCCGGGAAAAAAGCGTTCGGCCCCAGTGCAGGTGCCGCACAGCTTGAAGCGGATAAAGCATTTGCAAAGCAGCTGATGCGCTCCAGTGCTGTCTCTAGCGCAGAAGGACAGATCTTCAATAGCTTCGCCGACGCCAAAGCATATATCGCAAGCAGGGATAATCCGGTGGTGATAAAAGCAGCAGGGCTTGCAAAAGGTAAAGGTGTTTTTGTCTGTGACGAGCCTTCTGACGGCATTTTGGCGGCTGAAAAAATAATGCGCGACAGAATATTCGGCTCGGCGGGTGACAAAATCGTCGTTGAAGATAAGCTGCTCGGCGAAGAGGCTTCTATACTGGCTTTCGTGGACGGCAGAAATATTTATGTTATGGAGTCGTCGCAGGACCACAAGCCCATCGGTGATGGCGACACCGGACCAAACACCGGCGGAATGGGCGCCTACAGTCCTGCACCGGTGATTACTGACGCGCTAATGGACAAAATCACACGCGAAATTCTCGTGCCGGTGGTAGATGGTATGAATCGCAACGGCACGCCGTATAAAGGCGTGTTGTATGCAGGTGTTATGATTACCGCCGCCGGGCCGAGAGTGCTCGAATTTAACGTTCGCTTCGGCGACCCGGAAACCCAGCCGATTTTAATGAGGCTGAAAAGCGATTTGCTGGAGATTATGCTGGCGGTTTGCGATGGAAGGCTGGATAAGGTTACACTCGAGTGGGACTCCAGACCCGCTGTTTGCGTGGTCATGGCTGCAGGTGGTTATCCGGGAGAGTATGAAAAAGGAAAAATAATAACCGGCATAGCTCAGGCCGAAGAACTTGAGGATGTTGTCGTATTTCACGCGGGCACCGCTGCCAAAAATGCACACATCGTTACTAATGGTGGCAGAGTGCTGGGTGTAACTGCTATGGGGCACACTATAGCCAACGCAAAAGCAAAAGCGTATGAAGCCGTAGGTAAAATAAAATTCGACGGTGCTTATTGCCGGCGGGATATTGCAGACAAAGCGATAAAAAGGACGATATAGTCAGTAGAAAAAAACTCAGAATTATACGCTTAAAGGCGGCAGAAAGTGCCGGTAAACTTAAACAAGTCCACTAAAGCCGAAAACGTCAAAAAGATTTTTCACCCTTGGTTCGTCAAAGGTCTGATTCTGGCCCTTTGTCTATGGCTTGCCTTTACACTAACAGGCAGGCTCCTGTGTGAAATCGCTCTCAACCAGATTGCGGAGCTGACTAACACTGAAATTACAACCGAATCGGTTAATTTTAATATTAATGGCGCAGTTTTCATCAAGGAGCTTGTAATCAGGCCCGAGCAGCAGAAAAAATATGACGATACAATACTAAAAGCAGAGACAGTATATGCGCGTTTCGGCATAGGCAGTTTATTGTTATTCCACCCCCGGCTGAAAAAAATAAGCGTTAAAGACTTTGTCTTCGGTGCTCAGCACAATTTAAACACAGACCGATGGAATATTGCCGCATTTAAAATCAAGCCGCCTAAAGATACCGCACGGAAAATGCCAATCATTCGACTCAAAAGGGGAACACTCCAATATAGTAAAGTATCGAATGAGCAGGTCAAAACTGTTGCAGAGGTACCTATTGATGTAGGATTTGCCCCAGCCCAAAAAACACGGGACGGCTACAGCTTTAACATAACAACGGCTAAAAGCCCCGGCCGCGGCGAAAGTGTCCTGACCGGATTTTGGAAACCGGGCAGGATTAAAATTACCGGCGGAATATCATCAGCCGATATTCCAGCTTTCGAAAAGGCGTGGACAATAAATGCTCTCGATGCCGAGTTGAATTATGACCGCAGCAACGCTTACTCTTTAAAACTCATAATAGAAGATTTGCGCAGCAGGCATACCTTCGTTGGTGATACATTTGCCGTTGACAGGCAAGCGTTTTTGGGCAAACCAGGCCCTTTCGCCGCTCTACAAAGGTTCTTTAACCAATATCGGCCATCCGGAACAGTTGCTATTGACCTCCAGGCCCGTGGCAGTTTAGAACGATTCAGTGAAAGTACATTGGTTGGTAAGGTCCACTGCAAAGATATTTCTATCTGCAAACGCAGCTTTCCTTACCTCATAGAGCAATTAACCGGCCGAATAGACCTTACTGAAAGAAGTGCAGTCCTGAACAACCTGTGCGGCGGGCATGGTGACACCAAGGTAACTTTTAGCGGTTGGTCTGAAGATTTTGGCCCGAATTGGAAATACCAAATCCGGATTACAAGCAACAATATGGTTTTAGATGATGACCTGTATGAAGCGTTAAGCACAAAGCAGAAGAAATCCTGGTCTGCTTTTTTCCCGAGCGGCCTTGCGGCGATAGATTACAGAATCAGCCGACGGTCACAATCTGAGAAAAAAAAGGTTTTGGAAGTTGAGCTGCTCGGTGTCGAGGCAGCATACAACAATTTTCCTTATCCGTTAAAAAATCTTTCCGGAAGATTATTGTTTGCTAACGATATTATTACTGTTTCAGAAGTTGTTTCTCAGGTAAACGGCAGCTTGCCTCTGCGCCTCTTGACCAGGGTCGAGACAGCAGGCAAAATAACCATAAACGGTCAAATAACAGATTACAACATCGACCGACCAATATGTGATATCTTGGTCGAAGCAAGGAACATACCCCTGGATTCAACGCTGGCTAACAGTTTGTCAGACGAAAAAAGGGGTTTTTACAACCGATTTAATATGACTGGTCTGGCCGACGCCGACATAAAGATTTTTACACCTGAACAGAACTTAGGCCCGACAAGTTTCATCGCTGATGTTTCTCTCAAAGAAACTTCTTTAAAAGTAGACGATTTTCCTTTAGTTATCTCTGCCATATCAGCAAAGGCCGTCATTACACCTGACTTGATACAAATTGAAGATTCCACGGGCCGTTATAATCAGGCTCTGGTTTCACTGACCGGCCGAATCCAGCCGGGTGACAAAGACCAAAAATCCTGCTACAGCCTGTTACTGAACGCCGAACAGATGCAGCTAAACGATGAGTTGATTTCTTTGATGCCGCAGCAACTGAAAAAAATCGTCTCCGAGCTGCAGCCCGAAGGCTTGGTGAACCTCACCGCTAATTTGAATAAAACCGGCAGAGAAGACTATCCTGATTATAAGATAACGGTGGATTGTCCCGGTAACAGCATCAACTTTGAGCCGTTCACCTATCCTGTGAAAGATATCACCGGCAAACTGACGATAACAAAGAATACCGTTACGCTGGAGGATATTAGCACCCCCGTTGCTGTCTTGCGACAACAAGACGCGGGGGGCCCTGATGATGCGCTGATGACATCGAATATCTCAACTGTAAAAATTAACGGCCGAATAACGTTGGATGATGATGCTTTAACCGGTGATAAACTTGAGCTTGCAAGCGGTGATATCACTTTTACTGCAGATAATCTCAAAATTAAAGGCAAATCCTTCACTAATTTGAAGGCAGATACCTACTATAATCCCAGCCGGCAAAGCTGGATGGCTAAAAACATCATCGCTGATTGTTGTGGCGGTAAATTGGCGGGTAAATTCGAATTGAAACATTCCGCCGAGGAAGATTTGGAGTATCTGTTGCAGGTAGGCTTTGACAATATCGATTTAAAGCGGTTTCTTTCGGACACAGAATCCGAAGAAGCTGTTCGTAACAGCTATACCAGTGGGAAAATGAGCGGTGTATTGAGCATCGCCGGTCGCACTGGTGAAAGCTTACCGTATATCGGCCGATGCCGTCTCCGAATAACTGATATGCAGGTTGGCAGACTGTCTCCATTGGCAAAGCTGTTGTATGTATTAAAATTGACGAGGCCGGAAGATTTCGCCTTCGAGCAGATGATTGTCGATTCATACGTTAAACACAACAGGTTGTTCCTCGAGCAGTTCGATTTGTCCGGCAAAGCGGTTGCCTTTAACGGCTCAGGCCGGATAGACCTGCAAAGCCGCAACGCCGATTTGGTTCTTTTTGCACGGGGCCGACGCCTTGCCACCGCTGAGCCTTCTATTTTACAGTCTCTGACCGAAGGCCTTGGCCGTGCTGTTGTCCGAATGGAGGTTTCCGGAAATGTTTATGACCCCAGGGTAACGACTACAACTTTGCCGGTCATAGAGGAAGCGGTGAAAATTCTTATCACACCACGCCGCTGAAGATTAACAGGATAGTCTGGCACACATCTGATGAGACTGGCAGAGCAGTGTTGTGGTCGATTAAGATTCCAGTTCAGTTATTTCAGTGAATCGCACTAGTGCGCCTTTGGTTTGCGGATGCGGCTCAACCGTCCCGACCAGCCCAACGTTGCAGCCAACAAATTCGCTTAAATCCATCTGCAGCGCCGGATCCTTCGGCAAAGCGTAACAAACCGTTTGTCCCGTGTCATCGATTATACGGTAATGTTTCAGCGATTCTTCCTCACCGTAGATCGTCGAAGGTTGAAACTGTCCTATTACTGTGAATACGCCCAGTTCGGGAACTTGCGATAACTCTTCAATGCGTGCCTTTTCTATCTGCTCACAAATGTTCTGCAACTGTGAGTTCTGAAGCTGAACTTCTTTGTCCACCGCCAAAACCAATTCGTAACGCCCTATCTGCTTAATCGCAAACTCTGCGTAGCGTGCGGCCCTGCCCGCCTCTTTGTTACCGGCAAGCTTAGCCAGTGCTTTCTTTATCTGTGCATAATTCTGCTGGGCCATCGGTTTGGCTTGCTCGGCCTTGATTTGGCCTGCCAAGGCGTAATACTCCTTCAGCTCTTCAGACTCAGCGGGAATAGTTATGGGAACCACCGAAGCAATATCAGCTTCGGCTTCGGTCTTTTCGGCATTTGGTTCAACAATCACCGCAAACTCACCAACAGTTCCGAGTGGCTTGGTATACTGAGTAAGCACCCAAAGGTAGGCGCCGGTCGGCGGAGCAATTTTATAGTAGTCGTCCATCTCTTCGCCCATCAACTTGACTTTATCACCCTTGTTGAGTTCTAACTGCACAGTCGTGGAGTGCATCGGCTTGAGGAAGTCGGAGCCGGCGTAGACACGAACGGAGTCGCCAGTGACGACCCCAATACGAGGACTTTTCGGCTCAATATTGACATACTGTTTTGAAATCCAGGAAAAACTGTCGGCTGGCGGAACAATGTGAGACCAGCTATATTTACTGGCGATTACCTTTACTCTGTCGCCGGTACTGAGCTTGCCGCAGTGGTAGTAGTTTGTACCAGGCCCTGAGCGAATATTGACATTATCATTGGTTATCTCCGCAATGTAGGGAAAAGACAGCTCATCCCCTTCTGCCTCAGCGGCCAAAACAAATCCCTGTGGTATTGACACTGAGCTTATCAAACAAAAAAGAATAATAAAGAGATTGATGAATTTGAGGTGAGATTGCATTTTTCTATCTCCCAAAAAGAGTCCCTTTCTAGAAATAACCGAAACCATTCTACGCGGCCTTCAAATTAGCACCCGCCTCAGTGGTTGTCAACTTTTTTCTTGTCCAAATATTGCTTTAAAACCACTATACCGGATAGCAAACAGAAAAACCGGCAGGTGCCCGTTCTACTTTTGCAATTTGGCAAGCTCGTCGTTGCACATTTTCAGTTGGCCGCTGTCAGAAAGCTTTTTTACAGCGGTCTGCAGGTGCTTGATCGCCAGTTCCGGCTTATTAAGATAACGTGAATACAATATGCCCACCATTAACTCCACCTGCTCGATATATTCATACTTGTTGTAGTGAGTTAAGAACTTTTCGTATGTCTGTGCCGATTCAGCGTATTTACTTTCGCTGGCAAGCTGATTGGCTATATCCAGAAGATATTGGAGCGGCAGAAGCTGTTCGCCATCAAGCTCGATAAGCTCCAGATAAGCTTCAGTAGCGGCAGACAAATTGTGCTGCAGCATCCGTCCGGCGATTTCGCTGCGGAGCTGCTTGATTCTTTCCTCAAGCTTCTGCTGAGCGGCTGTTTTCTTAACCTCTTTTACCTTTATTTGTTTGGCTGTTGTCCGGCCGGTAAAAGGGTCAAAACCATTCGAAAGAACATCGCGATAGCGACGACGCTGGTTCCATCTTTTTATCATTGCCCATAAATCGAAATGGCTGCTGCTTATCAAGCCGGTAGCGAGCATAATCAAGATAGCTGCGATGCCGAAGGCGTATCCTGCCAGATGTGCACCGTATGCAATTGCATCGGGGGAAAATCTCGGTTCTACGATATTGTCCCAGACAATCAACTTAAAGGCGATAAAATATAATGCTGAAAGTTCCATTGTTCCGATGATGAGAAACCAGTATAAGACAGTGATCAGAGTCTGCGGAAACAGGACCAGATAAGCACCTGTTACAGCGGCAACTGCTCCGCTGGCGCCGAGGACGGGATTGATATGCGTAAACGCATGACCAACGCCGGCGAAAACCGCTCCCCCGAAGTAAAGGCATAAATAATTGGTGTGGCCGAGCTTGTCATTAACATTATTACCAAACAGGTATAAAAAATACATATTGCCGAAAATGTGCATAATACTGCTGTGCAGAAAAGCGTAGCTTACAAACTGCCACAAATATGGGTGGATGGGAGTGAGCATAAATTGCACCGCCCCGGGCCGAAGAATCTCTTCGGTCCCTGTAAACACATTTCTGTGAGGGCTGTATGTTAGTAAAAAAAATATCACATTAATAATTATCAGGGCGTAGTTCGCGTATGGTGTCCGTTTCGGAGAAATACTTGTTCGAATGGGTAATATCATAATTTAACTACCAGTTTTGAAGTCGAACTAAAAAACCGGTTTATTGTAATGGCCAAGAATGGCCTCGGCAAGATAATAAAAAAAGGACGGCCAAAGCCGTCCTGCCCGGAAAAAAATTTATTATAAGTAGTTTCCCCCCTTTTGGAAAACATCCACAGCCGGCACACTCATTTTGCATCACCCGGCTTCCCCCCAGCCGGCTCTTAATCCAGTAAAAGTATAAAAATAAAAAAGCACAGAGCCAAATGTCCCGGCAAAAAAAAACTTTATTTTTCCTCGATTCGATGTTAATCATTATGTTTTATCGAGTTGTGAGTAGTGAAAATGAACGCCGGAATAATAAAAAGACGTATAAAGGCGGTTC